>OGML01001421.1_pt1 | contig 20556 bp, 15 predicted proteins | sample 1572951 | NCBI WGS metagenome assembly OGML01 (sample SAMEA2581883, study PRJEB24529) | metagenome | biome: Human gut stool | place: China | collected 2011 | reverse complement strand
GCGGCCTGATTTCAAACTATTTCTTTCAGCCGTCCGTGGACGCAAAGCTCCGTGAAGCCTATCGCCGGGTACTGCGCCATCTGCACAAGAATGCACTCTCTGCATCTGATCTGAGCCGCATTCAGAACGCGCTGACGTTTCTCTCGCCGCTCTGCCGGGACACCCGCGAAGCCCACAAAGACATGATGGGTGTGACATTAAAAACCGATGCTCTGCTGAGATCCAGCAGATAAACGACCACCCGCTGCGTTGCAGCGGGTGTTTTGCTTTCTCGCGTCCCAGCATCGCCAATACGCCGTGATTTCGTCCTGGAGCGGGCGGAGGCTTGCCTGCGGTCTTAACGTCTGAAACGTCGCACAGCTGGCTAACGCGCTGGAATCTGTGCTTGGAGTGTGTATTCGGCAAGGCCACCAAAAACGTCGGTCGAAATTCTACATTTTGCCGAGAGCAAAAGCGAGCCGCTTTCCCGAAAAATTCCCGGAAAAGCGGCCCAAAATCGCGTGGGTAAAGGTTCAAGTCCACTGATTTTGCCAAAACCCTTTTTGATATCTTTTTTTCCAACTTCAAAAAATGGGCGCAAAAAACCCCGGAAGCCGTTCTGTTTCCCTTCATAGGGACACAAACTGTCACCCCTCTGCGAGGGAGCGGATTTCTCCGCCCCCTCTTCCTGTTCTCTCCGTCTTATGCCGGGAATTGAATGACTTCGCTCAGCGGTGGGAGCAGCTTCGGCTGCTGCTCGTCCGGCTGCATAGCGCTGTCCACCAGACCGATATCCCGGTAGATGATGCGGATAGACTGGCTGGCATTGCGGGAGTATTTCACATCTCGTTCTCCAATCTCAATACGCTGGATGAACAGCCGCAGCAGCTCCGGCGTCAGCGCGTCGATCGCTGTGTATCGTTTGGCTTTCTCAATGAACGCCTCCACGTTGGCTTCCCGCGATTTGAGCTGTGCCAGCCGTTCTTCCTTTTTCGGAATTTCTTCTTCCAGAAGCCGCTGCTCGTCTGTATAATCACCGGCGAGCATCCGATACTGCTCATCGGTCACGCGCCCCAGCACGTTGTCCTCATAAAGCCGTTTGAACAGCTTTGCCAGTTCTACGCTTCTGCGTTTCATCGTATCCAGTTCCCGAAGAATACGGTTGATCTCCTGCCGCAGCTCAGCGCTGTTTTTCTGATTGATGTACGCCGCGAACTGTCGCTCCTTCATTCTGGCGAAGTGTGTGACCCGCCGCAGGTCATCCAGCACGATCTGCGTGAGATCACATTCCCGGATGTGGTGCGCGCTGCAGGCAGACTTTCCCTTCTTGCCGTAGGTGTAGCACTTGAAATTGTACTCCAGCTTTTTCATGCTTGTGGCACGATGCAGCACCATCGGCTTTCCGCAATCCGCGCAGAACACCAGACCGGAGAACGGATTCGGTTCGTCCATCTGTTTTGCAGTCCGTTTTTTGTGTTGACGCACCTCCTGCGCAATCTCCCATTGCTCCTGTGAGATGAGCGGCGGATGCGTGTTCTCCACCAGAAATTGTTCGCTCTCCGGCCGCTGCACGATCGTCTTGTTCTTGTAGGAGATCGTGGTCCGCCTTAGACCGACCGTGTGTCCAAGATACACGAGATTGCCGAGAATATCGCTGACTGTTGTGCCAGACCACGCGCATGGCCGGAGCGGATCACGCCCATGGTGCGTTTTCCCGGTTTTCTGGAAGTAGTAATTTGCCGGTGTCAGGATATTCTGTTCTGTCAGAATCCGCGCGATCTGACTGGGACCTTTTCCGGAAGCACAGAGGGTAAAGATCTGCCGGACGACCTCTGCAGCCTCTGCATCCGGTTCCAGATGCGCCGGGTCTGCTTCGGACGTCTTGTAGCCGTAGGGCGGCTTGCCGCCCAGCCGCTCGCCGCGTTCCGCCTGCAGCTTCTTGACGGCGCGAACCTTCCGACTCGTATCTTTTGCATGGAGTTCGTTTGCCCAGTTGCGGATGGGGTTAAAATCATTGCTGCTTTCCACCGCAGAATCTACGCCGTCGTTGACCGCAATGAACCGCACGTTCTTCTGCGGGAAATAAATTTCCATGTAGGAACCGACCTGCAGGTACTCACGACCAAGGCGTGATGTGTCTTTAACGATCAGGGTAGACACCTCACCAGCCTCGATCATTTCTATGATCTTTTTCCAGCTGGGACGATCAAAATTTGTTCCTGAGTAACCGTCATCCGCAAGGAACAGTGTGTTTTCAAACCCCTTGGCCTGTGCGTAGCTTTCAAGCAGTTCTCTTTGGTGCAGAATGCTGTTCGATTCACCAGCGCGTTCATCCTCCTGACTGAGCCGACCATAGAGAATGGTGTATTGTTGTTTTTGGCTTGCCATTGTAACCTCCTTTTCTGTGGGGCAAGCCGGTACGGTAAGGCAAGTATACCGCACCGGCTGGCACAAGTCTATGAGAACCTCACGCGCTGTGCGCTTCTTTTTTCAGTTCCGCATCGATGTATGCGAGCAGCTTGTCCGTTGCTGTCGCAGACGGCTCTGCCGGAAAAACGGATGTGATGCAGAACCGGCGGCTGCCGATCAGCATCTCGCGCTGCCGCGTTACACGATTCGCATCCGCCCATGTCACCGTGTCCCGGAAATTGCTCTCGACCGCGCCGTCCTCTGTACGGCGAAGAATGCCTTGCTCCGGCCTGTAGCCGCCGAGGATGCCGGTGTCTCGATAAATTTCCCATTCTTTCTCCATGTAACTCCTTTCTGCCTCCTGCGTGGGGATGTTTTCATAGCTGTTGTTCCATCCTACAATCTTCGTGATCGTCCTCGGCATGGCCGAGGGCGATTTTCTTTTGCTGAAGTTTCTTGCGTCGCTTGCGGTCGATGTGAGTTGACAGAGCGGCGGCATCGCGCGGTAGTGCAGCATCGGTCACCTGCTCCACAGCACGGCCAAGGCGCACAGCGCCGCGCAGCAGATCACTGCCGCAGCCGAGATCCACGCGCAGGTGATGATCTCCTTCCGCGCTTCCTGTACCATATCCGAAAGCTGTTTCTTCGTATCGTTCAGGATCGCGGTCAGGGCGTTCTTCGTACTCTCGGTCAGGGTTTTGCAGCTGGAAGAATACCCCTCGTTCAGGCTCCCAGCCTGTTTCTCGAATTTTTCTGCGCTCTCCTGCATCTCGTTCAATGCGGTCTGCGCTTCCTGTTTTGTCAGGAGCATTTTCAGGTCGGCGTTTAACTGCTGCATCTGTAAAAACAGGTCGTTCTGCATCCGCAAAACTGCATTCCAGTTTTGCTCCGTCACCATTACGGCCGATTCCAGCCGTCGCGCCTCGTCCATCAGCTTTTTGTGCTGCGCCAACATTTCCTGTGTTGTCATTCTCCGTTCTGTATCCAAATTCCGCCTCCATGTTTTCTTTCAGGTATTTTTCTATATGTAATTTGCTGTCCCGGCATTTGCGCCCATCCGGTGTGGCGTAGGTAATATTCTTCCGGCCATCTATCCAAGTAGCGTTGTAACCTTCCGACCGGAGCAGTACTAGAAATTCCTCACGATTCCCGGCACAGCGCATACACTCATCGATCACGCGCATGAGCTCCAGCTTCCAGCTCTCGCCCTTCGCTGCCGGATAATACTCCGCGTTGGACATTCCGCGCACCTGTGTCTCGTCCTTCTGAAATTTCGGAAGTCCAAGTTTCTCACAGATCGCATCGTTGCGGGCGCGCAGCGCCTGAATCTGCTCATCGGCCATGTGAAGCTTCTTGCCGGTCTCGAAATTCACACTGTTGATGATGCAGTGTCAATGAATGTGTTCACGGTCGGTGTGGGTGCAGACGAGGATTTCACAGCCCTCAAAGTATCCTGCAAGCCGCCGCGCCGCTTCATGGGCTGCGCGCGGGTCAATGTCCGCGCCTTTTGGAAAGCTCTGCACCATGTGGTAAAACTGGACACCGCCGTCCTTGTGGTGCAGGAGCTTCGTACTCAGGAACTCGTCGAACGCCGTTTCCGGCTGGCAGCCGATGCCGCTGACGAGCTGCTGACCATCCCAGAGCGTCTTGCTCATCTGCGACACATATCGCATGACACTTTTCATGCAGCCGCGTGTTTGTGTGCCTTTCTTGTAGTTCACGAAATGGACGATTGCGATTTTCCGCGCCCTCCTTCCTGTATCTGCCGCAGGGTGACGTTGATTTTTGCGAATTCCTGTGCAGCTGCGTCCAGATTGGCAAACTGCACCTTGCCCGTGTTCGCCAGCACAGCGAGCTGGTTCAGGTTGTTGCCGATGGCTTTCTGCTGCCGCAGGACTTCTTTGAGACCATCCATGACGACGATGCGCTTGCCAAGGCAGCAGGCGGTCACATAGTCACTCATGGACATGCCCGCCTTCTGTGCCAATGCCCGGATTTTTTCGCGGTCTGCGGACGCCATGCGGGTGCTGAATTTGATGTCTTTTTTCATGTGTTCTCCTATCGTTGATAAAGTGGGTTTGGGCTTCTGCCCAAAAACTGTGCGGAAGGCGGGCAGCGGCGTTGCCGCAGACCAGACAAACGCGATGCTGGCTCCTCCCAAACGGGAGGATTTTTCCCGCCGCGGCGGGGCTTCTCTGCGTTTTGAATCTGCGTTTTTCCGCGTTGCCCGCACGTCGGCGCAACGTGGGCTTTTGCACTGCTGCCGCGCACACACTCGCAGTCTGCCCGGAAAGCCGCACACAGCGGCGACACGCGCCTCACGGCGCGCTATGGGCGCTCGGCATACCCACAGGGTCGATCGTGCCGATTTTTTTCACGGTCGGGAAATCGGCACTATCGGCACGTTTTAGGGAAATCCACCGTTTGCCGTTGCTGCGATAGGTATCCGCCAGAATCCCGCTTTCTCTTAGAGCCGCAACGCTTTCCCGCACCAGCCGGGTGACCTTTTTCGGCGTGATACCGAGACTGCCATCAGGGTCGATCTTCGCAGACAGTGCCGATGGCGAGCCGAGGTATGTAGGATCGGCACGGAGCAATTCAGAGAAAAGATGTACGAGTTGAAGCGTTGAAACCTTAGAAGCGCCGCTGCAAGTTTTGCCGTCTTCAAGCAGCTTCCAGACGTGATCTTCCTCGCCAAATTCGAGTTTTAACGTGCGATCCGGAATGTCACGGCCGGTGCAATGCAGCGAGGCAATGTTGGCAAGGCGAGAACTTTTCTGGAGAACAAAGGTTGAATCTGCCGCGCCGCTGAGTCCGGTTGAACCGGAGATCATGTTCATCGGATCGTCATCGTGGAGTTTCCGCAGATGGTGAATCAGCAGGATGGCAATATGATGCCTGTCCGCAAGCTGTTTGAGAAGTCCGACATCCTGATAATCATTTGCGTACAGATTGCTGTCACCGCCTGCGCTGCGGACACGCTGTAATGTATCGATCACAACAAGCTTTGTGGTCGGATGCTCTGTCAAAAACTGCTCGATCTGTTGCTCCAATCCGTGCTTGAGCGTGTCGGCCAGGATTGCAAAGTGCAGTGTCGATGGCGCGTCCTCGGTCAGATCAAAGAGCCGCGTCTGGATACGCCGGTAGGAATCTTCCAGACTGAGATACAGAACTTCACCCTGCGTTACCGCGAAATTCCAGAGCGGCTGCCCCTGTGAAACGCACAGGCATAGCCACAGTGCCAGCCAAGACTTGCCGATCTTCGGCGCGCCCGCGAGGATGTGCAGGCCCTCTGGAATCAGTTCGTCTACCAGAAACGGCACCGGTGAGTATGGCGCTCTCTGTAACTGTTCAGCGGTCATGGTTTCGAGTGTCTTCATTTGTTCACTTCCTTTCGATATTATTTATTGTAGTTACATTCTCTACAAATCTACAATCGGATGATAGCACAACCATTGACATTCCACAATAGGTAATGTATCATTTAAGCACATACACTACACGAGTGAAAATATATTCTCTACAAAGGAGGCGCACGCGCATGGGCGTTCTGGGAAAAGATCTATTGGATTTTCATCGGCCGCGCACCAATACGAAGGTGGAGTTTGGTGCTTCCGGCTATTGGGTCGAATCCCATCCGACGATGCAGCCCTACGGCGCTGTGCTGACGGAAATTCTGAATCTTGACGCTGCGCCGTTTCAAGAATTATTGGATCAATATCGGAAGACCGTTGCAGAAAGGGATGCAGAGCAGGCAGCGCGGGCGTTTCAGGCTGTGGCGAATGGATTTGCGTCTTTGCCGCTTTACCGCCTGTATTGGGATGACGTTCAGCTGTTTGCAAGCATGGATGTGCGTGAATTATTCGTGGGAGAAGCGCAGGAAGCGTTCCGCGAATATGCGATGCAGGACGATACGTTGCCGAGGTTCATGCTGGAGCAGCTGGACGCCATCCGATTGATTCAGGAGCGCTATGGGTGGTTCCTGGACGGCATTTTTGCGGGAAAGCCATTTGAAAAGAAAAAGGGCCAGAGAAAAACTTCTCTGGCCCAGCAGATCGAGAAAAAGGGATTGGAGCCGTTTGTCAGCGGCGTCAGCCTTGGCGCAGATTCGAAGGTGGACGCGTCGAAGGTAAACGCGCAATTCTGCATCCGCGGCACCGGGCGCGAGGCGGAGCTGGTCGAAAAAATGTACTTTGACCGGCTGCTGGATTTTGTCTATGTGGAGTTCATGAAGGGGCTGCAAAAGGGCTTTGTACCGAAACGCTGCACCAACTGCGGGCGCTGGTTTTTACAGAAACCGGGAGCGACCTATGCCTATTGCACAGAACCTGCACCGGGGCAGGACGGCAAGACCTGCCGTGAGATCGGCGCGAGCAGCAGTTTCCGCAGCAAAGTAGAGAACAACGATGTCTGGAAGGTTCACCAACGGGCTTACAAAAAATATTTCGCCCGCATCAGAAGCGGTCTGATGACCAAGAGCGAGTTCGAGGTGTGGTCCCGGCAGGCAGCAGAACTGCGGGATGCCGCGCTGGAACGATATGCGCGGGCGGAAAACGAGGAGGAACGGCAGCGCATCGCGCAGGAGGTCACTGAGGCGCTCAACACAGAATGATAGAAAAAGCAATTCTAAATAATTTAGAAAAAACAGCAGGGAAACAATATCATGAGCCAGAAATAATTCTAACGTATTGTGCCGCTACATAGTGTATGGAAAAGTGTGCATTCCTGTGTACCCGAATGCTTGAAAGGCATGTAGGAGGCTCTGACAAAATCACCAAAAGTGAGAGAGAATTTCACGCGAACTTGATGCAATATTTTCGCTTGCTAATTCGGTAAAACATCATTATAATCAAAATTAAATTGGCCGTAATTTGCTTAAAAAGTTCCGAAAACCTTGAGAAATTTCAAGAAATGAATATATATATATATATTCAAGAATTACAGGAAATGGCGGAATGGGGCTTGCGGCGGAAAAGCAGGAGGAAAGACAGTGAAAGCACATCTGACAAAGCGACTTGTGTGCCTGATCCTGGCAATTGTTTTGTGCCTGTCTGCGGCGGTTATCCCGGCGCTTGCAGCAAACGACACGAAAAATGTCAAGGTTAAGGTTCAGAAGGTCAGCAACGACACCGTTCCTACGGAGCTGAATCCGGAGCGTCAGGCAGCGGCGGAAGATACCGTCCAGACACAGTCGGCGGAGGGACCGGTTCGTGTGTCCATCGTTGTAAAAGGTGGATCCGTTCTGGATAAATATTCAACGAACGGCCTTACCGCCAACTACGCTGCCGCCAATTACCGGCAGCAGGTGCGCGCTTCGCAGAACGCGGTGGCGCGTGAAATCTCCGCAGACGTACTCGGCGGCAAGAAGCTGGACGTGGTGTGGAATCTGACGCTGGCCGCGAACATCATCTCGGCAAATGTCGAATCTGACCAGATTGACGCAATCCGCGCGCTGCCAGATGTTGAGGCGGTCGTGGTTGAGCAGCGCTACTATCCCGACCGCTCGGCGGAGAAGCTGGCGACGCAGCCCAATATGGCCACGTCCTCCAGTATGATCGGCACGAACGTCGCATATGAAACCGGTTATACCGGCGCGGGCACGCGGATCGCCGTGATCGATACCGGCATCGATACCGATCACCAGTCGTTTGACAACGGCGCATTCGACTATGCGCTACAGCAGGAAGCGAACGGCAATGAGAATTACATCAAGAGCCTCGATCTGCTCGACCAGAGCAAGGTAACGGCGGTTCTCAGCCAGCTGAACATTGCGCAGAACGGCGTGAGCGCCGACGACCTCTACTATGGCAGCAAGCTTCCGTTCGCATATAACTATGTAGATAAGAATACCGACGTGACGCACGACAACGATACGCAGTCGGAACACGGCTCGCACGTTGCCGGTATTGCGGCGGCAAACAAATATGTCCCGCAGACAGACGGCGACGAAACCACCTATGTTTCCGCGCTGGATACCGTCAAGACACAGGGCGTTGCGCCGGAGGCACAGCTGCTGGTTATGAAGGTGTTCGGCACGAACGGCGGTGCGTATGATTCGGACTATATGGCGGCCATTGAGGACGCGATCGTTCTGGGCGCGGACAGCATCAACCTCTCGCTCGGCTCCAGCTATCCCGGCCCGTCGAAGTACACGGCCTATATGGACGCGGATACCGATCCGGTTCCGGTCTATCAGGCAATTCTGGACAGCCTTGCGTCCAAGGACGCTGTGGTGTCCATCTCTGCCGGTAACTCCGGCAACTGGGCGGAAAATGCCTATGCCGGCTCCAATGGCTACGATGCCAGCAGCGGCACGGGGCTGCTGTATGACGATGACGTCAGCATGGACGTGGTCGGCGCGCCCGGCTCGTTCACCAATGCATTTACCGTCACGTCGGTTGACAACATCGGCAACACCGGCGAATATCTGGAGGTTGACGGCCAGAAGTTCATCTACATGGAAACGACCGGTGAAAAGGCCGGCCATGGCATGAAGCAGATGAAGTCTATCGCTGGCAAGTATGAGTATATCCTGATCGACGGCGTGGGCAACACGGGAGATTATGACGCCATCGGCGGCAAAGACCTGCTGGAGGGTAAGATTGTGTTCTGCTCTCGCGGTGAGCTCGACTTCTCCATGAAAGCAAGCAACGCCGCGCAGTATGGCGTTGCCGCAACGATTGTTTACAATAATGTCCCCGGTACGATCAGCATGGATCTGAGCAGTTACTGGAACGAAGCACCGTGCGTTCTGGTGACGCAGGACACCGCAAAGGTGTTCCGCGACAAGGCAGAGCCGGTCTATGACAAAAACGATTCCAGCAAGGTGCTCTACTATAAGGGTAGGATGAAAGTCAGCGCAGATGCAGCTGTCATTCCGGACTCCGCCGAGTACATGACCATGAGCAGCTTCGCCAGCTGGGGTGTTCCCGGCAGCCTGGAGCTAAAGCCCGAAATCACCGCCCCTGGCGGCAACATCTATTCGGTCAACGGTCTGGAGCAGGGCGGTAAGGGCTATGAGAATATGTCCGGTACGTCCATGGCTGCGCCGCAGATTGCCGGTATGTCAGCGCTGTTTTCGCAGTATTATCAGGCGGCCGGTCTGTCCAAGACGAACCGCTCGGTGCGCCATCTGGCGCAGAGCCTGCTGATGTCCACAGCTACTCCGGCGCGAGAGGACGCGACGCATTACTGGTCGGTTCTGAAGCAGGGTGCGGGCGTTGCGAACATCGGCGCGGCCATCACGGCAGATTCCTATGTCTGGATGGCCGATTCTGCGAACAAGGGCGCTTCCGACGGCAAGGTCAAGGTTGAGCTTGGCGAGGACGCGGCAAAGAACGGTACATACAGCTTCTCGTTTGATCTGTACGATCTGTCCGGCACGGAGCAGACTTATGACCTGTCGGCAAGCTTCTTTACACAGGCAATGACCACCATCGGCGGTGATCGTTATCTTGATGAGGCAACCGCACCGCTGGTGGCAAATGTTACCTATGGCAGTGCGGCAAGCGGCAGCAGCGTTACTGTTCCCGCAAACGGTCACGCGACCGTCACGGTAAACATTGCACTGACGGCGGAGCAAAAAGCGGCGCTTGACCGCGACTATTCGGTTGGTGCATATCTTGAGGGCTATGTGTTCGCGCAGGAGCGCACAAGCGCCGAGGGCGTGAGCGGCACGTGCCACTCCATCCCGGTGCTGGGCTTCTACGGCTCATGGACGGCTTCGAGTATGTTTGAGGTTGGCGACTACTATCACTACCAAAGTGGCGAAGAGACCCGGATGCCGTATCTGGGCAACGCCTATACCGATAACAATGTGCTGTACGTCAAGTACGCATCCGACAACAGCCCCTATAGCCGCGGCAGCGTGCTTGGCGGCAACCCTGTTGTCAACGACAGCAAATATCTGCCCGAGCGCAACGCCATCAACAGCGAGAACGGCGACAGCATTTATTATTGGAAATTCTGCGCCATCCGCAACGTGGCAGACAGCCGTTTGCAGATCATCAACAAGACGACGAATACCGTCCTTGCAGAGCAGACGCTCGGCCACTTCCTTGGCGCGTTCTATTCGCAGTATTTTAACCCCAGTGAGTACGTCAATCTGCCGCTGGACTGGAAGCCCGCTGGCATGAAAGAGGGCGAACAGCTGGAGTTGAACCTGACGCTGGCACCGGAGTACTATGTGCAGGACGACGGCAGCGTGAACTGGGCTTCGCTCGGCAGCGGCGCAACGCAGACGTTTACGGCCGTGATCGACAACACCGCGCCGGTTGTGAACAATGTTACAGTTGCTGACAACGAAATGACCGTCAATATTTTTGACAACCAGTATGTGGCGGCTGTTCGTCTGTATGACCGCAGCGGTACGGTGAAACTGGCAGAGGCCGGCGCAAATCAGACGACTGCGGCCAATACGGCAAATGACTTTACGCTGAATCTGTCCAGTGCCAACGGCAACATTTTCTACGTCAAGGCATATGACTACGCGATGAACGAATCCACCTATCGTGTGGAAATGGAAATCGGCGAACAGCCTGGCGAACCGGCAATGTTCCTCTTTGATGCCTACTATACCGGCAACAAGATCTGGAACACCATGAGCGGCAGCGATACAACCTATGTCAAAACGCCGTATGCCGCAAGCGCGGATGATTTCTATGCGGCGGCCTATGTGGACGGCAAAATTGTTGCCTCCACCAGCACGGGCGATTTGTATGTGCTGGACGCCAATGACCCCGAGAACGCAAGCTATGTCCGCACGCTGGATACGCTGCTGCTTGACATGGCCTATGACAAGACAAGCGACACGCTCTATGGCGTGGATGCTGGCAGCAAGGTCTACACCATCGACCGCTACAGCGGTGAGCTGACGCTTGTCGGCACGCTTCCGGTCAAGGCCAGAACGCTTGCCTGCGATGACAGCGGCAATTTCTACTATGCATTTGCCGAGACAGATTACAGCTACTATAAGATTTACCGCCTGCCGATTACGGCAGTAACCTCCGATGCAGCCGCAGATCCGGAAGCAATTGTGACGGTCGGCCAGCGCTATACAACGCCGGAGGAGGACGACTTCAGCGCCGTCGGTTCGCTGGAGTGGGAATCGAAAGAGAATGTTCTGTTCTTTGCCGTCAGCTCCGCGCTGCACAAGATCGACCTGACCGCAAAGACAAGCGCAGAATGCACGGAAAGCGGCTGGGGCGATTACTTCCCGGCAGAGTTCCACGCGCTCTGCATCCCGCGCGAGGGCGGCAGCTGGAGCGCTTCGGAAAGCGCCGCCGCAGTTGCGCTCTCGGATCACAGCGTTTCCCTGCTCCTTGGCAAGACGCAGACGCTGAAAGCATCGGTTCTGCCGTGGAATCTTGCAAACCGTGAGGTTGTGTGGAGCAGCTCCAACAGCAGCGTTGCAGCCGTCAGCGCCAACGGCGTGGTTACGGCCAAAAATGCCGGTACTTGCACCATTCGTGCAGCTTCGGCACAGAACCGCTCGATTTATGACGAGTGTACCGTTACAGTGGAGCAGCTGAACGTAACGCTCACCGGTATGCTTCAGGATACAAACGGTAAGGCGGAGCTGTTCAGCTGGGATCTGAAAAACAGCAGCACATGGAAAGCCGGTATTGAGATCGACACCAGCATGGCGGCCATGGCCTATGACCCCGTGGATCAGGTCTACTACGTCATCGACGCGACCGACCGCACCATGGTCAAGGACGAGTCGCAGACGTGGAAGCTCCACAAGGTCGACCCGGCGACAGGCAAGAGCCTTGCGGTTGCAGACAACGGCATCGGCGTTCCGATGATCGACATGGCGTACAGCACCAAATTTTCCGCGGCAGGCGCTGCCCGTCTGGTCGGTATCTACCGCATGGGCTACGTCTTTAAGCCGTTTGACCCGATGGACACCAGCAATGTGACGCTTCGTGACGCGATTCAGCTTCCGGTCTCCAACCATCATGCACAGAACCTGATCGGTATCGCATCGCTGGGCGTGGAAACGCACAGCAGCGACGCGTGGTACGACGGTGCAACGGATTGGTACGGCGACCCGGAGAACCCGACCTGGAGCGGCGAATATGAGGCGGAGCACTTCGCGATCCTGGACGATGCGGGTTATCTGTGGGATCTGTGGATCAGCGTGCATGACGACGGCTACGGCTTTGATTATACCACCACAAAGACGCCGCTGTCGGCACTGGAAGCGCCTCCTTATGACTCGACCAGCAACTACGTCTACTGCTCCATGACCGCGTACAGCGACGGCAGCCTGTACCTGTCCCGCTTCAACGGCGACACGAACGAGATCTACCGCCTGCGCAAGGACGCGGACGGCAGCTATGAGGCCGTCCTGATCGACGACTTCGGCAGCGGCGTCTGGCCGGCACTGCTCGGCGGCGTGGAGACCAGCAAGGACGATCCGGTTCCCGTGACGGTCGACAAGAGCGCGCTGCAGAAGCTGTACGACGACAATCAGAACCGCAGAAAAGACGACTATGTAAGCGGCTGGGACGCATTCGAGACGGCAATGCGTGAGGCGGAGGCTGTTCTTGCCGACGAAAACGCCACGCAGGAAGCGGTAGACGCAGCGAAGGTAAAGCTGGAAGCAGCCATTGCCGGGCTTAAGAAGAAGCCCGAGACGCCGATCATCCCGCCGTATTATCCCATCCTCGGCAATACCGGCTCGTCCCGTGCGAACAGCAAGCTGCCGTTTACCGACGTGTCGAAGAGCGACTGGTTCTATGATGCCGTCAAGGGCGCATGGCAGAATTACCTGATCGACGGCGTGACCGCTACGACCTACAAACCGCACGGCACACTGACCGTGGCTGAGGCGATCAAGCTGGCCTCCGCGCTGCATCAGATGCAGAATACTGGCAAGGTGACGCTGATGAACGGCAAGACCAACTGGTATAACAGCTATGTCGAATACGGCATTGCGAACGGCATTCTGGACAAGAGCTATGCCAACTACACCAGAGCGCAGATGAACGCCCCGGCGACCCGCCGTGAGTTTGTGTCCATCTTCTATCCGGCGATGGACGACAAGGCGCTCAACAACATTGCCGACAACGCGATCCCGGACGTGAAGCTGGGCGACAAGTGTGCGGATGAAATTTACGCATTCTATCGTGCGGGCATCCTGACCGGCTCTGACAAGCAGGGTACCTTCAACCCCGACAGCACCATTGTCCGCAGCGAGGTCGCAGCCATCCTCCTCCGGATGTACGATGCGTCCACGCGTGTACAATTCACTCTGAAATAATTTCCAGTCAAGCAACGAGCGGATTTGGACTTGTTCCGAATCCGCTCGCTTTTTGTATAAAGAAAACCACCGGCAATGCCGGTGGTTCCAAAAAGCTTTACAGTCCGACGTGTATTCCCGTTGCAGCATGGTTTCCTTGTCGCATTTTGCAGCAATATTATAATACCGTTCTCGCGCTGCCACGGACCACTTGACCGCTTGCGTCTCACATGGGATTGCACTCTCCAAAGTAATGTGAGGATATTTCGCTTTCAGATTAAGGACGATTTCTGCGGCGTATAAATCAACTCCAAGAGCCACGCCGCTAACAGAAGACTTGCTTCATCAGAGAGTTATATCAAATCATAAAAATCTTTCACCAAGGTGACATCACCCTTAGGTTCCATTCCGCGAGGGTAACGCTCCGATGGGATCCACCTGTTTTGCACAGGTGGATCCTGTTTGCAGAGCGTCCACGATGCGAGAATGCACGTTTTCAATCTGTAAATCCACTATTGATGACCAAGCATCTTTCTCCGGTATAAATGCACAAATGCCCTGCTTGTAAATCTGCAAGCAGGGCGCGTCCTATCCATTATAGATTTTTCAAATATGCTTGAACACTTGAAACAAAGTATGCTGCGTTTTCGATTTGTGCGGTGGTATCCGCTTTGGAAATCACAAAAAAGTCATCGTAGTCACTGTCAGTCCGCACATCGAACAGAACCGAAATAATTTCCGACATTCTCGGCTCAAAAATTCCGGTTTTGATATACCGGCGGCGGAACTCGGATATAATGCCGCTGTGATGCTTCATATCAATCTCATCGAATGCCAGTACCGCACGCATGGCGTGAAAGACCGCGTAGTAGGAACGGTTCGCCGCGCTTTTATAATTCTTCGTTTCCAGCAGGTTTCTCGCCGCCGACAGACATTCTACCGCGTGTTCCATCCGCGCCTGCGACAGCGCTTTTCGTTCATGTGCCTGCATAACGAATGCCCTCCCGCACAACGTTCCGGTAGTATGGCAGCGCCGTCTGGTAGCGCTGGAACTGCTCCAGCGGCTTGACTGTGACGGAAACGGTGATGTCATGCTCCAGACTCAGCCGGCTGGTCACCTTTGCGACGTCATAACGATGTTTTGCAATTTCCGATTGCTCCAAATCAACGGTCAGCAGAATGTCGATGTCCGACTCCGGCGTAAAATCGCCGCGTGCATAAGAGCCGTACAGATAGGCGTCATGGATATGCCCGAAAATCGGACTGCACGCAGCATAAACGCTGTGCAGAATCTCTTCCGCCTGATTTCTGGTACACATATTCCCGCCTCCAATCTGTTTTTCTTAATTATACCCCGAAACCGAAGCGCCGTCAACGCCTGCGCCTGACTACTATTTGACTACTACTGCCTGCGATTCCGAAAAAGCTGTTTTGCCCAGTGCTTTCAATACTTTTGCGAAAGTTCGGCAATTTGCTGCAAATCCGGCGAAAACCCGCAAAGCCTTGAAAACACAGCATTTTATCAGGATACGCCTGAAAACTCCGACCGTCGACATTGCTCCTGTCACGCTCTATCCTTATGTAAAAAAGCAAGACGCAAACTCAAATGCATGAGTTTGCGTCTTGCTTTTGCCCGTACCGACTGTACCCCCCATGACACATTGTGTACCTATGGGGTGAATCAGTTGAAACTTCTGGGCTTTTCGCGTAGATATCTTTTTTGGTTCTACTAGATGGTGGAGCAACTTGAGTTAAATCCGAACCGAAGGCCGCCTGAATTTCCGCAAGTGTGATCGTTTCAGTTCCGTCCTTGAAGTTGTAGGTAAAGACCAGCTTATCGTCAAACACATAGATGGAATTGATGAACGTGTCGATGATCTGCTTCTGATACTGCGGGTCGTCTACGTTGCCATACTTGAAGCGGCTGATCCAACTGACTACCTGCTCTTTTGTGTAGCGCGGCCTTGCCATCTGCGCCTGCAATATGGACAGCTTCAACTCTTCCCGCTGCATTTCCAGCTTCTCCAGCCGCTCCTTTGTGGAGGCGGTGAGCACGCCCATCTGAATGGCGTTGAGCATATTGTCAATGGCTTTTTCACATCCAGTCAACTGCTGGCGCATGGCTGGGAGCGAGGTATCTTCCTTTTCCTGCAAGGCCACGATTGCTTCCGCAATGCGGCTGATTTCATCGTCCTGCAATACGCGCTGCACCGTCACAAGAACTGCCGCCCGTTCGATCCAATGCTTTCTGACAGATTTTCGCTTGCAGCCCAGCTTTCGCTTCGCACCGCCGCATTTGTAGTAATAATGTTTGACGCCCTTTGTGCTGCTGGTGCCGCTTTCCCCGGCCATCAGCCGTTCGCAAGTTCCACAGAACAGCTTCGTTGTCAGCAGATATTCTTCCGTCGCTTTGGCTTTGGCGGGGGCCTTTTTGTTGAACGCCATACGCCGCTGCACCCGGTCAAACAAGTCATCGTCAATGATTGCAGGGATTCCTTTGGGGATGATCACGCTCCCATACTGGTACTCGCCTATGTACTTCCTGTTTTTGAGGATCAGACTGACCCCGCCGATTTTGAACGCCTTGCCCTTTTTCGTTTTCAGCCCACGTCCGTTCAGCGAAGCCGTGATCTCGCTGATGCTCTCGCCGCTGTCATAGAGGGTGAATATCTCCGTTACCAGCGGGGCGGTCAGAGGATCGACGGCAAGCACACCGTCTGTGCCTACCACATACCCCAGCGGCGTATTTCCGCCGTTGTTTTTGCATTTGAGCGCGTTCTCTTTCTGTCCGCGCTGTATCTTCTCGGACAGCTCAGCGGAGTAATATTCGGCGTAGCCCTCCAGCATGGATTCAAGGATGATGCCCTCCGGCCCGTCGGAGATATTCTCCTTGACGGATACGACCTTCACGCCGTTCTTTTTCAGAATCCGCTTGTAGTGGGCGCTGTCATAGCGGTCGCGGGAGAAACGGTCGAGCTTCCATATCAGCACCACATCGAACAGCTTTTGCTCGCTGTCCTTTATCATGTTTTGAAATTCCGGCCTGTCCGCAGTTCTGGCGGACAAGGCTCTGTCGATGTAGCTGCGAAGGACGGTGATTCCGTTTTTCTCGGCAAAGGCGGCACACTCGCGTAGCTGACCTTCGATGGATTCTTCCCGCTGGCTGTCCGAGGAATAGCGGGCGTAGATCACGGCTTTCATTTCGTATCCACCTCCGAGAGCATCTGCACAAGCGTTGCCTTCAATCGTTCGTTCATAGCCGAGCCGGGGTCGAAGCACATTTCCACGAACCGCGCCATTTCGGGATTGTTCAGGCCGAGCTTCACGCAGTTGTTGTAGATCATGCCGTGAGGGTCGTCCGTCCTGCCGAAAATGTAGTCCAGCGATACGTCAAAGTAGTCGGCGTATTTCAGAAAAACCTCCGGGGAGGGCGTAGAATCGTCGATTTCATACCGGGCAAGGGCGGATTGGGAAACGTCAAATTCCTTTGCCAGCTTCGCCTGCGAGAGCCTGACGCTTTCGCGCAAGCCCCTGAGCCGTTCACCGATGATTTTCAAGGCTGCGTCACCTCCTTTTCTGTTTCAAGTATACCCAGAAACAGAGAATATGTCAATGATATATTCACATAACACCGCGATTCTCGGACGCGCCGCAGGCGAAGAAAGCTCCGCAGGAGCGCAGCCGATTTTGCAAAAATCGTTCAAAGGGGCTTGGGGACAAATTTCCCCAACAAGCGCAAAGTGGCTCCAAGCCACCTTGCTTGCCGAGTGTGAAGCCAACAGGATTTGCAGGTTGGCAAGCAGCAAAGTGGGTACCGCTTTGCCCTGCTTGCCAGTCCGTTTTCCGTTCTGCAAATCTTCCTGTTTGAACATGGCTGTGGGAGGGCATATAATGCGGTGAAGCGTCGCGGCGTTCATAGAAATGTTGCATATTTGAGCGGAGATGGGAATTGAAAAGCTCGCACTTTGCATGGTACAATCGTATTGGATAGTTATAAGTGATTTGAACAATCCTTCTGCCCGCCGACAAAGCAAAAGAAACCGACCTGATTTTTGGAGGTGAACAGTATAAAGAAAAAGAAGTTATGGATTGCGATCCTCGTGGCTTTTGTAGTGCTTGTATCATCCGTTGTCTATTTGAACCGGGCTGTAATTTTTCAGCGTGGCAATCCTATTCCTTATCTTATAGCGGCTGCCCGGATTTCTGAAAAGAACCCCTATGTGGCGGTGGATGAAGCAAAGGGCATCTATATCTCCAAGCGTGGCGAATGCCCGGAGCTGCTTGAGTGTTATCAGGAAAAAACAGGGATGGAATTTGTCGAACAGGCTGGGAGCAGCTACCTGTTTACTGATGGGAGCCGAAATGAAGTAGCCTCGTCTGAGGTTTATTGGGGGCGTTATACGGTCTGGGTGTTGCCCACTATGGAAGCTGCCGAGAACTCCGATGCTGAGCAATACTCCGCGAAGCCTGTCATTTATCTCTACCCGGAGAAGAAAGCTGAGGTCACTGTGAAATTGAACTATGCCGGAGAACTGACCTGCACATATCCTGCCTACAATGACGGCTGGAAGGTTTCCGCCAGTCCCGACGGCACATTGACAGACGCCGACGGGCAAACGTACAACTATCTTTATTGGGAGGGCGTAAACAGCGTTGCTTATGATTTTTCCGAGGGCTTCTGCGTAGCCGGAAGCGACACCGCCGCTTTTCTGGAGAACGCCTTGAACCAGTTGGGCCTTACCCGGAAGGAAGCAAATGAGTTTATCGTTTACTGGCTGCCGCTGATGAAAGAGAATCCTTACAATCTCATTGCATTTCAGTCTGACAGCTATACGCAAACGGCGCAGCTATCCATTGAGCCAGCGCCCGATACGCTGCTGCGGGTATTTATGGCGTGGAAACCGCTTGAGAGCGCCGTGGATATTTCCGCTCAGAATCTCACCGCCCCGGTGCGCACCGGCTTCACGGCAGTGGAGTGGGGCGGCTGTCAAGTTAGGTGATCGTTGGAGTTAAAGAACGTCAAACTTCATTCTCAGGGGGACTGTTATGAACACAAAAGCAAAGCAAGGCGGGCTTGGCATCGTATCCATCCTGACGATTGTATTCATTGTTCTGAAGCTGTCAGGCGTGATTAAGTGGCACTGGATATGGGTGCTTTCGCCAATCTGGATTTCCACATTGACTGCCGTCATTCTTTTTGCCGGTATTCTGATTGGCGGAAGGCTGAAAAAGGGCAAGTGGTGAACTTACCTTGAACGAGGATATAAAATTGGTTCCGGCGGGCAGGTACAGTCTGTGCTTGCCCGCCTTGTCTGCCGAAAAGCGAAACGGGCGGCGGCTGTCAATGGCGCGAAGCGTTCATCTTGACCATTGATTGCCGCTGTCCGTTTTGCTATCTCTCTGGCGCTGCTCCCTCAAGAGTGCCGTTTTTCGCTCGATTTTTCTGGCTCTTGACTTGGGGAAATTGAGGATTTTCAAACAGAAACCTCTCTGACAAACCATTCCTTGTTGGAAACGTCCCTGTCGGCTGTATTCGGTTTTTATCGGCTCTTGACCGCGTTCCCTTAGCTGTTGACGTTTAACTAAATTGCTGCTATAATGAATTTATAATTTCAGACACACGACACCATGCAGACACCGCAAGCCTTGCTTGACAGCGTGTCTGCTTTTCATTTCAAAAGAGAGCGATCATGCTCGGAAAGGAGAAGAAACGAATCGATGTCAACATTCAGCGGTCAGAAAAACAGTGGCATGGAGATCCCGGATTACGCCATTGAACGCATCGCCCGCTGCCTGCTGCCCATGATCCAAGCGTATTATGAAAGCGATGAAGGTCAGGCGGAACTGGCGGTGTGGAATGAGAAGAAAGACGCTGAAGACACAAGAGAACAAGACAGAAAGACGGCATGATAAAGCAAGGGAGTGCGCTCGGCGCACTCCCTTTTCATATTCAATTTTCGTAGGTTTGGTACTCTGTGACGGCGTTCAGATACGCCTCAACATCGCCGTTTAGAATGAGGTCAGCATATGCAAGCGGGTCATTGTAAATGAGATAGTCCAGCTCTGACCGCTGGAAGCGATTGTCCGCCACTTCATTCTCTACGGCGGTGCAGTCGATGGAGCAAATGCTCCCGTCCGTGAAGCGAAGCTCCACACAGGCGGTATCCATATTGAACGCACAGCTTATGAGCTTTTCCATGGGTATATCCTCCTGAATTTGATGTTATTCTATCCCGAAACTAAACTTCAATGTCCTTGATAAAAACAAGAAATCCGAACCCATTCCCTATCGGAATCAAGTTCGGATTTCTCAAGTATGGTGGACAGTACAGGACTCGAACCCGTCTGGCGGGTTTCGAGTCCTGTTCTTTCGTATTCTGCCGTTCTTTTTTGTGTTCACACAGCCGGCTTTTGTGCCGCCTGCTGCCGTGCAGGTTTTGGCTCTGCCTTTGCCGTAAGGCTAAAAATAAGGCTAAAATCATGCGCTGGTGGGAAATCAAATATCATGGGTATAAGCGCGGCGGCAAAATAGTCACCGTATCGATGAAAATCTGTCATTCACGATTGTCCATCTGCCAGGAATGAATCTGATCAGACTTGTGGCAGGCGATACATGCCATAGATTTGATGTTTATAACGGGAAGTCCATTCCATTTAGTAATCCGCGCGGCTGAAGGAATTTAATATATTGTTCCAAGAAAATCAAGAATTTCACCGAAAACAGTCTGTGCATTGCTGGAAGTCACATTTATATTGATAATGCTCTCTTTAGTACGTTGTATATCGCACAGTATGCCATTGCAGTTTCTTGTTTGGATCGCTCTTGCCCACGGGAATAAATTAAAATCGACAGCATTGTTATAGTTTAATACTAAAACCTAATTAAACGCTTTAATGATCCAATCGCGTCCGGTAATGCTGAA
>OGML01001418.1_pt1 | contig 20571 bp, 17 predicted proteins | sample 1572951 | NCBI WGS metagenome assembly OGML01 (sample SAMEA2581883, study PRJEB24529) | metagenome | biome: Human gut stool | place: China | collected 2011 | reverse complement strand
TTTCTCAAAGGATGCATGGATATATTTCGCACAATATCTGCCGCATTCTCTGGCCGGAATATCAGCGGATGTTAACTTGCATTTCAGGTTTTTCCCTTCTTCGGTAGAATCGTAACCAATCACTGCTACCTGCTCCGGTACATGAATATGATTACTGAATAATTCCGCCGCTACCCCGATCGCCATACAGTCATTTGCACATGCGATCGCCTCCGGAAGTTTCTCTCTGGAATCCAGAATCAGCTTCACAACCTCTTTGCCGGAATCATACCAGTAATTTCCATAATAAATATTATTCGGATCAACCGGAATTCCATGCTCCGTCAGACTGTCTCTATATGCCTGTTCTCTCTGTATGGAATGAACATGATTCTTCCACCCGTCTAAAAACATAATATCGGAATAATGATGAACCTCGATCAAATGATCGATCAATTTCTTATATGGTTTATAATGATTTATCTTTACAGTTGGGAAATAACGACTGTCCTTATCTACGAAAAGAACAACTCCTGAGAATACCTCGTGAATTTTGTCTTCTAACCGGGTTGCTATATCGGTTGCCTGAATGGTATCCGGAAGAACAATGATCGCATCAAATGCATCCCATTGAATCAGATTATAAATATTCGAATCCCCAATCTGTCTATACAGCGTATCCTGAAATCTTAAGTACATGGAAAATACACATATATCGTATCCATAGACATATGCCTCCTCCATTAATCCTTTCATAAACAGGCTCTGTGAGTTCTCTTCCGCCTGCGCGATAATAACTCCAATTTTTCTGCGCTCCATACATGCTCCCCTCTAAAATACAAAATCCTTTTTTTAGTTTAGCATAATTAGGCAGAAAAGTATATAAAAATGACTAAAAAAAGTTTACATTGCGTTATTTTCTGTACATTTTATACAATTTTGACATAGTATCACATAAAAAAATATTATTTGTCACATTATAAATAACAGTCCTGTAAAGAAAAACAGGACTGTTCTGCACTTGTTCATATTCTGTTTTTATATCTTATTCTCTTTAGACGAATTTTTTTTGATTGTAATGTTTTGAAGCAAACTCATTATACATCAGAAAGCCCTGTACGATTTCTTTTTTATGAAAAAGTTGTAAAGTGGTGTATAATAAATACATTGGTAAGTTTTATGATACCGATTGCTTATTTAATATTGATAATTCTATTGGAATATGCTTTGGAACTATATTCAAAATACGAATTACTATTTTTAAGGATGACTTTTAAGGAAGAGAAAGATAAAAAAACTAAAATTAGACATAGAGTTGCGATAATTTGTTCATGTAGAATTTATGTTCGTAGAGTATTGTTATTTCAAAGGGAATATATGGGAATGATGTATGTTAAAATGAAAGATAATGAATTTGAAAAATTAATTCGAGAATTTAGAAATGCTTGCAAAAGACTAACATATTGACTATAAAAGGTATTGTTTCAGATTATCAACAAGAGATGACTCAAAAGATGATAGACGAAATGATGTCGGACCCAAATTTGATAGAAAAATATGCAGGGAACAAGCATATAAATCTTTTCACCTTTTATCAGAATATTTGGAAAACAAAGGTGTGACGGAATTATTTATCCTTGCACGAGAGACAATACGATTTCTGGTAAAAATCTGGTGTTATTCAGAAAAGAAGAAGCTGTGCCAGTTGAAAATTCAATAAGGGAAATTATTTATTAGCATTATTAAGTAAAGGAGTGAGGTTAAAATTGGATAGTAATGATTATGAAGATAAACTGCGTGAGATTAGGGGTGCATTAAATAGGATTCCTAAATATATGGAGAATCCTGAATTAAAAAAAACAATAGAAAATGCGCAAAGAGTGGCAGCTGCATTGGGAAATATGGTCGTGGCAATTTCTCAAAGTGAAGCGGTTAAAGCATTTGGTAGATTAGCTGAGCAACTAAGTAATATTAAATTACCACAGCTTTCAGAAGAGGCAAAAGAAGGGCTGGAAAATTACCATTATTTGAATAAGTTGGAAAGTTTACAATGGCCACTATATTTTTGTGTTAGCAAAGAGCTTATGCAAGAATTAGTTCCATATACAAGTATATCAGAAGAAAATAAAGACGAAATAAGTACGATTGTTTACAAATTTTGTACTGCTGAATTTATAGATGGACTGCTTATGGATTGGAATAATTCCACTGTAATGGATAGGAAAAGAATTCCTATATTGCAAGAGGCTATTAGTTTATATAATAGTGAATTATATTATGGCTGCGTGTCAATTTTAGCTTGCCAGCTTAATGGAATTATCACAGACATATATAATATGCAAAGAGCATATGGGAAAGAGTTTGATTTTGAAGATGTGAAAATGGCATATCAGAGTTTTAATCCACAAAAGAAAGTTCCGACAATAATTAAGAAGGATAGTGAAAGGACACAATTATTGTGGTTTATATCGGATGCTGAAGAAGGACTTATGTATTGGATTAAATCAATAGAATACATATATAACATCATTTTAACTTCTAAGGACAGTATGAATCAAAGTAGTCATCCATGTAGAAATAAAATTTGTCATGGAATACAATTAAACTTTGGAACAAGAGAGCACGCATTAAAAAGCATACTTACTATAGATATGATGATTCGATTAGGAGAAAATCTCAAGCATATTAATGAGAATAACGCAGAAAACTAAGGTACACTAAAAGAGTAGGGGGAATAATAAGGTGTAAGATTGTGCAAAACGGAAGAATCATAAAAACTAGGGACAAAAGTAAATGATTATTGTATAATAATCCTTATAAAAATTCAGGAGAGGAATGCTGTAAATGGATATAGATAAAATTTTTAGTGCAATTTGGGAAGGAAAAGAATGGATTTTTAGTGGAATTGGTGTAGTGGCATTAGGTTTTATTGGAAAACGCATAATAGGAAAAAAGTCTGGTGAGAATTCAGATACATATACGGTAAAATCTAAAATGCACGATAATAACAATGTTTCAGGTGGAAACAATATTACAGGTAAGAAAAATCAAATTATTCAGAATGATAATAGTAATGCGATTTCTGTAAAAGGAAATGGTAATGTAGCTGGGAATGGAAATAATATTACAAATAATTTTATTTATCCTAACAATGACAATAATTTGAAAGAAAATGCTGATTCATGGTTTTCTGAAAGGTTTAATGTACTACTTTCGCTTTTAAATGATGCAAGAGGTTTTTTTGAAAAAGAATATACAGTTGAATATGTAAGTTCTCTTATTGGGTTAAAAAATGTAGATGAATTAAAAGTTTATTTAAATCAAGGGAAAGAGCCAGATGATGAATTTAAGAAGAAATTTGTTGATGTATTTGGCATAAATGAAGAGTGGATGGTACATGGCAGGGGTGAATTTCCATTTGCATCAAATATTAAATTTTTATATGATAACCCAATGGATATATTGAGAAGAGAGGATTTGAAAATCATCAATAAATTTATTGTTGTTATTGGAGATGTAGAAGGAAGAAGACACGCATGTATCATAAGAAAAAGAGATGAATTATGCTATGAATTATATCCCAAGTATTTTGTTTTAAATTCACATGTTGGCGGAGCAGGAACAAGACAATTGGTTGGTTTGTATAGATTTTTACGAGAAGCAGATAGAATAAAAAAACTTGCTGGTGTTGTGTATGATGCAAGCGAAGAACAGATGGAAAAATTAATGAAGGGTGAGTTTCAGCCAAAGAAAGTGGAACAATTTAAAGTGGCAAGTAATTTTTTCGATAGTTTTATGTGTATAAGTGAAAAGGAAATAGAGAGAAATAAGAATTTTTGGGATGAGGAATTTATTTTAGTACAACAAATAATTGCTGCCAATATTAAGGATTGCGATAGAATTAATCAGGAGTATGATTTAAAGCTTATTAAGAAAAATCTTGGAGAAGATTCTCAAGACAAAGAGGAAGAAAGTAATGATATAGATTTGTTTGATTCTTCAACTCCATTTTTTGATTACAGATTTGGAAAGGCTTTTCCAGGGGTACGAGGAATAAAAGAATTTACAAATCCTAAAGAATGCGTTGATAGGTTACAGATTCTCTTGAAAAAACCACTTAATGGGAAAAAACTAGGAGGACCTATATGGTGGATTAGAGGTAGTGGAAATTGTGATATTAGCGGATTTGAAAGAGTGACAGATGATAAATTTTTAATGGATGGTGATGAGATAAAAGTAAAAAGGATTGTTGTATATGCGGCAGGAGAATATTATAAGAAATTTGTCTATGTAGAAACTTATCCAGAAGAAGAAACAGGTTTATATACAAAAGACGATGCCCTTGTAGAAGAATGGACAGATAGATATGGATATTATTATGAAGAGTATGCGGAATATGAGAATAAAAAAGTAACAAGGGCGGAATATGATGATGGAGCTGCTGTGATTGATGGTAAAGTTGTTGATTTAAATGGAAAGGCGAAATTAAGAACTCGCTATCTTACACCATATAATTTTATTATATGTGCACATTTTAATCCAATGAATAGTAATGTGTATGATGATATGTTGGAAAAACTATTAAATGGGATTTTAAAAGGTAAGAACTCTGTTGAAGAAATCGTAGAGGCTATTAAAAAAATGCCTAAACATAGAAGAGAAATGTAAGATAAAATCGGTTGTAAATATGGTAGGATTGTAGTACAATTAAGTCAAAATAATCCTACTATGTCAAAGGGCAAACATAACTTTCGTTTGAAAGGCAAAAGAGAATTTTATTTTTTATAATCCCAAGAATCTGACATAGTAGAAATACTGTGTCGGGTTCTTTTTTTAATGTTCTGAAAGTGGCATAAATAAAGGATTTGAAAGGGACAGTAGAACTTATTTTATAAAATGTAATGAGTGGGGAAGAGGAGAAGAGGAGTGGAAAAATAAAGTTTCTCTTTGCCCTTTTTTATAAAATAGGGTTTGCACCCTGACATTTCAAAAGCTCGCAAAGCCTAGTAAAATGGGCATTTGCGAGCTTGTTTTTTGCCTTGTGGTACTATTTTGGTACTAAAGTGAGCTGTGTAGGAATAGTTTCATTTACGCCTGAGGCCATGTTATTTTCCACTCAAAATATTCATTTGGTGAAATCTCTCAATTATTTAATTTCGTTTTCATTTCACACCATTCCGAAAGGAAGTCATTTACCAATCCATATTCAAAAGTTAATGCGACAGGTGAGCCTGTACTTTCATAATCATCTTAATTGTAAGTTGGTCTGGCGGTCTCGGAATGTTTTGCAGGTGTCATTGTGAAGAGAGAGCAAATGAGGTCAATGAAACAGCTTACGAGCTGCTTGATGATATTGAAGCTAAGTGGCTGAAAAAGCATAAGCCGGAGAATCCTAATTCTTTTACAGAACAGTTACAGCTTAGGACACAGACAAGGATGATGGCAGAGGAAATCATTATTATGGATGTGGTGATGCAGTTTCATTAGAGTGGGGGCAAAAAGTGCCGTCAAAACAGCAAAATGACGGCAAAAAGCTCCACCATATCGGTATTTGAGGTGGTACATTAACCACCACATATCATATACAGGGTGCAGGTGCTCCTGCCAAGACGAAAAATTATGTAAACGCTGATGGCGTTTATATTTTTTCGGGAAAAGGTCCGACCTTTTCCGCATCTTGCAAAACCAGTGAACACTACGAATTTCATGCTTGCATGGAAATGAGCAGTGTGAACGCCAAATACACCGAGCATGTAATGCGAGGTGCAAAACCTATGAACACATTTTTAAGAAAGGTTGGAAAAGCAATGGTACAGATAAAAAGATATTGGTTTTATAAAGCATTAGAAAACTACGAAAGGGGAGAAACGCATGGCAGATGGAAAGAGAAGATACAAATCTGACAGGAAAGATTATAAGATTTCTGTAAAACTGTCGGAGAAAGATATGGATATTCTGAAAGTAGCACTTAAGCGAACCGGAATGACAGCAAGTGCCTATATAAGAGAATTGATCCGGACAGGAGGCAACATTGATACAAGTTATCCAGAGGACAGGGCAAAAGCAATCCGTGTTATTGCAGGTATTGCAAATAATATTAATCAAGCAGTAAAGCTTGGCAATTCGCAGGGAAAATTGTATTACAGCGATATTGACAAGCTGCAGAACAGTTTGGATGATGTAAAGAAAACATTCGGGGAGGTGCTGGAAGTATGGCAATTACAAAGATCCTGAATATCATGGAATCAGAGGGCAGAAATCCGGCATCGCACCTGAAGAATGCTTTGGAATATATCCAGAATCCGGATAAGACAGAAGAATGTGTACTGATGGGCAGTATTAACTGCCTGCCGGATACGGCATTTAAGCAGATGGAAGAGACAAAGAATATATTTCACAAAAATAGTAAGAGACAGGGCTATCATGTGATCATATCATTTTCGCCGGAAGAAAAAGTAACGGCAGAGCAGGCAATGTATGTGCTGGAGCATTTTGCAAAGGATGTGCTTGGTGATGATTATGAGGCTGTGTATGCGGTTCATACCGATAGGGAGCACATGCATGGGCATCTGATCTGGAATAGCGTCAGTATGACAACCGGTAAGAAGTATAATTCACCTAAAGGCAATTGGAAGAATCATCTGCAGCCGATTACAAATAAATATTGTGATGAGCTTGGACTTTCCATCATGCCGGCAGAGTACAGCAGAAATCCGAAGAATATCAGTAGGGACAAGTGGGAAAGAGAAATGTCCATGAAAGAAATAATTCTTCGTGATGCCAAGATGTGTGCATATGCAGCCGGAAATGTGGAGCATTTTAAATATCTGATGAAAAGACTTGGATATGTATTCAAGAAAAATGCGTGGATGGAAGTGCAGGCACCGGGATTTCGGTATTATCATAAACTGGCAAAGCTAGACGAAATGTTTTCAGAGGAGACGTTAAGGCATCATGTGGATATGCCCTGGATGGCAAAGCCTTACTTTTATTCGTCGGATATCAGAGGATTGCACAGGACGAAGCTGTCACCATTCCAGAAGAAGTTTTATGCAAAGCTGTACAGGTTAAGGATTGTAGAGCAGAAGCGGTTTGTTGTTGGTGGAGCTAAGTATACGGAAGATTTGAAGAGATTTCATCGGTTACAGGACGAATATCTGTTGCTTGTGAATAATGACATCAAAAGTGTTGTGGAACTTGTGGATTTCATAAGTGGGCAGAAAGAAAAGATGCAGCAGATTGAGGGCAGACAGAAGGCAATATATAGAGAAAACTCTAGCAGGAAACGAAGTATTAAGACAGAAGCACAATACCGGGAATATCAGATATGGCATGTGGAAGTGCAAGAAGAACTGGACGAGCTGAAGCAGGAGAAAAAAGAGATTAAGAGGCAGATACAGCTTGCTGATGACATTATAAAAGAAGATTTGTATACAGCTTATTATGCGGTGTCGAAGAATGAGGAGATTGTTGCTGACAGGGATGTTGAGATACCGGGGATGGAAGAGAATACTGAGGTTGAGAAAGTGGCGGCAGCAGTTGTTAAGCCTGATGCAAATGTTGAGGTAATGAATCCTAATAATAATCAGAATGAAATAGGCAGACAGAAAGAGCAAACAGATAGTGCGAGAAAACAACAGACTGGTTTAGAGGGTATAGGAATACCAGAGGTTCATAATTCGTCTGATGTGAATGTGGCAAGAATGGACGAAAGTACAACTGATGTAACAGGTAAAAGTGAATTTGTGGAAACTAAAGAAACTGAGCCTGTGGACAAAGTTGGTTGGATTGTCAGGAGAATATCAGAGCTTGGCGGTTATGAGAATGTCGACGATTCTGCTAAGGTTGATGTATTTGGATTTGATATTGCAGATGTGAGTGGAAACATAAGAATGTTTTCGGAAGTGATGAAAAGGTTGGAGATAAAGCTGGATAGAGATGAAATGTATGAGGAGTTCCAGAGAATTTATGATGAGAGTGTCGATAGAGATGCCGGTAAAGATAAGATTTGGAATAGGGGCAGAAGAAGATGATTCCTCTGCCAAATATTAAATTAAGAATGGATGTATAATTGAACACTAAAGATATATTAAATACTAATAAATCATATTTAAACAGTGAAATATCAGTTGAGGGAAACAGCTGTTCGTGATATAATTATTTTGTTATTTTATACATTTTAGAATCGGAGGGAGAATATGTCTGAGACTAATGAAAAATGGTCTAATTTAGAAGAAACCGCAGAATATCTAGGTGTAACGAAAGATACCATAAGAAGTTGGATTAAAAAAACAGATATTCCTGCTCATAAGATAGGCAGACTTTGGAAATTCAAATTTTCAGAAGTGGATGAGTGGGTGAAAAGCGGAAAAAGTGCATTATAGAATAGAAAGTAGAAAAGAAAATGATAAATACAGAATTACATAATGGAGATTGTCTTGAGTATATGAAAAAAATACCAACATCTTCGATTGATTTGATAATAACAGATCCACCATATAATTTAGGAAAGTTTATGGAGGAGAGAGATACTAATTTAGTTAAAATGCGGGATAATTTTTTTGGGGCTGCAGGATGGGATGATTTAGATTATAAAGAATGGAAAAAATCTATGAATAAATTTTTTCATCAAGCATCAAGAGTTTTGAAGGATGGTGGTTCAATAATTGTATTTATGGCGATAATAAAGGTTGAGACAATAATACAATTAGCACAAAAACACGGACTGTATTATAAGACAACTGGTATATGGCATAAGTCTAATCCAATGCCAAGGAATATGAATTTGCATTTTGTTAATTCGACAGAATCGTGGATATATTTTACTTATAAAACAAAGACAGGGACATTTAACAACAACGGAAAAGTATTGCATGACTTTATTGAAACATCTGTTACATCAAACAGCGAAAAAAAATATGGAAAACATCCAACGCAGAAACCGGAAGCTTTAATGGAACATTTTGTTAAGGTGTTGTCAAATGAAAATGATACAATTCTGGATCCTTTTATGGGAAGTGGAAGTGTTGGTGTGTCAGCTGTAAAAAACAATAGGAATTTCGTAGGAATCGAGTTAGATGAAAATTACTTTAATATAGCTACATCTAGGATTAAAGAGGTAAAGAAAGATGAAATATAAGGTTATAGATTTATTTGCTGGAGTTGGTGGAATGTCATTAGGTTTTGAAATGGCAGGGTTTGATGTGGTTCTTGCCAATGAATACGATAAAGATATTGCAACTGCATATAAAAAGAATCATAGTTCTACTAAAATGATAAATGAAGATATAACCAAACTTGATTTGCAATCAGTATTTGAACAATATAAAGGTAATATTGACGTTATAATAGGCGGTCCGCCATGTCAGGGTTTTTCGCAGAAAGGAAAGAGAAAAACAATACATGATGAACGTAATTTCTTGTTTAAATATTACGTTAAAGTGGTGGATTTAGTAAAACCTCAATATTTTGTAATGGAAAATGTGCCTAATTTATTAACTGCTGAAAAAGGATATTTTAAGCGAGAAATAGAAGAATTATTTTCAAAAATGGGGTACATTCTAGATGCTGGTGTATTAAATGCAGCGGATTATGGAGTTCCGCAAAATCGAAGACGTGCCGTCATTATTGGAAAAAAGACAAATGAAGAAAGGGTAAACTTGCTGCCTAAACCGGTTAATAAAAAAGTTTCAGTATGGGATGCAATAAGTGATTTAGCATATCTTAATTCTGGTGAGGGTGATGAAATTCAGGATTATAAATTCGAAGCCAGAAGTGAATATCAAAAGAAGATGAGAATGAATTCAAATAAATTGCTTAATCATAAAGCAACTAATCATTCGAAGCTTGCATTAGAACGCTTAGCCCTTGTTCCACCAGAACAGGGAAAGGAATGTTTACCAGAGGAACATTTAACAAAATCAATATATAGTGGTACTTGGTGCAGAATGCAAAAAGATGATGTTTCTGTAACAATTACAACAAGATTTGATACTCCGTCATCAGGTAGATTTACACATCCATATTTGAACAGGGCAATTACAGTGCGCGAAGCAGCAAGAATACAGTCATTTCCTGATACTTTTGAGTTTGTTGGACCAAAGGTTTCACAGATGAAACAAGTAGGAAATGCGGTACCACCGCTATTGGCTAATAAGATTGCCGATTCAATATTAAATGACATAACATAGGAGGAATGTTTAAATGAAAAGACCAAGTAATATACAGAAATTTAAACCTGTTGATCCTAAATTGGGAATTAAATCATCTTTGCCTAAATCAAAGTCTACAATTGCTCTTGTAATTTTGCTATGGTTGTCAAATGACAAAAAGTATGAAATTGAGTATTCTGAGACAGATGGCGATAAAATAACGATATCTGAGAACTGTTATGATAAATTGATACAATATTTGAGAAATAATATAGATATTAAAGGCGATTCTGAAGAAGATATCATGAATTATGTAAATGAAAACCAATTATTTCATTCACAGTTAGAGTCGCTTATTGTTGCACTTGAATTAGTGTGGAGAATTGCATCTATTAAATTTAAGGATAGTAATAAAGCGGATAGTGCAGAAAGAACTGGGAAGAAAAGATTTGAGAAAATATTATCGTATACAAATAATATTGATTTATTTGACACTTTGATTGAAAGCAATAAAAAATATTGCCAAGTATTATATGAATGGCTACAAGGAAAGAAGAATGTAGAAGATACACATTTAGAAAAACAATTGGTTAGAGTTATAAATTATCTTTCAGATGATGTTGTGTTGAAAATGTTAGACAATAATCAGAACGTATATTTTAATATGACATCCGTGTATGAAGCTATGACACAAAAAACAGATGAAATTGATATCAATGGAGATGGAGAAGCGAAGGGTGCATTAAGAATTGTAAAAGGTGCTTTAGGAGAAGGACTAAATTACTATTTGGCATATAATAAGAACATTGTTACAATGTCGGATAATGTAGATTATGATGAATTTGTATATTATGAACAAAGGGTAAGAGAGCGACAGAAAATAAGTAATGTGAATATATTGCTCCACGCTGCGGAAAATGATGATGAAAATACAACTGACATTTCGTGTTCAAAAAATAGGATAATATTTGGTGCTCCGGGAACTGGTAAGAGTCATAAACTAGAGGAAAATAGCAAATATTTTGCTAATAATATGGAAAGAGTAACATTCCATCCAAACTATTCGTATGCAAATTTTGTAGGTGCATATAAACCTATTATGTCAAAGTCAGACGTATATGACAATCTTGATACTGAAAAGAGAAGAGTGCTTGCAGTTCTGCAAGACAAATCAATGTCAGCACAAGAAAAATATGATGAATTGTACGATAAATTCAAGGATGAAGGTTTAACTCGTCTACCATTATTACTAGGTATATATACGGATGAGAATTTTAAAACTAGAAAAGTGGATGGTAGTGATGCTGCCGGTGATAATAGTGTGGAGAGAAATCATGGAAGGGCTATTAGACCATATTTAAGTTTAAATCCACAGAATAAAAATAAAGAAATCTCGTATGAGTTCGTTCCGGGTCCATTTATGAGAATTTATGTGCAAGCAATAAACCATCCGGAAGAAGATTACTTATTGTTAATAGAGGAAATTAATAGAGCAAATGTAGCAGCAGTGTTTGGAGATGTATTTCAATTACTTGATAGAAAGAATGGAGTAAGTGAATATCCAATTGCTACAAGCGAGGATATAAAGACTTATTTATTAGAAAACTTGGATTGCCTAAAAGGAAAAAATATTGATGATTTAACAGAAGAAGAAAGAGAAAAGTATTTTGAGATGAGAATTCCGGCAAATATGTACATATGGGCAACGATGAACAGTGCAGATCAGGGCGTATTTCCAATGGACACAGCATTTAAGCGTAGATGGGAATTCGAATATTTAAGTGTCAATGATGATGAGCAGGTTGCAGCAATAAAAGATTATGTCATACCAATGTGTATTAAGGACAATAAAGCGGATCATTATATTGGCTGGGATAGTTTAAGAACAAGGATAAATAATATTTTGACATCTGAAAAGTGTAAAGTTAATGAAGACAAGCTTTTAGGACCATTTTTTATATCTAAAAATATGTTAGACGAGATAAAGAATAATAAAGAGCAAGTAGACGAATTAGAAGCAAAAGATGAAGCTTCTCGGACTGAGAAGGATAATGAAGCACTTAAAGATATGCATCAAAAAGAGAATAGTTATATAAAAGCATTTGAAAGTAAAGTAATCATGTATTTGTTTGAAGATGTTATGAAGATGCGTCCGGAGAACATATTTATAGGTCATCATAAAAAGAATGGAAAGATGATTTTTTCAGAAATATGTAAAGCCTTTGAGCAGGATGGTGAAGGCATATTTGGAATTGAAGATTTGGAAAATATATAAAAAGGGGATGAGAGACAATGACGAAAGGTTTCTTTCGTGAAAGAAAGCATTATTCTTTACAGGAAATAACAGACAATTTAATTAAAATAAATATGGAAGAAACCAGACGCATTGTCGGGATTCTTAAAAAATATGGAGTAGTTAAAGCTGTAAAAAAGAATAAGTCGGATTTTGATGATTTATCAAATGAAGATATTGTCTTGACTGATGTAATAGACAGCTCAAGCGATATAGAATATATATTTGATTATGTTGGAGTTGTTGTAATCGAGGGACAAGTTTTTAAATGTTATCCTAAATATATCAAATCAACAGAATATTTATTTGAAAATCTAAAGCAGGTTTTAAAGGTTATAAAAAAATACAATGCATCAGAACAATTGATTTATCTGTTTAATGGAGAAGATGATAGTAAGATTTTTAATAGACTGGCTGTATCTATTCATTTGTTAGAGACATATTATGCTGATGGTTTGTATACAAATCAGAAAGAAATAATTGAAACAAATGGAGAAGGTGAGATTTTATGGGATAAGACTATAAATGAAACATTTGCAATTATACAGAATAACAAACCATATTATGTGGAATTACAAACCAAGAATACGATTGACAATGACTATGATTATTTTCGGCGGTTACATGAATGCGTTCTTACACAATGTAGCAGAGAATTATCAGATTCAGGACTTTTAGAATTATTTGAACTAACAGAAGTTGAGCTGACACAAGAAGAAATGTCTGATTTTGGTGATGCGAGTTATATATTATATCGGTTGCAGTCTGAGATACAAACTCAATATATTACAAGGAAACAGAATCTTCTAAAAACAATATATACATATATTGCTAACGAGAAAACAGACAAAAATGATGTGAGCTATAGTTTATATGGAACTAATAGTTTTAACTTGGTTTGGGAAAAAGTATGTGCTGATAATTTTGGAAGTGTTCTAGATAAGAAAATAGTAGATCTTCCATTAAGTAATCAGGAATGGAATAAAGTTGACTATAAAGATAAAACATTAAGAAAAGTGATTAAATCACCAAGATGGAGAAAAACAGAGTTTCCGGATGTAGAAGATCCGAAGGTGGAAACATTAAAACCTGATTTGGTATGCATATATCCTGTTGATGAACAGAAAAAAGATTATTGCTTTGGAATATATGATGCAAAATATTATTGTATAGATTATCAAATACATGGGGATAAAGCTATCATTAGTGGACAACCGGGTGTAGGTGATGTCACAAAGCAATATTTATATCAATTAGCATTTGATGATTTTATTATGAAACAGGGATACAGATATGTGCAAAATATGTTTTTCTGTCCTGACGAAGTTGGAGATAAGCAGTATGGTTGGGTACAGATGGAAATTCTAAATCATGTTGGAAATAAAAGATTGGAAAATATAGCGGTTGTAAAATTATGTGCATCAAAGATGTATCAACTGTATCTTGATAATCAGACAATTAGTGAGCATGAGATTAATCAATATATACCAGATATAGGTAGACAGAAAATGTCAGAGCAAAATTTTGCTAATCGAATGCTGGCATATCTTATGCGTATTACAAACGCTAGTAAAATGGCTGAGGAAAAGCTTGAGATGAAAGCAGATAAAGGTAAATTGATATATCCTAGACAGATAAAAAGAGAACTTGGAGCGAAAATTATTTATGATGCTATTTGCCCGGTTGCAAGCAAAGCTTTTTATGGATTTAATCCATACGAAAAAGAAAACTATGGCAATATGGTAGCAGAGGATATAGGCAACTCTTATGGAAGATGCAATCAGATTGCAGATGCATCTATTGAAATAGAGAAAAAGATAAAAGAGTTGTCGGAAAAGGAACTTCAGGATGAAAAGGTAATTATAGATATTCTCAGGAAGTGTTTTGAGGATAAAGAAGATATAGTATCTATGGCTGAAGGGGATAACTTGGAGCTGCTGGCTGAAAAGGTTATGGAATTGGTTAGGGGAGTGTATTTGTAGAGAGGTGGTGAGTTGCTTATGAAAACGATAGAGTTGGTTAGACCCATGGTGCCAAATAACAAAGAAAGAATATTTGATATGATGGAGCCACTTGTAAGACTTGAAAAAATAGATGCTGCAGAATATGAACGAATTGTGGGAGAGTGGGCGTATTCATATTTAAAAGAAAGCAAAGATTATTATGATGTTGTTTTGATGGGCGGTTCATCTGACGCAGGAAGAGATGTGGTAGCATATTTAGATGATATCTATAATAGATATGATATTTATCAATGTAAGCATTATGATGCTCCACTTACACCATCTCAATATTGGATAGAGTTTGGAAAATTATGTTACTATACATATGTGGGAGAATATAAAATTCCAGAAAAGTATTATATTGTAGCTAGTAAGGGTGTAGGAACAAAACTTAGAAAATATATTGAAAATCCTGCAACGATAGGACCAGAGCTAATTAAGCAGTGGGATAAACACTGCGGCGGGAAAAAACAAATCTTATCTGAAGGAATAAGCTTAACAGATGAATTTAAAAAATATATAGAGCAGTTTGATTTTTCTATTATAAAAGATGTATCGCCAATAAAATTTTTAGAACAATTTAGTCAAACAAATTGGTACAAATATCATTTTGGTGGGGGAATAAAAAAACGTCCAATGCCAGAAAAACCTGATGAAAGTCTTTCACAGGATGAAAAGAAATTGCCATATGTGCAACAATTGTTAGAAGTGTATTCTGAAGAGGATAATTATTTATATGGAGATCATAATGAATTAAAGCGTAACCCCAATTTATTTAATCATTTTACGAGACAGAGAGAAGGTTTTTTTTCTGCACAGTCACTAAAAAGATTTGCACGTGATGAACTTGTGGATGAAGGGGAGTACGAATCGTTAAAAAAACAAGTTGAATTTGGTATAGCAGATATATATGAAAAAAGCTATGAATCGAAATTGTAAAGAGTAAAGAGTACAACTGGAAAAGCAATGGAATTAGATTTGTCTAGTGCGGAAATACAGGATATAAAGGTACAAGATAAAAATGGAATGTGTCATGAATTAGTTAATGATGGAAAGCTTATGTGGAGTGATGGGAATGGAGATATATAATTCAAAACAAGAAATAGGATGTCGAATTTTATTAATATTGGTTTGTACACAAAAAAAGATGCGGGTGGAAACATTGACTATATATGACTATTTTTCAGTTCATATAGATGATATATATTCTGATAAATTATGTTTGCATCCAAGTAATCCAAATCATTCATCTGAACTTCTTGTGAGAAATTTGATGGTTCGTAACGCACTATCTTTTTTGGTATCTAAAGGTCTTGTGCAGATAGAATTATCAGAATTTGGTATTCGTTTTTATGCAGACAAATTTTCAGAGAATATAAGTCATATGCTGGATTGCAATTATTCAAGGAAATATGTTGAATATGTAAGATGTGTAGATGAGTATTTTGGAAAAAGAACAGAGTACGAGATACATAAATATGTTGAAAAAAATATGAAAAATTGGAAAAGTGATCTAGAAAGGGGTGAAAAAATATGAAGTCAAAATTCATTTTAAAAAGATTGATTTTAAGAGGAGAAAATAAGAAAGATGCATGTCTTAATTTTGAAAAAGGATTAAATGTGATTGCAGGAGCCTCTGATACAGGAAAATCTTTTGCGTTTGAGTGCATTAATTTTGGATTTGGATCTAGTGATGTGCCTGAGTTACCACCAGAAGCAGATGGATATAATAGTGTATATCTTGAAATAGAGACTTTTAGTGAAAATATATTTACAATACGGAGAGATTTTAATGATAAAGATAATGCATATTGGATATATTCGGATATTGATAATATAAATAAAGATACATCGTTTGAAAAGATAAAAGCGGAGAGCAAAACAGATAAGAATATATCAGAAAAAATTTTGAGTATTTGTGGGTGTAGCTATAAGAATTTATTAAAAAAAAATACTACAGGTGAAACAAAAAAATTTACATTTAGAGATTTTATACCGCTCATAATGGTAAATGAAGGAAGGATTACTCAAAAATTTTCACCAGTACATAGAACAAGCACAAGAGGTAATACATTAGCGGTAAGTGAGTGGACAGCTTTTCAGACAATTATCACGGGAGAAGATTACTTAAAAGTTAAAAAAGCTGAATCACCAGATATTATTAAATCTCATATAAAGGGGCAAATTCAGGAATTAGAACTATTATGTGCAGATTTACGAACTGAAATAGAGAAACTGAAGGTGGCAGTAGTAGGTACGTCTATTGATGATTTGGATAAAAAAATTGAAGAATTGGAAAACCTTATAGATGAGAAAAAGGAGTATTTACTAAGTAAAGAGGAAGAATATGGTATTCTCGTGAGACGATTAAAAGAAGTTGATTATGAAAAACAAAGAATATCAGATAATGTGCGTAAATTTTATTTGCTTATGGAAAATTATAAATCAGATATTGAGAGATTGGAATTTATAGAAGCGGCACATAATATAACAGGGCAACTGTTGGATGTAGAATGTCCAGTATGTCATGCTATTAGTCAAAATATAGTGGATGTTAATCAAAAATCTTTGTGTCAAATAGCATTTCATGCAGAAAAGAGAAAAACAGAGCTTTTGATGGAAGATTTGAAAGCAACATTAGAAAATGGCGAAATTAATAAGGAAAAAATTGAAATTGAGAATAGGGAATTAATAGATAAAATTAATAGACTTGTCAGTGATATAAATGAAAGTTTAAGACCAGTTATAGATTCAAAACTTGAGGAAATAAGCAACTTGTTAGAAAAAAGAGAACTTTGGAGTGCATTATATACAACTGATTCCAAATTAAAAAAGTATGAAGATAGGATTGACGAATTGAGCAGTCAAGAAAAGACTGTAAATAAGTCAAAAAATAGTATTAAAGATATTCCTGATGAAAAAGTAGAAAAGCTTTCTGAAATAGTAAAAAAAATATTGACTTCATGGAATTTTATAGAAAAAAATTCTGTAGTTGAATTTGAAAAAAATAATAAAGATCTTCGTATAGATGGAAAGAATAAACAACTATTTGGAAAGGGAGCTAGGGCAATTATTAATTCAGCTTTTTTGATTGCTTTAATGAAATATTGTTATGATGACAAACTTTGCCATCCGGGTATAATAATTTTGGATACACCTCTTACTACATTTAAGGAAAAAGATAAAGTTGCGAAGGAAAAGGATGAGAGTGTTGGGAAAAACATAAAAATGGCTGTATATGAACAATTAGCAACATTCGCTAAAGAGTTTCAGATAATTATTTTTGAGAATGAGGAGCCGGCAGAAGAATTAAAGAGCAATATTAATTATATTCATTTTTCGGGTAATTCTAATGTCGATAGAAGCGGATTTATACCGCAATAGCTTTTTAATAAAAATATGAATATACTGGATTTAAACAATGCTTGTAAATGAAAAAAGTTTGATAAAGTGTCGATTTAATATGAAGATAGGAGAATTTGTAAAATTGTAGACAAGTTAAATGAACGGAGGAAAGTAATACATAATGCAAGACAGAAAGCCAACCACGCAAAAAAGATTAATGCAAGAATTTCAACAAATAAATGCTGATGTAGCGGAAGAAATTGATATAAAGATAAAAACAAAAGTTTTAGCGTATGAATCAAGTGATTTTAATAGAGATATATCTGAAGATATACAGAAAGAAATAAAAAAACATACTAAAGCGAAAAACTTAAAGCTAATTAAAAAGAAGAGCAATAAACTTGCAAAAGAATATTTAGAGAATAATAGAATTTGGATTTTACAAGAGAACTGGTATTGCTTATTGGCTTATTTTATTACAATAGCAACTATGATATTGAGATGTGTGGAAGTGGATACAAAAATGAATGATATGATTTCCTTTGGTATATATTTTATTACATTAATATTATGGGCACTTATAGTAAAAAGAAAAGAATTTATGAGTTCAAAGATGGAAAGGTTTTTTATAGCATTTAATAATCAGGCACCTTGTATTATAGTTATAAGTTCAATATTGTTTTATTTGGTAGTTTGCGTATGCACTTGTAGGTATATATGGGTTGCAGTTATTGTCCTATCTTTTTTTGGATGTATGTTATTCACATACTTGTGGTACAAAAGAGAAAAAATATATATGGATACATGATAAAAACTGTAAATAATTTCAACAAAGAAAATTAGATAAGAAAAATTATAGGAAGGTGAATGCAATGACGATTGAAGAAATTTTATCAAAGGAAGAAAATCAGACATTTGATAGAAAAAGTATAAATATTTCTCCTAAGGATTTAGCAATACCGATTGTTGCATTTGCTAATGCGGATGGTGGAGATATTGCAATAGGCATAACCGATAAGACAAGAAGAATTGAAGGTGTTGATTTTGAAACCAAGAAGTTAAATGAACTTCTAAGAGTGCCATTTGATTTTTGTAATCCGACTATTAAAGTTGGAATAGAAAAAGTACCCTGTGTCGATGAAAAGGGAAGAGAGAATCATGTACTTGTAATGCATATTGATGCAAGTCCACAAGTGCATGCAAATCAGGCAGATGATGTATTCTTAAGAGTTGGTGATAAATCTAAATTGCAGACATTTGAAGAACGCCTTCAGCTTAATTATGACAAAGGAGAACGTTACTTTGAAGATAAAGCGGTACCCGATGCTACAATAGATGATATAGATATGAACTTTGTAAAAGAATATACAGATAAGATTGATTATGGGAAAAGTCCACTGGAATATCTCAAAGAAAACAGAGGATTTATAAAAGAAAAAGATGGCGAGCTTCAAATTAGTACCGCTGCAATTTTGTTATTTGGAAAGAATCCGCAAAATTTCTTTCCTCGTGCAAGGATTCGTTTTATACGTTATGAGGGAACAGAAGAAAAATTTGGAACAGAAATGAATGTTATAAAGGATGTTATCTTTGAAGGTACACTGCTTAATATGATAAATGAAGCAATTGCATATTTGGATACGCAGGTAAAAGAAAAAACGTATCTTGGACCGGACGGCACATTTGTTACAGATGCGGAATATCCTAAGTTTGTCAGACAGGAATTGATTGTAAATGCAGTTACTCATCGTGCTTACAGTATTACCGGTACGGATATTCAGATAAAAATGTTTGATGATCATATAGTAGTTGAAAGCCCGGGAAAACTTCCGGGGCTTGTAAGAGCGGACAATATACGTTTCACACATTTTTCCAGAAACCCTAAGATTGCAGAGTTTTTAAAGAATTATAAATTTGTAAAAGAATTTGGAGAAGGTGTCAATCGTATGTGTAATGAGTTGGAGCAGGTGGGATTAAAAGATCCGGTTTATCATACAAATGCTTTTATGTTGCAGGCGGTTATTTATAATTCAAAAGTTGGAAAAACTATTGTTGAAAAAACCGCTGATTCATTAAAAAAATTAGCTGATGCAGTCAATAAGTCGTTGATTGATTACCAAAAGCCGGCGATTGGAGAAGAAAAGTCGGCGATTGACGATAAAAAATCGGCGGTTGATAGGATAAAGTCGGCGATTGAGCAACAAAAATATAATGAACCTTCGAAGGCAAATATTCTAAAGGTGTATGATGAAATAGAGAAAAATCAGATTTTTGGAACAAAAGAAATAAAAGAAATTCTTGATTGCTCACCATCCACAGCAAGAGCAGTCATGACAAAACTTAGAGACATGAAAGTTGTTAAAGTGGTAAATGGTAAAGGAAAGGGAAAGTATGTATTCATAGAATAAAAATGAGATATAGAGTATTCCTGAATGTAAAAGCTCTATGTGTGGAAGTCGGGAGAAGATAAAAACTGAATTGGTTAAAGGCACAAATTTGGTTTAAGTAACTCTTATAATGAAGAGAAGAATGTCACAGAAAATGTCGTAGAAATGTCATAGAAAATGTCATAGAAATTTTGAGAAAAATCAGGTAGCTAAAATCAGGATATTTTAAGAAGAAGCATTCTAAAGCGTACGAGACTCTTAAAGCAATTTCTGAAAAAACGAATATTCCAAAGTTAGTCTCAAGTCAGTCTCATTTTTGAAATTGTTTGTTGAGACTAACATGAGACTGAGGAGGTTCAAAAGCATTGACATAAGATCGGAAGAGCGTCGTGTAGGGAAAGAGTGTAGATCTC
>OGML01001400.1_pt1 | contig 20734 bp, 20 predicted proteins | sample 1572951 | NCBI WGS metagenome assembly OGML01 (sample SAMEA2581883, study PRJEB24529) | metagenome | biome: Human gut stool | place: China | collected 2011 | reverse complement strand
CCTTGCGTTCTCTTGGGGGATCTAAAGGGGGCCATTCTCTCACGTGAGAGAATGGTCCCCTTTGCCGCACCCTGCGCCGCGCAGGGAATCCCATTGCTGCCTTCAGGCAGCAAGAATCTGTAAAGCGCTATTGCTTTAATAGTCTTTTAATTTCTTTCTCTGCGAGCGCAGTGCCCCCCTCGAAATCCACGCAGGGATGATATGCGGATTCCAGCGCGTCGTGCGCTTTCTTGGCATTCGACAGCGCGCCCACAGCCTCATCTAAAAGTGACGCCTCCACGCGGCGGGTGAAGCGCAGCTTCGCCTTCTGCGCGCGCGTGAGCTTCTCCTCCGCCATCGCGTCGAGACGCAGGCGGCGGTAGGGCTTCCCGTCGTACGGGTTGCGCGCGTTCGTTGTGATAAACGCCAGCCCTTTTTCCGGGATCAATACGTGATGGAGCTCCCGCGGCCGGTCTGGATTCGGGCAGGCGATGATGTCGAAATGCTTCGCCTGTGCCGCCTGCACGACGGTCTCAAGCATTTCGTTTCCCAGCCCCGCACTGTCGATGATGGTATAGATGCGCGGGCAGAGGGCTTCGACGGTGTCGAACCGGCAAATCTCGCCCCGATGCGTCACACCGCCCAAAAACGCGCGGTCGACGCGCCCGCTGCCGCCTCCCTCACTGCGCAGCTCGCGTGCGAGGATGCCGTCGGTGCGGCGGCGGAGCTTCGAAAAATCCATCTGCGCGTGCATTGCCACGCGGCGCTCGCTCTCCACCTCGCCCATCGCGCGCAGGATGCGATAGGCGCTGCGGTAGTGTGCGCGATATTCGTCGCTCAGCGCGACGATCTCCGCGCGGCGTGCCTTAGCCGCGTCCACATCGTAGAAGCGTGTCAGATCGACATAGCGTTCGCTCGCGACCGCGTAGGTCGGCTCGAGCACATGCGGGCTGGTACCGTCCACGATAGCAGCGTTTCGGTCCAGAAAGATCGCGCCGTCGAGCGAATCGGGGTCACCCGAGCAGTTGATGTATACGATGCGCTCGCCCGCGCGCTCCATCGCCGCGCCCATGCGGCGCATGAAGGTCGACTTGCCGCAGCCCGGGCCGCCTTTCAGAATCATCAGATCGTCGAGCCGACCGCCCAAAAGCTGGTCATAGAGCGAGAAAAAGCCCTCTTCGCTGTTTGCGCCGAGGAAAAAGTACACCGGTTTCATAAGATCCCTCCCAAAATTGGTGCTTTCTCCATAGCGTATGCGTGCGTGGCTGTCCCCGCTTCCCGCCCTTCCCAAATTTTGTTTGTAAGGCAGCAGCGTTCCGTCATTCAGGAATGAAAAAAGCTCCGTTTGGGATTCCCAAACAGAGCCTTTTTATGTACTTTCTTACGCCGTGAAGATCTTGTCCTCCGCTCTGCGCGTGTAGTCGCGTTCGAGCATCGCGCGGTGCGAGAGGAACGCGGGATCGTCGAAATACTTCGCACCCATCGGGCAGTTGCGCACGCAGGAGTGGCATTTGATGCACACGCCCACGACCTCGGTGACATCATCGGGATTGATCGAGCCCATCGGGCAGAGGGAGGCGCACACGCCGCAGTGGATACACTTGTCGAGGTCGGTCTTGGGCTTCGCCTTCAGAAACACCTTCGGTTCGCCATCGAGGCCCAGCGGGCGGTAATACGGCGCGTCGGCGTCACCGTCGACCGTGACGGGCGCGGGATACTCGGTCATCCGCACGATGCGGCCCACGACCGCCGAGCCGAGCTTTGCAAGCTCCGCCATGTCGTCGGAGTCGGGTCTGCCATCGGCAAGCGCGTCGGTAAAGGCGTGGCGGCAGGCAAAGGCGCCCGCGCCGATGGTGTGGAAGCCGTCCCCTTCGAGGCAGGCGCAGAGCTCGGCAAGCGAATTGTCGAAGCTGCGGTTGCCGAACGTCACGACCGGCACGGCGAGCGCGCCGTTTCCGCGGAAGCCGGACTTCACAAAGTCGAGCAGCTTATTTGGAAGCTTTCCCGCATAGGTCGGCATACCGAAGATGACAAGGTCGCCCTCGGCAAACTCATACGCTTCCTCGCGCGCGGCGGGCAGCGTGAAATCGCGCACCTCGAGCGGCACGTCGAAGCTGACGGCAAGCGCGTTGGCAAGCGTGGTGGTCACCTTTCTGGTGTTGCCGGTGGCGCTGAAATAGACTGCGTAAACCTGAGAAACGTTCATGGGAATCGGCCTTCTTTCTTTATTGTTCGGGGCGCTGCCCGGCCTTACAGGGAAAAATCCTCGGACGTGTACTTGTCGTTCAGCGTGGCGGGACGGGGCGGCACACGCTTGAGCGGATCGTAGCAGAAATGGCGGCAGTGGTCGGCAGAGTCGACCACGCCGCGGCGGGAGCAGATGACCTGCCCTTCGTTGATGACAGATCCGCTCTTGCAGTAGGCGCAGTGCTTTTCAATGTCTTTGCGGAACAGATGGAACATGGTCTCCCTCCCCTTTCTTTTACAGGCTGCGGACGACGAGCTTGCCGTCCTCCATCGACGCATGGATCTGCGTGACGGGGTGCTCGTAGGAGTCGATGATCTGCGCGGCCATGACGTCTTCGAGCTCTTTCTGAATGGTGCGGCGCAGATTGCGCGCGCCGTAGGTCGCGGAGTAGGACTTCTTGACGAGGTAGTCCTCAACATCCTCGTCCCACGTAAAGTGCAGGCCCTTGTCCTCAAGGCTCTTTTGCAGCTCATCGAGCATGATGCGGGCGATGCCGGCGAAGTTCTTCTCGTCAAGGCGGTTGAAGCAGATGACCTCGTCCACACGGTTCAGGAATTCGGGGCGCAGGAACTCGCCGAGCGCCTTCATAGCGCGGTCGCGGTTCTGCTCGTTCACCGTGTGGCCGAAGCCGACAGTGCCCTCCTTGCGCTCGCTGCCCGCGTTGGACGTCATCACGATGACGGTGTTTTCAAAGTTGACCTTGCGGCCGTGGGAGTCGGTGATCTCGCCGTCGTCGAGAATTTGCAGCAGGACGTTCATCACGTCGGGATGCGCCTTTTCGATCTCGTCGAAAAGGATGACGGCGTAGGGCTTGCGGCGAATCTTTTCGGTCAGCTGGCCGGCTTCATCATAGCCGACATAGCCCGGGGGCGAGCCGACGATGCGGGAGACCGAGTGCTTTTCCATAAACTCGGACATGTCGAAACGGATCAGCGCATCGGGCGAATTGAAGAGGTCCTGCGCCAGCTGCTTGACAAGCTCGGTCTTGCCGACGCCCGTGGGGCCGACAAAGATGAAGCTCACCGGCTTATGCTTGGGCGAGATGCCCACGCGGTTGCGGCGTATCGCCGCAGCGACAGCCTCGACAGCCTCGTCCTGACCGACAATGTGCTCTTTTAAGCGCTTGTCAAGCTCGCTCAGACGGCGGAACTCGTCTTCACGGATACGCGAGGCGGGAATCTTCGTCCAGAGCTCGATCACGCGGGCGAGGTTGTCCATCGTGAGCTGCGGGTCACCCTGCGCGCAGAGCTCGTCGAGCTCGGTCTGTGCCTTGATGGTAAGGCTCTTGAGCTCGGCCAGCCGCTCGAAGTCGGGTTCTTCTGCGCCCTGCAAAAGCTCGCGCTCCTTGTCGTAATCCTCGATCTCGCGGCGCAGCTCCATGCGGCGGTTGATGTTCTTGTCGTGCAGGTTCAGATCCGAGCATGCCTCGTCGATGAGGTCGATGGCCTTGTCGGGCAGGAAACGGTCGGTAATGTAGCGCTCGGACAGCAGCACCGCCTGACGCAGAATACCCTCGGGAATTTTGACGCCGTGGAACTGCTCGTAGTAGTGGGCGATGCCCTTCAAAATTTTGAGCGTGTCCTCCATGTTCGGCTCGTTGACCGTGACCGGCTGGAAGCGGCGCTCGAGCGCGGTGTCCTTTTCAATGTGCTTGCGATACTCGGTGAACGTCGTCGCGCCGATGACCTGAATTTCGCCTCGGGAGAGCGCAGGCTTCAAGATGTTGGCGGCGTTCATGCTGCCCTCGGCATCGCCCGCGCCGACGATGTTGTGCACTTCGTCGATGACAAGGATGACGTTGCCCATCTTGCGGATCTCCTCGATGAGGCCCTTCATGCGGCTCTCGAACTGGCCGCGGAACTGCGTGCCCGCGACGAGCGCGGTCAGGTCAAGAAGATAAACCTCCTTGCTTCTCAGCTTGAAGGGCACGTCACCCGCGACGATGCGCTGGGCGAGGCCCTCGGCAATGGCCGTCTTGCCGACGCCCGGCTCACCGATCAGGCAGGGGTTGTTCTTCTGGCGGCGGTTCAAAATCTGGATGACGCGTTCGATTTCCTCCGCGCGGCCGATGACCGCGTCGAGCTTGCCGTCGCGCGCGCGCTGGGAAAGATTGATGCAGTAGGAGTCGAGGAATTTGTGCTTGCTCCCCTTTTCGACCTTCTTGTTGCTGCGCGGGCTCTGCGTCTGCTCGGCCTCGTTGCCATTTTGTGCGTCGTTCGCAGCGGGATTTCCGCCGAAAAAGCGGCTCAGGAACGGGAACGTGGCGGTCTTGCCGTCCTCGTCCTCGTTATCGGCGTCCGGATCGTCGGCGTCGGTCAGACCTTCGAGGTTTTCCGCGCCGCCGAAAGCGCCCATCATTTCATTGGAGATATTGTCAAGGTCCTCATCCGTGATGCCCATGCGGCGCATCATCTCGTCCACCTGCGGCAGTCCGAGATTTTTCGCGCACTTGAGGCAAAGTCCTTCGTTGACGTTCTGCCCGTTTTCCTGACGGGTGATGAACACAACGGCGATATTCTTTTTACATCTGGAACAAAGTTGCGGCTGCATAGTATTTCCTCCTTGGGGTAAAGATCAGGGTAACAGCGCGGCGACAAGCCCGCGCGGAGTATGACTCATAAAAAACGATAACAGATACGTGTCCTCGTAGTCGGCAAAGGCCTTGACGCCGAGCTTCGGTGCGACATCGCAGACGAGAAACAGCAAAAGTGCGCCCTCGATCAGGCCCAGCGCGCCGCCGCCGATGGTGTTGAGCGCGTTCAGCACTGGCAAGTCTAACACCTTGTCAATGCCTCCCGTCACTAAGCGGAGCAGCAGCGTGAGCACCAAAAAGCACAGCACGAACACGAGTGTCCTCACCACGCTGCCGAGCAGCGTCCTTACGGCGGCAAGCGCTGCGTCGCGCGCGGCATTTCGAAGCGACTGACGCACCGCGCCGTCGAAATCGAAGCGCAGCAGCTTTTTGAGAAGGCCTGTCACCGCGAGCGGCGAATCGTCCTGCCAAACGTTTTCCGCGTCCTGCGCGGCGTCGCCGTTTTGCGTTTCACCCGAGGCGTCGCTCTCCGCCGGGGTCTCCCCCTCGATCTGCGGGACATCCCCCTGCGGTGTCTGCGATTCGGTATCAAACCACTCCTCCACGCTCTTTTCAAGGCGCGGCATCAGCATGTCGGTCACGGGCTCGGTCAAAGCGTCGGTCAGGAGCGACGCGCCGATCAGCGCGAGCACGATTGCCGCCAGCGCCATAAAGCTGCGGAACAGCCCCCGCTTGGCGCCGAACACGACGCTTAAAATGAGCACGAGCGCGAAGACTGCATCGATCATAAGGCCATTATTCACGTTTCCCGCGCTCCTTTCAAGTCATAAATTGTAACATTTTTAGCGTTTTACAGAAATTACGGAATATAAAGCCAGGCGGACGACGAGCCGATCAGCACCGCCGTACCATCCTCGCGCATGATGACAGAGCGCGCGTACTCCGTGGCGTCCAGCCGCGCGTATTCCTGCAGCTGCGGCGTGTAGAGCACCAGACTGTCGCTGTACAGCACGGCGATATACTTCCCCGCCGCGGACATGGACAGAACCTCCTGACTGCTGTCGAGACTTGCCATCTCTGCACCGTCGGACGAGACAGTCACGAGCTTCATGGTGCTGCCCGAGCGGTAGCGGCTCAGCAGCAGCGCCGCGTAGTTGTCGCCGTCCATGCTCGAACCGCGCAGATACGGGTATTCGTAGCGATAGCTGCCGGAAAGCGTACCGTCCGATGAAAAGAGCGTCAAGCTCTCGTCCGTCAGGCACGAGAGCGTACCGGCCACGCTGTCGAGCGATAGCAGGAGCGAGCCCGTGAGTGTGTTGACCGAGTCCGCCTTATCGCTGCCGAGGGAATAGATGCTCACCGTGTCGGCGAATGTGCCGTCCGACTCGCCGAGCGTCACCGCCGCCATGCGCTTGCAGTCGCGCATGACGACCGCGTCGATGACATAGTGCTCCGAGGAGTTGAAGGCAAACGTCTTCTCGCCCGAAGCGTCGTACACCGTAACAGCGGACTTGTAGCCGCTCTTTTCAGCGTTGAGCGCCAGATAGTCCGAGGAATTGACGCTGACCGACAAAATATTGCCGCTGCACTCGCCGCTCATATCGCGCACAAGGCCGCTTGCAGAGTAAATAAGAAGCGTCTGCCCGCCGATATCATAGACCGCGGCGGTCTGGCCGCCGACAGCGATGGCGGGATTCGTGAGCTTCACACTCATGCTGTCCACCACGCTGCCGCTGCTGCTGTAGATCGACACGCCCGTCGTCGAAGCGACGATCAGATGGTCGCCGAGCAGCGCAAAGGTGTTGCTGCGGTCGTTGCTGAACGAGTACATCTCCACCTTGCCCTGCTCATCCTGCGTGACCTTATTGTAGGAGAAAAGGCGGCGCACACTGTCAAGGCTGCTCAGGTCCTTCCACGCCGCGGCGACGACCACGGCCAGCACGACCACAAGCGCCAGAATCACCATCAGCGCCCGCTTGAGCCCGCCGCCGGAGCGGCGCGGGGCCGCCTGCGAGCGCCTCAGCTCCTCGCGTGTTCCCTTTTCCTCTTTGAGATCATTCATTGAGCCGTTCATCCTCATACCAAAGTCTCGTCATGTACAGTCCGCCCGGCGGCACCGTGGGGCCGGCGAGCGAGCGGTCGCCGGAGGCCAGGATCTCTGGGATGTCCTCTGGCGTGAGCTTCCCCTCGGCAGCGTAGAGCACCGTGCCGGTGATCGCCCGTACCATGTTATACAGGAACCCGTCCGCGCAGACCTTGAGCTCCAAAAGATCACCCGAGCGCGACACGCGGCAGTAGTGCACGGTGCGCACGGTGGTCTTCGTCTCCGTGCCGACAGAGCGGACGGCGCGGAAATCGTGCGTGCCCTCAAAGGCGCGCGCCGCGCGGTCCATCACCTCTTCGTCGAGGTGCTTTGGGTAAAAGTAAGCCCTGTTGACATAGAACGGGTTTTTGATGCGGGAATTATAGATGCGGTAGGTGTATTCCTTTTTTTGACACGAGAGGATCGCGTTGAAATCCTCCGCCACCTCAAGCGCCTCGCGCACGACGATATCCTCCGGCGTGTGCGTGTTGATGGCAAACGGTAAGCGCTCGACCGGAATGCGCGACTCGGTATGGAAATTGGCGATGTAGCGCTCGGCGTGCACGCCCGCGTCCGTGCGGCCGCAGCCGACGAGCTTGACGTTCCCGCCGCAGACCTTCGAGAGGCCCTTTTCCATCGTCTCGCAGACGCTTGAGACCGTCTTCTGCACCTGCCAGCCGTGATAGGCCGTGCCGTTATACATGAGCTTGAGGGCGATGTTTCGCATAAAAGCGTCCTTTCTTCTTATCGCAGCGCGATGACCGCGGCCACGAGCACGGCATAATAGCCGAGCACCAGATAGTCGCGCGTCTGGTAGTGCAGCACATTGAGCTTCGTGCGGCCTTCGTCGCCGTGGTAGCAGCGGCATTCCATGGCCGTCGCCAGCTCGTCGGCGCGGCGGAACGCACTGACAAACAGCGGCACAAGCAGCGGCACGAGCGCCTTGGCGCGCTGCATAAGGCTTCCGGTCTCAAAGTCGGCGCCGCGCGCCTTCTGCGCGGACATGATCTTATCCGTCTCTTCGATGAGCGTCGGGATGAAGCGAAGCGCGATCGACATCATCATCGCGAGCTCATGCACAGGGACCTTGATCTTCTTGAGCGGGCCCAGCAGGCTCTCCAGACCGTCCGTCAGGCGGATGGGAGAGGTCGTATACGTGAGCAGGAACGTTCCCATGATCAAAAGCGTGATGCGCAGCATCATCGTGATGGCGGCGCGCACACCCTCGATCGTGATGCGGAAGATCCAAAAATGGCACAGCTCCGTGCCGGGGGTGTAAAAGAGGTTCAAAAGCGCCGTGAACGCGATAATGAACAGCACCGGCTTTAATCCCTTGAAAAGCGCCTTCGCGCCCACGCGCGAGATGCGCACGGCGACAATCAGCGTCAGAATGAGAACGCCGTAGGCAATGTAGCTCTTCGCCGTAAAGAGCGCCACGACGTAGAGCACCGTGACGAGGAGCTTTGTGCGCGGATCGAGCTTATGGGCGAGCGTGTCGCCCGGGAAAAACTGGCCGAGCGTGATATCCTTCAGCATTTTTTGCCGCCCCCTCTCTTGAGCGCGACAAGCTCCTTGCTGAGCTCATCGACGGTGTAAACGGCGGGGTTGATGGCAATGCCTTTATCGCGCAGCGCCATCGCGACGCGCGTGACCTGCGGCACGTCGAGGCCCGCGGTCATCAGCTCGTCGCCGCGGGCGAAGACCTCGCGCGGCGTGCCGCTCATGAGCACGTGGCTGTCCGACAGGACAACGATGCGGTCGACGTTTTTCGCGATCTCCTCCATGCTGTGGCTCACGAGCACGACGGTCGTGCCGCGCGCGCGGTGGAATTCGCGGATGTTTGAAAGCAGCTCTTCCCTGCCCTGCGGGTCAAGGCCCGCGCTCGGCTCGTCGAGCACGAGCACCTCGGGCTCCATCGCAATAACGCCCGCGATGGCCACGCGGCGCTTCTGTCCGCCGGAGAGGGCGAACGGCGATTTTTCCAGCAGATCGTCGGTAAGCCCCGCAAAGTGCGCGGATTCACGCACGCGGCGGTCGATCTCGTCTTTGGATAAGCCCATGTTCGTCGGGCCGAACGCGATATCGCGGTAAACAGTCTCTTCAAAAAGCTGGTATTCCGGATACTGGAACACGAGGCCCACGCGGAATCTTACGTCCCGAATTTTCTTCGGGTCCGACCAGATGTCCTCTCCGCCGAGAAGTATCCGGCCGGAGGTCGGCTTGAGCAGGCCGTTCAAGTGCTGGATCAGCGTCGACTTTCCGCTGCCCGTGTGGCCGATGATGCCCAAAAATTCGCCGCGATAGATCGCGAGCGACATATCCTGTACCGCACTGCGGCAAAAGGGCGTGCCCTCGCCGTAGGTGTGCGTCAGGTTTTCTACACGAATGATCTCTTCCAAGGTTACAGTCCTCTTAGGTAAAATTTTTCGCAATGGCGTCTGCGCATTCCTCTACGGTGATGGCATCCACGGGGACGTCCATCCCCGCCTCGCGCAGGGAAAAGAGCAGCGAGACCGTGTCCGGCACGGCAAGGCCGATGTCCTCCAGCTCCTTTTTGCGGGTGAAGACCTCGCGCGGCTTGCCGTCCATGACGACAAGGCCGTCGTTCATCACGATCACGCGGTCGGCGTGCTCGGCTTCGTTCATGTGGTGGGTGATGAGGACGACCGTGATGCCCTGCTCGCGGTTGAGCTTTTCGACGGCCGCGAGCACCTCGCGCCGGCCGATGGGGTCGAGCATGGCGGTCGCCTCGTCGAGCACAATGCACTCGGGTTTCATCGCCAGCACGCCCGCGATGGCGATGCGCTGCTTCTGTCCGCCGGAGAGGAGGTGCGGCGCGTGCTTGACGAACTGCGTCATACCGACGGCCTCGAGCGCGTCGTCCACGCGCTTTCTGATCTCGGCGCTCGGCACGCCCAAATTCTCGGGAGCGAACGCGACATCCTCTTCGACGACATTCGCCACGATCTGGTTGTCCGGATTCTGGAACACCATGCCCACGCGCCTGCGAATTTCAAGCAGGAGCGATTCGTCCATCGTGTCCATGCCCTCGACATAGACCTTGCCGCCGCTTGGCAGCAGGACTGCGTTGAAGGTCTTGGCAAGCGTTGATTTTCCGCTGCCGTTGTGGCCGAGGATCACGACAAAGCTGCCGCGCTCGATGGTCACATCCACCCCGCGCAGCGCGCGGGTGTTCATCTGGTCTTCCGTGCCCGGATAGGTGAAGGCCAGGTCTTGGGTCTTGATCATTTCCATAAAAGTTGCGTTCCTTAATCGTTATCCCGAAAGAGCCTTCGGGGATTCATCGCCGCAAAGCGGCGGATTCCTTTATTCCGAGAACCAGCGGCCCGTCGCGCCGCAGGGCAGCGCGAGCCCCGTCTCCGTCACGGGCAGGCCCAGCTCGTCCCACGTGACCTTGCCGCCGTACTTTTCCGCAACGAGCAGGTGCAGCATGTAGCCGAGCACCGAGGGAGCGAGCCCCGTCGTATACGAGTTGATGATGACAAAAAGCGGCTTGTCCGATAAGACCTGCGCGCAGAGCTTCACGAACGGGAAAAGATTGTCCTCCAACTTCCAGACCTCTCCCCCGGGGCCGCGGCCGTAGCTCGGCGGGTCCATGATGATGGCGTCATACACCTTGCCGCGGCGGATCTCACGCTCGACAAATTTCGCGCAGTCGTCGATGATCCAGCGCACCGGCGCATCGGAAAGGCCGCTGACACGCGCGTTCTCGCGCGCCCAGTTGACCATGCCCTTTGCCGCATCCACGTGGCAGACCTGAGCGCCTGCCGCCGCACACGCGACCGTCGCGCCGCCGGTGTAGGCGAAGAGGTTCAGCACGCGGATGGGCCGGCCCGCGTTTTTGATCTTCTCGCGCGCAAAATCCCAGTTGACGGCCTGCTCGGGGAACAGGCCCGTGTGCTTAAAATTCATGGGCTTGACCTGGAATTTGAGATCCTTGTAATTTACCGTCCAGCTCTCGGGCAGCTTCTCCTTGTCCCAATGTCCGCCGCCCGAGGACGAACGATAATAGCGGCCCTGCGCGTTGCGCCAGCCGCGGTTCGTGCGCGGCGTCTCCCAGATCGCCTGAGGGTCAGGCCGCACCAGAATTTGCTTTCCCCAGCGTTCGAGCTTTTCTCCGCCGCCGCAGTCCAGCAGCTCATAATCTTCCCAACCGTCCGCGATCCACATACATTTTCTCCTTTGCCGCATGGGCATACTTGCTCATAATAATCAATGTATTATACTACGCATTCGATTGAATAGTCAATGTATAAATCGTGAACGATCCTGCGCCATTCGCTTAATTTTCTTTTCCCGTGGACTTTGCCGCGCGCTTGTGGTATGCTGGCAGAAACGACACAAGGAAAGCTGGTCTTATTTGATGGATAAACTGCTGCTGCACTCCTGCTGCGCCCCCTGCTCGGTCTACTGCGTGGACACGCTGCGCGCCGACGGGATCGAGCCCACGTCACTCTGGTTCAACCCGAACATTCACCCCTGGACGGAGTATGACGCGCGCCGCCGCACGCTGCTCGAATACGGGGAAAAAGAGCATGTAGAAGTGCATATTTTAGAGGATTACGGCCTGCGCGACTTTGTCCGCGCCGTGAGTGCGGATATCGACCACCGCTGCGCGCACTGCTACACCATCCGCCTCGGCACGGCGGCCAAATACGCCGCCGACCACGGCTACGACGCGTTCACATCGTCCCTGCTCATCTCTCCGTATCAGAACCACGAGCTCTTAAAGGCCGTGGGCGAGACGATGGGCAAGAAGTACGGCGTCGAATTCTACTACCGTGACTTCCGCCCCGGTTTTCGCGAGGGGCAGGCCAAGGCGCGCGAGATGGGCCTCTACATGCAGAAATACTGCGGCTGCATCTTCTCTGAAGAGGACCGCTATTCGACCAAGATCGAAAAGGCGAAAAAGCGCTACGCCGAAGAATAAGCAGCTTGCAAAAGGCAAGACCCGTTGGATGCTCCAGCGGGTCTTTTTTCATTCTTTCGCGGCGATCAGCGCGTCGTGCACGAGCTGCAAGGCGCGCTCTGCGTCGTCGCGCAGGACGTAAAAGCTCATGAACCGCTCCCCCGCCGCAACGGCGAAGACGGTGATCTCCGCCCGTTCGAGCGCCGTGACGGCTATCTTCTCTTTCTCGATGCTCGGCAGCGCGCCGCCGACCGCCGTGATGGCCGCAAGGCGGCTCCGCCCGCTCTTTTTCTGCGTCACGCCGACGACGCTTGCGTCTTCATCCGTTTCGCAAACGATGCTGCCCGCGCCGCCTTCCCTGCACGAGCGCACGGTGATGGGCACGCCGCCCGCCTGCGCGAGCGCCACGCTGCGGTCGTGAAGCACCTGTGCGCCCTTCTGCGCGAGCAGCAGCATGTCGTCATACGAGATCACCTCGCGCCGCACAGCGTTCTTGCAGATGCGCGGGTCAGAGGAAAATATCCCGTCCACGTCTGTGTAGATGACAAGCTCAGCGGCCTTCAGCGCCGCGGCGAGCGCCACTGCACTCGTGTCCGAGCCGCCGCGTCCGAGCGTCGTGACGTCGCCCCGCTCGTCGACGCCCTGAAAGCCCGCCGCGACCACAACGTGGCCCTCGGCCAGCTCCTTCCGGATACGCGCAGTGTCGATCAGTTCGATCTCCGCGTTCCCATGTGTACCGTCCGTTTCGATGGGGATCTGCCATGCGCAGAGGGATACCGCCTCCACGCCGATGGACCGCAGCGTCATCGCGCCGAGCGCGGCGCTCATCTGCTCGCCCGCGGAGAGCAGCATGTCGAGCTCGCGCGGCGAAGGCCGCTCGCTGATCTCCTTTGCCTTTTGCAGCAGGCCGTCCGTCGTGTCGCCCTGCGCGGAGAGAACGACGACCACGTCGTCGCCTTCGTCCACCCGCGATTTGACGATGCGCGCCATGCGCAGAAGATGCGCATAGTCGCGCACGGAGCTGCCGCCGAATTTCTGTACGATCAGGCTCATAAGAACCACTTCCAACAAAAAATGGATTGACAGCGCTCATCTCAGCCGCTGCCAATCCATCGTATGAACTTGTACAAGCCCGCGTGACTCAGGCCGCGAGGATATCGAAGCGCACCACGCCATCAAGCGCAAGCGCCCGCGCCATCATCTCTTCGATCGACTCCTGCATTTCGGACGTCTCGGCCGAGATCGTCACCGCGGCACAGCCGTTGGTGGGAATACTCTGGTTGATGGTCAGAATATTCGCGCCCGAACCGGCAAAAATAGAAAGGACGTCGGACAATACGCCGGGGTTGTTCTTGAGCATCGTGTAGAACGTGATGATGCGGCCGGTCTTCATGTCGTTGAAGGGGCGCACCGCATCGCGGTACTTATAAAATGCGCTGCGGCTGATGCCGACGGTGCGGGCGGCGTCGCCCGCGGTGCGCACCTCGCCGGACTGGAGCATGCGCTTCGCCTCCGCCACCTTGATAAAAATTTCCGGAAGGGCCTCTGACGAGACCAAATAAAATTTCGTTGCAGGCGCCATAATGTTTCTCCTTCGCGGTCATCTGTCTTTATATGGCAGGATTTTAGCATATCTTAACGCATATTGCAACACTTTTTTCGGTGGGAGGTCTGCAAAATTTGAATGAAGAACGGCTGAGACGCTTCCTCACTTTATCGCTCGCGCTTTTCATGGGTGCATCTCTCTTTTATGTCTGCTTTCGCTATGTGCTGCCGTGGTGTTTGCCGTTTCTGCTCGCGCTGCTCGTCGCGGCGCTGCTGGAACCGGTCGTTTTGTATCTGCGGCGGAAATTTCACTTTCAACGTGGCTTTTCCGCGCTGATCCTGACACTGACGCTGCTGTTTCTGCTCGGCGGGCTGCTGTCGCTCCTGTGGTCTACGCTGCTTTCTCAGACGAACGCGCTGCTCGCCGCCGCGCCCGCGTTTTTCGACGCGATCCCCGCCGCAGCGGACGATCTGCTCTCCCGATTGGAGCAGTTCAGCGCGTCGAGTCCCGAATGGCTCAGCGGCTATCTGCACGAGCAGCTTTTCAGGGCCGTCACGGACGCGGACAGCCTGCTGCGCTCGCTGTCTTCGCGCGCGATGGCGTGGCTCGGCTCTGCCGCCGCGGCGCTGCCGGGCGGCGTGCTCGCCATCGCGACGGGCGTGCTTGCGATCTTCTTCACCTCCGCGTCGTACCCCGAGCTCTGCGCGGCACTCGAACACGCCGTGCCGGAAGAAGCGATGGCAAAGCTGCGGCTCTTTCGCGGCGGCGTAATGCGCTCGCTTGCGCGGTGGCTGCGCGCGCAGGCAACGCTGTCGCTCATCACGTTTTCAGAGCTTCTTATCGGCTTTCTCCTCATGCGCCAGAGCTATTCCCTGCTGCTCGCCTTTCTCATCACACTGCTCGACGCGCTGCCGGTCTTCGGCACGGGCACGGCGCTCGTGCCGTGGGCGGTCTTCACGCTGCTGTTCGGCTTCCCGCCCAAGGCCATCGTGCTCCTCGCGCTCTACCTCTGCACGCTCATCACGCGCAACACGCTCGAGCCCAAGCTTCTCTCCGCGCAGGCGGGGCTGCCGCCGGTCGCGTCGCTTTTTGCGATGTACCTCGGCTACTGCACGTTCGGCGTGGCAGGGATGGTGCTCTTTCCCTTCCTCCTGCTGCTGTTCGCGCAGATTCGAAACGCAAAAGCGGAAGCTGCCGCATAAAAAAGAGAACGGTGAAAACCGTTCTCTTTTTTATTGCTTTTTACCGGCCTGTGCCGCCGTTGTTGAGCAGCCAGTTGAGGAACTGGCCGTTGTCTCCGACATCGCCGGATGCGCTGTCTCCCGCCGTGCCGGTGTTGTCAGACGGCGTCTGTGTGCCGCTGTCGCCGCCAGTGGTGGCATCACCGCCCGGCGTCGTGCCGCTGCCGTCATCCGGTGCATCCGGGTCCGGCGTGGGCTCCAGCGGCGTTGTGTGCGTCGTGCACATGCCGCTGTACATCAGATCGCTGTATAGCTGCACTGTGCCGCTGTTCGTGCGCACCGGTTCGCCTGCAGGGATCGACGAAATGAGCCCTTCTTCGAGCTGTGCCTGATACGTTGCCTGAAGCGCGGCGCTCAGCGGCGTCGTGAGAAGCTCGCGCTTGTAGCCCCAACCGCTGCTGACGTTCGGCTGGCTCAGATCGAGCACATAGGCCGTCGTAACATTCGGGCAGTAGTCGGAGGCGAGCATGCCGGAATCGGCGCAGACGGTTACGCTGATGTGTCCGTCGCAGCTCAGCGAGGGCGCATAGCTCTTTGCGACCTTGACAGTCTGCGAGGGACAGCCGGACGAGGCCAGAAGTCCCGTCTGCGTGCAGACGGTCACGCTGACCATGTCGGCGCTGCTGACTTCAAAGTCCTTGTTCGGAAGGCCCGCGTGGACCTTGCTCATAAACGTCTTCCACAGCGTGGCCGCGGGGTTGCCGCTCGCCACGATGCGCGTCGGCGTGTCGTAGCCGACCCAGACCGCTGCCGTGTAATACGGTGTGTAACCGACAAAGTAACGGTCGTTGTTGCTGTTGGTCGAACCGGTCTTACCGGCGATGGTCATACCGGAGAAGTTCGCGCCCGTACCCGTACCGTTGCGCACGACGTTTTTCAGGAGTTCGTTCATCGCATAGGCGGTGCTCTCGTTCATCGCGACGTGGGACTCGGTCTTATTTTCAAGGATGACGTTGCCGTTGTGGTCAAGCACCTCGGTATACGTTCTCGGCGTGGTGTAAACGCCGCCGCGGGCAAATGTTGCGTAGGCCGCGGCCATCTCGCGCGTCGTCACGCCCTTGGAAAGGCCGCCGAGCGCGAGCGCGCCCGCCGCGGTCATATCGTCGTTCGTCAGCGTCGTGAAGCTTAAGTTTTCGGTCATAAACGCATACGACGCGGGCAGCGTCAGCTTGATGGCCGTGCGCACCGCCGTGGGGTTGGACGAATTGCGGATGGCGTCTTGCAGCGTCATAATGCTGCGGTAGCCCGAGTAGGCGTTCACCGGCCAAATGCTTCCACCGAGCATTTCAACGGGATAGTCGTCGATGACGCTCGCGGGCGTGATGACGCCGGCATCCAGCGCGGGCGCATAGACGCTCAGGGGCTTGATGGCAGAACCGCACTGACGCACAACGGTCGAATAGTCGAGCAGGAACCGGCCCTCGCGCTCGCCCACGCGGCCCGCAACGGCAACGATGTCGCCCGTTGTGTTGTCGATGATCGTCGCGCCGGACTGGAGCAGCTGGCCCTTGGACGAGGTATAGTTCAGGTTATTGCGGTCGGCGTAAACGCTCTCCACGATGGACTGGATCTCGGGATCGACCGTGCAGTAGATCGAGTAGCCGCCGGTGTAGAGCATATCCTTTGCCGTTTTTTCGTTGTAGCCAAGCTGCTCGTGCATATCGGCAACGATGTCGTTGAACATACGCTCGACAAAGTAGGAGTCATATGTCGTGCTCGACGCGGTGTCCGCCCGGCTCGCCACGCTTGCGGAGGGAACGAAGTCAGGATCCCAGGTGAACACAAGCGGCTCATTTTTCGCCTGCTCGTATTCCTCGTCGCTGATCTTACCCAGCTCGTGCATCTTATAAAGAACGGTGAGCTGGCGCTCCTTGTTCTGCTCGCGGTACCAGTCGCCGCGCGCAGGGTCGTATTTATAGGGGAACTGCGTGATGCCGACGATAGACGCCGCCTCGGCGATGCTCAGCTCACCAACGGTCTTGCCGAAGTAGCCCTCCGCCGCGGCCTCGATGCCGTAGCAGCCGTTACCAAAATAAACCTTGTTGAAATACGTCTCGAGAATTTCCTCCTTTGAGTAGTTCTTCTCGAGCCGCAGCGCGCGGAAGATCTCTGCCACCTTGCGCTTGATGGTCACCTCATTCTCGCCGGTCGTGTTTTTAATGACCTGCTGGGTGATCGTCGAGCCGCCGCGGGTCGACGTGCCGGTAAGCTTGCCGAGAATGGCCTTGGCCGTGCTCTTCCAGTCAACGCCGTGGTGGCTTTCAAAGCGCTCGTCCTCAATGGAGATGAGCGCCTCCCGCACATGCTTGGGGATGTCGTCGATACTGACGAGCGTTCGGTTCTCTTCACCATGAAGCTTCGTGAGCTCCACCCACTCCCCGCTTGTTTTATCCTGATAGTAGACTGTCGAGCTCTGCTTGAGCGTGTAGGCCGAGATGTCCACATTCAGATCGAGCGACGTGTGCACGTAGACCATGAAGATGGCGAAAAACATCAGGCAGGTCGTGAGTCCGATGGCTAAGATGGTGCCGATGACCGTTTTCGCCGTGCCGGACTTTTTCTTCTTGTGTACCTGATGCGTGGGGTGCTGGGTGTGCTGTCTTCGGGGCGTCTGGTTTTCTGCGCGGTTTTCTTCCATAAAGCGCCTCCTCCTTTGCGATAGAAATATGCGCAAGCGCGCATAGCTGATTTTCAATAGTGATACAGAATATAGTATAGCACGGCTGTCAAGTGGTACGTATCTTGTCTTGCATTTTGCCGCAAGGTGCGGTATAATGCGAGCACAAACTTTCAGGAGGTGTTCCCCCATGAACGATGAGTTCGGCCCCAATTTCGTCACGCTGACCGATGACGAGGGCAACGATATAGAGCTGGAATACGTCGACGCACTCGAGCATAACGGCACGACGTATATGGCCTTCTTCCCCGTGGTCGAAGAGGACAGCGAGGACGAGGAAAACGAAGAGGAATACGGTCTCGTGATCCTCAAAAGCCAGATGGAAAACGGCGAGGAGTTCCTTGTCACCATTGACGACGAAGAGGAGATTGACAAGGTCTACGACCTCTTCATGGAGCAGATCCTTTCCGACGAAGAGTAAAACTTCGATTGCGACGGATTTTTTCTGAAAACTGAGATAAACTGAACATGCCCTGCGGGGTGCGTGATAAGTTCTTTTTAAACCCACATTTCGTCATAAGGGACGCCGGTACGCTCCGGTGGTTTGCAGGCCTCCCGGCTGCCGTCTGCGGCTGGACGTTGGAAGCAATAAAGCCGGACAGAGGCGACCCACCTGTCCAGAATGGTGCAGGTTTTGACGGGGCTTACACGGCCGCTGCGGGGCATCTTTTTATCTTTCCACGGATTGCACAAAATTACGTTTTTATTTTCTACGTCAGTTTAGACGAAAAAAACGTGCATTTTGTTCGCGATTCCTGTAAAATATTTTTACAAACTAAATTACCGTTTGGTAGCTGCAACGTAGTGCTTCGCGCACGGGCTGTACGGTCTCCCCTTTCTGGGAGATGATAAGGTCTGTGTGAGGAGCGCTTTTTTCTTTCCCCTTGCGGTGCCGCTTTCGCGGCGGGGAAAAGGCAAAAGAAAAAGGAGGAGCAAACTTATGAAACTTGTCACCAACGGTCGTCTCATCACCCGCAACGCAGATGCACAGGGCTATTATGAGCACGGCGCCGTCGCCTTCGAAGGCACGAAGATCGTCGAAGTAGGCGAGGAAGCGATGCTTCGCGCCAAGTATCCCGGTGCCGAGATCATCGACGCCAAGGGCGGCGTCATCATGCCCGCGTTCATCAACGCGCACACGCATATCTACTCTGCCCTCGCCCGCGGCCTTTCCATCGTCGGCAACAACCCGACGAACTTCTATGAAGTCCTTGACGGCACATGGTGGGCCATCGACCGCCACCTGATGATGGACGGCACGCGCGCCTCCGCCGCCGCGCTTTACATCGACTCCATCAAGCAGGGCGTGACGACCATTTTCGACCATCACGCCTCTTACGGTGAGATCCCCGGCACGCTGCACACGATCGCCGAAGAGAGCAAGCGCCTGGGCCTTCGCTCCTGCCTGTGCTATGAGGTCTCAGACCGCGACGGCGAGGAGAAGTGCTTACAGGCCATTCAGGAGAACGCCGATTTTATCACCGAATGCGAAAAGAATAAGGACCCGATGCTCGCGGCAATGTTCGGCGGCCACGCGCTGTTCACGATCTCCGATAAGACCTTCGACCGCATGGTCGCGGCCAACAACGGCCGCACGGGCTATCACATCCACGTGTCCGAGGGCATGAACGATGTGTACGACTCCCTCCAGAACTATGGCCGCCGCCCCGTCCAGCGCTTGCAGGATCACGGCATTCTCGGTCCCAAGACCATCCTCGGCCACTGCATCCACGTCAACACCGCCGAAATGGAGATCATCAAGGAGACCGGCACGATGGTCGTGAACAATCCGGAATCCAACATGGGCAACGCCATCGGCATCTGCCCCGTCCTCCAACTCCACAAGCGCGGCATTCTTCTCGGCATGGGCACAGACGCCTACACGAACGATATGCTCGAGTCCCTCAAGGTCGCCCTCTGCTCCCAGCGCAGCCAGAACTGCCTGCCGAACGTCGGCTGGTGCGAGGTCACGGACATGCTCTTCAAGAATAACGCGAAGATCGGTGAAAAATACTTCCCCGACACGCTCGGCGTGCTGAAGCCCGGCGCCGCGGCGGACATCATCGTCATGGACTATAAGCCGTTCACCCCGTTCTCCGACGAGAATATCGACGGCCACATGATCTTCGGCATGACGGGCCGCCAGTGCCAAACCACCATCGCCGCCGGCAAGACCCTCATGCTCGACCGCGAGCTCGTCGGCATCGACGAAGAAGCCGAAAACGCTCACATTCTTGAAGCCGCCAAGAAACTCTGGGGCAAGCTGAATCACAGAACCTATTAAGCAAGCGGGAGGAAAAAACAATGTCTGAAAAAATGTATCCCATTCCGTTCGACTCTCTGATGAACTGGGTGACGAGCGAATACGCGCAGTGCGGCGATGTGTTCGGCGTTCATAAGCACTATCACGCAAGCGGCAAGAGCCTGCCGATCTTCGGCGAGCGCATCGAAACACCGTTTGGCCCCGCCGCCGGCCCCAACAGCCAGCTTGCGCAGAATATCATCGCGGCCTATGCCGCCGGCGCGCGCTTTTTCGAGGTCAAGACCGTGCAGAAAATGGACGGCGCGGAGCTTGCCGCCTGTGTTCCCCGCCCCTGCATCCTCGCCGCTGACGAGGGCTACAACCAGGAGTGGTCGACCGAGCTGACCGTGCAGCAGGCGCAGGACGAGTACATCAAGGCCTGGTGCGCGCTCAAGATCATGAGCAAGGTCTACGGCTTCGGCGATCCCGACGGGTTCGTGTTCAATATGTCCGTCGGCTACGACCTGGACGGCATCAAGGGCCGCAAGGTCAACACCTATATCAACAACATGATGGACGCGGGCAAGACCGCGCAGTTCAAGGAATGTAAAAAAGTCCATATCTTTGTGGGAGCCGGAGTTGTTCCGGTCCACCAGTCCCGGCTTCGGGGTGGTTGAAACCTCGTAGAGCAGTCCCCGTACCGCCGCGGAAGCCGCCTGATCAGCCGCCCGGTCCCGGAAGAATACATGGAAGAGCTTTGCCGTCTGCCACTGGATCAGCTCCATGGAGTGGGACTTTTTTTGTGCGCAGACATGGGCATCTTCCCCGCAGACAAGACAGGTTCTGGGGAGAAGTCCGAGATCATGCCGCTTTACGGAAATTCCATCGGGACCGCAGACGTCAAGGTTGAAGAGACGGCCCAAAGGGTGGCTTTCCTCGACGGAGACGAGAAATTTTTTGACCTGTATGGCCTGGGACTTTAAAAGAAAGAACGCGCAGTCACCGGTATTTTTCTCATAAACCTCCGTTTTCAGAACAGAGAAACGGGAGAGGCGGTCAGACAGTTCCCGTACTTCCTCCCGGAATGCCGCCCGGGCGAAGGGAAACGTCTTGACTGTCCCGGCAATATTTAAGGAAAACTCCACAAGACAGATCTCTCCTCCGGGAGTAAGAAGTTCCCATTTTTTCAGGACACGCCGGTCTCTGGCAGCGCGAAGTTCCCCGGAAGTCACCGGTGAGCCGGTAATTACATTAT
>OGML01001396.1_pt1 | contig 20810 bp, 42 predicted proteins | sample 1572951 | NCBI WGS metagenome assembly OGML01 (sample SAMEA2581883, study PRJEB24529) | metagenome | biome: Human gut stool | place: China | collected 2011 | reverse complement strand
ATGATGCGATCACATTACCTAAGAGAGCAACCACTGGTAGTGCAGGATATGATTTCTGTGCACCCTATGATATTACATTAGCTCCGGGACAGACAGCAAAAGTACCTACTGGTATTCGTGCAAAGATGGAGCCTGGCTGGGCATTAATGCTTTTCCCGAGGAGTGGACTTGGATTTAAGTTCCGTATGCAGTTAAATAATACGGTGGGTATCGTAGATGAGGATTATTTCTATTCCGATAATGAGGGACATATCTTCGCAAAGGTTACGAATGACTCTAATGAAGGTAAATTATTACAGGTAAAAGCCGGAGATGGCTTTGTGCAGGGTATCTTTATGCCTTTTGGTGTCACTATTGATGATGATGCCGATGGTGTAAGAAACGGAGGATTTGGCAGCACTACTAAGTAGTGCTGTCTTATTATGATTGATAGGGAGATAGAGGGGAAACACAGAGGAAAAATATGGCAGAAAGAAAAAAGAAATCCCCTTATATTTATGGAAACACAGCAAGGAGCTTACAAGAAGAATTAAATGCTTCAAGAAAAATATTATTGAATGAAACCAGAAAGAATAGAGAGAAAGCTCATCATATGAATATCGGCTACATCCTTTTTCTGTCAGGGGCATTATTTGCTTGTGCTATTTTTTTGATTGGATATGTACAAAAGCAATCCGAATTGACGTCAAAAATTGCACAGGTATCTAAATTAGAAAAGGAATTAAATACTCTGAAACTTTCCAATGATGAAATGTACACCCGAATTCAAAGTAATGTAAATCTGGAAGAAATTCGTAAGATCGCCATCGATGAACTCGGAATGACCTATGCGGAAGAAGGACAAGTGATTCTTTATCAGGGAAATAAAAAAGATTATATGCACCAAAATGCAGAGGAATAAGTATTATGACTTACGAAAGATTAGTAGATCAGGCGGAAGCTATGGTAAATATTGTACATAAAAAATATTTATCCGGAAATAAAATGGCATATCCGGCGTTACTTTCTGGCATTGGTAATTTCTGTATTGAAAGTTATCCTGGTGCTGGCCATAACTATCAGGCAGTTGTAGACGCAATTCATAACTGTTATGCAAGAGACCATGCAGCAGGATTTGATGTTGGCTATAAAGCAGGATTAGAAACTATGCGTAATACCGGAAAGGATATACAGAACATCCTTGATTACCAAAAAAAGAAAGAACAAGCAGGAACTGCACAGTTTCATATAGATTTAGAGCAAGGAGAAATAGTATATGGATAGAGAAATTTATAAACAAAGATTTATGGAAGCAGATTCTAGTAGAATGCCTGTCTCTGAATTTCAGAAAATCATTAACGACTCTATTTATCCGGCAACTGGTTTTCAAAGAGGATATAATAATTTGCTGATTGCTATCGAAGAATGCGCAGAACTCATCGAAAGTTTCGGCGAATATATATCCGGAAAAGAGAAAAGTAAATATGGAGTATATGAAGAATTAACAGATGTTTATTTAGCACAGCATTATGTAATGGATGTCCTTGGTATTGAGGAAAAGGACATAAAACTGGACGCAAAGCATATGACAGAGATAGATGTGCTCGTATCACTAAGTAAATTGCAGTTCAGTCTTGCAAAATATATGCGCAAAGCAGAAAACCTCCCCTGGCAGGAGAAAAACCAGATGGTGCAGCAGATTACCGAAGATTTATCCGGCGTTAAACAGAGCCTATTATTTATACAAGGATATATGATGATGACAAAAGAAGAACTGTTCAAATCAATTAATGTCGTCATGGATAGACAGAAGAGCAGAAATGAATTGCAAGATCCATTGGGAATACAAATCGTTGAGAGGGAGTAACAATAATGAAATCAGATGGAGTTCAGGATATTTTCACATGGTTAAAAGAAAAATGCAAAGAAGAAAAGGCAAAAGTACAGATAGCGGAAAAAGAGTATGAAAAAACAAAAAAGACTTGTCATTTCGAAGATGAGCAGTGTCTAATTGATTCGGCAGAAAGAAATGTAGAAATAGCAAAAGCTAGATTAAATGCATTTGTAGAAACTAAGATCAGTACTGAAAAATATATGAAAAAATTAAGACATAAAGAGAAAAGAGAACCCTATTCACAGCAAGCTGATGGTATGAAATGTGAATATGACGAAATAAAATAGTTATACTAACCATATTTTTAAACTATTTTGACATATATATACGGGGAGATTGTTCTCTATCTATTATATCGTTGGAGGAAAAATATGTTAATAAAAAATAATGAAAATCTATTTGTTGATGTCGATTCAAAAAAAGGATATGTAATACGACTTAAGAAACATGAAGGCGCAACATTTACAGTTACAGAAGATTCAAATGTAGTTATTGGACAAGCGGGAAAACATGAATATACAAAAGAAGAACTTAAATTATTACAAGCAGAAATAAATATTGGGATGACATATATGGAAACTATAAGAAAAAATGGATACCCAGTATTGGGAAATGCATATTGTAAGCCAGAACCGAACTGTGTTTATGAAGATGAACGCGGGAATATCATTTTTTATTTTGGAACGGGAAAATATATAGATGAATGTAAAGGAGATAATATATTCGGATGTGAATATATTTATGTAAAAATAAGACCAGATTCTAATAATAAAAATTTAGATTATCTTTATAAAAAAGAAAATGGCATTATTTTTTTAGAAAATAAAGATGATTATTGGATAAATATTGAAAATACAAGTACACCACCTAAGAAACTGGTAAAACTTTTATATGTGCTACCAGAAGATTGTACAAAATTGCAAATATACTATCCAGAAGATTTAGAGATAGATGAAATAAAATGGGAAAAACATTGGATAAATAGACAAACCAGAATTCCAGAAAAAAGTTTATTGCCATATATAGAATATGAAAGAGCAAACAAAATATCGCCTGAGCTTTAAAACAGCAAATGTTTAGTTAAAATTACGGAAGGAAATCCATATGAAAAAATTGATAAAAGGATGTATCCTCGTTAGTATTTTGGGAGCTTTGGCAGCACCACTTTGTACAAAACTACCACCACCTGAAAATGGAGATTATATCACATATTATATAGATAGCTACAAACAGATACTTTCTGATTGTATGGATGCAATAAGAGGATTGGAAACACCGATAGAGATACCGGAAAAAAGTGAAGCAGAAAATTAAGATTATTCTGTAAAATATACAAAATTCAAAAATAATTTGACATATAACCATAGGAGGTAAAACCTATGGTAAAAGAATATACAGAAATATGGAATGGCTTTCAAATTAGGGAACCTGTATTTTTAACAGGCAAAAAGGACCCTTATATGTTTGATCTGGTGAAATGGGAAGATCATGACCCCATAGAGGTAACTGAATTAAGTACAGGAAAAAAGAAAATATCTACGAGATCTTGTTTCACGGTTGGAACAATCAGATGGGATACCAGAGAACCCGGATTTGAATTTGAAAGCTGTGGACTAAGATTTTTAGAAAATTATGTGGAAGGCTTAAATCAATTTGTTTTAGACTTTTGTAAAAAACAGACTCCAAAAATGATAAAACGGATGGAAAAAGAAAGAGGCTGGTAAGAAAAATTACCACTTTTTTCATATTTTTTGACATAAATAGATAGGTGATTATACCTATCTATTTTTTATTTTATGAGGGAAAACTATGATAAACTTTGCAAATGATTTCGAACTATTTAACAATGAAAACCTTGGTAGCGTCCGCACCGCACTCGATCAGGATGGAAATATCTGGTTTGTAGCAAAAGATGTGTGTGACGTATTAGGTATCGTAAATAATAGAGACGCTATGAGTCGATTAGATGAAGATGAAAAGGATACAATAGATCCACATATTTTCACTGTCGGTAATACCGACACAGAAAATAGAAGAGGATCAGAACTATCTATCATTAATGAATCTGGAATATATACCTTAGTACTCACTTCCAGAAAACCGCAAGCAAAGGAATTTAAAAAATGGCTGACACATGAAGTAATTCCTACCATCAGACAGCATGGGGGATATATTTATGGTCAGGAAATGTTGGAAACAAAAGACCAGAAGGAAATCAAAGAGAAGCTCTCTGAGTTATCCGAAAAAATAAAATACTTACGTGTACGTAGACGACAGTTGCGTAAACAGGTATCAAATTTGCAGGAGAATAAAAGGAAACTGCGGAAACAGGTAAACAATCTAAATGAATACGCAGATCTTTATGAGGATTTATTTGAAAAGGCTCAGGCAGATTATGTCGCTGCAATGGAAGAAAATGAGTACCTACGAGATAAAGTAGAGAAACTGCGCCATCCAGAAGATTATCCAGCAAAAAGTGAAGCATCTCAGAAATATTTTGTAATGTCCGATGGCAGGGTATCATTTGCCGGAAAAGAAGATTTAGATTTTGAAAGATAAATGCGCGAAAATCTCAAATTTGTAAATATTTTTGACATATATAAATAAGAAATAATATAAAACAAAGGAGATTAGATTTATGAATTATCATAATATTACAAAGGATGATATGTTAAATGGCGATGGGCTACGTACCGTTTTATGGGTCGCAGGATGTAGCCATCATTGTCCGGAATGTCAGAATCCTATTACATGGGATGCAAATGGAGGTATTCTTTTTGATGAAGCTGCGAAACAGGAGTTATTTGCAGAGCTGGAAAAAGATTATGTAGCCGGGATTACTTTTTCCGGTGGAGATCCTTTAAATGAAGCAAATGTAGAAACCTTATTATCCTTAGCAAAAGAGATCAAAGAAAGATTCCCCAACAAAACCATGTGGATCTATTCCGGATATACTTGGGAGCAGGTAATGTATCCTATTATTACCGATGATTTCAATCCTGTCAGGGATATGTATTTACAGGCAAGACGGGAATTAGTTTCTATTTGCGATGTATTTTGTGATGGACGTTATGTAAAAGAATGCAGAGATGTAAATAAGCCTTGGGTAGGCAGTGATAACCAGAGAGTGATTGACGTACAGAAATCCTTAAACGAAGGCACTGTTTGCCTGCACGGGGATACCAAAGACGATTTTGAGAGAGAGTAAATAGTCAAAAATGTGGATGGAACTATGGAATGATAAAAAAAGATAGGCGAAATAGAGGCTATTTTTGTTCCAGATAATTTTAAATTCAGGATTATAAATTTTGGCGGAAATATAAAATTACAAATGTTATCAGTAAAAAACAAGAAGATTTTGAAAGGTAATAGGTAGATAAAAATGGCAAAAGCAGTAACAACTTATGTTAAAGGTATTAAATGTGATAATGAGGAATGTGGATGGAAAGATCCGACAGTTCCATATGAAGATTATCCAAAATATATTGACAAACCATGTCCATGTTGTGGGGCAAATCTACTTACAAGACAGGACTATCTTGTAACAAAAAGAATCATTGAGATATCCAAGTTATTTGGAAACATCGAAGTGCCAGATAATAAAGTAAATACACTTATGCGTGTCAATATGAATGGAAAGAACCAAGTTTCGTTAGATATTTCCCAAATTGATTCTGAAACAAAAGATGAAATAATTTCCGATTTCGAAAAATAATGCAATTACGGAGATAAAAGAATGAAACAAAATGATATCAAAAACCAATTGGATTTTCGTGCTTTCAGATACTGATTGAACCAAAAAAATCTAGCATAATGTGCTAGATTTTTTATCGAAAGCAATGCCGCCATTGCTTAGCGCTCTTAAGAGCAATTTGTCTGTTAATTAAATTATACTAGCGGTTGGGATAAATGTCAAGAGATTTATAATGAACGAGTATTGGAAAAAGAAAAAGTACCTATAAAATATGATGATAGCCAATATTTCGAAGAAAATGCTATCAAATTATCAGATAGTGAACATATGCATACAGATTTAGAAAACACCTATGATTTTATTATGTAAAGGAACGATAATATGAATAAAAGAACAACCTTAAGAGATATATTTTACAAGGATATGATCGAGGATACAAAAAATTATGAAACGATATTTCTCACCATACATTATGATGAGTGGAAAAAACCGAATAGCACAGACTATAATGCACAACGGCATATCCAAAATATTAGATTAGATGAAGCGTTAAAAGAATATGGCAACTGGATTTGTGAAAACGCCTATACAACCGAACGAAGCAAAGACATTACAAAAATAGATGTCTGGTTAATAGCAACAGATGATAGAAAATATAGTCAGGAATATCGAGACGCACAAAAGGATAAATCCAGTGAGATTGTGGAAAATATCAAAACAATCATCTCAGATGATAGAAAAACTCAAGCAAACTTCATTTTTGACACTTGGGTAGGAGATGGACATTCCTTCGTTGTCAGGGATGAAAAAGGTACTGGATATCGGGTACGTGTAGACAAAGAAGACAATTTTGATTACGCTGAGGAAAGGGAATAATTATGGAACAAAAACAAAACACACCGGAATATGGAAAGAATTTAGGACTCAGCATTTTTTCAGATGATCTACTACTGTCAGGTACCCGGATTAATTACACTCGTTGTTACCCTAATTGCTAATAGTGATTATAGCGCTGGCAAAATAGATGATTATGAGAAAAAGATGAAAAATGCAAATATCGCACTTATTGCTGGCTGGATCATTGGAGCTATTGCAACGATAACTACGATTGTTTTGCAGGTAATTGCGATTTCATATAAAGGCTAAATAGAAAGGGAGATATTATGGTAACAAATTATAATAAAAAGACACCTTTTGAAGTATTTCATATCGCAGAGGATGATCCGCAGAAATACGAAAAATTGTGTGACGAAATGAGCTTGCGAGATGATTCGTTCATCACAGACATGTGGACTCCGAGTATTTATGATAGACATTATGTAGCTATCAGATTATTAGAGCCTAAAACGATGCAGGAACAATTTTTAGAAATGCTAAAGGATGAAGACTATTTTGTTAGTAAAAGTGCGAAAAACTCCTACGCATTATTTAAAAAGCAAATGTCTCAGATTGGTGCCGAAGAAGTAACAAAATATGATTGGAGTATTATGTCTAGTGTATGTATGGAAAGAGACTTGCGGGAAGATTTAACGTTATCCACAAATATACGAGACTTAGCCTCTTATCTAGGAAATATTAACTTTGAAGGCAGCCCGGAAGAAGCAAAAGTTTCGAAGGAACAAGAAGATAAAATACGACATATATTGTTTTATGGACCTAAAAAAGAAATCGAAGAGAGAGAAATCGAATAGTAAAATAGATAATTTTTTGCTATACTATTACATAAATAAAAATACAGCATTAAGCTTTTAAGTTAGGAGATGTTTTATGACTATATTATTTCCATTAGACTATTCTGGAACTGGCGTAGATAGAGCCTTTACTGATGAGTATAATGCTGCAATCGAAAATGATATTTCTGTAGTCTTCTTTAATCAGAAACTATGGGATACTGAAAAGCAAGTAAAAATAGACTCATCTATACCGAAGGCAGATGATATTGTAATTTATCGTGGCTGGATGATGAAACCCGAAGAGTATAGAGTATTTTATCAGTTATTATCTGAGAAAAATATATATTTATTAACAATTCCGGATGCATATGAGCTATTTCATCTATTTCCTAATGTTTATAAATATATTAAAAAAGATACACCGCCAATTTTGCAATTTAGTCCAAAGGGCAGGATTGACGTATCTAAGATAGAAAAAAGTTTAGGAGATTTTATGATAAAGGACTCTGTAAAATCGGCGAAGAATACAGATTTCCCTAAATATTTCAAAAAAGATACATCTCAACATGAATTTGATCGCTGGATGAAACGTTTTTATGAGATAAGAGGAACATTATTTACTGGTAATATTATCGCAAAAAAATATGTACCGTTAAAACAATATGCTGGAAAAACAAATGAGTTCCGTGTTTTTTATTTGAATGGATTCCCAATTTCTATATCCAGAAATTCTTTACAAGATAATATAACACCAATGGTTCCGGATAATCTCGTGAACAAATATTCAAATCTACCGAGTCTATTTTACACCGTGGATTATGCAGAATTGGAAGATGAATCTTGGATGATTATTGAAGCTGGAGACGGAGGAGTTTCCGGACCATCACCAGACCAAAATCTATTTTCCTTTTATCGAAATATAAAAATTGCAATGGATAAAGATGATTATATACAAGAAATAGAGTAATCTGACGACTTTTACGGTTTTTTTATACATATATAGATAGGGAATCATCCCTATCTATATTTTTTTGGGAGGAAATACAATGCAGGCAGGTAAAAAGACAGTAGATAAATTAACAGCAGCACAAATGAAAGAACTTTTAAACAGTATTATTAAAGATTGTATCAATTATGCCGGAGATAGTTACGCAGATTTTGGAGAAGTCGTAACAAAAACATTGCATCAGAAAAAACTGGTAGATTATGGTATCAGCAAAGAGCAGGAAATGATACAAAAATATGGATTGAATCATCTTTATTGTAGTTTAAAAGATGAACACCTAAATATGTTATTTGAAGCGTGCGATTATGATATTGATGTGATACGTGATTGGGAAAAATCCATAGAGGATTATTTCAACGGTAGAGCAGTATCTACGGATGAGTTTTTGAATGCATATAATAATGATACTTTACAGGAATATGCGGCAAAGTTTAGCGAGAACTATCACAAAGCAAAAGAAGATGTAGAAAGGGAATAATATTATGAAAAATATGAACCGTGAAATATTAGAGAACAGAATACATGAACGTATCATGGCAATGCATGATTCACAAGATGTGGATATATTGGCAGCACAAATAATGGATGATTTGGAACAATTAAAGGACATTAACAATAGACAGCTTAAACAACGGCAAAATGAGTTAAAAGAATATGCAGTATATACAACAATCGAGGATATCTTTTTTGATTTAGAAGATGATCCGTATTATTGTTTAAAAGCTGGCACGAAACTATCATTAGTGAGACCTGTAAATAATCTAGGGGAAAAAGAGAACGTCTTTCATATTTACGTGTTAGATACCGAACAATATTTACCTATTGAAATCAGTTGCACTAATGACTATTTACGAAATTGTGTGGTAAAAACAGACTATTCCGAAATGTCAGAAACCGAAAAAGAAAATTATATGAGTATGTTGATGAATTTATGACAGAGTATAGTATGGAAGAAATAAAAGCAGATCCGGAGTACTTCAAAAAATCATGTATTTATGATATGATTTATGAAGATCTACAATTAAATGACTGGTTATACAATCAAATCTTTTAAAAAAAGAATTTGGTAAAGAGGAAATAATGGATTATGATGAAAGAGAGGAAAAAAGATAATATGTCGTTACCTGATGAGTTGTATCAAAAAATATCTGCAGAGATAAATAATTGGCCAGCATGGAAAAAGAAAGCCTATAACGAGGAATTTGCAAAATCTACCCATGCAGAAAAACTTGAAATAGAAAAAGATTAAATATGGAGAGAAAAAATGATTCCAGATTATGAAAAATAAGGACCACCCCTGGGATAATCTCAATTTTTATAATATGTCAATAAATGCAATAAATGACGATAGACAACGTATCAGATATAATACGATACTTGAAAATATTCTAAAAAAGGAATTTGAAACAGAGGAAATAATGGATTTTGATGAAAGAAAGGAAGAAAGATAATATGTTCCCACCTGAATATGTTACTTATAATAGTTTAACAACAACACTAAACAAAGAACAAATTTGTGGAGACTTAGCGCTTGCTGAAAAAATTAAAGAAAAAAGCACTTCCCTGGCAACAGAAGGATACGATTTATATACTACAACAGATATGATAAAGGAACAAATGATAAAAGAGTATGGTGAAGAGTTTTACCTGAAATCGGGCGCAGCAATCCATACAATCGTAGAAGAAGTATATAATAATATCACAAGACATGAATCCCCACTTATTGATAAATATCGTATGGAAGAAGATTTACGAACTGGAATGGTATATTAAATAATAGTTTCATTCCAGATTATGAAAAATAAAGACCACCTCTGGCAGACAAAGGAATAGTTGACTCATTTTTTCTTTTCGTTGATACAAAGTTCAGAAGATCTTTGTGCTGTTAGGGGCGTTTTTTACAGTTCTTTTGTGATATAAGTATTTTGTCTGACTAAAATGTAGTCATCAAATATCTGAATTTCGTAGGATACTTTTTTCTTATCGTCTTTATCTTTTAATAATAATGTAAAATGTCCATTCCAAATGGAAAATAGCTGCTTATCAAAAGGAAATACATCTTTTAATTCCTCATAAAGCTCATTTTCTCCATTTTCTAATACAATCGCAGTTTTGGCAATCGGAAAGACACTAACTCCATATAAATTACGCATCATAAATATAGGCAAGTCATTATAACTCAGTTCTTCGAAAAAATTATTCAATGTCATGGTTTTTTCAGGATATTTTTCCATCATAACTTCCTGCCAAATAGATAATTCTTTCATAAAATTTCCTCCTAATTTACCTCTCTATTATATATGTGACCATAATCGACAAAATCTTACAAAATTTTCAAATAATAGTTTTTTCAGTTTTTTCAAAATTTTTCAAAAAAATTTAAAAATCCTCTCTTTTTTTACCACTTTTGCGGTTTTTTTTTACATAAGTAAAAGACGGAAACAAAAGTACGTCTAACAGATAACATTTTAACCAGCGGAAGGAATCCGCAAAAAGGAGTAAAAAATGAGTAGAGTTTACACAAGTAGTAAGACACAGGTAAGAGTAGTTATGGGCGAGGTTACCGAGATTAAAGAAGGCGGTATGGATCTCGTAATCAAGGCAAATCAGTTTAATAAGGCTACCAACGCAAATGAGGATGTAGAGTTTAAGGTACATACCGGAGTAGCTGTAACTGATGTAAAGGTTGGCTACAAGGTAACCGCAATTGGTTATACCGGCAGAGGCGGAGTGCTGAATGCAGATGCAATTCTGAGCGGTAGCAGAAGTTACGAGGATGAGGGTATCATCGTACTGACTGGTTTTGTTAAGAATGTTCATATGAACGAGGAACTGAATCAGGATGGTACCCATAAGGTGAAGGCAGACGGAGTGACTGAGAGACAGCCTCACTTCGATATCTATCTGAGCACCAAGGATATGGATGGCACTTATCATAACCACGTAATCAAGGTTTACAATGGTAAGACTGAGGAAGGTAAGACCACTCCTATCGAGAGAGCAAAGAAGATGTTCGGTCGTTTCGACAAGGAGAGCAACCGTATCAGAGTATCTGTTGTAACCAGACCCGGACAGGAAAGAACCTGGACCAGCGTAGGTAAGGATGGTAAGGAGTATACCAACAGCCTGATTTCTCATATGGGATATAGCGCAATTGATGTAGACTATATCGATCAGGAGAAGAAGAAGGAGACTCCTGCACAGAGCAAGACTCCTGCAGCTCCCGCACCGGCACAGCCCGCTCCCGAACAGCCCGCACCTGCAGCACCAACTCAGGCAAGTGGATTTGAAACTCCTGGTCCCGAAATGGATGACGAGGAAATGTTCAACTAATCCAAAAACACAGTGGCAGGGTGAAATATCCCTGCCATTTTTAAAGAAATCTGAGGTGTAATATGCAAAAGATTTTAGACTATATGACAACAAATGGATTCAATGCGAAAGATTTGCAGGAAGAATTAAGATTTCGTGAGATTTCGAATTCTGAACTCAGAGAATCTGGCTATACAAAAGATCCGATTGCAGATGGTAAATTTGCAGGATATTCTACAAATGTATTGGAAGACGCCTTACAGACATTGATCGAAGGTGCCTATGAAATAGAGATGGCAGAAAGATAGTATTATCATTGGAGGAAAAGAAATTGAAAAACACAACTTATGAAGATCATATTAAATCCTTATATAATGATGCAATGTCTGCAAAGACAGATGCCGGGAAGTTAAAAGTATTGGATCTGTTATTTCGTATGACTGCAAATGAACTGGTAGCAGAGCGGACCGCAGCAGCATCTTTTGAAAAAATGATGGAAGAAAAGTTTGGAAAAGATGCAGTAACAGCCACCGTAGAGGATAAAGATATTTACAGCAATCTGAATCTGTTGGAAGCACTACTCATGGATGATAAGAAAGAGGAAGAGGTACCGAAGTTATTTCCGGAGGTAGGCGCACTGTTCGAGTTAGACGAAATGGAAGAAGAAGCCGAGATTGAAAAGTAAATAAGCAAATTGGAAATCACCTGACGAAATATCGGGTGATTTTTTTTATTTTTCAATAAAACCTCTTCAATCGGTATCGGATGGAGATGCAAAGTAAATACAAAAAGGAAAGAGTCCTGAATAAAATCAGGACTCTTTTTTACTGTCTTTTTGCTGATGTACCAAACGTAACTCATTTGTATTCGTATCAAAATAGAATACACCATCATAGGTATGATCATGTCTAAACGGATGTATCATTATATTGTACATATTTACAATACCTTTTTCTTCTAAAATAGCACTTTCCGGTAAAACCAATAAGTAATTTTCATTAAGTAAATAAATATAATAACTACCACTAAGAAAATAAGCAATTTCTTTTAAATATTTAGGGAATAGTATAAGTTCAGCGCCTAAGAAGATATCTTTATATTCAATTTTCGCTTTATGTACTTTCGTTATATCATACCCTAAAGCAGCATCCTCTTGGATTGCGATATCAGTCATAGCTTCTGCATAGGGTAATCTTTTAAAATGACATTTAATATCAGGATTATTTTTTAAAATATCATCCGGTTTATTTATTTGTAGATGATATTTTTCTATATCTGTTGGGGTAACTGTTTTATCAAATGATTCACTGTAATAAAAGATGGTATTACCAAAGAAATCTTCAGTATAATCATCATCTTCATCTTTCGAAAATATCGCATTTAAAAGCCGATTGTGTGACGTTACAAAAACAGGATATAAATCGTTCATGTTACCTCCTTAATCTTGGCTGATATGTGGTTTTTTATTAGTATAACACAAAACAATTTTTTCGACCATTCTTTTTCTATTTTTTTACATATATAGATAAATTAGGAGGTATTTTTATGAAACTGGATATAGAAGCCTTTAAGAAAAGAAAAGAGATGCTGACAAACCTGGAACAGGATACCGTTGCTTATGCACAAAGGAATAGTAAAAATTCTATGTGGGTATCAAACAAACGGTTAATGATGTTAAATGTGGTAGCGGCAAAATTGGAAAAATACGGTGAGGAAATTATTGAATGTGCCAGTGTATTTGATATTTTACATTTGGATACCAATATATCCATACCATTTTCAGATGTCTGTTATAATGTCGTATTCGATAGAGGAGAGAATGGAATAAATGTAAAAATATCCATTATGAATCCGGGAAATACGGGGTCTGTGTTAATCTTTGATACAATTCACCGACCGGATGGCTGGTATGATATTGACCAATTACCATTAAATGTAGTCGAAGAAATCTGTTGTAAATTACCGGAAGCTACGGAAAAACGTATGATAGATATCCTAGAAGAAAAGATTTTAACAATGGAAAATGGTCAACGTATTGCTTATAACAACGAAAAGGAAAAAGATATCCAGTTATCTAATCAAATGCAACGACTGACAGAAGTTTCAGAAAATATTGATAAACAACGACAACAAATGCAGGAAACGGAGGACATAGAATATGAATGCTTTTAAGATCGATAAAAGTAAAATCGAAACATTAAATACAAGATATGAAGAGAAAGCAAAAGAACTGACAACACTAGCAAAAGGAAGAGACGTACAGCTTGAAAAAATTGGGACTTATCTTTCCACAGCATGTTGTGAGATAGAAGACAATAAAAAAGAAACCGGTATTACGAAGCTGTCTACGGTATTGTTTCTGGAAAATATTACAACAGTGGATGGCGCAAAACTATCTTCGGATTTATCCATTAATATCGATATTAATCCGGAAACTGATTATTATCAAATGTCTCCGCGAATGAAAACTGATTTACATATCCAAGCTATGAATTATATTGGATGCCCGGAAGAGACACTGCCACTTTTCACACAAAATGAAAAAGAAAAGATACATTTCCGTAATTCCTGGTTACAAGCAAAATCATTACCAAAATATGCAGTGGAGTCTGTGCTGGCATATCTGGCAAATAATAATGAGAAAATTTGTGAGCAGATTGGACACGCATTATCTGAAAAAATTGAGCAGCAAATGGAAAATCGAATCACAGATGTAAAGAATAAGATTGAAATTATTTCAGATAAAAACAAAGAAGAATTAGACTTAACATTCGATTAAAAAGGAGAAAATAATTATGCTGGATTTCAGTAAATACAATAAATTTAGAGAAGAATCAATAAAAGTAAGTAATAACTCGGTAGAAAAATTAAGATATGATTTATCTATGTTTATGTCTGATGTAAAAAGAACATTTAAAGATACATATGAACATGCATTTTCGGATATGTCGATAGAGTTTTCTTATCCATTAGATACAAAAACAACGGATGGCAGAAACTTTAATTTGTATTTTTTCAGTAATGGTGAAGCTACCAATTATGTAGTAAGCCAGGATTCGTTAAGCGATGTAATGTATGGAAAATTTGAATCTGTGTACGATATAGGTTATGTCACAAGTGATCAAATTGCTTATGGTATGAAATATGCAAATAATGTATATCAGGAAATAGTAGATAAAAAAGATGATATTATGGCTACATTAGAAAAGACGATTGATAAAGCTTTTATGGATGAAATTGCTAATATCAAAAACACTTATAACGGCATGGAAATTGTGGAGGAATAAGAAATGGCAGTAGTATTTACAAGTGGCTATGTACCATAAACATCCGAATATCCATGATTTATGGTCAAGGGGAATGAAATAGACTTAAAAGCAATCTCTATGAAAAAAATGAAAATGTGAGAAAAAGCGAGTTAACAAGAGAAAAACAAAGATTATTATGGGAGGAAGAAATGGATAATGAAAAGAAACAGGTTACTTATAATTCAAGTATAAGCGGAGAAACGCAGGTGACATTTGATATCCAGCAGTATATGAATAACAGGGCAATGTTTATCGGTCTTATGTGTAATGAAGATGGATATGAGGAGCCTTTTGGAAATGTGACTGTGAATTTTCCGGATGCAACACCAAATTACTGCGGATATCTGAATGTGAATAACATGCCGGATATTGAAAAGTTTATTACAGACAATGACATTGGAGAGTTTACAGGATTCACTCAAAGGAGCGGTTTCTGCGAATATCCGCTTTATCTGTTCAATGTAGATAAGCTTAGGGAACTGTGCCCGGATGGAATGGATAAGTATGAGACGAATATTGGAATGACAAGTAAGCCGGAGACAAAGGATTTATTAAGTTGGGAGAGTGAGTTTGATGAATTAGAAATGGAGGCAAATATATGATTTTACACAAAAACACCCCCCTAACAGCAATGGAAAACCAGGACTTGCAGTTATTGATTGAGGATATCAAAAGTTATGCGGATCAAAAACACCGGGAATTAAAAGCTGCGGGATATCCACATGCAGAGGTTGAGCTTTCTTTGCCGGTAGCTGATAAATCTATGCAGACAAGACTCAATGTGAAAATCACTCATGTAAATCCAAAATCTGCAAAGATAGATGTGCAGCTTCGGACATGGAAAGAAAATGGAAATATTGAAAATTGCCAGCTATATTGTAAGGATGCCAGACATGAGACTTTCTATGAGGAAACATCTAAAAATAGAAATGTGCTGCGTGCATTAGCAAATGATTCCGGATTAAGTCTGGAAGCGATTAAACAGAGTTTGGACCAAACATATAGTGATATAAACTATGATTTACAAAGGTCATGAAAAAGGAGAGAGAGGAAGATATATTTCCTCTCTTTTTTAAAAAATATTTTTATTATTCTCGTATTTTTCATGAATTTTTATACATATACAAATGTAAGACTATATCTCAAAAAGGAGAAGGAAAATGGAAAACAGTAGAAATCGTAACATTGTGCTTTGGATCATCTTGTCATTTGTAACCTGTGGTATTGCAGCATTTGTATGGATGGTAAAGTTAAACAATGATTACAGAGAACTTGCCGGAGAAGAACCTCAAAATGGATTCACACTTATCCTGTTATGTCTTGTAACATGTGGTATTTATGGATTTGTATGGGCTTATCAGCAAGGAAAACGTTTACAGATAATCAATGGTACTGACAATAGTGTATTGTATCTGATATTGTATATCATTGGTTTGAGCATTATTGCAATCCCTCTGATGCAGAATGAATTAAACAAACTGGAAGCGTAAGGAAAAAGACAATGCCACCTAGAAAAGAAATAAATATAGGATTGATAATTGGGATGCTATATGCGGTGTTTATTAAAATAACAGGTATAAGCATCCCTTGCTTGTTTCGGGAGATTACAGGTCTTAAATGTCCGGGATGTGGAATTACCACATTTTTTATGAATCTATTGCAAGGCAATTTTAAAGCAGCTATTTCAGCTAATCCAAGTTTAGTGATCGTACTTCCTCTGCTAGGGACGGTCTTAGTATCTGTTTATGTAAGGAATTCCTGGAACATCAAAGAAAAATGGACATTATAGTGTCTTTATATCAGTCTTTTTTTATTATTATTTTTTAGTATTTTGCGAAATCTGCCATTTTTGATGGACTTTTGTAGGAAATTTATACATATATAAATAGAAAATAATATAAAACAAAGGAGTTTAAAAATGGAAAAATTCAAATGTTTTTTAGTATTTGCAGATAAAAATGATTCTTATATTACTGATAAATTGCAGAAGGATTTTTGGAGTATTGTGGTTTGCTCAAAATTAACGGATGATACTCTTTATACCTGGTCGGAAATGAAGCAATATCCTAAATTTATGGATCATGTTCCAGTTCCTTTTTGTATAGACGACAATATTGCTTATTTTGATCCTACGGGAAAAGCAAAAGAAGAAGGAAATCAAATAGTCACTGAAATCAATTATTGTATAAATGAATTGGCAGAAATGGATATAGAGTTTACGGATATCATTTATGCATGTTCTAAAGAAGGTCACAGAGATATTTTAGCAAAAACATTACGTAATGCCTCAAAACTTCCTGAACAGATTCCGGAATATACAATTGATCCTAGTTCAGTATCGTCTATCGAAAAAGGAATTGCGGAAATAAAAGGTATTCCAAAAGAAGAAGTTTATATTAAAAAATCAGATGTACTTGATATTTTAAATAATGTAGATAAGGAACATCAGTCACACTGTATTAATCAATTGCCGGAATATATTATGAAAGAAGAATCAGAAGATGAATATGATAGAGATTGATATTAATAAAAACTGGGACGCAATTGTAAATTTAATGGATGATGATATCAGGGAAAAAATACATTTTGAAATGGCTCCCTGTACAGAAGAGGCATTTTTACAGCGATATTTGCAATTAGACCATGATTTTGAAAATGTATTACAAACAGAATTCGGAATAGAGATGGAGGAAGAAAATGTACGGTTATAAGAGTAAAGCAGAAGAACAAAATGAAAAATTAGAAACATTGCTGGCTTATCATAAAGAACTAAAAGAAAAACTAAATGAGATACGAGAAACAGGGGAAATCACATATGATTATATTGCACATCAGAAAGAATTATTAGGCGATGCTCTTTTTAAACTAATGTATAAGCATAACTTTATCGTAAATAATTATGCTATGGAAAATCAGCCGCTTTCTTTTGTAGCTTTTTATCCGGACGAAAAACATCAGGTAAAAATAACCGTAGAGAAAAATGACGTTTTATTACAGTTAGTTGATGAGAATTATCGTGGTATTGCTTTTTATCATTTTAATGCCGTCCAACATATTTCTGAATGGTCAGACACTGATAAATCTGAAATGAAACCACTTTATATGAATGCAAATGAAATCATAAAAAAGATGGAACCCTGTTATATGGATGCTATGATTCAAAGGTGCCAAACGAAAAACGATAATTTATGTGCAGAAATCGAAATGTACGCAGATTGTAAACAGTATCATAAAGATGAAAAAATAAAGAAAAGAATTACAGAATTACAGAATAGTCCCGTAAAGTATCTGCCGGAGCTAATGCAATCATTATTAGATGATTTTATAAAGTTATATCAAAAATATGATAGGTCTGCTGTACAGAAAGATTACAGTGATGAAATCCGAAAAGAAATTAAATTTATGGGGCAAGATGGCGTAGAGAGACTTTTGGAATTTAAGGTTTTGATGCGCAATAAAGACCGATATAATGATGAAAGACCTATATATCATGTAGATATCCTTAAAAAAGAAGCGGACGCAGAAGAGCACGGATATTATTACGGGTCTTCTGAAGGATATTGTACGAATTTACAGTATGTAAATAATAAATTAGTTGTAAGATATCCGGAAAATGTATGGTATCACGAAACAACGAAAAGTGGAAATGAGGGTATTGATACCAGCTTAGAAAATGATCTAATCCAAAATAAACAATTTATCACTGAGCATATCAAGCAGCTTTATGCACAAGAAGCAATGGAACTGGCTAATGAGTGGGAAGCAGAAAAAGAAGCCGAACAGGAAAGATAAATAAATAAATAAATAAAAAAAAGAAAGAAGAATTATGCGGAAAATGAAAGGTAAAAACAATGAAGAATGATGATTTTCTTAAAGAATTTGACAAATCACAATTTGATGCAGACCAAATAGAACAGATAAGATATGGACTCGTATTTGGACTCGATATTTCCGTTTATGCAAAGCCTGAATTTAGTTGGGAGCAAATGCAACAGATAAAATATGGCTTGGAAGCAGGTATTGATGTTTCTATTTATGCAAACCCAGAAATCAATAGTAACCAAATGCTTCAAATAAGACTTGGTTTAGAAGATGGTATTGATGTATCTACTTATGCAAAACCAGAGTTTGATTGCGATCAACTACAGGAAATAAGATATGGTTTAAAACATAAAATAGATGTATCTATTTATGCCGACCCTAAATTTGATGTGACTCAAATGAGACAAATAAGACTTGGTTTAGAACAAGAACTTGAAAACGAGGATATTGAGAGGTAAAAATTTTGCAAATATGGAGGAAATAATATGAACTCACAAAAATATTATAAATTAATTCATTATGACAATGAAGATGATTATCAATTAGGACATGGGAAAATCAAAGATATTATGACTACCGAAGAAATGGAAAAAGCATTATTTAATGTTAAAAATCATTTTCATCTAAACAGAGAAGAAATTTATACTATTACTATGCGAGAAAATCCACAATATGAAGGTTTTGCAGGTGAGTTAAAAATAAACACATGGAATCAAAAAAGTGTGACATTTGATGATATGTGGTTATGTCCGGATCCTAATTATAGAGGAGAACCTAAAATTAATTTTTATGGATATGTAAAAAATTATAAAGAATTAGTTGTAGATGAAATATCACAGGAAATGTAAAGGCAATAGTGTAAAATGGGAAATAAAAAAATAATTACATTAGAAAATTTATTACAATAAAGATGTGAAAGTATCGAGGCGGAAAAGGAATTATGTTAAAGGCAATTAATATTAAATGGGACGTTGATATGTATGATATATACGATAGATTAGATGATATGACGGCTGAAGAAGCTGCAGAATCATTAGGTATTTCTAAACGTATCTATGCCAATATGACTACAAGCGAGAGACATGATTTAGCATATGAAACATTTTACGGGCATGACAATCTCGTTTCTGAATTTATGGATCTTCCTACAGAAGTTGATATTCCGGAAGACTTAGCAAAAGATTAGGAAGAAAATGAAGATGGGTATGCTGAAGATATTTCAGACTGGTTATCTGATGAATATGAATTTTGCAATAAAGGATTCAATTTAGTAGATACTGAAAGAGATTTGGAGTTAGAGTGATATGAGTTTATATGATAGATTAGATTATGTACTTGGGAAACCTAGATTTTCTAATCTGGGTGTGATCGTGATATCTTTGCTGCTAGGGATTGTCATTTCAGCATTGATCATTATCCCAACAATAGTATTTAGTTAAATATTTTTTAAAAAACCGCTATTTTGGCGGTTTTTTTATACATAAAAGAATGTAGGAGGGTGTGATATGCAATTTATACCGACAGACGATTATAGAGAAGTCTCTATGTATGCAGGTCTTAATGCTATTGAAATAGGAAACACAGATAAATTGTATTCTGACGGATTGGATGCAAATGAGTACATCTATGTTGATCCTGTCAAAGGATTCTGCTATGAAGATGGATGTATCATCGGTGGAACATATGACCAGACAGTGGATATATTACATTCTCTCAAATGGTGCTTTAATCATAAGTTTTATGTAAAAAAGTGAGGCACAAGACACATATGAACGATTGTAAATTTTTAGCAATAAATGATGTAACACCTTATCATGGAGACGTATTTGACCATCCGAATTATAAATATACTTGCGAAAAATGCAACAAGGCAGTTATTCCTTTCATACATTGTAAAAAAGAAAAATGTAATAATTACGCAAAGACGCAAAATAAACAAATTGGAGAAGAATAATTATGAAACATTTAGTAATCTTTTGTACGGAAAATGGAGTATGTAGTGCAGTATACAATTTTAAAAATACTTTGCCCACTGTAGAAGACATCAAAGAGATGCAAAAAGATGTACAGAGAATAGAAAATTTAGTTCAAACACCAACAATCGTAAATTGGTTACCTATCA
>OGML01001393.1_pt1 | contig 20825 bp, 18 predicted proteins | sample 1572951 | NCBI WGS metagenome assembly OGML01 (sample SAMEA2581883, study PRJEB24529) | metagenome | biome: Human gut stool | place: China | collected 2011 | reverse complement strand
CAGCAATACCTATGGCCGCAAATGCATCATGCCCTACATAAGTTCCCACTATGATACTGTCTATAGTGTTATAAAATTGTTGAAAAATATTTCCTATTAAAAGTGGTATAGAAAGATATATTAATTGTCTTTTTATATTCCCTTCTGTTAAATCATACGCTTGTTCCACCACTCTATCCCCTTTCTAACTTTTTCTTTATTAAATTGTAGCACTAAATTATACTTTTATATAATGCATATTTAAGCGTTATAATATAAAGTATATGTTATATTTTATGGAGGTGAATTTATGACGGAATTAGAAATAGATGCTTTTTTAAATATCGTAAAATACGGTAGCATTACAAAGGCAGCCGAAATTTTATATATAAGCCAACCTGCCCTAAGCAGAAGGATAAAATCACTAGAAAGTGAATTGCAATATAAATTATTTATTAGACAAAAGGGAGTTAGAAATATTACGCTTACACCTCAAGGTGAGGCATTTGTATTAATCGCAGAAAAGTGGAAGGAACTTTGGCTCGAGACAAAGGATATCTCCCCGATATCTAAAAATACCATGTTTCATATTTCAGCAATAGATAGCATAAACTCATATATTTTATCAAAAGTATTCATATTTTAATTTTACCGTTGTTATTTCCCTCTGTCAACTGCCCGGAACCATATTTTCGTCTCCGGCACGGCGAAGCTTCACATTTACGGTTACGCTGTACCCGGCCTTTTGCAAAACGCTTTTCCAGTTATCCGATTCAGCCCTATAATATTCGGCGTCGGCTCTTTTTACCCTCTTGTCAAATCCGAACGGGTCCTTATTAAATTCGGTAAAGCACTTTTTTACGGTATCGTCAATATTTCTTCGGACGGCTTTTTCTAAGGCCGTTTTTATATTTTCCGCCACCTCCGGAGTGAATGCTTCATTCATAATTTTTGACGTCTCGGTACAATCTGCAACGCAATCGACAGAAATATCAAAGCTCGGGCATCCGTTTTTCACAGATGTTTTTATCTTGGTTTTTGACTTAGTCAGCAAAACGCCGACGCGTGTCCCGTCGTCAAGCACAGCCGTAAGAGAGCCGTTGTTAAAGTCATTACACAGCATCAAAAGTGCCGGAACATTGTCCTGCGGCAGAACGTTTTCCATCTTATCGCCGTTAAACAGCGCAGCTCCCCTGACCACGGGCCTGGCAGAATCCTTTCGGCCGTCCTCGCCACCATCGTCGTCTTTTTCATTTTGTTCTATCGCGATTAACGGAAGAAATGCCGATGAGGTCTTGCCGGTAACGCCGTTCACGAACTGATAAAAAGCTCTCTCGGCGGTTACGGAATTATACTTTGACGAGGAAAGTACATTAGACAGCTCCTTTGCGGGAATGACGCGCTGCCCCATTTCGGCACGCAAGATCTGTCCCGCGGTATCTTCGGCAACAGCCGCATAGACGGTAGCGCGGTTATCGGAATTTCGCACGAAATAATCAAGAGCTTTGCCGACGCCGGCTTTTGCCGCTTCATTTCCGAAAATAATAACACGGTTCTGAGACATCATGGGGAGCTTGCCGAGAGTCTTTGAAATACTCTGAATTGCGGAGGATATATTTTGTGAGTCTATGGTCATATTCTTCACTATATCGTCCGGAGTGCCGCCGTTATTCGGATTGCTTGACTGGTCGGCGTTTAAAAACTGTACGGTCACACGCACTCCGATATCGCAATAGTCTATTCCTATCGCCTCCACGATTATGCGGTTTTTAAGCTCAAGCTCTGTCGATGCGCATGAAGAAAATGTCAGCATCATAACAGCCGTTAATAAAAGTGCGGCGATTTTTTTCATATATTACGTTGTTCCTTTCTTCTAAATTTCCCGAGAGCGAACGTCAAAAGCGGAATAAATATCACAACAACATAAAACAGTACGCTCCTTATATCGTTGCTTGTCGAAATCAAAAAGCCTGTAACATTTCTCGAAACAACAAACTGCAATATTACGGCAGCCGCTCCGAAAGCAAATATATATATTTTTTTATATTTCGCCGAAAATGAACGGCTTGCTATATATGACGATAAATAGAGCATAAAGCTGATTTTGATAAAAGCAGAGAGTATCCACACACCTGTGAGTATTACGTCAATACGCTGAAAAACGCTGAATTCGGACAGCACGGCTATTGAATGTATCGGGAAAAGCTGTGTCATGGCATAATCTCCGAGTCCCGAAAAAACGAAGAAAAACACAATTTCCAAAAACGCCGCAAGTACCGACATCCATATAAAAAAGCCTCTTTTTTTGTTTCCGCTGACCCTCGGAAAGAGCACCGCCATTGCGGCAGGCTCTATCGTTCTCACCGCCATGGTTTGTCCGGCGGATATCACACGTCCCGCTCCGTCGTAAAAAACGGGAGAAAAATTGTTCAAATCAAGCTTTGACAGCATTGTCACAATTATAAACACAAATGATACGGAAAATACAAAAAGCGATATGGCCCCGGCTCTTCCGAGAGCCTCAAGCCCCAAGCACGCGGAATAGCAGGCAAGAAGTACCGAAAGAACCACGAACACCTTTGTATCAGACTCTCGAAAAATTACCGTACCCGAAAAAAGGTCAAGCCTCGAAAGCGTTGAAAAAGCGTAAAATAAGAAAAGCAATATATATAAAACCGATATTATCTTTGAATAAAGCGGTGAAATCTCATACGCCACATCAAGCACACTGCGATTATCGTTGCTCTTATATACAAGTGCCAGCGGCAGACATGAAAAAAGCACCATTATCATTCCTATGACGCCGGCGATAAGATAATCGGAGGAATTGAGCCCCGCGTTATAAATCGGCGAATATGTGAGCACGGATATAAACCTTGATAAGAGCAGCAGAGAGAAAAACTGCCCGGAGCTTATTTTGGCTTTCAAATTCATATACTACCTCTTCATCTTATCGATATTGAGCTCACGCCTACCGAGTCTGCGCCACCCGAACCTCAATATCGTGTCTCTTACGGAGCCCGGCGTAAACGGAGAAATAGACGAGGTATACGGTACCTTATATGGATTTATCGCGCAGATATTCACAAGCAAAACACCGAAGCCGAGAACTATGCCGTAAAAGCCGGTTATACCGCCTATTATCATAAACAAAAATCTCAACACCGAAACGGGCTGATACAGCTGTGATACAACAAACGAGCTGATTGCGGTCATGGCCACAACTATCAGCATCGGTGCGGCTATGAGCCCCGCCGTCACCGCGGCATCGCCGATTACAAGTGCTCCCACTATACTAACGGCGTGGCCGACGGCCTTTGGCATACGAAGCCCCGCTTCACGCATAACCTCGTATAAAAAGTGAATGAAGATAGCCTCTACCATAACGGGAAACGGCGTCATACTCTCCTGCACCGCCATATCATACAGCATTGACGACGGCAAAACCTCCTGATGGAAGGTACATACCGCAACATAAATACCGGGAAAAAACACACTTATCAAAAAAGATATAAATTTCAGCGTCCTTATAAACACGGCATAATACGGACGGTAGTTATAGTCATCCATGGATTGGAAGTTTTCGACAAACAAATACGGTACAATCAGCGCAAACGGCGTACCGTCAACAAGCAGTACAACTCTCCCCTCCGCCATTTCAGCACAGGCAACATCCGGGCGTTCGGTGGTGCCGACGCCCGAAAAAAACGAGGTGCTTTGTGTATCGAGAAACGGTGCAATGTAACCGCTGCCGAGTACCATATCGAGCTTTGCCTTTTTAAGACGCGCCTTAATATTGTCCACTGTCTCTTGTGACGCTCTGTCCGACATATAGCAGACGCAAATTCTCGTTTTGCTTGTTGTACCGACAGTCAGCGTTTCGCATTTCATTATCGGCGAACGGACTCTGCGGCGTAAAAGTGCCGCATTATCCTTGAAGCTCTCCGTAAACCCCTCATGCGAGCCTCTCTCCTGCACCTCGGTCTTTGCATCATCAACGCTTCTTTTCGGAAAGCCCTGCACGCCGAATTCAAGGCAAAAATCAACTCCGTCGATAAAAAGAACTATAAGTCCCGACAATACATCGGTTATCGCTTCGTCCAAATCGTATGTCTGCGACTGGTCGGCTCCCGTGGTTATCCGGTCACGGATATAATCAGCCTGCCTTGACGGCTCATTCGGCATATTCGGCGCAAACAAAACAGGACCTATAACCTGCCATATCACCTGCATATTATTGCACATACCGTCATCCATAACAAAAAGAGCCTTGTTGCCCTTAAGCGATATTTCCTTATACAATATATCAAAGCTGTTTCCGAACCGACTCTTTAAACAGATTGTATTCTCGGTGATGCTTTTCGACACGCGAGTTTTTTCGGCCGGCTCCGAAGCGACGGGGTCGGTTATTTTTTTTACTTCCTTTTTAAACCACTTGCTCATTTTTATCACCGTTTATGTTATTTCCGAAAGAAAAGTTTATATTCGGCAAAAAAAGGACAACATAAGTGTGGGTGAAATTATGCTGATAACTCTGTTTCGCACTTTGATACTTTACATTCTGATAATTTTTACAATGCGTGTTCTCGGAAAACGTCAAATAGGAGAATTGCAGCCTGCCGAGCTTGTAATTACCATACTTTTGTCTGAGATAATAGTAATACCGATGCAGGACACGGAAATTCCTCTCGTCAACACTCTTATACCTGTTTTTGTACTCTCCGGATTTGAAATGCTCGTATCCTTCATAGGTATGAAAAGCATTAAATTCCGCTCGGTAATGCAGGGCAATCCGGTTATTGTCATTCGCGACGGTAAGCTCAACGCCAAGAAGCTCAAGGAGCTTAGGTTTACAACAGACGACCTTGCGGAGGCTCTGCGCAAAAAAGATATTTTTGATATATCGGAGGTGCAATATGCCTTAGTTGAGACGGACGGCACGTTAAGCGTTCTGCTCAAAAAAGAAAATCAGCCCGCCACAAAGAGCGAGCTGAAAATAAATACTCCGAAAAGCTCTCTTCCGTGTATAGTCATAAGCGACGGAAGAATAATCAAAACCGATTTTGCCGAATGTAATACCGACAGCGACAAAATAAAAGCTATCCTAAAGGACAAGCATCTAAACGAAGAAGATGTAATGCTTATGACACTTGACAAGGACGGCAACATAAATATATTAAAAAAGGACAAGGAAAAATGAAAAGACTGATAATTGCCGTATGTATGCTCATTACTGGAATAGCGATTTCGATAGGCGGGTATGTAAATCTGAAAAGCATTTGCCGCAATATGAGCTGCTCGGTAAACGAGGTCATAAGTGCGGCGGAAAACGGTGACGCCGACGAGACGAAAAGAAAATGCGACGATACGGAAAAAATGTGGGATAAAAAAAGTCCGCTGCTCGGCGTTTACACCAATCACAGCGAAATGGATGAGCTTATGATGCTTATGAAGCAGATACGACAGCTCAGTACAGATAAAGATTATGATGAGCTTATTGAAAAATGCCGCGAGAGCATTTACCGTTTCGAGCACATAGCAGAAACGGAAACGCCCTCGTTCGGAAATGTTTTTTAGTTTTTCGGCAGCTTATCGAAATTTTTCTTGGCAAGATATGCCGCTCCGAGCATTCCTGCGCGATTTTTGAGCATAGCTTTTTTGATTTGCACGGTTTTAAAGCTTCTTATATCCTTTGAATGAATACGCTTATCAATCTCGGAGATTATATAATCCTCATTCATAATACCGCCGCCGAGAATTATGACAGCCGGATTAAATATAAAAATGAGCGTAGACAAACCGCCCACTATTTCGTCTATCCAATTATCTATTATCGCTCTTATTGCAGTATTATGAAAATTTTGCGGTTCGAAAATTTCACGCCCCGTAAGCTCTTTTCCGGTGCCCTCCCTGACCATTCTGACAAGCGCCGATGTGGAAGCATACATCTCATAGCACCCGTTATTTCCGCAATTACAGCGCAAGCCGCCCGTATGTGTGACGATGTGCCCGAATTCGCCCGCTGAAAAATCATGGCCCGTGTAAAGCTTACCGCCGAGCCAAACCGCTCCGCCGACTCCCGTTCCGTAAGTCAGGCAAAGAAAGTCGTTTGAGCCCTTGCCGCTGCCGAACATGGCTTCAGCCGTCGCGGCGGAATTTACATCATTCTCAACAACAACCGGTATATCATATTTTTCCGTTATCATCTTTTTGATTTCGGTGCCCGTATAGTGGGGGATACTTTCGTTTGCGAAGATTATCCTGCCCTCCTCGGAATTCACCTGACCCGCGGTGCTGATTCCCACACAATCGACACCGCCGTAATATGTACCTACGATGCTGAGCACCTTCAGCATAAGATGATCTCTGCCGAGTTTTGCCTCGGACGGTATTTCATAGAATTCACAGACATTAAAATTTTCGTCTGTAATACCGTATTTAATGGCTGTTCCGCCTATATCAATAGCTAAGATTTTCATTTTAACCCTTTCGCATTTTATTCTTCTAATGTCTTGAGGGCATTTACAAAACGTCTTGTAATATCTCTCGGCCTTGTTATGGCGGTACCGACAACTGCCGTATAAGCTCCGCTCTTATATGCGGCCTCAAGCTGCTCCGGTACCCAAATTCCGCCCTCGGCAACCACTCTTGCCCGAAGCTCCTTGCTGTATCGCTCTATTAAATCAAGCGCCGGAAGCGAATGCCCCTTTGTATACTCGGTATAGCCGCACATAGTTGTGCCCAAAAGATCGCAGCCGAGCTCCAAAGCTTTTTTCCCCTCTTCAAAGCATGATGTATCGGCCATAAAAAGCTGATTCGGATATTTACTGCGTATATTTTTAAAGAATTCTTCAAATGTTATATTACCCGGACGCATACGCTTTGTGGCGTCAACGGCAATTATATCGACGCCCGTTCGCACCAATTCCTCAACCTCTTTTTCGGTCGGAGTTATATAGACGTCGCTTCCCTCATAGTCTTTTTTTATTATTCCGATAATAGGCAAATCCACCTTTTTCTTAATTGCCTCTATATCAACCGTAGTGTTGGCACGTATTCCTACGGCTCCGCCTTCTTTAGCCGCATACGCCATCATGGACATTATGTACGGGTCGCAGAGCGGTTCGGTGCTAAGCGCCTGACACGACACTATAAGACCGCCTTTTATTCTCTTCAAAACTTCCTCGTTAGTCAAGTCTTTTCATCCTTTGTAAAATATCAAATTTACTATATTATATTTCCGATTCATAAAAAATACAATACAAAAACAAAAAAGCATTGTTTTGGTTGCGATACGGTAATATAATATATGAAAATGCTTTTTGGAGTGATTATAATACTATGAAATACGATACTTCGATTTACAGAGGGTTTTTTTGCGCTTTAAACGCAATATACGACGAAAACGACAACATAAACACAGATGCCGTAAAAGCCCTTGTTGCAAAATACAAACAGCTGGGGGTAAACGGAATATATGCCTGCGGCTCCACCGGAGAAGGCTTTTTACTGAGCACCGAGGAGAGAATGCAGGTAGCAGAGGCTGTTAAAGAGGCCGCCGGAGACGATATGGCCGTTATTGTACACGTCGGAGCCGCGTCCACAAAGGAAGCGTGCATTTTGGCACGCCATGCCGAAAAAATAGGCGTTTCTGCCGTCTCGGCTGTTCCGAGCGTATATTACAGACTTTCGGAGGCTTCAATCGAAAAGCATTGGGACACAATAATGGACTCCACGGAGCTTCCGTTCTTCATATACAATATCCCACAGCTTACCGGATATGATTTGTCTTTTGAGCTTTTTGAAAAAATGGCAAAGAAAGAAAAGGTTATAGGCATAAAAAACTCCTCGGAAAGCACCTGCCAGACGGAGAGATTCAGAAAAATCGCAGGACCCGATTTTGTCATATTCAACGGTCCGGACGAGCAACTGCTTGCCGGCAGGCTTATGGGCGCAACGGCAGGCATAGGCGGTACATACGGCACCATGCCGGAGCTTTATCTTGAGCTCACAAGGCTTATAGAAAACGGTGATATAGAAAGCGCAAGAAAAATGCAGACAAAAATAAACGACTGCATTTACGAGCTTTTGTCATTCGGCTCTCTGTACGGAGCGTGCAAAGCGGTTATGACTCTCAGGTACGGCATAGACTGCGGTATTCCGAGACTTCCGATGCTTCCCGTAAGCAAGGACGACCCGAAAATCAAGGCTCTGGCTGAGAAAATCAACCGTCTTGTCGCCGAAATAAAAAAGTAAGAAAAGATTAAAGCATAAAAAGGGACTGCAAGGAATTATACCTTGCAGTCCTTTAGTTTTATTTAAGCCTCATATATATTTGTATCAAAAGATATCACTTATTCTCGGAATATCTATACCGAATCCGTTTGAGGATTTTGTAGTTGACGCCGAGGTTGTTGTCGGAGCCGCACCCCAAACCTGAAGATACACTTCGCTGCCGCTCTCTGCCGATGTGCCGGCACTCGGAGTGGAGGCTATTACTTTGCCTGCCTGATGTGTTCCGTCATTTGATTTTTCAACCTTTTTGACAGTAAATCCGGCATCCGTAAGAGTTTTTTCCGCATCGGCGTAATCCTTGCCGGAAACATCCGGTATATCAATATACTCCGTGCCCTTGCTGACAGTAAGCACAAGCTCGGTGCCGTAGGGAACCTGCTGGCCCTCTTCTATGCTCTGAGAAATAATATATCCTACGTTTACCTTATTGTTATATTCATATTTGGCCGTAATCTTAAAGCGCTGATTTTGAACCTCGTCTGTCGAAATTCTTGTATAGCTCTGCCCCGCAAAATTGGGAACGGAGACAAGCGAAACCTCCTCCGTAGGAGTTGTATTGTCCTTTTGCGCCTTTTCACGGGTAGCAAAAAGCCAGCCGCCGAGAACCACAAGCCCTATTGCAACGCAAATTCCAAAGGTTATGAGCAGAGTTTTGGTCTGTTCCTGTTTTCGTTCCTGCTCACGACGCAGCTTTTCGCGGCGCTTACGCTCCGCCTCCTCATCCGCGGTTGTTGTAGGCTGCTCCTGTTTTTTGGGAGCATCCTCTATGGGAGTTTCATATTTTATTTTATTTGTCGCCATGGTGCTTGGACTTCCGGAAAGCTGTTCACGGAGATCATCAACGGTTCTTATTCTATCCTCGGGCTGAAGCTGAAGACCGTTGTGTATGGCACTGACAAGATATGCAGGAAGAACCTCAGCGAATTTTGCCGGAATTAAAAGCTTATCGTTCACCACGCGCTCACTCGAATCGTCGGGAGTGCTTCCTATAAGTGTTCTGTAAACAACTGCCGTAAACGCATATACATCGGACCAGGCGCCTACCTTGCCGTTCGGGTCATACTGCTCATAGGGAACATAACCCTTTACAAGCTCGGCGTTAAAGTCGGTATTTGTAAGTCGCGCGTCGGATATCATAAAGCCCGTGAGTCTGAGCTTACCGTCACGTCCCAAAAGAAGTGTGTTTGGTGAAATACCAAGGTGATAAATTCCTGCCTCGTGCATTGTGGCAAGAGTTGAAAGCACAGGCATCAAAAGCGTCTTTGCCTGATCCCAGCCGAGATAGCCCGTGCGGCTCTTCAAAAGAAAATCGCGCAGCGTTATGCTCTCTATGTATTCGGAAACGGAGTACGCAGTATTATTTTCGGTAACTATATCAACAACGGGCTTTAACGCCGAGAGATCACGAAGTCTTGCGATTTTGCGCCAAAGCTCCAAAAATGCCATTATACCGTCGTGAACCACAAGAGAACTGTCCTTTTTAACGGTTATTGCCCTATCACCGAATTCACGGATTATATGCTCCAGCGGAAGGAACTCTCTTACGGCTACCGCGACATTGCGTTCACGGTCCCATGCGATATATGTTACACCGTCTCCTCCGGTTGAAATGGCTTTACCTATAATATATCTGTCGTTGATAACCGTTCTAAGCGGCAGAAGCGGAGATTCCTGAACAAAATCCGCATGCAAGCCGCAATGGGGACAAACCTTTTCTTCCCCAAGCTCTCTCATACAACCCATACATAAGTTATCGGTCAACATCTTTTTTCCTCCAAAACCAAATAGCATAAATACCTTTTTATATGATAACAAACTTACACATCATTTGTCAAGAAAACGAACATAAGGCAATCGGTTTGTTTTTTCAGCCAAGTTACTTGTTTCAGGCTTTACCCGTATGAAAACATTACCCGTGCCGAATATAACACAACACGAAAAAAGGCAAAAAAATACCACCTGACGGTGGTATTTTTTACTGCTTTAAGTGTGGAGAACAAAAAGCAGCCGTGGCAGACAATCTGCCGTAGAAAAGTGTATAAAAAGAGAGGAAATGGAATAAGCGAGTTTATGCTGCGAATTTGCCGTTTGAAGATATTACTCCACCGCCGAAACGGCGAAGATCATAGACACGGACAACAAGTCTCGGCATTTTTGCGGCAAGCAGTTTTTCCGACACATGCTTGTTAAAGAACGCAACCACCGGGCCCATCATAAAGGCGGTAACCACAGTGCCGATGCCGACCGGTCCGCCGAAAGCAAATCCGACAGCCGTGCAGATAAGGTCTGTTATGACTCTGCACCATTTATATTTAATCTTAGTCCTGTCATCAAGGACAAAGCCCGTGGCGTCATAGGGAGCAACTCCGAGATTCGAAGTGAAATACATCGAAGCCGCAAGAGAGAGGAAAATTACGCCGAAGAGCATTAAGACTAAGCGTAAAGCAAGGGATTTTTCTACAGGCAGATGCGCATCATACAGAGAAGTGAAAAACTCACAAATATAACCGACACCGACCATATTAACTACTGTACCGAAGCCGATAAGATGTCTGCCGAGAAAAGCGATTGCAATAAGGATAACGCAGTTGATACACATCTGATAAAAGCCGAAGCTGATACCGATTTTACCGCTTATCGCCATATTCATTGATGTGAACGGGTCAACGCCCATATCGGAATAAGAGAAAAGCGAAATACCGAAGCCCATAAGCAGTATGCTGAATATCATCATAAAAAAGCGTTTTACGCCTTTTTCCTGTTTAAACACACTTACCAAATTCATTGATCTGATGATTTCTGCCATTTTAGCTCCTCGCTTTGTATCTATTGCACAAGTATTGCTTTCTTTATTTGTACACATCTTACAGCCGCGTTGTCGTTTTGTCAATAGTTGAGCTGAATTTTTTGTCACTTCCTACAACTTTTGTATATTAGTACAAAACGACGGTTTTGATGTCGCAAATTTAGTGCGATTGCACAACACAAGCAGCATACGCCATATAATGTAATATATAAAAAACGACCGTCGTGCACTCGGCACGGCGGTCTCAACAGTAATGGTTTCGGAAGTACGGCTTTACGACATAATATTCTGCGGAATATTGTCAGCCGCTATAACGCGAGCGACACCGTTGCGGTCGTCACCGAATGTCGGATGCTCGTTCAGCACGGGAACAAAGACAAACATTTTTATAAACAGAGCGGACATTATAAACAATGTTATAAAAAGTCCGAAAAGACGGCTCTTGATTTTTTCTTTTCGGATTTCGGGAACAGTGGGTTTAACGTTATACTGTATATCCATATATAATATCTCCTGACAAATCTTATTGTACTCTTATCAACTGCAATACAATATATAACACCGCAAAATTACAAACAAGAGTCGAAATTATTAAGATTAGGTTAAAAAGTGCTTTTCGTTTAAACCCGGGCTTAAAAGGCAATAATGTTGGCTTGTTACCTCTTTGGGTATATTGCTTAGTTTTTACGATTGACTACTGTATATTTTTGTATTATAATTCCATTATGTCATTTATGCTCTGCTGCGGATTTTTCGCAAACAAAATCAACTTATCAGCAGCTATGTAAAGTATAATGCTTTACAGATTTTTGCTTTTTATAGGCGTGAAAGATGAGCTGCTACGGCTTATAAAGGCGATATATAGCGGATTTCTTTCAAGTTCCGAAAGCAAAAGGTCTGTGCGTAAATGTAGTTTGCTTTACACTACACGGTATCATCCTGTCAGGTAGCGGAAAGCAAACAGCAAATGCAAAGTGGATAAAACACAAAAACGGAGGAATTGTATGAGCAAATCAGAAGAAGCTATGCACGGCATAACCTTTAAAGACAAAATAGGCTACGCCATGGGCGATATGGGCGGACTGCTGACATTCGGACTTGTCTCCGCATTTTTGAATATGTTTTACACGGACGTTCTCGGAATATCCGCGGCGCGCATAACCGTACTGATGATAGTTGCGAGAATTTGGGACGCAGTAAACGATCCTATGTGGGGTTCTTTTATCGACTCAAGGAAGCCCACTAAATACGGAAGATTCAGGCCGTACATACTTTGGGCATCTCTGCCGCTTGCGGTAGGTGCTTTCTTTATGTTCTTTAAAATTCCGGGTCTCAGCGACAACCGGTATCTCATTTACGCATATATCACGTACATATTTTACGGCATGATGTACACCGGCGTAAATATTCCCTACGGCTCGCTCGCCTCGGTAATAACAGATGATGAAATAGAGCGGTCTTCGCTTTCGATGTGGCGAAGCATCGGTGCAGGCATCGGCGGTCTTCCCGCCTCTATTATTTTACCGCTCATCGTTTATACTACCGTGACAAATGAAAACGGAACAACCGCAAAGGTACTCGACGGCACAAAGCTCTCGCTGTCGGTAGCCGTTCTCTCGGTTCTCACTGTAATAATTTTCTTCTTACACTTTAAATTGACAAAAGAGAGAATAACCTTACCGCCGACGCAGAATCAAAAGGATTATAGTATCGGCAAAGCGATGCGCGCTCTTTTAAAAAACAAGCCGTTTATCGCGCTTTGCATAGTATCAATGCTTCTTATCTGCTTCCAGATGTATACTCAGACCGTTTACAACTATCTCTTTAAGAATTTCTATGAAAAGCCGGGTCTTTACGCACTTGTTACCGTATGTACATATTTGCCGATGGTACTGCTTTTGCCGTTTATGGGCAAGCTTATAAGAAAATACGGCAAAAAAGAGATATGCTCCGCAGGAATACTCTTTGCTCTTATTGTAAACATAGCAATGTTCGTCATTAAATTCACTCCGGCTGTGAGTAATCCGTATGTATTTCTCGTTCTCTCGTTCTTCTCCGGGGCCGGTCAAACCTTCCTTATTATGCAAATTTGGGCACTTGTTACGGATGTCACGGACTATCACGAATACATATCGGGCAGACGAGAGGAGGGCACATCTTACAGCTTTTATTCGTTTGTACGCAAGCTCGGTCAAACAGTGGCCGGTGCAGGTGCGGCAGGCGTTCTCGGAGCTATAGGCTATGACGGCAAGCTCGCCGTTCAATCACCCGAGGTTCTGACAAGGCTATATGACATAGCAACAATAGTTCCCGCAATATTGCTTGCTCTTATATTCGTTGTATTGACGTTCGGCTATAAGCTTTCAAAGGAGCAGCTAGATGAGCTTCACAATGTTTTGCGCGAAAGAAGAGAAAAGGCAGAAGCCGAATCAAAGTAAAAACAGGTCTTGATGACAAAATCCCCGGATATGCCGAAGCAAGCATATCCGGGAATTTTTTTGCAATTTACAATGTATTATTCTACCGTCAGGATTCTGTCGTCGGCGTCGCAAAGCACAATATCCGGGATAAATGATTTTTCACCGGTATTCTCGATACGGACTCTGACATACTCGCTGTCGCAATCCACGGTGAACAGCAAGTGAACGCAATCGCCGGTTTTATACGCAAAGCTCTCGCCGTCATCTGTAAAGAATTCCGATTTAAAGCTGCCGCTCCTTAACGGATACACGGTAAGCCTTAATTTTTCCGAGGATTTGAACCCGTACTCCCCCTCATCGGTAGCTATAACGCTTCCGCCTCGCACAAAATACGGGACCTCACCGTCCGACGGAATATTCAGTATTACGGACGTACCGCCGTCGTATACTTTATCGTTTAAATACCAAATTTCGTTTTTGGGGAGATAAACCTCGGTTTCGCTCACTCCTTCATCGAGAATACACGCGGCGAGAATATCTCTGCCCACGAGGAACGATGTGCTGTCGCAGTCTATCTCTTTGTCACCATAGTAGAGTAACAGCGGAGCTGTCATCGGCACATCGTTTTCGACAGATAAAAAGGCGGAATTATAAAGATACGGAATGAGTTTTTTTCTTTCCGCCATTATTTTTCGTGCGGCAGGAATGGCATCCGGATAGCTCCACGGCATAGTTGCGGAGCCGTCCGAATTCCACGAATGTATTGTAAATCTAGGCTCGAAAATGCCGTGCTGCATCCATCTTAAAAGCAGCTCACGTGACGGCATATCACCCGAAAAGCCGCCGAGATCATGCCCGTAGAAGAAAAATCCCGACAAAGACAGCGTCATACCTATGTAATGGCAATAACGCAGGTCATGAAATGATGTAAAATTGTCACCCGACCAGGTGGTTGCGAGACGTCTTACGGCACTGCTGCCGCTTCGTGTCGATAAAAACGGTCTTTTGCCCGGATATTTTTCTGTTTGCGCAGAGTACGAGGAGGCGACCATAAGATACGTGAGTATCGGTCTTATTCTGCTCGCCTTTACGCTACCGTCTTTAAAGCCGTTTGCCACAGCGTCGGTATCTTTTATATCAAATTCGTTGTTATCGTTCCAAGTGGCGTCTATTCCGTAGTCCAGAAGCTTTGCCGCAACATTGTCGTGCCAAAACTTAAAGCCCTCGGGCAGAGTAAAATCAATGTAACTGCCCATACCGTCCCAAAACTCGGTTACAAACGGTGTGCCGTCTTCATTCTTTACAAAAAGCCCTTTTTCGGCTATTTCGTTGTACATCGGGTGCGACGTCAAAAAGGCAGGCTTGATATTTGGTATCAAGTGAATTTTCTCACTGTTAAAACGCTCAATAAACTTTGCGGGGTTCGGGAATTTATCGTAATTCCAATTAAAAACACACCGAAAGTCGCCGATGGAGGTATAGCCCGAGGACAGATAAAATCCGCTGCAGCTCATATTTAAGGTATCAAGCTTTCTGAGGAATCCATACATTTGCTCTTCGGAATTCGGCGCGTCGGTATAAGCCATGGTGCTGGCACAGTAATCAAAGCTCCATTTCGGAGGCAGGGTCTGTTTTCCGCAAAGAGAGCAATACTGCCTTAAAATTTCAAGCTTTGAGCCGAAGAACACATAATAAACAAGACAATCGTCATCGCTTTTGAAGAACTTGAAAGCGGGATAATAATTATTTATTTCTCTTCCGAAATCCATAACGGCACTGTCGGACGTATCGTAATAGATACCGTAGCAACCGACGGAATTTTCACACATATAAAACGGCACGTGCTTATAAAGCGGATCCGACGTTTCCGCATCATAACCCATACTGTCGCTCGTCTCTATGCGAAAGGTGCGCCCCGCCTTATTGACGCTGCCGCCCTTATCGCCGAGGCCGTATATTTTTTCGCCCTTTTCGCGCGTTAAATAATGATATGTACCGTTTCCGAATTCGTTCTGAAAATTATAGGCAAGCGGTGCTCTGTCGGCAAAAAGAAGCTTGCCGTCCTTTTTATAGCTCAGTACAAAGTTGTGCGTATTAAGCTCTGCTTCGACATTTCCCAAAGAGAAGCGCTCACCATCGGCTGTTTCATTTACTTGCGGAGCAAACAGCGAAAATCCATCAAGGCTCAGCTTATCCCTACCCTCTGTGAGAAATTCGTTTTGCGGGTCTACGGTAAAGGTGGGCAGCATTTTACAATCGTCACGGAATAAGGCGACGCGCATCATACTGCCGCTCAAGAAGTCGATTCGCGCCGTAATATCGCCGCAAACGTAAACTCTGCTGCTGCCGCTATGCTCGGACAGCTTAAAATCATATGAAAACTTCATTACAGCACCGGCCCCTTATTGAAGAGTGTATTTTTTATAAGCGTTGCGGTCTTCCAGCCTGCAAGGCGCGTCTTTTCGCAAAAATTCATCACCTTGTGCGTTCCGGGCTTCCAGGTCGGGATTTCCCTGCAATTCGGGTCTCCGCACTTTACAAAAGCACTGACTGCCGCCACCATTTGCTCCGATATGAGATAGTCGATATCGGTAAACGGCCGCCAACCGTTTTTGAGAGTTGCAAACACATACGGCAAGTCACTCGAATGCCATGCGCCGCAGTTATCGCCCGGCAAATCGCGCGCAAAAAGATAGACAAAGCATTTACTGCCCTTATCGTTTCGCACCCACTTTTTCACAAGCAGCTTTAAAACTATCGGTATCATATCCGCCGTTGTAACGCCGAGTATTTTCGGCATTGCGCTTATTGTTTTTATGTTAAACGTATCTTTCGTAAGAAGCTTTCCGTCATCGCACGGAAGCGTGTAAGAGAGTGTGCATTTAATTCCCTCGTCGCGGCACGCCTTAAGCCATGCATAGTAAAGGGTTTTCGCATCCGTATCTCTAAGCTCTGAAAGGCTTGTTTTACCGACATTTTTGATTATTTCGTCCCAGAATTTTTTCATTTTTTGCGGCGACAGCGGGCGTGACAAAACTCGTTGAAGCGCGGCTCCGCTCAACATAACGGCGCCCGACACCATATCACTTGTAAGCGGACTTGACAGAAGCACATCTACGCTCATGGCTCCTGCGCTCTGCCCCAAAAGGGTTATTCTGTCGGGATCTCCGCCGAAGGAAGAAATGTTGTTTTTTATCCATTTAAGTGCCGCAGCTTGGTCAAAAAGGCCGAAATTACCGCATACTCCGTTTTCATCGGCGACATCGGGGTGAGAACAAAAGCCGTACGGCCCGAGACGGTAATTCACAGAGACAAAAACAATGTCATTTTCGGCATATGCCTTACCGCTGATATGCCCCTCGTTTGAGCTGCCGCCCGTAAAAGAACCGCCGTGTATATACAGCAAAACGGGACATTTTTTTGCGTTTTTGGGCGCGCTGATATTGAGATATTGACAATCCTCGCTGTATGTAAAGCTCATACCGCGCCTGAATTCCCTGTGATAAAACGGGTTAACCTTTGCGTCGTCCTCAAAACCGCGGTGCTGGTAGCAGCAATCGCCGAAAGCGGTCGCATCATATGCGCCGTCCCACCTATTGGTAACGACCGGATACTCCCACCTGCCCGCGTCGGCATACTTTATGCCGCGAAACTCAACATAGCTGCCGTTATCGAGCCCGACGATATCTCCGCACTCGGTTTTTATTTTTACCGTATTCATTTTATCGCCCCTTACGTTATCGCATAAATCACAGTAATGAAAATCTCGGAAAACTTCCAAAACGTTACACAAATCATTATGTGCAAATTATATGCCACAACGAGAGCGGTGTCAATTATTTTAAGACAATATATACAAATTAAAAGTTGTTTTCAGCTCTGCGTGAATTCAGCTTATTACCGACCGCCTTTTTATAAACAACGGCGGAAATTACGGCCGACACGGCTTCTGCTATCCAAAAGGCATTCCAAACACCGTCAGCGCCGAATATCCGTGTTAATACAAAAGCTGTCGGGATTATTATTACTGCATACCTGCAAAGTGATATTATGAGAGATTCAACGCCCTTGCCGAGTCCCTCAAGAGCTCCGGATGACGTTACGGAAATTGACGAAACAACAAACCCGGCACTGATTATTCTGAGTGCCTTTTTGCCTGCGTCTATCGTTTCGGGATTATCGGTGAACATTCCTATCAGCTTATGCGGCAGCGCAAGGCACAGCACAGTACCGAAAAGCATTATGCCTGCCGTCAGCACAAGAGTTATATCGTAAATTTTTTTTACTCTTTTATGCTCGGCGGCACCGTAATTATAACCGATTATCGGTCGCATTCCCTGCACTATACCGTTAGCGGGGAGGTATAAGAACGTCTGAAGCTTATAGTAGACGCCGAGCACAACAACATATATCTGTGAAAACGAAGCAAGCATTGCATTAAGGCTTGACACAAGCAATGACGGCAGCGCAAGATTTATCGACGCCGGGATACCCACAAAGTACAGTTTACGGTCTATAGCCTTATTGCGCTTTAAATATTTGCGGTTTATGGTTACGCTCGGTTTTTTCACGGCGTACAAAACTACATACAGTAAAAGGGTACTCACCTGCCCTATGCCTGTTGCGAGAGCGGCACCGTCAATTCCCATTTTCGGAAATGGGCCTATACCGAATATCAAAAGCGGGTCTAGTATGATATTTACAATACAGCCCGTCATAAGTCCTGCCATGGAGGCATTCATTCTGCCGACAGCTTGGAAGATTTTTTCGTATGCAAGGCTTATCATAATTACAATCGAAAACGAAAAAACTATTGTTGAATAGCGCACTCCGAGCGAAATTACGTTTTCGGACTGTGTGAACATTTTAAGGAATGGGCGCATAATCGGAATGCTGACTGCGGCGGCGATAATGCCGTGGAGTATTGAGAACAAAAATCCGTGTGTGGCGGCGGTATCGGCTGCCTCTTTTTCACCTGCGCCGAGGTGAAATGCGATAACGGCATTAAGTCCCACTCCGAAGCCTATTGCAAGCGCATTGACGAGGTTTTGCACCGGATAGACAAGCGACAGAGCGGTTATTGCGTCCTCGCCTATTTTGGCGACAAAAAAGCTGTCCACTATATTATAAAGCGAATTGATGAGCATTGATATTACCATGGGAGTGGCCATAGACATAATAAGCGGAAAAACAGGCTTTTCTTTCATAAATTTTTCGTTCATACAAATACATCTGCCTTTCGAATCCGAGCGTATTTTCTCAATTAAAAACGCCACGCAATTACTCAAAAATCGAATAATTGCATGGCGAAAACACATCTTTTTAAGACCGGAAAAATCCATACGTTGTTTTATCGGTATGTAATATAACACACTTTCGCCGCTAAGTCAATAACGGCTGAAACATAATATATATGTCGAAAGAGAATGATGCTCTGCTCAAGGGTTTTTATTCGTCATCCTCCGAATAGTAATCGTCATCCTCATAATAGTAATCGTCCTCCTCCAACTCCTCCTCATCAAAGTTCCAGACATCATAGCTGCCGTTTCTGACCAAATCCTTTTGCCAATCCTCCAAGCAATAAGAATTCATTTCCGCTTCAAGCTTTTCATCGTAGGAGTTATCTTTTTCATCGGAACAATCCGTAATCAGCTCATCAAAAACCATAAGGCTCGCAATCCCGGTCATAAGCCCGTCTCTGTTCTCGCTTAATTCGCAGGCTTCGGGAACAACCATATCGGATTCGGCGATTTCATCGCTTAATGTGCTCTTAATTTTTTGCCTTAGCTCAAAGGAAACGGCAATTAAGCTGTTCAGACGGCGCAGCAGTATTTCCTCCGATAAATTCCCAAAGCGGATTTTTTCGTAATCTTGCACGTTTAGGCTATACAGCCTTGAATAGCGTTTAAATTCCTTAACAGTCGAAGACGGAAAATGCCGCTTATTTTTTTCTAAATAACATTCCGCATTTTTAATCATTGTTTTACAGCCTTTTATCTGCCGGTTTATCTCCGCAATAATTTTTTGCTTGTTTTCGCCGCATTTCACCTTATACAAAAGTGCATATATGTGCTTACAGTTTTGCTTTCTCTCCGTATAATAGGGGCATGTGCAGCTCATACTTGCTATTTTGCCGTTGTCTCCGAATGAAAGCTCAACGTTATAGTCGGCGGTACCTTTTACAATACAGGAATAATGAGTCCCCGTTTTTTTAAGGTCTCTGATTTTGCCGTCGGAGCAATATGCTTCTCCGCGTTCTCGTATCAAGGGGCGGAATAAGCCGTCATAAATTCTCTTATCAAATAAGCCTAATTTCTCCCTGCTCACTTCCGCCGGAGCTGTTGAAGTCTCTTCGATATTTAATTCGGTATTGACAAACGGTACGTCGGTAATGTCCTTTTTGGCTTTCTTTCTCCTGTGCTTTTTGACAGCATTCCCCACAGCCTTTACGATCACCGCCGTTATCAGGCACAACAGCTTAAAAGCCCATTTTAATATGTAATATGCGGCCACTCCGAGAATCAGCAATACCATCACTATAAAATTCCCGGTCATTGCAATGTTTTTCTTTTTCATATCTGTATTCACAATCTCACAATCGGCAAGTACCGTATGATATTATACTACTCTCAAACTACAGTCTTTACACTCGGCTGTCCTCCGTGTTTCAGTACCTTATGAAATTACACTACTCTCAAACGAGCGAATTATGTATTCGGACAGACGACTTGTTTCAGTACCTTATGAAATTACACTACTCTCAAACTAATCTTTTCTCCAATGTATAACGCTATCTGTTTCAGTACCTTATGAAATTACACTACTCTCAAACTAAAGTTCGTGAGGTATACATAATCAGCGGTTTCAGTACCTTATGAAATTACACTACTCTCAAACGTTCCCTCCGTTGGAAGTACTGAATATTATGTTTCAGTACCTTATGAAATTACACTACTCTCAAACCATATTAGATAACTTAAATAGATTGAATAGGTTTCAGTACCTTATGAAATTACACTACTCTCAAACAAGTGTAGCAAGGTTGCTTGCTATTACAACGTTTCAGTACCTTATGAAATTACACTACTCTCAAACCGCATATTTAATGATTATGACGAGATTTTTAGTTTCAGTACCTTATGAAATTACACTACTCTCAAACGAAGTAGTACCACCATAATCGAGCTTACTCGTTTCAGTACCTTATGAAATTACACTACTCTCAAACAGGTGCGTTTAGGTATCTCACATACATCAAGTTTCAGTACCTTATGATTAGCGCCTATTAGGAAAACACACTGTCAAAGGGGTTTGTAGCGGGGGTT
>OGML01001386.1_pt1 | contig 20900 bp, 16 predicted proteins | sample 1572951 | NCBI WGS metagenome assembly OGML01 (sample SAMEA2581883, study PRJEB24529) | metagenome | biome: Human gut stool | place: China | collected 2011 | reverse complement strand
AGGGCGAGGGTCCACCCGTTCCCATCCCGAACACGGAAGTTAAGCTCGCTTCTGCCGACAATACTTGGCTGGAGACGGCCCGGAAAGATAGGTAGCGCCAACATGGAGAGAAGCCATTCAAGAGAGTGGCTTCTCTTTTTATATTCATAGATGCGGGAGAGAGAGTCCATCGCCATTCCGCGGTTCGTTTTTACTTATGATGTAAATGCGGAATTCTTTTGCGGAACACTCTCAAAATACTGCCAAAGGTGAAGTGCGTAGATAGACTGAAAACTGCGGAAGATGATATTTCTAACTGTGCCGTTTTCCGTGCTTTTCTTCACCAAGACCTTACCTGATTTGTTCAACTTTTGCCTTGACAAGAGGGAAAAGGGAGACTATAATCTGCCAGTCAAAAAATGATGGAGATTTTAGTTATGAAGAAAAAAAGTTTATCTGCCCTGTTCCAGCCGGTGGAGCTCACGCAGGGCGAATGCTGGAAGACGATTTTGGCGTTTTCTTTCCCAATCATTGTTTCGTACTTGCTGCAGCAGGTCTATACGATCAGCGATGCGGCGATCGTCGGCCAGACACTGACAGCGCAGGAGGTCGCGGGCGTCAACGATACGACGTCGCTCATCTTTATTTTCCTGCAATTTGCCTTCGGCGTCAGCGCGGGTTTTTGCGTGGTCACGTCGTGCAATGTCGGGGCGCACAATCCTGCGGGGGTGCGGCGCTCGCTGACGACGCAGATCGTTTTATCCGCCGCGCTGACGGTCATCCTGACGGTGCTTGCGCTGCTTCTGCTCGATCCGATGCTTGCGTGGATCAATGTGACGCCGGACAACGGCGAGGTCTACCGCGCGGCCTATACCTATTGCGCGGTCATTTTTGCAGGCATCGGTGCGCAGCTGTTCTATAACTTCATCTGCTCGTTCCTGCGCAGCATGGGTGACAGTGTGACGCCGCTGGCGTTCCTGCTGTTCTCCACGGTACTGAACGTGGGACTCGACCTGCTGTTTATCATTGTGTTCCGCTGGGGTGTCGCCGGGGCGGCCATCGCCACGGTGAGCGCGCAGCTCATCAGCACGCTGGGCTGCTTTGCCTATGCTTTCTCCAAATATCCCGAGCTGCGCCTGCATCAGGAGGACTGGCAGATCACGCGCCATGATGTGACGCGCCATCTGATCCAGGGCATCCCGCTCGGTCTTCAATTTTCCGTGCTGGCGATCGGCATCATTGTGGTGCAGAGCATCGTTGTTCAGTTTGATATGCTGGGTGGAGCGATGGTCTCCAATGCGGCGCAGAACGGTTTCGGTGCGGCAAACAAGGTCAATAACCTGCTGATGACGCCGCTCAACGGTCTCGGCTCCGCGATGACGAGCTTCACGGCGCAGAACCTCGGCGCGGGCGACACGAAGCGCATCAAGAAGGGCACGATCCAGTCGATTATCATCATGCTCATCATGGCGGCGTGCTCCATCCTGATCGGACTGCTGCTGACGATCAACGGCACCTATCTTCACATCTTCCTCAGCGCGGATAAGGTGACGGCGGAGACGCTCCGTTTCGGCAATTCCTACCTCTATATCGACCTGTCGCTCTATGCGTTCTTGGGGTTTATCTTTGTTGCGCGAAACTGTGTACAGGGCATCGGCAAGCCGCAGTTCGTGCTGGGCGCGGGAGCGGCCGAGCTTGTCGCGCGCGTTGCCGTCTGTCTGCTGCTGCCTGCGGCGCTCGCGGGCGGCGTGGTCAGCGCGGAGGCACCGCAGGCAGCGGTCTACGGCCTGTGCGTGGCTGACCCGTTTGCGTGGATGTCAGCCGACGCGGTGCTGTGCATTCCGTTTATCAAGAACATCATGCGCGAAAACTACGACTATCTTTACGGCAGCGGCCAGAAACTCATTGAGCGATAAAAAGAACCATAAAGTTGCCCCTCCGTATTTTGAATACGGAGGGGCAATTGTTATCCATAATGAGACGGAGAAATTTGTTGTCAGTCGATGTTCTTCAGACCGTCATATAGATCGTTGAAGGACATTTCCTGACGGCATCTTCCGTAGGAGAGCTCTTTGTTTTCGCCAAATTCCAGCAAGAAGCATTTGGCAAGCTCTTCCACGGTCTGCTCAAGCGTCGTAAAAAACTGTTCATAGGCAAACTTGTTTGCTGCCGAGCCTTCTTCAAAGCAATTCACGATCAGCGATTCGGTCACCTGATCGAGCGGATACATTTTGATGTGCATCAGCTCATGAACGATGATCTCTTCAAAGTTTTCCTCCCGCTTGGGATTCGCAATATTCAGAAGAATGATTGCTTTTCTGTCGGCGCAGTCGATCTTGATGTCGCCGGTTTTCGGCCACGCGGGGTCTTCCACAAATTCAAGGCGGATATCCCACGTGGGTGTGATCCTCAGCTTCCGGATATATTTTTCAAAAAGTGCGGTCAAGGCCTGTTTTTCTACCATGGTATTCCTCCTGAACGTTCAATTTGCTGCATCAAAGCGTAACGGATCAGTCCTCGAACCATGCCACGGCGCGGATGGGCGAACCATCGCAGTTTTCGAGCTTGAGCGGGAAGCAGCTGAACGAAAACAACCCCTTGCCGCATTTGTCGAGGCCCTTGAGGTTTTCGATGTTGACGATGTCCTTATTTTGGAAGAGCTTTTTGTGGCGTGTCAGGTTTTCGTCTGCGATGGGGTCGAGGCCGATGACGTCGAAGCCGATGCCCTTGTAGTTGCCCGCGATGATGTAGTCGAGCGCCGCGTCGTCGAGGCAGGGATAATCGCCAAAGTAGGCATCCGTCCCCCAGCGCTTGTCCCAGCCGAGGTGGAAGAGCAGAAAATCGGCATTTTCCGCGTCTTTGCCGTATTGCAGGATGCGCTCGAGCGTGATGGCCTTGCCCTCGTTCAAGTCGCTGCACTCGATAACGAGCGCCTTGCCGATGAACTGCGAGGCGGGGAACGCGTCGAGCGTCGTGCGGCCGGCGAACAGATGCGCGGGCGGGTCCATGTGTGTGCCCGTGTGGGTGTACATGGTCAGCTTCGTCTCCTTGAAGCCGTCCTTTTCATAGGTGTTCGCGCCGGCGAAAATGGGTGTCTCCGTGCCGGGATAGACCGGCATATTTTCAGCGATGGTGTGGGTCAGGTCAAGCACGCGCATGGGAACATCTTCCTTTCTGTTGAAATCAAAATCAGAACACGAACTGCACCAGCAGCATATAGCACACCGTGCCGCCCGCGATGGAGAGCAGCATTTGTCTCTTCCACAGGTGCAGGCTGATCGTCACGGCGATGGCGATGAGCTCGGGCAGGCCGTAGGCAAAGTGCAGCACGTCAACATTGCGCAGGCAGTAGACGACGAGCATGCCGAAGATCGCGCCCGGCAGTGCTGAGCCGAGGTATTGGATGTACTTGGGCGTCGGCTTTTTCGGGTTGAAGACCAGAAACGGCAGGAAGCGCGTGAGCATCGTGCCGAGCGCGCAGAGGATGATGGTGATGGCCTGTTGTAAGATCGTCATTTTACCGCCTCCTGCGTCTTGGCTTCGACGGGCTTTCTCAGCGCGGTCAGCGCGACGAGGATGCAGATCATCGTGGGAATGAGGAAGTTGTCCGCACCGAAAATGAGCAGACACGCAACACTTGCGATAAGACCGATCCACGCGCTGAAATGGTGCTTTTCTTTGAGCCACTGGTCCATGAAGATGACCACAAACATCGCCGTCATCACAAAGTCGAGCCCCTCGGTATTGAAGCGCAGAAGCCCGCCGAGGATGCCGCCGAGCGTCGCGCCCAGAAACCAGTAAAATTCATCGAGCAGCGAGACGAAGAAGTAGAACCAGCCGCGGCCCACGCCCTCGGGGATCTCCGCCGTATAGTTGACGCTGAACGTCTCGTCGCACATCGCGTAGATGAGGTAGGGCTTTTTCCAGCCCGTGCCCTTGTACTTGTCGAGCATCGAAATACCGTAAAACAGGTGGCGCGCCTGGATCATCACCGCCATCAGAAAGACCTGTACCGGCGCAAACGGCGCGAGCAGCATGCTCGTCGCGACAAATTCAAGGCTGCCGCCGAAGATGACGACGCTCATGATCATCGGATACCAGAAGCTAAAGCCCGACGTGCGCATATAGACGCCATAGGTCATGCCGAGAAATAAAAAGCCTGCGAAGATCGGGATGGTGTGCGGAAACGCGGCCTTCAGTGCCGCAACTGCGGGGGATTTGCTGTGCATGGGAACGGGAAACCTCCTTGTGGTGATGAAACGAAGCAGAAATGCGCCGGTTATTTTTGCGCCCGGTGCATAAACTGACCTGAGGTGATACGATGTCCTGTCAGGACGCGCTGCCCGCCGCCGTCAGCGCCGCCGCGGCGGCCATGGCGCAGGGAAAGAGCGATGAAGAGGTCGCGCTGCTCGCCGCCATCTTTACGCAGCTGGGCGACAGCCTTGCGATGATCGTCGCTCTGCGCGCGTGCGAAAAAAGCGGCGGCAGCGAGGCGGAATAAGGGAATCAGTCCTTGGCCGCCTCTTCTTTGTCTTCGTCCTTTTTGCCGCCCAGGGTGATGAACACGCCCGCGACCAGCGTGATGGCCGAGCCGAGCAGGATGCGCGGCGTGAGCGTTTCATTTAAGAAGAGAATGCCGACAAAAATGCTCGTGATCGGCTCAAACGTACTCAAAATCGCTGCGCGCTGTGCGCCGATGAGGAACGTGCCCTTCTGGAAGAGCATGACCGCGCCGATGCAGATCATCAGCGAAAAGGCGAGCGCCGCGAGCCATCCGGCGAGGGTCTGCGGCAGGCAGAGCTGGTGCGAGAGGAGACAGAGAAAGAACATGCAGACCGCACTGATGAGCGCCATGTAGAAGGTCATACGAAAGCCCATGACCTCGCGGTGGCGGAAATGCGCTAAAAGCAGAATGTAGACGGCGTAGGTCACGCCGGACGTCAGCGCCAGCGCGACACCGAGCGGATCGACTGCACCGCTTGGGTCGATGAGAAGCAGAATGCCGAGGGAGCACAGGACCGCGCAGAAAAGCACTTTTTTCCGCACCTGTTCGCGCAGCACCAGGCCGCCGAGCACCACGATGACGGGATAGGCGAAGTGGAATACCGTCGCCATGCCGGAGGCAAGATAGCAATACGAGCTGAACAGCAGGATCGGCGTGATACAGCAGCCGAAAAAGCCGGTCAGGCTGGTCTCGAGCAGCGCGCCGCGGCTGATGCGCAGCCCGCCCTGCTTTTGGCACAGCAGCGCGAGGACCGGGAGCGAGAGAAGATTGCGCAGAAACACCAGCGACATCGGCGTCACGCCCTGCGCGTAGAGAAAATTCGCGCCCAGCGGCATACAGCCGAAGATGACGGCGCTCAGGATCACGCAGAGATAGCCGAGCCACGGCGTTCGACGTTCCATGATTCTCCCCTTCTTTATATGAATAAAGTGAATGCATTTATCATACGCGCGCTTTTCCTTCCGGTCAAGTGGGGAAAAGAAAAAACACCGCGTTGACAAATATTCTCGCGGCTGATATGCTGTGATATCATCAGAAAAAAGAGAGGAAAGCTGTCATGTTTCTCTTTTATGTAAACCCGATATTGATCGCTGCGGCAATCATTCCGGCCATTGTCCTGCTGCGCTTTGTCTACAAGGAGGACCGGCTCGACAAAGAGTCGCCGGGGCTGCTGCTCTCGCTCGTGATTTTCGGCATTCTATCGACATTTGCTGCCATCGTGACCGAGCAGATCGGCGAGGCGATCTTGGGCATTCTCCTGCCGCAGAGTTCGACCGCCTACAACGTGCTGCTCTACTTCGTTGTGGTCGCGCTGTCGGAAGAGGGCTTTAAGTACCTGCTGCTCAAGAAGCGCACGTGGTATTCGGGCGAATTCAACTGCCAGTTCGACGGCATTGTGTACGCCGTGTTCGTCGCGCTCGGCTTTGCCCTGTGGGAGAACATCAGCTATGTGCTGATGTACGGCCTCGGCACGGCGGCTGTCCGCGCCGTCACGGCTGTGCCTGGACACGCGTGCTTTGGCGTGTTCATGGGCGCGTTTTACGGCCTTGCCAAGCGCTACGACAACTTTGGCGACGAGTACCGCAGCCGCCGCTGCCGCCGCTTTGCCGTGCTCGTGCCGGTGCTGCTGCACGGCACGTACGACTTCATCGCGACCTATGAGTACGACGGCTATGCGTGGATCTTCGTCGCGTTCGTCGTGCTGCTCTTCGCCGCGGCGTACCGCATGATCAAAAAGCTCTCGCGCGACGACCGCTTTATCGACGACAGCGACTACTACCACTATGACGGCCCCGAGTTCTGAAGAATGAAAAAAGCGCCCGCTCACCGAGCGGGCGCTTTTTCTATTTGAAAGTTATAATTCCATTTCGTACAGCTCGTCGCCGGCCTTGTGGAATCCGGCGCGCTCGAACATCCGCTGCGACTGCGCATTGAACGAGTAGATCTCCGCGTGCAGTTTGGGGATGTGCTGTTCCCTCGCGAGCTTTTGAATTTCGCCGATGACGCGCCCGCCGATGTGCTTGTTCTGGAAGCTCTTCGCCACGACGATGTTGATCTCGCCGTCCGGATGCAGGCAGACGTCGCCGCACAGGCGGCCGCGGTACTTGATGTAAAAAAGACTGCCGCGCGCGTTGAGATAGCGGTACATCGCCTTGAGCAGCTTCAGGTCGTACACACTGTTGCGGTTGTCGACCTGCTTGCACACATCCGCATCCTGATACCACGGAAGCGACGCTTTGTAGTTGGGATAATACGGGACGAGAGTGATCTCGCCGTCGACAATTCTGCGTTCCATGACAGACCTCTCTTACATGATGACTTTCGGCGGAAACGGGCTCAGATGTGCGCGATGCAGTCGTACGCGATGCGTTCTCCGCCGTCGACGGCACCGTGGATGACGCCGCAGCGCCGGAAGCCATACGCTTCCAAAAGCCGCTGCATCGGGCGGTTATCCGCGTGCGTGTCGGCGCGCAGATAGCCGATCTGCGCGGTGCAGAAGTCAAAGCAGGCCTTCGACACGCCACGCGCTTTCCCGTTGGAGGCGAGACGGTGGATCGTGCCGTAGGGTTGATCGAGATGCCACGCGCCGTCTTCGATGACGCGGTAGCTCTCGTCCTCGCCGAGAAAGAGGGCGAATATGCCGACGATCTCGCCATTTTCAAGCATCACATAGCTGCTGCCGCATGCGATATCATAGGTGACGATGCTGCGGTCTGGGTACTCGTCGCCCCATTGCGAGGCATTGCCGTTTGCGCGCATGTAGCGCTTTGCGGCGGCGAAGACGTCCAGCACCGTGTCGACGTCCTGCAAGGTGGTTTTGCGAATTTCCATTTTAGCCCTTGTGCTGCTCGAACCAGCCGGTGATCTCGTTTAAGCGGCGGATGCGGTGCTTGGGCTTGCCGCTGCGGGAGAGCTCGTGGTTCTCGCCGCGGAAGAGCACGAGGCGGCTCTCGACGCCGTGCGCGATCAGCGCAGAGTACATCTGATAGCCCTGATCGACGGGGCAGCGGTAGTCCTCGAGCGAGTGGAGAAAGAGCGTCGGCGTTTTGACCTTGTCAGCGTACTTCATGGGGCTGTGCCACCAGAATTTTTCGACATCCGGCCAGATGGTCGAGCCGCACTGGTCTTCGGAGAAGTCGGGGCCGATGTCGGACACACCGTAGAAGCTCGTCCAGTTCGAGATCGAGCGCTGGCTGGCGCAGGCGCGGAAGCGGTCGGTGTGGCCGATGATCCAGTTGGTCATAAAGCCGCCGTAGGAGCCGCCGGTTTCGAAGAGGTTATCTGCGTCCATCTCGGGATACTTTGCGAGCGCCGCGTCGCAGAACGCCATCAGATCATCGAAGTCGACCGTGCCGTACTTGCCGCGGATATCCATGAACGCGCCGCGGCCGTCGGAGCCGGTGGGATTGCAGAAGATGACGAAATAGCCACGGCTCGCCCAGTACTGCATCTCGTGATAGAACACGGGACCGTAGACGGTCTTGGGACCGCCGTGAATATCGAAGATGACGGGGTACTTTTTGCCCGCTTCAAAGTCCATCGGCTTTAGGATAAAGCCGTGCACCTCGTGGTCGCCCGCGGTGAGGTTGAGGGGGTCAGGCTGGGCAACGTATTTGCCGCGCAGCATTGCGTCGTTGAAGTGCGTGACGCGGCGGCCCGTCTCGTCGTAGAGCTCCTGCGGCTTCATATCCCAGAGCGCGCAGAGGAGCATTTTGCCGTTTTTGCGGTCAAAGCAGTCGACGCTGCCGTCGCGCACGAGGACGGGGGAGACGGTGCCGTCTTCGAGCTTGTAGAGCCCTGCGCCGTCGAAGCGCGTCGAGATAAAGTACAGCACGTCGCCGTCCATCTTGAACGCCTGACCGCCGCCGTGGCGGACGTCGCAGCCGACGGAAGAACCGATGGCCTCGCCGTAGACGGCGTAGGGCGTGACGGCAAGCGTCTCGTAGTCGAGCTTGTAAAAGTCGCAGTCCGTGTTCATGCCGAACTTGCCGTCCGCGGCCATGACGAGCAGGAAGGACTTGCCGAGCGCGTATGTCGCGATGACGAAGTCGGGGCGACTCTTGACGACGAGCTTCTGACGGCGCGAGGCAAGGTCGATGCGGTAAAGGTCCTGACCGCCGAAGTGCGCGGGGCGGGGGACGGAGACGTCGAGAAGACTGAAATAGACGGTCTTCTGATCCTCCGCGAGCTGGACATCGGAGACGTTGAAGCCCGCATCCGTCAGGCGGGTGAGGGACTTTTTCTTCGCATCGTAGTAAAAGAGACTTTCATACGCGCCGCGTGTGTATGTGCCGCTGTTCCACCACCAGGGTAGCTGAGAGATGACCTCGTAATCCTCGTTTTCCTTTTTGTCGTCAAAGTAGGCCTTCACGAGCTTCTTGTCGCCTTTATAGAGGTCTTCAAAGCCGGGAAAGGTCGAGCCGACGACAAGCAGGTCGCCGTTTTTGAGAGGGAAGACCTGCGAGACGGGGATGGGAAACGTGTAGGCAAGATCGGCCTCACCGCCGTCGAGTGCGATCTTGTAGAAGCGGCTCGTGAGCGATGGTTCCTTTTCCCCCTCACGGTCGCCCGCGAAAAGAACCGTGTTTTCATCCAAGTAGCAGAACGAGGATTCCTTGCCGCCGCCGGTCAGCGCGCGGACGCGGCCGCCTTTTAAAAGATAGAGGCGGGATTCGTAGCAATTTTTTTCTTTTTTTGCCTGACTCACGGTGAAGCAGGCGCTTGTCCCCTCGGGGGAGAATGTCACGTTCGCAAGTGAGCGGACGGCGCAGAAATCGTCAATGGCGATGGGCTTCATGGGAAAACTCCTTTCATCGTCTGCGCGCAGAGCGGCGCAAAATCACGCAAGCATCATACCACAGCGACAAATATATTGCAATCCGCGGCAAAATCCGTCGAAGCGCACAAAAAAACATCTGCGGAAACCGCAGATGTTCACAAAAAATGCCTTGACTTTTCTGTACCCATTTGGTAAAATAAAGCGCTTATAAACGGGAAAGGGCGAGGAAAATTCCCCACCCATTACCGAGAGAATAGCATACCGCGGCAAAAAAAGCAAGATGCAGTTCGCTTTGTTTTACAACAAAGCCGGGTGTGTCGAACTGAATAGAGCCGCCGCAATACATTCCTTCAAGCGGACAGGGCTTGAAGAAAAGAAAGGCGTGAAGAGCAAAATGGCCAAAGACAAGATGTATGGCAAAACCCTTCGCAAGAATTTCGCCCGACACGAGGAGATCGTGGAGATGCCGAACCTGCTGGCGCTTCAGAAGAAGTCCTACCAGTGGTTCCTCGATACGGGTCTGCGCGAAGTCTTTTCCGACGTCGCCTCGATCTCGAACTACGCGGGCAACCTGGAGCTGAGCTTCATCGACTACAAGATGGACGAAGCGCCCAAGTACGACGTGCTCGAGTGCAAGGCGCGCGACGCGACGTATGCCGCCCCCCTGAAGGTGAGTGTGCGCCTCTACAACAAGGAGACCGGCGAGATCAAGGAGCAGGAGATCTTCATGGGCGACTTCCCGCTCATGACCGAGTCCGGCACGTTCGTCATCAACGGCGCCGAGCGCGTGGTGGTTTCCCAGCTCGTCCGTTCCCCCGGCATTTACTACGGCAAGGAGATCGACCTCAAGACCGACCTCCCGCTGCTGACGTCCACCGTCATCCCGTACCGCGGCGCATGGCTCGAATACGAGACCGACGCCAATGAGATGTTCTGGGTGCGCATCGACAAAAACCGCAAGATCCCCATCACCGAGCTGGTGCGCGCCATCGGCTTCAAGACCGACGCCGAGATCCTCGAGCTGTTCGGCGATGACGACCGCGTGGCCGTCACGCTCGAAAAAGACGCCTGCAAGACCTATGAAGAGGCGATGCTCGAGATCTACCGCAAGCTGCGCCCGGGCGAGCCGCCCACGGTCGAGGCCTGCGAGACCCTCATCAACAACCTCTTCTTCGACCCGCGCCGCTATGACCTGTCCATGGTCGGCCGCTACAAGTACAACAAGAAGCTCTCCCTGTGGGCGCGCATCCGCGGGCAGAAGCTCGTCTATCCCGTTGCCGACCCGCGCACGGGCGAGATCATGTTTGACGCCGGCCACATCGTCACCGACGAGGAAGCGCGCGAGATGGATGCCATCGGCGTCAACGATGTGACCATCGAGGTCGATGGCCGTACGATGCGCGTGTTCTCCAACCACATGGTCGATCTTGACCGCTTTGTCGACTTTGACCCCGTGGCCGAGTGCGGCATCAAAGAGCGCGTGCGCGAGAGCGTGCTCAAGGAGCTGCTCGAGCAGTACAGCGGCGAGGAGCTCAAGGAAGCTATCCGCGACAACGCCGACCGCCTCGTCCCCAAGCACATTCTGGTCGACGATATCCTCGCCTCCATCAACTACATGAACGCGCTGGCGCACGGCATCGTCTATAAGGACGATATCGACCACCTCGGCAACCGCCGTCTGCGCTGCGTGGGTGAGCTGCTGCAGAATCAGTTCCGCATCGGTTTTTCCCGTATGGAGCGCGTCATTCGCGAGCGCATGACGATCCAGGATCTCGACATCGTCACCCCGCAGAGCCTCATCAACATCCGCCCCGTCACCGCGGCGATCAAGGAGTTCTTCGGATCGAGCCCTCTGTCCCAGTTCATGGACCAGACGAACCCGCTCGCCGAGCTGACGCACAAGCGCCGTCTGTCCGCTCTGGGCCCCGGCGGCCTTTCCCGCGAGCGCGCAAACATGGAAGTGCGAGACGTGCACTACAGCCACTATGGCCGTATGTGCCCGATCGAGACGCCGGAAGGTCCGAACATCGGCCTGATCTCCTACCTCGCGACCTACGCCCGCATCAATGAGTACGGCTTTATCGAAGCGCCGTTCCGCAAGGTCGACCACGAGACCTGCCGCGTGACCGACGAGATCGAATACATGACCGCAGACGTCGAGGACCAGTACATCGTCGGTCAGGCTGCCGAGCCTGTCGATGAAAACGGCTGTCTCGTCAACCAGCGTATCACCTGCCGCCACCGCGACGAGATCGTCGAGGTCGACCGTGACCGCGTCGACTATATCGATATCTCCCCGCGTATGATGGTCTCCATCGCGACGGCGATGATCCCGTTCCTGCCGAACGACGACGCGAACCGCGCCCTGATGGGCGCGAACATGCAGCGCCAGGCCGTTCCTCTGCTCCGCCCCGAGGCGCCAATCGTCGGCACCGGTATGGAGCATAAGATCTGCATGGACTCCGAGGTCGTCATCCTCGCCGAGGGCGACGGCATCGTCACCAAGATGGACGCGCGCGCCATCACTGTCGCCTACGACAACGGTGAGACGAAGGAATACAAGCTCACGAAGTTCCTGCGCTCCAACCACGGCACGTGCATCAACCAGCATCCGATCGTCGACGTCGGCGAGCGCGTGCATGGCCGCCGCCTGAACGAGAACGGCGTGTGGGAAGATCCCACCGTCCTTGCCGACGGCCCCGCGACCGATCAGGGCGAGATCGCTCTGGGCCGCAACATCCTCGTCGGCTTCATGACCTGGGAAGGCTACAACTACGAAGACGCCGTTCTTCTGAACGAGCGCCTTGTCCGCGAGGACTATTACACCTCCATCCACCTCGAAGAGTACGAGCTTGACGCACGCGACACCAAGCTCGGCCCCGAAGAGATCACCCGCGACATCCCCAACGTCGGCGAAGACGCGCTCAAAGATCTTGACGAGCGCGGCATCATCCGCATCGGCGCGGAGGTCCACGCCGGCGACATCCTCGTCGGTAAGGTCACGCCCAAGGGCGAGACCGACCTGACCGCGGAAGAGCGCCTGCTGCGCGCCATCTTCGGCGAAAAGGCGCGCGAAGTGCGCGACACCTCCCTTAAGGTGCCCCACGGCGAGAGTGGTATCGTCGTCGATGCCAAGGTCTTCTCCCGCGAGGCGGGCGACGAGCTCGGCCCCGGCGTGAACATGGTCGTGCGCGTTTACATCGCGCAGCGCCGCAAGATCCAGCCGGGCGACAAGATGGCCGGTCGTCACGGCAACAAGGGCGTTGTCTCCCGCATCCTGCCGCAGGAGGATATGCCCTTCATGCCCGACGGTACGCCGCTTGATATCGTGCTGAACCCGCTGGGCGTTCCGTCCCGTATGAACATCGGTCAGGTGCTCGAAGTCCATTTGGGCTACGCGGCCAAGACCCTTGGATACAAGGTCGCAACGCCGATCTTCGACGGCGCGAGCTATGAGGATATCCGCGAGGAGCTCATCAAGGCCGGTCTCGACCCCGAGGGCAAGAGCTGGCTGTACGACGGCCGCACCGGCGAGCGCTTCGACAACAAGGTCACCGTCGGTTACGTGTACTTCCTCAAGCTGCACCACCTGGTCGACGATAAGATCCACGCCCGTTCCACCGGCCCGTACTCCCTTGTCACGCAGCAGCCGCTCGGCGGTAAGGCGCAGTTCGGCGGCCAGCGCTTCGGCGAAATGGAAGTTTGGGCCCTCGAGGCTTATGGCGCGGCTTACACCCTGCAGGAGATCCTGACGGTCAAGTCCGACGACGTGACCGGCCGTGTGCGCACCTACGAGTCCATCGTCAAGGGCCACAACATCCCGCAGCCCGGCGTGCCCGAGTCGTTCAAGGTCCTTGTCAAGGAACTCCAGGCCCTGTGCCTTGATGTTCAGGTCCTCGACCGCGACGGCAACCAGATCGAGCTCAAGGAGGACGAGGACGCGATGGATACGTTCAACCTCGCCCGCATGGACGCCGAGGATGAGCGCCACCGCAGCAACCCCTTCGCCGATGAAGCCGAGCTCGAGGACGCAGGCTTTGAATATGTCGCTGATGATGAAGTCAACGCCGACTTTGCCGGCAACGATCAGGAAGACTGAGAAAAGGAGGAGCATATAGAAAATGAGTTACGCAACGTTTGACGCCATTAAAATCGGAATCGCTTCTCCGGAGATGATCCGTGAATGGTCTTACGGCGAGGTCAAAAAGCCCGAGACCATCAACTACCGCACCCTCAAGCCTGAGCGCGACGGCCTGTTCTGCGAGCGCATCTTTGGCCCCACGAAGGACTGGGAGTGCCACTGCGGCAAGTATAAGAAGATCCGCTACAAGGGTAAGATCTGCGACCGCTGCGGCGTCGAAGTCACGCGCGCAAAGGTTCGCCGCGAGCGCATGGGCCATATCGAGCTGGCCGCGCCCGTGAGCCACATCTGGTACTTCAAGGGCATCCCGTCGCGCATGGGCCTGATCCTGGATCTGACCCCGCGCGTGCTGGAAAAGGTGCTGTATTTCGGTGCGTATATCGTCACCGACCCCGGCATGACGCCGCTGCAGCGCTGCCAGATCCTGTCCGAAAAAGAGTACCGCGACATGCGCGAGAAGTATGAGGACGATTTCGAGGCCGGCATGGGCGCCGAGGCCATCAAGAAGCTCCTGCAGCAGATCGACTGCGCCAAGCTCTCCGAGCAGCTGCGCGCCGAGCTCGAGGAGGCCAGCGGCCAGAAGAAGGCAAAGATCGTCAAGCGCCTGGAGGTCGTCGAGGCATTCCACCGCAGCGGCAACCGTCCGGAGTGGATGATCATTGACATTCTGCCGGTCATCCCGCCCGAGCTTCGCCCCATGGTCCAGCTCGACGGCGGCCGTTTTGCCACGTCCGACCTCAACGACCTGTATCGCCGCGTCATCAACCGCAACAACCGCCTCAAGCGCCTCATGCAGCTCAACGCGCCGGACATCATCGTCCGCAACGAGAAGCGCATGCTGCAGGAAGCTGTTGACGCCCTGATCGACAACGGCCGCCGCGGCCGTGCCGTCACCGGCGCCAACTCCCGCGCGCTCAAGTCCCTGTCGGATATGCTCAAGGGCAAGCAAGGCCGCTTCCGTCAGAACCTGCTCGGCAAGCGTGTCGACTACTCCGGCCGAAGCGTTATCGTCGTCGGCCCGGATCTGAAGCTCTATCAGTGCGGCGTGCCGAAGGAAATGGCCATCGAGCTCTTCCGCCCGTTCGTTATGAAAAAGCTCGTCGAGGACGGTGTTGCCAACAACATCAAGTCCGCCAAGAAGATGGTCGACAAACAGCGCACCGAGGTCTGGGACGCGCTCGAGGTCGTCATCAAGGATCATCCGGTCATGCTCAACCGCGCACCGACGCTCCACCGCCTGGGCATTCAGGCGTTCGAGCCCGTGCTGGTCGAGGGCCGTGCGCTCAAGCTGCACCCCCTGTGCTGCACCGCGTTTAACGCCGACTTCGACGGCGACCAGATGGCTATCCACGTCCCGCTGTCCGCGGAGGCACAGGCCGAGGCGCGCATCCTCATGCTCTCGGCAAACAACCTCCTCCGCCCGCAGGACGGCCACCCCGTCACCGTGCCGACGCAGGATATGATCCTCGGCGCATACTACCTGACCTACGTTCGCCTCGGCAAGGCCGAGAAGGGCGCCGAGCAGGTGTTCGTGACCGATGCCGGCGATACCGATCTGCCGGTCAATGAGATCGTCGACGCGGACGACTTTGTCGCCGCGCACAAGAAGGCCGAGGCTGAGGGCAGCAAGCTCCCGAGCTATAAGCCGCTCAAGGTCTACCGCGACCCGAATGAAGCTATCATGGCCTATAACTACGGCGATGTCGGCCTGCATGCGCCGATCCTGGTGCGCGTGGCGCGCGAGGTCAACGGCGAGACGCTGCACCGCACGATCGAGACGACCGTCGGCCGCATCATCTACAACGAGCCCATCCCGCAGGATCTCGGCTACGTCGACCGCACCGACCCCGAGCACATGTTCGACCTCGAGGTCAGCTTCAAGGTCGGTAAGAAGCAGCTCGGCAAGATCATCGACCGCTGCATCGAGAAGCACGGCTTCACCGTTGCGACCGAAGTGCTCGATAACGTCAAGGCGCTCGGCTACAAGTATTCCACCATCGGCGCCATCACGATCTCCATCGCGGACATGACCGTCCCGGAGGAGAAGAAAACGCTCATCTCCGCCACGGAGAAGAAGGTCATTGCGATCGAGAAGAAGTACAAGCGCGGCTTCATCACCGAGGACGAGCGCTACCGTCTGGCCGTGTCCGAGTGGGAAAAGACCACGAAGGACGTCACGGCGGCCCTGCAGAACTGCCTCGATGAGTTCAACCCCATCTATATGATGGCGGACTCCGGCGCCCGTGGTTCCATGGCGCAGATCCGTCAGCTCGCCGGTATGCGCGGCCTGATCGCAAACACCGCCGGCAAGACCATCGAGATCCCGATCAAGGCCAACTACCGTGAGGGCCTGTCCGTCCTCGAGTACTTCATCTCGTCCCGAGGCGCCCGTAAGGGCCTGGCCGATACCGCACTGCGTACTGCCGACTCCGGTTATCTGACCCGTCGTTTGGTCGATGTCTCGCAGGAAGTCATCATCCGCGAGGATGACTGCGGTACGACCGACGGCATCATGGCCCGCGCCGTGTTCGACAAGGGACAGGAAGTCCAGAGCCTCGGCGAGAGCATCCACGGCCGCTACCCGGCCGAGCCCGTCGTGTCGCCCAAGACCGGCGAGGTGCTGTTCGATACCGACCATATGCTCATGCCCGACGATGCCAAGACGCTCGAAGAGCACGGCATCGAGGAAGTCAAGATCCGCAGCGTCATGACCTGTGAGGCGCGCAACGGCGTCTGCGCCAAGTGCTACGGCATCAACCTGGCCATCGGCCAGCCGGTCAACATCGGCGAGGCGGTCGGCGTTATCGCCGCCCAGTCCATCGGCGAGCCGGGCACGCAGCTGACCATGCGTACGTTCCACACCGGCGGCGTTGCCGGCGACGATATCACGCAGGGCCTTCCGCGTGTTGAAGAGCTGTTCGAGGCGCGCAAGCCGAAGAAGATGGCCACCCTCGCCGAGATCCCCGGCGTCGTCAGCATCGAGGAGACGAAGAAGACCTCCATCTATGCGGTCACGGTCACGAACCCGGTCGACGGCGAGACCGTCACGTACAACCTGCCGTACTCCGCCGGCATTCTGGTCGCCAACGGCGACACGGTCACGAAGGGCCAGCCGCTTTCGAACGGCGCGTACAGCCCGCACGACGTGCTGCGTATCTGCGGCGTCGATGCCTGCCGGCAGTATATCATTCAGGAAGTCCAGAAGGTCTACCGTCAGCAGGGCGTTGACATCAACGATAAGCACATCGAGATCATCGTCCGCCAGATGATGCGCAAGGTCCGTATCGACGATTCCGGCAGCACGAACCTGCTGTCCGGCGCCATTGTGGATCTGCATGAGTTCCGCGCGGCCAACCGCGCGATCGCCGAGCGCATCGCGGCAGGGGAGACCGAGCTCACGCCCGCGACGGCTGAGCATGTCCTTATGGGCATCACGAAGGCGTCGCTCGCCACGGAGAGCTTCCTGTCGGCCGCGTCCTTCCAGGAAACCACGAAGGTGCTGACCGATGCCGCCATCAAGGGCAAGATCGACCACCTCGTCGGCCTGAAGGAGAACGTCATCATCGGCAAGCTCATTCCCGCCGGAAGCGGCCTTGCCTGCTACCGCAACTTCGAGACGAATGAGGAGCCGGCAGTCCCCGCGGAGCCGGAGGACGACGGCGTGGATCTGTCCGATCTCGCCAACATCTCCAACGCGCTTTAAACGACCAAATACCAACCGTTTCACCGGGATATGCCTGCATATCCCGGTGAAATTTTCGCTTCCGTCTTGAATAAAAATGCTTGACGAATCTTGTGCAATATGCTAAAATCCTATTTTGCGTGGGCGTGCGCCCACCGATTTGTCATGCCTGTGTAAAAAGCACAAAAATGGCCGGGATTTCCTGAAAATTTTCCGGCAGAATCACGGTTTATCCGATGCTGTTTTTTGGCATCGTATAAATAGATCCATTTTCGAGGAAAGGAGGAAAACCATGCCTACTTTTAACCAGTTGGTGAGAAAGGGCAGAGAGAAAGTCACCTACAAGTCCACGTCTCCCGCCATGCAGAAGGGCCTCAACACCCTGAAGAACCGCGAGACCAATCTGAGCGCACCTCAGAAGAGAGGCGTCTGCACTGCCGTGCGTACCTCTACCCCCAAGAAGCCGAACTCCGCGCTTCGTAAGATCGCCCGTGTGCGTCTGACCAACGGCTACGAGGTAACCGCCTACATCCCGGGCATCGGTCACAACCTGCAGGAGCATAGCGTCGTTATGATCCGCGGCGGCCGTGTTAAGGATCTTCCTGGCGTTCGTTACCACATCATCCGCGGCACGCTCGATACGCAGGGCGTTTCCGGACGTATGCAGGCCCGTTCCAAGTACGGTGCCAAGCGGCCGAAGGCAGGAAAGAAGTAAGTTCCAACAGCAAATTTTGCCCTGTTGTTAACTGATATATATGTATTCGTTAACCTCGGGGCGCAGACGGAGATGCACCGCATCTTCGAGTACCTGTGAAGTCATTTTTTAATGAAGGAGGGAAGTATAGTGCCCAGAAGAGGTAACGTTCCCAAAAGAGAAATTTTGCCGGATCCGATGTACAACAGCGTTCTGGTGACCAAGCTCATCAACAGCGTGATGCTCGACGGCAAAAAGGGTGTTGCTCAGAAGGTCGTGTACGATGCTTTTGACATCATCAAGGAAAAGACCGGCAAGGAACCGCTCGATGCGTTTACCGAAGCCATGAATAACATCATGCCGAGCCTCGAAGTCAAGGCCCGCCGCGTCGGCGGTGCGACCTACCAGGTTCCTATGGAAGTGCGTCCTGAGAGACGCCAGACGCTCGGCCTGCGCTGGCTGACCGGCTATGCCCGCAAGCGCAGCGAAAAGACCATGAAGGAGCGCCTCGCAGGCGAGATCATGGATGCCTGCAACAACACCGGCGCTGCTGTGAAGAAGCGCGAAGACACGCACAAGATGGCCGAGTCCAACAAGGCGTTCGCACACTTCCGCTGGTAATCTTCCGACTAGGAGCTATCAATTATGCCCAGACAATATTCCCTTGAAAACACAAGAAACATTGGCATCATGGCGCACATCGACGCCGGTAAGACGACCACGACGGAACGCATTCTGTTCTACACGGGCGTCAACCACAAGCTCGGTGAGACCCATGAAGGCACCGCCACCATGGACTGGATGGCGCAGGAGCAGGAGCGCGGCATCACGATCACGAGCGCTGCGACCACTTGCTTCTGGAAGGGCAACCGCATCAATATCATCGACACCCCGGGCCACGTCGACTTCACCGTTGAGGTCGAGCGCAGCCTGCGCGTGCTCGACGGCTGCGTGACGGTCCTTTGTGCCAAGGGCGGCGTTGAGCCGCAGTCCGAGACGGTCTGGAGACAGGCTGACCATTACAATGTTCCCCGCATGATCTACATCAACAAGATGGATATCATGGGCGCAAATTTCTACAACGTTGTCGACATGGTGCACGAGCGCCTGCGCTGCAACGCTGTTCCGATCCAGCTGCCGATCGGCTCCGAGGCGGACTTCCGCGGCATCATCGACCTGCTCGAGATGAAGGCGGACGTCTACTACGACGATCTTGGCAAGGATATGCGCGTCGAGGAGATCCCCGAGGACATGCGCGCCGAGGCCGAAGAGTACCGCACGCAGCTCCTTGAGGCCGTCGCCGATTTCGACGACGAGATCATGGAGATGTATCTGGAAGGTGAGGAAATCCCCACCGAAATGATCAAGGCGGCCATCCGCAAGGCCACGACGCAGGTCAAGTTCGTCCCGATCGTGTGCGGCACGTCCTATAAGAACAAGGGCGTGCAGAAGCTGCTGGACGCCATCGTCGATTATATGCCGTCCCCGCTGGACATCCCGCCGATCACCGGCACGGTGCCCAAGACGGATGAGGTCGAGCACCGCTCCGCGGACGATTCCGAGCCGTTCTCTGCTCTGGCCTTCAAGATCATGACCGACCCCTACGTCGGCCGTCTGGCGTTCTTCCGTGTCTATTCCGGCACGATCGAAGCCGGCAAATCCGTCCTGAACTCCACCAAGGGCCAGCGCGAGCGTCTGGGCCGCATCCTTTTGATGCACGCCAACCACCGCGAGGATATCACGCAGGTCTATTCCGGTGATATTGCGGCGGCGGTCGGTCTCAAGAATACGACGACCGGCGATACGCTCTGCGACGAAAAGTACCCGATCGTGCTCGAGTCGATGGAGTTCCCGGAACCGGTCATCCGCGTAGCAATCGAGCCCAAGACCAAGGCCGGGCAGGAGAAGATGGACATCGCCCTCGGCAAGCTTGCCGAGGAAGACCCCACCTTCAAGGCCTACACGGACGAGGAAACGGGCCAGACCATCATCGCCGGCATGGGTGAGCTCCATTTGGAGATCATCGTCGATCGCCTTCTGCGCGAGTTCCGCGTCGAGGCGAATGTCGGCAGACCTCAGGTCTCTTACAAGGAGACCATCACCAAGGCCGCTACGGTGGACACGCGCTACGCGCGCCAGACCGGCGGCAAAGGCCAGTTTGCACACGTCAAGCTCATGGTGGAACCCAACGAACCCGGCAAGGGTTACGAGTTCATCAACCAGATCACCGGCGGTGCGATCCCGAAAGAGTTTATCCCCTGTGTGGATCAGGGCATCCAGGGCGCGATGCAGGCCGGCGTGCTTGCGGGCTACGAGGTCGTGGACGTGAAAGTCACGCTGCTCGACGGCTCGTATCACGAGGTCGACTCGTCCGAGATGGCGTTTAAGATCTGCGGCAGCATGGCATTCAAGGAGGCCTGCCAGAAGGCCGGCCCGACGCTCCTCGAGCCCATTATGAAGGTCGTCGTTACGGCGCCGGAAAGCTATATGGGCGACGTCATGGGCGATATCAATGCCCGCCGCGGCCAGATCGCCGGCACGGACATCCGCAACGGTGCGGCGATCGTCACGGCGAACGTGCCCCTGGCATCCATGTTCGGCTATGCGACCGACCTGCGCAGCAAAACGCAGGGCCGCGCGACCTACAGCATGGAGCCCAGCCACTTCGTAGAGCTGCCGAAGTCTCTTCAGGAGAAGATCATCCACGGCAGCAACTGACCTGCGCAACCGGCACAATGTGCCTTATAAGAAAGTAAGTCACAACATTATTTTAGAATTAGGAGGATATTCTAATGGCAAAGCAGATGTACAATAGAACCAAGCCCCATGTCAATATCGGCACCATCGGCCATATCGACCACGGCAAGACCACCCTGACCGCTGCGATCACCAAGGTTCTGTCCCTGGCTGACCCGAACAGCGCCGAGTTCGCTGCCTACGACCAGATCGATAAGGCTCCGGAAGAAAAAGCGCGTGGCATCACGATCAACACCGCTCACGTTGAGTACCAGACCGACGACCGCATCGGCCTTGACGGCACCGAGATCAAGGGCCGCCACTATGCGCACGTCGACTGCCCGGGCCACGCCGACTATATCAAGAACATGATCACCGGCGCTG
>OGML01001355.1_pt1 | contig 21230 bp, 20 predicted proteins | sample 1572951 | NCBI WGS metagenome assembly OGML01 (sample SAMEA2581883, study PRJEB24529) | metagenome | biome: Human gut stool | place: China | collected 2011 | reverse complement strand
CTGCTGCCGGCGTTGATATGAAGTATCAGGTCGGTACCATGATCGAGATCCCCCGCGCAGCTCTGACTGCCGGCGAGATCGCCAAGGAAGCTGAGTTCTTCAGCTTCGGCACCAACGACCTGACCCAGATGACCTTCGGCTTCAGCCGTGATGACGCTGCCAAGTTCCTGGGCGCATACTACGAGAACAAGATCTACGAGAGCGATCCGTTCCAGCATCTGGATCAGATCGGCGTCGGCAAGCTGGTCAAGATGGCTGCACACGACGGCCGCGAGACCCGCCCCGATCTGGGTCTGGGCATCTGCGGCGAGCACGGCGGCGATCCCACGAGCGTGGAGTTCTGCCACAACGTCGGTCTGGACTACGTCAGTTGCTCTCCCTTCCGTGTGCCCATTGCACGTCTGGCCGCTGCTCAGGCTGCTATCAAAAACCCCCGCAAGTGATTGCGTGAGCGCTTGAAAAAGCACAAATAATGCAAGTGAACCGCCCCGGTTTCCGTAACAGGAGATCGGGGCGGTTTTTATATCGTGGATTATATTTATTTTACATATTTACACAGAAAGATTTGAAAAGAAGCGGAGGCGGTGACTGGTTGAAAATTTAAGAGCGACTGAGTATAATAAAACTGTAAAATGCTTTATTTAGGAAAAGAGGTCTGTATGGCAAAGTTTGTACCATTTATTATAAAAACAGACGGCAGTCAGAATATCAGTGTGAAAATCGTGCGCATGAAAAAGTCTGATGCGGTACAGACTGAAAAAGAACCCGTCTGGCAAACAAGCTGGTTGTCAGATTATATTCAGGATGATGCCTTTGAAAAGTATGCCTTAAAGACGGGTAATGGCGAATTGGTTGCGCTGGCTGCATACGAAATATTGGAAAATGACGTGATGGTTCATATTACCTACATTGAGAGCCAGCCGGAAAGCAATCCGACAATTGTCGGGCATTCTAAAAAGTATCAGGGCATTGGCCGAGTGTTGATTGCGTACGGAATCAAGCTGTCGATTGACCATGAATGCGGCGGGACGGTCACGTTCGAGGCAAAGGTTCCGGAGCTGGCAGAGCATTATGTCCGGGACTATGGAGCTTGTCCATTGCCGAGTTTTGGTGGAGCACCGCGTTATGAACTTTCTGGTGAGGCGGCAATGAACATCTTTGTAACTTACTTGAAATGAGGTGTGTTTGATGAGTGCAAAAGAATATTTTCAGCGTGATGCAGAGCGAGAGACATTTTATCGCACATTTTATCAAATTTGCAGACGCTTTAATGTCACATGGTCAACAGCAACGCCGGAAGTCCGAGCTTTTATTGAGGAAGTTACCCGTGTGACTTATGAACGGGAAAAAGCAAAGCGTAACGGAGTTTCTCTTAGTACGGTGAAGCCGTTCTTTGGTGATACAGCGTGTTAAAGAAACGGCATATCACTGTTGCGAACGCTCTGCAATTTTGGCACCCGCTCAGGCTGCTATTAAGAACCCCCGCAAGTAATTGCGTGAGCGCTTGAAAAAGCACAAGTAACGCAATCGAACCGCCCCGGTTTCTGTAACAGGAAGCCGGGGCGGTTTTTGTGTCATTTGCTGAATCTGAAGGATCCGCTTGTAAAGTTGGGAAAAAAGGTGTAATATTGGTGTACAGAGATTTAGAATAATGCTTGATATGTAATGTCTCTGTGATCTGCATCAGCGGATGTGCTCCGAATGCTTGATAGGGAGCAACACTTTCCCCGCCTTGCGGGGGTAATAGCCGAAAAACGGCAAACATCGAAAAAACTGAAAAAAAAAACTGAAAAAAGCAGCAAACATCCGCTTTATAGGACCTTTTGCGTGCTATTCTATCCTCAGAGAAACCCCGATGATGCGGAAAAAGCGATTTTCCTGACTGCAGTGGAGGTGGAACAGGATGAGACGACGAACGCTTTCTTACGAGGTACGGCTGTTTGCAGGCAAAACAGACCCGGTGAACAGCGGTTTCTGGCTGCCGCTCTGGATGCACCTGAGGGATACGGCGGGTATTATGGTATATCTGGTGCAGAGGTGGTTGCCGGAAAGCGTCCGTCAGCATATCGAGCTGGACGAGGACCTGCTGACACAGACCGCCTGCTTTCTGGGGTGGGTTCACGACCTGGGGAAGATATCCGCGGCTTTCCAGGGGCCAATGATGGCGCATTTGCCGGAGCCCGGACAGCGCTTGGAAAAATACACAACGCTCCGGTACCGGGAACAGAACCGCAAGTATTCACGTCACGCGTTGGCGAGTGAGGCCATCTTGCGGTGGCTGAAATGCCCCAATGGGCTTGCATCGGTAGCAGGAGCACACCACGGCAAGCCACAAACCGGGAAGGACGTACTTGACCAGCTGGGCGATGAGGAAGAAGAAGGCAGCTGGGAATCCAACTATTGGCCCGAGGGCGAGCAGAAATTCTGGGAGAGCTGCTGGCGGGAACTGTTTGACTACGCCTTGCAGGAAAGCGGCTTTTCCAGCGTGGACGAGCTGCCGCAGCTGACCATCCCGGCTGAGATCCTGCTGACCGGCCTGCTCATCATGGCGGACTGGGTCGCCAGCAATACCCGGTATTTTCCGCTCATCCCTGTGGAAGAGGTGGGCAGCGATACCCTGTATCCCGTCCGTGTCGATCGGGCGTGGGAAGCGATGGACCTGACCTCTCCGTGGAAGGCGCAGTCGGATGTGACGGAACCGGGGGCGTTTGCGGAACGCTTCGGCTTCCCGCCCAACGAAGTCCAGCGGGCCATGCTGGAAGCCGTCAGCCGCACGCAGGAGCCGGGTATCTTTATTCTGGAAGCGCAGATGGGCGTGGGCAAGACAGAAGCCGCGCTGGGTGCGGCAGAGATTTTAGCCAAGCACGGCGGTGAGGGCGGCATCTTCTTTGGTCTGCCCACCCAGGCCACCGCCAACGGCATCTTTGGGCGGCTGCTGGCATGGGCCGAAAAGCAGCCGGATGGGTTGGAGCACTCCATCAAGCTGGCCCACGGCATGGCCGAACTGAACGAGGCCTACCTCCGATTGCAGCAGGACACGGTGCGGGTGGAGGAGGATCTGGAAGTAGACCCCGATGCTGACCCGGAGAGCCGGGTGATGGTGCATCAGTGGTTCCGGGGCAATAAGCAGGGACTGCTGGCTGATTTTGTCATCGGCACGGTGGATCAGCTGCTGATGGCGGCGTTACAGCAAAAACATGTGATGCTGCGCCACCTTGGCCTTGCGGGCAAGGTGGCGGTCATTGACGAGTGCCACGCCTACGATGCCTATATGAACTGCTATCTTGACCGGGCGCTGACCTGGCTGGGCCGGTACAAAGTACCGGTGATCCTGCTTTCGGCTACCCTGCCCGCCAAGCGCCGGGTCGAGCTGGTCAGGGCCTACCTGAATGGAAGAACCGCCCCGGACGGTTTATGGCAGACCTGCCGGGGCTATCCGCTGCTGACCTGGACGGACGGCAAACAGGTGGAGCAGACGACTATCCCACTGGAAACCGAACCACGCAGAGTGGAGACATTCCCGCTGACCGAGGAACAGCTGACTGACACTCTGTGCAGTGCCTTGCGGGAGGGCGGCTGTGCGGGCGTGATCGTCAATACCGTGAAAAAAGCGCAGGCCATTGCGGCCCGTCTGCGGGCAGAACTGCCGGAGTTTGAGGTGGTGGTATTCCACGCTCAGTTCCTTATGCCCGACCGTGCCGCCAAAGAAGAGGCGTTGATGAAGCGCATCGGCAAGCACTCCACCCCGGAACAGCGGGATAAGCTCATTGTGGTGGGCACGCAGGTGCTCGAGCAATCCCTTGATATCGATCTGGATTTTCTGGTCACAGAGCTCTGCCCCATGGACCTGCTCTTACAGCGTATCGGACGGCTGCACCGCCACGAGAACCGCACCCATCCCCGGCCGGTGGCACAGGCCCGCTGTGCCGTGCTGGACACTGGGATGGAGGACTTCGACGAGGGCAGCAAGGCGGTTTACGGGGAATGGCTGCTCTGGCGCACCCGCAAGTTCCTGCCCACCGCCATCACCCTGCCCCATGACATTGCCCCGCTGGTGCAGGATGTCTATGGCTGGGAGCCCGACCCGCTGCCCGCCAGCCCGCAGAGCACTGCGGCCCGGGCGGAGTACGAAAAGGCCCAACAAATCAAAATGGGCAAGGCGAAGACTTTTACCATCCTGCCGCCAGAAGAGCACAGAAAGCGCCCTTCCCGGAATACGCTGGACAATTGGATGAATGATGTGGGTGCGGTCAGTGACAACGGTGCCCGCGCGGCGGTGCGTGACGGAGACCCTTCTGTTGACGTGCTGGTCCTGATGCGGGATGCGGCGGGAAATGTCTGCTTCCTGCCCGATGAAACGGGGCAGCCCGGTGCCTGCGTGCCCACGGACGAGCCGCCTCAGCCGGAGATGGCGCTTCAAATTGCACGGCAGAAGCTGCGCCTGCCCGGATATTTCAGCAAACGGTGGTCAGTGGAACAGACCATCGACGCACTGGAAGCCCGGAACCGGGAAGTGTTCGGGCTGTGGCAGCAGTCACCGCTGCTGCGGGGAGAACTGATCTTACTGCTGGATGACCACCTGACCGCACAGCTTGCCGGGCAGGTGCTGCAATACGACCGTGAAAACGGTCTGACCTACCGGAAGGAGGAAGAGAATGAAGCAAATTGAGTATAATTTGCTGGAGGAACGCTGGGTGCGGGTGCGCGGGCAGGACTATACCGTGCAGGAAGTTTCTCTGCCGGATGCCCTGCTGCACGCCCACGAATACCGCGACCTGGCTGGAGAACTGCCCACGCAGGATGCCGCCATGCTGCGGCTGCTGCTGGCGGTTCTGCACACGGTGTTTTCCCGGGTGGACGGAAACGGTACGCCGGCCCCCTTTGAGGAAACGGACGATGCCCTGACCCGCTGGGAGGAGCTGTACCGGCTGGGGCATTTTCCGGAAGCGCCCATCCGGGCCTATCTGGAGCAGTGGCGGGACCGCTTCTGGCTTTTCCACCCGGAACGCCCCTTCTGGCAGGTGCCGGAAGCGAAGATCGGCACAGAATACACCGCTTCCAAGCTGAACGGGGAGCTTTCTGAGAGCAGCAACAAGCTGCGGTTATTCTCGTCCTATGCGGGCGAAGGAAAAGAGGGTTTGACTTATGCCCAGGCGGCCCGCTGGCTGCTGAGTGTGAATGGCTACGATGACACCTCTGCAAAGCCCAAGGGCAAGGGTCTGCCCTCGGTGGGCGCTGGCTGGCTGGGAAAGCTGGGGTACATTCAGGCGCAGGGCAGCAACCTGTTCGAGACTTTGATGCTGAACCTCACTCTGCTCAAGGATGGCGTAGAACTGTGGGGGGAGAATCATCCCTGCTGGGAACTGGAACAGCCCCACAGTGCAGAGCGCACAGAAATCGCCCTGCCGGACAATCCTGCGCAGCTGCTGACCCTGCAATCCCGGCGGCTCCTGCTCGACCGAGAGGGGGAAATCGTGACCGGATTTTCTCTGCTGGGCGGCGATTTCTTCCCCCGGGAGAACGCATTTGCAGAACAAATGACCGTCTGGCGTGACCCGGATGCCAAAAAGAGCAAAAAGACCGGGCAGGTCACCTTTGTGCCCAGCCGTCACGACCCGGCAAAGCAGTTCTGGCGGGAGTTTCCGGCAGTGTTCTGTGAGGAAGGGGAAAGCGTCCGCAGGCCCGGCGTTGTCCGCTGGGTGGAAACGCTCCAAAATGGCCAGGACTGCCCGCTGGAACGCAAGCGGCTGATCCGCTTTGCCATCAGCGGCATGAAGTATGGCGATAAGGATTTCTTTGTGAATGATTCCTTCAGCGACAGCCTGACCTTTCAGGCCGCGTTGCTGGGAGAACTGGGACGGCGCTGGACAGTGCCCATCCGGGATGAGATCGGGCGCTGCGAGCAGGCCGCGCAATGCGTCGGCCGCCTTGCCTGGGAGCTCTCCCTTGCGGCGGGAGATAAGAACGATACGACCGCGGAATCCGCCCGCACTCAGTTTTATTTTACCATCGACCAGCCGTTCCGGCTTTGGCTGCAGAGCATTGACCCCGAAACGGACAAGCTGGACGAAAAAGCCGATGAATGGCAGGAGAAAGCCCGCAAACTGGCCGCAGAGCTGGGCCGCCAGATGGTGGAGCGGGCCGGGAATGCCGCCTTTGTGGGCCATAGGGTTGAGGTGAAAACAGGCGGTAAAAAGGACGAAAAGAAAACCGTTCTGTATACGGCTCCCAAGGCCTACAACAGCTTCCTGTACAATCTGCGGAAGCTCTACCCGAAGAAAGAAGGAGGAACAGCATGATAACGGATGCGATCCATGGTTATGTGGCCGGACAGCTGAGCGGGCTGTGGAGCCTGCCCAAACCCCAGCGGCGTGCCCGGCTGGCAGAGCTGCGCCGGGGCGTTGGGCATCAGCCCGGCGACCTGCCGGCGCTGTGGGGCAGCTTCCTGCAGGAACTGCCCAAAGAGCTCTGGGGCAGGGAAACGGCGGCAGGAGAGTGCCGGGAACCATCGGAAGCCGAGTGGGCGGTCTACCTTGCCCTGACTCTCTACGCCCTGCACCAGCAGGGAGAAGAGAACGTTTCCATGAATGAAAAGGGCTGCACGCTGGGCAGGGCGGTGCGCCTGCTGGCCCAGAATTCCGCAGCTGCCGCGCAGGACTGGACCGAGAGCAGCGTCCTGCGCCGGTTCAACGCACTGGCCACAGCGGATTCCATGCCCGAGGTGTCCCACTACCTCCGGGGGATGGTGCAGCTGTTCCGGGGAAATGAACCGAAGCTGAAACTGGATTACCCCCGGCTGGCTGTGGAGCTGTACCGGTTCCAGCTCCCGGATCAGGCAGCCAATGTCCGCCTGCAGTGGGGCCGGGACCTTTACCAGATGAATGCCGACACACCTGAAACCGAAGAAAAGGAGAATTGAAATGGATACCAAGCGTCTGTATGTTGATTTTCATGTGCTGCAAACGGTGCCGCCCAGCTGTGTGAACCGCGACGATACCGGCAGCCCCAAGACGGCTGTCTATGGCGGTGCCACCCGCGCCCGGGTATCCTCTCAGGCGTGGAAGCGCGCGATCCGCAAAATGTTTGCCGAAGAAATGGCCGACATGGTCGAGACCGGAAAACGTACCCTGAAAGCAACTGACCTTGTGGCCGGGGAACTGGCCGCACTGGCTCCTGAACTGGACGATGCCAGACTGAAAAAGGATGCAAAAAAGGCACTGGAAAATGCAGGAATCAAACTGAAAGATGACAACAACGCCGCCCTGCTCTTTTTGAGCACGGCCCAGGCCCGGGCGCTGGCCCGGCTGGCCGCCGAGGACTGCGAGGAGAAGGATGACTACAAAAAGGCCCTGAAGGAGAACCCTTCGGTGGATATGGCTCTGTTTGGCCGGATGGTCGCCAGCGATCCTTCCCTGAATTACGATGCCGCCGCTCAGGTGGCCCACAGCATCTCCACCCATGCCGTACAGAACGAGTTTGATTACTTCACCGCCGTGGATGACTGTGCCCCGGAGGATTCGGCAGGCGCGGGCCATCTGGGCACGGTGGAGTACAACTCTTCCACCCTGTATCGCTATGCCACCGTCAACATGGTGGAACTGGTGCACCTGCTGGGGGCTGAAAAGGCAGCCCAGGCTGTCCGGGTGTTCGGCGAAGCCTTCATCCGCTCCATGCCCACCGGAAAGCAGAACAGCTTTGCCAACCGCACCCTGCCGGATGCTGTCTATGTCACCCTGCGGGAAGATCAGCCTGTGAACCTCTGCGGTGCCTTTGAAAAGCCGGTGCGCAAGAGCCCTGAAGGCTATGCGGAACCCTCCAAGACGGCACTGAAGCAGTATGCGCAGCAGGTGTATGCCTGCTATGCGGATGCTCCGGCCCAGAGCTTTGCTGTGGGCATCGGGCTGGACGAGCTGGCCCCGGCCATGCCCCTGAACCAGATGCTCACCGCGCTGGAACGTGCCGTAAAGGAGAAGCTGCCCGGAAATGAGGTGTGACCATGGCAACGCTGTTGCTTCGGCTGGCCGCGCCCCTGCAATCGTGGGGTGCGGATTCCAAATTTGAGACCCGCAAAACGAACCGGGAACCCACAAAAAGCGGTGTCATTGGCCTGTTGGCAGCGGCTCTGGGCCTGCGCCGGGACGATGCCGCAGGTCTTGCCCGGCTGAACGGCCTGCACTTTGCCGTCCGTGCTGACCGGGAGGGCAGCCTGCTGGTGGATTTCCACACCGCCAACCGGCTGAGTGAGCGCCAGCAGAAAGAAAACCGAGAAAAAGGGAAAAAGCCGGAAGCTCCCTATGTGACCTACCGCCATTACCTGCAGGATGCGGTCTTTCTGGTGGGGCTGGAAAGCGAGGACACCGCCCTGTTACAGGAGCTGGAAACGGCCCTGAAACATCCGGTCTACCCGCTGTATCTGGGGCGGCGATCCTGCCCGCCCACTCTTCCGCTCTGCCTTGGCCTCCGGGCCGGGGAACTGCTGGATACCCTGCGGGCAGAACCGCTGCTGGTGAAACAGAGGAATGGGGCCCCCTTGCACATCGTGGCAGACGCGGACCCGGCGGATGCTGCTGCCGTGCCCCGGCGTGATCTGGCGGTGTCGTTCAGCCCCATCCACCGGCAGTACGGCTTCCGCCCGGTGCGGGAGTGGAGCACAAACCCGCCGGAAATGCCCGGCGCGACCGAACATGACGCAATGGCAGAATTGAGGTGAGAAATCATGTATCTATCCCGCGCAGAACTTGACCCGACCCGCCGTGAGACCATGGTGGCGCTGATCTCGCCCCAGAAATTCCATGGTGCGGTGGAAAACGCTTTTGCCGGTGCGCGCCGCCGCAGGCTGTGGCGGCTGGATCAGCTGGGAGAAAAACTGTACCTGCTCCTGCTCAGTGAGGAACGGCCGGACCTGACCGCCCTGTGTGCGCAGTTCGGCACCGGTGCGCCCCCGGAGACCCGGCCCTATGACCCGCTGCTGGAACGGGTGACAGCGGGCAGCTGCTGGCAGTTCCGCCTGACTGCCAACCCCACCCGCAGCAAAAAAGACTCTGCCGACCATACGGCCCGGGGAACCCTGAAACCCTGCTATCTCGAGGTGGAGCAGGAGGAATGGCTGTGGGCGCAGGCCGCAAAGCACGGCTTTGCCGTCTCGGAGGGGTCCTTCGCAGTGACCCGGAAGCAGACCTATCACTTCAAGAAAAACGGCACCCGGCCCGTTACCCTGCTGGCTGTGACCTACGAGGGCATTCTGCAGGTGACGGACCCGGAGGCCTTCAAGGCCCTGCTGTGCGAGGGCGTTGGCCGGGGCAAGGCCTATGGCCTTGGCCTGATGACCATCATCCACAGGGGAGGAGACCATGGCTGAGATGCCGGGCATTGCGCGGCCCGAACGGCAGGCGCTGCCGCAGCTCCGGGACCGGATGACCTTTCTGTATCTGGAACACTGCACCCTTGGCCGGGACAATGGAGCCATTACCGTAACGGATGAAAAGGGAATCGTTCAGGTTCCGGCAGCGGGCATCTCTGTCCTGCTGCTGGGGCCCGGCACCCGTGTGACCCACCGTGCCATGGAGCTGATGGGGGATACCGGTGTGGCAGCGGTCTGGGTGGGGGAGCATGGCGTGCGGTTCTACGCCCATGGCCGTGCCCTGAGTGAGCACTCCCGCCTGCTGGAACGGCAGGCTGAGCGCTTTTCCAACCAGCGGGAACATCTGGAAGTGGTGCGCAAAATGTACCAGCTCCGTTTCCCGGATGAGGATGTTTCCCACCTGACCACCCAGCAGCTCCGGGGCCGGGAGGGCAGCCGGGTGCGCACGGCATACCGCAAGGCCGCAAAGGCCACCGGTGTCAAATGGAATGGCCGGGTGTATGACCCCAATGATTTTTCTGCAGGAGACCTCGTCAATCAGGCACTTTCGGCGGGCACGGCCTGCCTGTACGGCCTGGCCTTTGCGGTCATCACTGCGCTGGGCTGCGCGCCGGGACTGGGATTTGTCCACGTCAAGCACGAGGGCTCTTTTGTGTACGATATCGCCGACCTGTACAAAGCCGAGGTGGTCATCCCGCTGGCCTTCGAGGTGGCGGCGCAGGCTCCGCAGGATCTGCCCTCCGTTATGCGCCGCCGTGTGCGGGATGCCATGGTGGAACATCATATTCTGGAGCGGATGGTGCACGATGTCCGCTGGCTGCTCCTGAACGAAGAGGAGCAGGCGGCGGAACCGGAAGCGGTCTATCTCTGGGACAGCAAGATCGGCACCGTTGCCAACGGCGTAAACTACTTCGATGCGGAAGAAGGTGAGGAGCCATCGTTGTCCTGACTATGACAAACTGTCCGCCCAGCCTGCGGGGTGACCTATCCAAGTGGCTGTGCGAGATCAACACCGGCGTGTATGTGGGCAATGTGAGCAGCCGTGTGCGGGATGCCATCTGGGATCGCGTCTGCGAAAACCTGAAAAATGGGCAGGCAACGCTGGTGTTCAACACCAACAACGAACAGCGGATGGATTTCCGCACCCACAACACCAGCTGGGAGGCCGTTGATTTCGAGGGCATCAAGCTGATGCGCCGCCCGCTGCCCCGGACGCAGGCCCCGGCGGCTGATCTCAAACCGGGATTCAGCAACGCGGCCAAACGCCAGATGGCTCAGAAGATGGCCCGGAAGAAAGCCGCCGCCCCTGCCAAGGAAGAAAGCTACACCGTGATCGACCTTGAAACCACCGGTCTGAACGCCGCCTCAGATGCCATTGTGGAATACGGCGCTCTCCGTGTGCGGGATGGTCAGCCTGCCGAAGAATTTTCGGCCCTTGTCCGGGGCACGGAACCTCTGCCGGATGTGGTGGCAAAGCTCACCGGCATCACGCCGGAGGAGCGGAGCGGCGGTATGGAGCCGCTGGCCGCGCTGGAGGCGTTCCTCGCATTCGTGGGCAAAGATACGCTGGTGGGCTATCACCTGAAATTTGACCTCGATTTCTTGCGTGCGGCCTGCATCCAGAATGACAGACCCCTGCTTACCAATCGCAGCATCGATGTTTTGCCCCTTGCCCGCCGTAAGGTGTCGGGGGTGATGAACTATAAGCTGCTCACGCTGGCCCGGCATTTTGAGGTTGCCCAGCAAGAGACCCATCGCGCCCTGCCCGACTGCCGCCTGATCCAGCAGGTCTATGCAAAACTGAATGAAACGGGATCGGCCCGCTGATAAAAATGCCGCTTCTATGGGATCTTTTTAGTCTTTTCCCCGCCCACGCGGGGGTGATCCCCTCGGGCCGCACACGGCCCGTAAGTTTGCCGCCTTTTCCCCGCCCACGCGGGGGTGATCCTATCCGTGAATCATGTTTTTTTCTCCTTTACAGCTTTTCCCCGCCCACGCGGGGGTGATCCTTGCTTCCCGCAGGTCTTTGATCTTAATTAGTGCTTTTCCCCGCCCACGCGGGGGTGATCCTTCTGGAGCCGCAGCGACAGACTCGACTACTATCTTTTCCCCGCCCACGCGGGGGTGATCCCTGCCTGACATCGCAGCCCCGAGGGTTCTTACGCTTTTCCCCGCCCACGCGGGGGTGATCCCAAGGCGGAGTAATCAGATACACGAACTTTACTCTTTTCCCCGCCCACGCGGGGGTGATCCTAGCGTAATTTGCCCCTGTAAGCTTTTCTGAGACTTTTCCCCGCCCACGCGGGGGTGATCCTCTGCGCTTGTTTTCCGTTGGTGCATTGAATGTACTTTTCCCCGCCCACGCGGGGGTGATCCCTCCCGGGTGAAAAATGCCGGAAAACGTAGGCCCTTTTCCCCGCCCACGCGGGGGTGATTTGTTGGGTTCACCGTCACCCCAATTTTCATAGCCCTTTTCCCCGCCCACGCGGGGGTGATCCCATTGCCCAGACCCTCTCCACCTACGGGCCGGACTTTTCCCCGCCCACGCGGGGGTGATCCTATCTGATGTTTGAAAACCAGACCTATGAAAGTCTTTTCCCCGCATGTGTGGGGGTTCCACATTGACAACCCTGCGCAAAAAGCAGATAATAGGTTTATCTTGAATGCAAATGCAGAGCGAGGGAAAGTATATGCTGTATTTTGAAAACGATTACTGCGAGGGTGCGCATCCGGCGATCCTACAGAAGCTGGTGGAGACCAACTTTGAAAAGGTCTCCGGTTACGGCACCGATCCCTATTGCGCCAGTGCGAGGGAGAAGATCCGTGCGGCGTGCGGCGCACCGGATGCCGATGTCTGGTTCATTTCGGGCGGTACCCAGAGCAACGCCATCGTCATTGCATCGATGCTGCGCCGCTGGGAGGGTGTGCTGGCCGCATCCACCGGCCATGTGGCTGCCCACGAGGCCGGTGCCATCGAGTTCACGGGCCACAAGGTCATCGGCCTGCCGCACACCAACGGCAAGCTGGATGCCGGGACTGTTGAGGACTGGTGCAGGACCTTCTATGCCGATGGAAATATGGACCACCTCGTGTTCCCGGGCATGGTGTACATCTCCCACCCGTCGGAGTACGGCACCCTGTACACCAAGGCAGAGCTGGAAGCGCTGTCCGCTGTCTGCCATAAGTACCACATGCCGCTGTTTATGGACGGTGCCCGTCTGGGCTATGGTCTGGCCGCCGAGGGCACCGATGTGACGCTGGCCGATGTGGCCCGCCTGACCGATGTGTTCTACATCGGCGGCACCAAAGTGGGTGCGCTCTGCGGCGAGGCAGTTGTGTTCCCACACGGCGCACCGGCTCACTTTATGACCATGGTCAAGCAGCAGGGCGCTCTGCTGGCAAAGGGCCGTTTGCTGGGCATCCAGTTTGATGTACTGTTCACCGATGACCTGTATCAGACCATCAGCAAAAATGCCATTGAGACCGCCGCCGTGCTCAAGAAGGGGCTGGCCGAAAAGGGCTATTCGTTCTTCATGGATTCGCCCACGAATCAGGTGTTCATCGTGTTGTCCAACGAGCAGCTGGCCGCGCTGGAAGGCAAGGCAAAGTTCGGCTTCTGGGAGAAGTACGATGATACCCACACCGTTGTCCGCATTGCCACCAGCTGGGCCACCCGGATGGAAGAGGTGGAGCAGCTGCTGGAGCTGATGTAAGGGCACACCTGCCAAATGGCGGTGCGTCTCTTTGTGCAGGATGCAGATTGTATTTCCCGCGCGGATATGCTATTCTTAACTGGATAAAGGCTGCACTTTGTGCACCGTGGAAGGATGGTTTATATTATGGGCTTTTTTGACAAGCTTTTTGGCGGCAAGGCCGCATCCGAGACGAAATTTTCCGGCCAGAAGATGACGGTCATGCTTCCCATTGACGGCAAGGTGATCCCGCTGGAGCAGCTGCCTGACGAGACTTTTGCCTCTGCGATCCTGGGCCCCGGCTGCGGCGTGGAGCCCACCGGCGACACCGTTTATGCTCCCTTTGACGGCACCGTTACGCAGGTGCCCGAAAGCCTGCACGCCGTTGGTATGATGAGCGATGACGGCATTGAGCTGCTGATCCATGTCGGCATGGACACGGTGGAGATGAAGGGACAGGGCTTTACCTCCCTGACCAAAGAAGGGGCCAAGGTCAAGGCCGGCACCCCGCTGCTGAAGGTGGATCTGGAAGCCATCCGTGCCGCAGGCCACCCCACTGCAACGGCTCTCATCGTGACCAACAGTGATGACCTGCCGGAGATCAGTGTTGCTGCAAACGGCGATGCTGCCGCTGGCACGCCGGTGTTCAAGTTCAAGAAATAAGTGAGCAGATCCCCCGGAGGCAGAGTGCTTTCGGGGGATTTTTGCGGAGAAAAGTCGTACTTATTTGCAAAAAAGCTGTATTTTGCGCGGTTTTCTCTTGCATTACAGGGGAAGCTGTGCTAGAGTAGACAAAGTGTGAGCCAAAAACCGGTACTGTGAGAGGAAAAGTATATGGAAACAAAAAAGAAACACGAATTATCCCTTGCAAAACGCATGGCGATTTCTCTGGTCTGCGGCCTGGTGGCCGGTCTGGCCTTTATGTTCCTGCGGGAGCATCTGAACGCCAGCGGTCAGGCAGAGACCTGGACCACCATCAACAACCTGCTGTTCCAGGATATCACCGCCGAGGGCGCTGAGCGTGCCTTTGGCATCTTCTACATCATCGGCCAGCTCTTCATCAAGGCGCTTCAGCTGGTGATCATCCCCATGGTCTTTACCTCCATTTCGCTGGCCATTGGCAGCATTGCAGATACCCGCACCATGGGCCGCATTTCCGCAAAGACCCTGTTCTGGTTCCTGCTGTGCTCCTTCCTGGCGCTGCTGCTGGCAGGCTGTGTGGGCTACGGCGCCTACTCCATGGGCCTGTTCAACACCCGCATCGAGGGTCTGGCAGAAGCCAGCGGTTCCACCGGTTCCAACCCCCTGAACGTGGTGCTGAACATCATCCCCTCCAACATCATCACTGCCTTTGGCAGCAATGGCGCTGTGCTTTCCAGCGTGTTCCTGGCAGTGGCCATCGGCCTGAGCATGAACACCCTGGGCGAGAGCCGCACCGCGACCCTGCGCCGCCTGCTGGGCGAGGTCAACGATGTGGTGGTCGTGTTCCTGAACTTCATCGTCAACAACTTTGCCCCCTTTGCAGTCTTTGTGCTGCTGACCCGCACCTTCGCCATCTACGGCATTGATTACCTCAAGCCCGCGCTGGTCTATGTGGTGGTCACGGTGGTCCTGCTGCTGGCCTTCCTGATCATTGCCTACCCGCTGGTCATTGCACTGGGTGCCAAGCTGAACCCCTTCACCTTCATCCGAAAGATCGCCAACGTGGCAGTGTTCGGCTTCTCCACCTCCTCCAGCGCAGCCACCCTGCCCCTGAACATCAAGGTGTGCGAGGAAGAGTTCGGCGTGGATGAGAGCATTGCTTCCTTCGTCCTGCCGCTGGGCATGACCATCAACATGGACGGCACCGCCATCATGCAGGTCATTGCCACCGTGTTCATTGCAGGCTGTGCCGGTTACACCGTCACCCCCGGCCAGCTGGTCGTGGTCGCCCTGCTGGCCCTGCTGGCATCTGTGGGCACCCCCGCCGCTCCCGGCGCTGGTGCTGTCATCCTGTTCACCATCCTGTCCGGCATGGGCTTCGTCAACGACGGCGCTCTGCTGGCCTACTCCCTGATCCTGGCCATCAACCGCCCCATCGAGATGCTGGTCACCTCCCTGAACGTGGTGGGTGATGCAGTTGCCAGCATCTGCGTTGCCAAGAGCGAGGGCCTGCTGAACGAGGAGACCTTCAATAAGTAACAATACGCCGTAACAGGCGCAGCAAAAACTCCCATGCACAGCATCTTCCAATGTGAGCATGGGAGTTTTTTTGTGGTAGTATTTGTGGGAAGAGTGTGATATACTCGGCTTGGTTCAACAAATCGGAATTTGAAAGGAGAAAACTCATGTATCCGTTAATATCTGTTTTTATTATAGTAGTTGGTGCGCTACTATTGGTTTTTGCAAATAAAATTATAAAAAATAACAAGGTTAATCGAATTGGCATTAAAGTGGTTGGCGGTATTCTAATTATAGTTGGTTTACTTCTGCTGTATTTTTTATTATCAGGAAAATTGACATTGCCATTATCTAAGTAAGTGAAATTCGCGTTTGCGAAGCAATGAAAGCCCAGTGGGGCTTTTAAGTGACCGAACGGTCTGCGGGAGCAGATGGAGAGGCCTCGCCCCGACAAGTTCGCGTTTGTGGAGCAAAGCGGAACAATAAAAGAGCAGTGCTTCCGGTGGGTGGACCCATTGGAGAGCACTGCTCTTTCTTTGTGGGAAAATTCAGCTGGCAGGAGCGTTACAGCGTGCCGTAGGGTGCAATGCCGATCATGTACTCAACGCCAATGGCGACCAGAACGACCAATGTGGAGATGATGAAGCCGTGCAGCATGGGCTTTGCGCCGGAACGGCAGAGCGATTTAAAGTTCGTGTTCAGACCAATGGCCGCCAGGGCCGCGACCATCAGAAACTTGCTGATGGTCTTCAGGCTGGAAACCAGCCCGGCGGGCAGAAGGCCCAGACTGGTCAGCAGGGACATGGCAAGGAACGCAAGGATGAACCAGGGGAAAATGGAACGGATGCTCACCTTGACACCGTTGGCCTGGGCACTCTCTTTCTTTTTCAGGTGCAGGTTGATGGCGGCAAAGACCAGAACCGCCGGAATGATCGCCAGTGTGCGGGTCAGCTTGACCATCGTTGCAAAGTCGCCGGCTGCTTCACTGAAAGCGTAACCGGTGGCTACGACGCTGGAGGTATCGTTGACCGCCGTACCGGCCCAGAGACCGAATGCGGCATCGGAAAGCCCGAGCCACCGGCCAAGGAGCGGGAACACAACGATCATCACCGTATCGAACAGGAAGGTGGCGGACATACCGTAGGCGATATCCATGTCATCGGCCTCGATCACCGGCGCAATGGCGGCAATGGCAGAGCCGCCGCAGATGCCGGTTCCGGCGTTGATCAGGCTGCTGGTCTTCCAGTTGAGCCCGAGCGCTTTGCCGATCAGTGCGCCCAGTCCAAAGCAGGTGGCCAGGGTGAAGAGCATGACTGTCAGCGAAAAACGGCCCACGGTCAGCACGGTGCGGATGTTCAGGCTGGCACCCAGAAGGACGATGGCGAATTTCAGGACCTTCTTAGAGGTGAATTTGATGCCCGGCGCGGTTGTTTTGTTGGGCTGGAAAAACGCATTGATGGCCATGCCGATAAACAGGGCGATGACCGATGCGCCAATGAGGTGGAGCCCGGCGCTGCTTTCCAGCGTTTCCAGCCACTTGGCGATGCAGGCGATGCCCAGTGCCAGCGCGGCTCCGGGGATCAGGGCGGTGATCTTCTTTGACATTCGTTGGGTTTCCTTTCTTTTGCATGTTATACGGAAATAAAAACAAGCGAAAACCACCGGCAGAACCGGTGGTTTATTGCTGGAGAAAAGGGCGCTCAGAACGAGCCGCCGGAGGAACCGCCAAAGCCGTCGCTGTCCACGGAGGAGCCGCCGGAGCTGCTGCTCTCCTCGTGGGGCGGGTCGTAGACCTGCACGCGGTCGGTGTGGGTGTAGTTGTCCACCTGCACCCGCAGCTTTAAGCCCGCGCCGATGTAATCGTTGGCCTCGGTCTTGAGCCGGGCTGTTTTCATCTGGCTGTACAGCACGCCGCAGACGATACCGGCAATGATCATGGGAACGCCGATGACGATGAGGAGCAGGATGGGCCAGCCGCTGGTGTCGTTGTCAACATCCAGAGGTTCGCCGTGCTCGGCGTAGAAATCCAGCGTGTCGGCGCACATGGAGAGGTACTCGGAGGCGGCCACGGCCCAGTCGTCGTCCGAGAGATAGGGAACAACGGCATCTTCGATCTGCTCGATGCGGTAATCGGTAAAGGCTGTCACGCCGCCGCCGTAGGTGATGGTGACATACTTGCGGGAGCCGACTGCCAGCAGGAAAAGGATGCCGCTCTGTTCAGAGCCGCTGCCCAGACCGTTGGCAAGGTAGTAATCTTTGGCGTACTGGCGCTGGTCGGCATCGCCGATGCTGTCCACCACCAGAAAATATACGTCGCAGTCGTGGCCGTCGCTGGCCGCTTCGGCGGAAGCTTCCAGCTGGCTGTAAGTATCCGCATCGAACAGGCCCATCTCGTCCCGCACCAGCGGCGCGGCGGCAAAGGCGGGAATGCTCAGGCAGAGCGTCAGCACCAGTGCGGCCAGCAGGGCGGCAAAGCGTTTTGCAGTGTGTTTCATTCTGCCACCCCCTTATAACAACAGCAGGAACGCCAGCACTGCCATCAGGGGCAGGCTGATGCCCGCAAACCACGCGGCCACCCGGCTCTTGTCCACCGGCAGGTCGCCGATGAGCCGCCCGGTCTGCCCGTTCATGGCGAACAGGAAGTCCTTGTCCTTCCACCGGGTGTGGAGCATCCAAACCGGCAGCAGGGCGTAGTGGGCGTGGGTCATATCCACGTTGATGTTCTCGGAAATGGGGTGGATCTCGCTGTAGCCGCCGGTGGTGGCGTGGAGCGCATCGGCCGTGGAGTTGTACATCCGGCGGTAGGCGCGCTCGGCGCAGGCATCGGCATCCTCGTCATACCGGTCGGCCAGATAGCCGGGCAGGTAGGCCGTGGAGAAGGGCTTCAGGTCGCCGTAATCAAAGGGCTCAATGGCATCCATGTGGGTGTTGGGCATCTTGCTGGAGCCATCCACAGGCACCTTGGCAAAGGCGGCCGAGCCCTCGCGGCGCACGTCGTAGTGCTGGGTGGTGGTCACCATGTAATCGCCCTCGCGGTGGCTCTCGGAGTTCTGGCCCTCGTACCGGCCGCGCGCGTCGGCCTTGGCATCGTAGAGCCAGAAGGGGACATATACGCCCTGGATCTCTGCGATGTGGTTCTGGCTCTTGAACGCCTTGGGCAGGAAGGCCTTGCCCTTGTAATATCTGGTCAGCTGGGCAATGGCGGCCTTTTTGTCCAGCTTGAAGGGCAGGATGTATTCCGGCTTCAGCTTGCCGGAGAGCTTGCCGCCCAGCACTGTGGGGTTGCCGCAGTAGGGGCAGGTGGTGGCGGCGGTGGTCTCGTCACAGACCAGCTCGGCCCCGCAGGTGGGGCAGGAGTAGCTGTTCAGGCCCTCCGCCTCGGCCTCGCTCCACACCGGACTGTCCTGCCGGGGCAGGCGGGCGGCTTTTTTGGCATCGCCCTCGGCGGCAGTGTCGGCAGCGGCCTGCTTTTTGGCGTAGCGGGCTTCGATGTCCTTTACGTCGTAGGCCGAGCCGCAGTAATCGCAGACCAGCTTGCCGCTGGCACCATCGTAGTGCAGGGGGCCGGTACAGGCCGGGCACTGATAATTCGTTGTCTTTTCAGCCATGCGTCAGATCCCTCTCAGGCCCCAAAGGGCTTGCCGCACTCGGGGCAGAACTTGGGCGGGTTGGCCGGGTCGGCAGGCACAAAGCCGCAGTTGGCGCACCTGGCGGCGGGCCGGGGCTTGCCGCACTCTGAGCAGAACTTGCCGCTGTTCTTTGCACCGCAGCTGCACACCCAGACAGCCGGGGCTTCGGGCCGGGGCTTGCCGCATTCGGCACAGAACTTGCCCGTGTTGCCGGTGTGGCCGCAGCTGCAGGTCCAGCCTGCGGCCGGTGCGGCCTGAGGCTGCGCGGCGGTCTGCTGGCCGCCCATCTGGTAGAGATCCCGGGCGTTGACACTGCCCGCTGCAGCGGCCTGGTTCATCCCCATAAAGGCCATGGCGGGACCGGCGGCGGTGTTGGAGGCGGCAGCCTGCATGGCGGAGGCCTGTGCGCCCACCAGATGCGCGGCGGCGCGGGTGGGGTCCATAAAGGCCGCACTGCGCTGCAGCTCCTTGATCATCTGCTCGTCTTCCTCGCTGGCCTTGACACCGGAAACGCCCAGAGAGACGATCTCGATGCCGCGCAGCCTGCTCCACTTGGCGCTCAGCTCCTGGTTCAGGGCCTCGGCCAGCTCGGCAGTGTGGCCGGGCAGGGCGGAGTAGCGGATGCCCTGCTCGCTGATCCGGGCAAAGGCGGGCTGAAGGGCGGTCATCAGCTCGGTCTTGAGCTGGCTGTCCAGCGTGTCGCGGGTGTAGGCGTTTTCCACATTGCCGCAGACATTGGTGTAAAACAGGATGGGGTTGACCACCCGGTAGCTGTACTCGCCGAAGCACCGGATGCCGATGTCAATGTCGATACCGGCGCGCTGGTCCACCACCCGGAAAGGCACCGGGTTGGGGGTGCCGTACTTGTTGCCGGTGAGCTCCCGGGTATTGATATAGTAGATGCGCTGGTCGGAACCGGCCTGCCCGCCAAAGCTGAACCGCTTGCCCAGCTCGGCAAACACGCTGTCGATGTTCTTCAGCCCGCCGCTGAGCAGGGAGGGCTGGGTGCCGGTGCTGTAGGTGTACTCGCCGGGTTCGGCGCAGAGGTCCACCACCTTGCCCTGCTCCACGATCAGCACGCACTGGCCGTCGGCCACGGCGATCACAGAGCCATCCGAGATGACGTTCTCGCTGCCGTGCCGGTTGGCAGAGCGGCCATTGGTCCGTTTCTGGCCCTTGACAGCCAGCACCTCCGCAGGCAGAGCGTCACAATAAAAATATTCCTTCCACTGGTCGCCCATCATGCCGGATGCCGCGCCCAGAGCTGCTTTGATGAGACCCATAACTTCAATCTCCTTTTGTGCCGGGCAGTGCCCCAAAGCAGAGAATGGCTCCCCCGGGCGCTGCGGAATTTGGGACAAGTATAACATAATCCGGGAAATTGTAAAAGCGATTTGGCAAAAAGACGAAAGAAAAACTTATTCTTGCTTTTTTGCCCCGGTGGGTGTACAATACCCTACGAAAAACAAAACACAGGGGAGCTCGTGAGGCGGGCTGAGAGGAAGTAACCAAACTTCGACCCTTGACCTGATGCGGATAATGCCGCCGTAGGAAGTCATAGGAAAATGATTTTTTGCAGGAGGCACCGCTGTGGTGTCTCCTGTTTTTTGTTGCCGCAAGCCGCCGCAACGGGCGGCTCCGGGCTGAGGGGGAGCGCCCTGAGCCTTGAAATAACTGCGATGGGAAGCCGTGTTCCGGCGTGAGAGGAGGCCAGCAAGCCTCGACCGCTTTTTGAGAAAGAGGAGTTACCAATGAAAAAATTCTCTGTGAAAAAGCTGGCTCTCGCTGGAATGTTCTGCGCCCTGTGCGTGGTGGGCAGCGTGTTCAGCTTCCCGATGTTCGGCAGCAAGTGCGCCCCCGTGCAGCACATGGTCAATGTGCTCTGCGCCGTGCTGCTGGGCCCCTGGTGGGGCGTGGGCGTGGCCTTTGTGGCCTCGCTGCTCCGCAATATCCTGGGTCTGGGCAGCCTGATGGCCTTCCCGGGCAGCATGTTCGGTGCCCTGCTCTGCGGCCTGGTCTACGCAAAGACCAAAAACCTGATCGCCACCCTGGTGGGCGAGGTGTTTGGCACCAGCATTCTGGGCGGCCTGTGCGCTTACCCGGTGGCCATCTGCCTGATGGGCAAGAGCGCCGGTGACATCGCGTTCTACGCCTACATCGTGCCCTTCCTCATCTCCACCGCTGTGGGTGCGGTCATTGCGGGCGTGCTGGTGTACAGCCTGCAGCACTCCGGTGCCCTGCGCTCCATGCAGAGCAGCCTTTCCTGACGGGGGTGCACCATGTTTGCAGAGCAGTTTGCCAATGTCCGCGCCAAAAGCCCCCTTATTCATAATATCACCAACTACGTCACCGTGAACGACTGCGCCAACATGGTGCTGGCCTGCGGTG
>OGML01001346.1_pt1 | contig 21406 bp, 19 predicted proteins | sample 1572951 | NCBI WGS metagenome assembly OGML01 (sample SAMEA2581883, study PRJEB24529) | metagenome | biome: Human gut stool | place: China | collected 2011 | reverse complement strand
TAGTTGCTAAATTCTTTCCACCATGCAGACCTTCATTCGCCCATGTTGCGACCTGCTGACCAGTTACACCATAGTAATTACTCATATAATCCACATCAATATAAACCGATGCTACCGCCTTACCTCTGATAATTCTTGCATCAACCTTAAAGCCTGACCTCAAGAAGTCATACTGTCTGCGATAATAAATCGGATCATATGAATCGTAATATCTCTGTAGAAAGAAATTCAATGTCTCATATACTCTATTCGCCATATTGTCAACCATTTTCTTCATTACTGGCTGCAATGCAATAACCAAATCGTCCATATTATTTATTGCCTTTGCCATGCTGTCTGTCCCTCCTTGTAATTCTTCCAATGAAATGCGTATTTCTTATCACGGTCATATAAAGACTTTCTGACGCTCTCTGTGGCTCATATAAGCACTTTATGACCATTAGTGGGTAATTTGTGTGTCTTTCGATTTTAAGGCACTAAAATAAGCACTCATCAATCATATTTCTACAACTGATAAGTGCTTATTTAGATGTCCTAATGTTCTATTCGATTTTTATTTTGGTATGCATTTAAGGCATTGTAATTAGTAAATAATTAGTATAATCAGAAGATTTTTTCACCATGCACCTTATAATGCTATATTTTCAGTAGGTTTGAGAAGATAATCGCAATCATAGTCAATGATCGCTATCATTCTGTCACCTCTGATAAGCCTGCCTTCTCTAATGCTTTGTAAATTTCTCTGGAATAAGTTTCTTTATCGGACAGCGCATACATAGTTCTTGCATCCTCTGCTGTCAATCCAAAATCCTGCTGTAATGCTGTCTCTGCTGCACTTTCAATCTTATCAAGCTCGCCCCTGCATTCATAAGTCTCTGCATCCTGCAGATACTTGTCATATCGCTGCACCGTGCGGATCAGAGAATCCAGAGCCATATCGTAAACCTCTGCGTCCATCATGCTCTCGTAAGCTTCATACTCTGCCGAAACCATAGCGGTAATACGATATTTCTCATAGGTATCAGCATCCTTTTCCTTGACTTTCTCTCCATCCACAGACTGGAAAGCATCCGAATATCTTCCCTCTGCAAATGCCTGGCTGGCATCTGCGAAACTGTTTGAATATCCAAGTAAATGTGTCCCTGCCAAAACAAATACCAGAATGGATAATGCCATCACAAAAACAAGAATCACTGGCACTTTTGGCAGTGGTGGTGTGTTATCCGGTTCTGCCGGTGGCTTTGGTTTCTTCTCTTTCTTTGGTTTTACTTTTTTCTCTTTCGGCTGCTTTGGTGCTTTTTCTTTCTTCTTTTTCTCTTTTTTCTTTTTTTCTTTCCCGCCCTTCTTATCACCGTCCGAAGAACCTTCTAACTCTTTTAAGATGTCCATATCATCCATAGGCATCTCAGTAACTGCAGGTTCTGCCTGCATTTCGGAAATTTCTTCCTCATCTGGTTCATCATCACCGAACAGTAACTTGGACAGCTTTGCCAGAAATCCCTGTTTCTTCGGCTTCTTTTCTTCTTTTACCTCGTCATCCGGCTGCACTTCTGCTTTTGCATTGTCTGCCTCCGGTATTTCGGAATCTTCGCCTGTTCCACTCAGAATCCTCATTAATTCATCATCTTCATCCGATACCGCTTTTTCGTTTTCTGTTTCCGGATCATCCAGTCCAAAATCATCAATTCCGATATCATCGATTGCCAGATCATCAATTCCATCCTCACTGGCATCCTCATCATTTTTTACTTCAGCAGTATCCTCTTTCTGCTCTGCTGTTTTCTCCACTGCTGATGCTGCCGTCTCTGCTGTATCATTTGCGGCTTCCTGATTCACGCTCTCCATGATCTGGTCAATATCATCAAGCATCGGCTGTGCTGCTTTTGTCACACCCTGTGAACTTTCGTCCCTGTCTAATTCCTGCTCGAACTGTTTTAAAAATTCATCGGGATCATTATCTTTCCGAAGTTCCTGTTCAAACTGATCCATAAACAGATCATTGGAATCTGGAATATCAATTGTCTCTCTTGTACTCTTCTGTGGCATTTGTTCTTTACTCTCAATTTCTTCTGGATTTACAGGATCACTGTCATTTAAATCAGATCTGCCATCGACGGCATTTAATAACTGATCCAGGTAATTTTCTGATTCATTCATGGTAATATTCTCCTGCTATTGATTTCTTTGTAACTATCATATATTTATTTTTCGATTATAGTAAATCAGGGATGTGAAAAAACTCACACCCCTTTTTCTGACTTAATCTACGCTCTTATCGATCAGATTGTCAATTGCCTCTACCAGCATACCGATCTCCGGCTTTGTCAACTGGGCATCTGCTCCTAACTGTTCTCCCTTTCGGCGCATCTCCTCATTCACAAGAGATGAAAAAATAATAAGTGGTATCTTCTTGATCTCATCATCTGATTTGCAGAGTTTTGTCAATCTGTGTCCATCCATGAGAGGCATCTCAATATCTGTGATGATACAGTGTACGTCCTGACGGACTGTTCCTTTATTCTTGAACTCAGTCAGCTTATCCCACGCCTCCTGTCCGTTCATTGTCATGATCAGATTCGTGTATCCTGATTTTTTCAGACACTCTGAGATCATTTTTCCAAGCAGTGGGGAATCCTCTGCAATGAGGATTGGAGAATCGCTTCTGTCTCTGGCTGTTCTCTCCTCCACATCTGATACTTTCAGTCCGGTTTCCGGGCTGATGTCCGTAACTATCTTTTCAAAATCAAGGATCACCACTAATTTTCCTTCCAGCTTGATAACCCCTGTTGCAGCACTCTTATCTTCCGTGTTGATCGTAGAATCCGGTTTAATGATATCCTCCCACGATACTCTGTGGATACCGATCACTTCATCTACATGGAATGCAATGTTTAATTTATTAAAGTTTGTAATAATGAATAAGCCCTTTTTCTCGGATGGTTCCATTCCCAGACACTTTTTCAGATCAATAACAGTCATCATCGTATCACGCGGCATAAAAATTCCCTCAACACAAGGATGTGCATTTGGAACTGGTGTTACCTGCTGATAGGTAAGAATCTCTCTGATCTTTGCTACGTTAATTCCATAATAATTGTCGCCTAACGTAAATTCCAAAACCTCTAACTCATTTGTACCTGACTCTAAAAGAATATTTGTATCCATTGTGTCTTCCTCCCACGTATATGTTCTCTTGTATTTTAATTCGATTGGTCTTCATTATATATGAACCTCAGTCCGCAGTGCACGCCGGAAAAATCAGAGATTTTCCTGGCTGTCGGGCATTCGCCCTATCACTCTCGATATATACAGACCTCACCATGCAAGCATGTCCGGTCTGTATATTCTCGATTGGCACTACTCATTGCTTACGCACATTATATCATAACTCTTCCATTTTTTACAATTTTATTTCATAAGTTGTGTCATCTCTTGTCACATGGAGCACAATATCAGAAACTTCTGTCACAGAATCCGGTATCTCGAATAAAAGAACCGCTGATTTTGTTTCTCCCGCCGGGATCTCATCATCATAAGTTGAAAAATCCGTTGTCATGATCGTTGTATAAGCAGAAACCTGCGTACTCTCTGCTCCATCAGCAGAATAATCCGCTGTAAACTTTACCTTTGAAGTGAGATTATCCAGAGTAATACCCTCTTCTGTAGGATTGGTCATATCGATTTCAAGTACCATAAACTGTTTTCCATTCGAGGCTCTTACATCAAGCACATCCGACTCTGTATAGTTTCCGGCAAGGCTTACTCCTCCATAGGCAACTTCCAGTCCATCCGCTCCAAATACATCCTCCAGCGTATTTCCGGCTGGTGTCTCATCCATTATTTCTGTGCCATCCACACTCTCACTGCCTGTGACAGTCTCTTCCGGCTCTGTTTCTTCCGCGCTCTGATCCACATAGACCAGACCATCCTTCTGATATGAATTATGCTTGGAAACAACGTGTACTGCATAATTGACGATCTGACTTTCCTCTGCCTCTGTGAGATCATATGCTTTGGTTCCACATCCTGTCAGCAAAAGCATGCCTGTCAGACATAAGATTCCTTCTATTTTTTTTCTTCTCATACTGTATCATCCTCCGCCTGTCCGCGATCAAGCCCCGTCTTTTCCGTGTCAAGTTCGAACCAGAATTCTACGCCGTCTTCATGATTTAGCACGCCACATTCCCTGTGAAATGACTCCATGATCGCCTTTACGATAGAAAGTCCTATTCCACTTCCACCATATTCCCTCGTTCTTGCCTTGTCCACTTTATAAAACTTGATCCAGACATTATCAAGATCTTCTTCCGGAATCTGTTTTCCGGTATTGAATACACTCACCCGGACAACACTGTCTTTTCTTGTGTACCAGATTCTGATCTTCTTATCAAATTCTGCATGGTGTATCGCATTGCTCAGATAATTTGTCACAACCTCTTCCACCTTGAATTCATCTCCCCATGCATCCATCGGTCCGCTCTCATCAAATGTGACCGAGATATCATTCTGCTCTAATAAAATAGAAGATGAATTAATAATTCCATGGATCAGTTCCGTCAGATTAAAGCGCTCCATAGGAACAACTTCATTTCCAAACTCTAACTGGTTTAAAGTCAGAAGTTTTTTGACCATCTGATTCATTTTATCCGCCTCGTCCATGATCACTTCACAGTAGAAATCACGGCTCTGCGCATCATCATTGATACACTCCTGCAATCCCTCTGCATAACCCTGGATCAACGCCAGCGGTGTCTTCAGCTCATGAGATACATTGGATAGAAACTCCTTGCGCATCTCATCGATTTCTGTTTTTTTCTCAATATCCTGTTTTAATTCATTATTTGCACTCTTAAGCTCTGAGATCGTGCTTTCAAGCGCACATGACAAACGGTTAAAATGTTCACCGAGTTCATCTATCTCATTTTTTCTGTGTCCTTTGGAAACATACTTGGCATCAAAATCAAGTTCTGTCATTCTTTTTGATATGTCCGTGAGTTCTGAGATCGGTGTTGTTATCCTCTTAGACACAAACACTGTGACAATCGCACTGATCGCAATTGCCAGAACGCCCACATAAACCAGAAACTGATTTGAAATTTTTGCACTCTCACGGATACTCTCCACTGCGGTACGCATCAGGATCAGATTTCCATTGGAAAGTGTTCCATAAAGAACCATGTACTCAGATGATAACCTTGTATCTGTCTGTTTCTGTATGACGTAATTGTCTGATCTCTGTAAGATCTCGGTCTGGCTTCTGTCATCACCAAACAAAATATTCATAAATTCCATCAGAATGACCTGATTGTCATTCACCGACGACCTCACGATCGCACGGTTGGAACTGATGATCATAACTGCAATATTACCATTGGCACACAGATTGTCAAAAGTGACATCAAACCCACTGGAATTCAGTTCACCTGTCTCACTGGCACCGTTGATCACATCATATCCGTCGATCAGCGAATCCTGCTTGTTCAGCATATAATATTTTTCCAAAAAGGAAGTATTGATAAACCAGCACAACATAATCGTCCCTGCTACAAGTCCGACTAATATCACTGCAAGTTCGCGGGTCAGTGACCCTTTTTTATCTCTCTTCATATTATGACAACCATCCTGTAATGTCAATCAGTTTTGCAAATAATCGGCAATACCCTACTCCACTATAAACTTGTAGCCAACACCCCAGATTGTCTTGATATACTCCCCTTTTTCCCCGATTTTGGCACGGAGTTTTTTGACATGTGTGTCAATTGTCCTTGCATCTCCAAAGTAATCATAATTCCACACGTTGTTCAATATCTTTTCACGGGATAGTGCAATTCCCTGATTCTCCATAAAATAGTCCAGCAGTTCAAATTCTTTAATACTTAATTCGATCGGTCTGCCATCCACGGTCACAAGATGCGCCGTCTTATCCAGTTTAATACCGCCCGCCTCAACAAATTTTTCATCATTTCCGGCAGTCAGTCCGCTTCTGCGAAGCAGTGCATTTACCCTTGCCACAAGGATTTTCGGTGAAAATGGTTTGGAAATGTATTCGTCCACTCCAAGTTCAAATCCGGTCAGTTCATCGCTCTCATCGCTTTTTGCAGTCAGCATAATGATCGGAACTTTGGATGTTTCACGCACCTCACGGCAGACATCCCAACCGTTGATCTTTGGCATCATGATGTCTAAAATGATCAGTGCGATATTTTTTTCTTTATAAAATATATCCAGTGCCTCCTCACCGTCTCCGGCTTCCAGCACCTCATAGTCTTCTCTCACCAAAAAGTCGCGGACCAGTTTACGCATCCTGCTCTCATCATCTACTACAAGAATCTTTAATCTCTCCATATCGTCCTCCGGTTACGTCTGTTCTCTGTTGACCATAGCATAATTTTATGGCGAATCTGTGAAATCTGTCTGTTCTGTATCCACCTGGATCCCAAGTTCCTGTTCTTTTTCGCTCACTGCCTTTTCCCGCTCCGTCAGTTCCTGCTCCCAGGATGCATAGCGGTTTAAAAGTTTCGACTGATAGTTCATGATCGTCGGACTGTCGCTCGTCAGCGCCATGGCAAACATTGCAACAACGCACACCACAAGGATTATATTCACGCACAGCGAAATCTTCAATTTTCCGGAGGACTCTGTCTCCAATGCCTCCCTGTCAATTTTTGCAAGTTTTTTTTCATGCTGTCTCGCCCTGACCGCCCGCACACGTTCTTTCTGTGCAATCTCACGCTTCTGCTTTTTTAAGCTTTCCTCAAGTCTCGGATGTGTGACCGGAATCGGCAGGATATCTTCATTTTTGATAAATGGAATTGTCGTCAGGTATTCCTGCAGATCCTTTAAGTAACTGTATCCGACTGCTGTTTCAAACAGTTTCTGTCCGATCATTTTGTTATAAACCTGCAATATGACCTCCGGATCACTCATATCGGTCTTGGCCTTGATATATTTGATCCCCTCGATCTCCTTTTTTGCCTGTTCCGCTTCATCTTTATTTTCAAAAGAAAATCCACCAACGCTCACTCTCTGCGTATTTTCCGGCATTTGTTCTTCCTCCGTTCCGTTTACACTTCCTAAGCACATGTTATTTTTTATTATAAAAAATAACTTTACAGTTTGCAAGTTTTATCCGTGCAGATATAGAATACTCTCCTCCGGGATTGCGAGATACTGCGGCATTTTTTCCTGATATTCTTTCTGCCAGCTTTCTTTCGGGATTTTCCACCAGACATCATGTTCGAAAACAACCACCAGTTCAAAAGGATCGTCGAGGATCCTTCCGTTTTGGCACTCCACCAGATTTTCACGCTGTCCGTTCTCCGGCAGTCTTAAATAATGTGCGCGGATGCCGATATGTGTCGTATTTTCCGGGATCATGCCCTTTACGCAGACCGTTGTATTCCAGTTTGGCAGAACCATCGTATGGTCGTCCACTCTCTCGATTTTTTCAATATTTTTGCAGCCTGTCAGCTTTGCTGCCGCCGGTGTGCCGGGATTTTTAAAAATCTCTTTTGTGACGCCAAATCCCGCCTGTCTGCCATCCTCCACGATCAGCATATGTTCACAGAAGCGGTAGATCTCATCGCGGCTGTGCGTCACCATCAGAATGTCTTTGTCATAACCGGACAAAAGTTCCAACAGTTCCAACTGCAGTTTTTCTTTCAAAAATGCGTCCAGCGCAGAGAAAGGCTCATCCAGCATCAAAACCTCCGGGTCTGACGCAAGGATTCTCGCCAGCGCCACACGCTGCTGCTGCCCGCCGGATAATTTTCCCGGATAAGAGGATTTTAACTCTGTCACATGCAGCAGTTCCATATAATCTGCCGTCTGTTTTTTTATCTCCTCCGCAGTCATTTTCTGACCGGGACGATATTTAAAACCAGCCGCAATATTCTCCTCTACCGTCATGTTCGGAAACAGTGCATAATTCTGGAATAAATAGCCGACGTGTCTGTCCTGCACGCGCAGATTGATTTTTTTGCCGGAATCAAACAATACTCTGCCATTCAAAACAATTTTCCCACGATCCGGTGTCTCAATGCCGGCAATGCATTTTAATGTCATGCTTTTGCCACAGCCGGACGCACCGAGGATTCCGGTAATCCCCTGTTTTCCTTCAGTATCAAAAGAAACAGACAGCACTTTGTCATTTAATTTTTTTTCGATCTCCACCTGTAAACTCATCTTTTTTCTCTCCACGCAGATTCATTCCTGCCACGATGAGCAGGGAAAAAGCAACAATGATCAGCACATATTTTCCTGCGGTATCCATATCCCCGGCCGCCACCTCAGAATAAATGGCAAGTGGCAGTGTCCTTGTTTTTCCTGCAATATTCCCGGCGATCATTGCAGTCGCTCCGAATTCACCGAGCCCTCTTGTGAATGCGAGCACGCCGCCGGAGAGGATTCCAGGTCTTGCCTGCGGCAGAATAATTTTCCAGAAAATGGTGCGCTCACTCATGCCAAGCGTTCTGCCCGCATAGATCAGATTTGCATCGACCTGCTCGATCGCGCCTCTCGCCGAGCGATACATCAGTGGAAACGAGATCACGACAGCCGCCAGAACGGCTGCCTGCCAGCTGAACACGATTTTATAATGAAATACTTTTTCTAAAAAGATACCGGCCGGTCTTTTTGCTCCAAACAGATAAAGCAAGAAAAATCCTGCTACGGTCGGAGGCAGTACGAGCGGCAGTGTCAGCAATCCATCCAGCCATGCTTTTGCTTTTGGGGAACGGACGGACACAACGCCCCGTGCTGCCCAAAGCCCCAGAAAAAATGTGATGATGATCGATACGACCGATGTTTTTAACGAGATCCATACCGGTGAAAGATCCATTCTTTTATGCCTCCTGAATTACTATCCTGTCTTATTCCTGTGCGTTGACAGTGAATCCTGCCGCCTTGAATACGTCTAGCGCTTCACCGGACTGTAAAAACTCCATGAATGCATCTGCTGCGTCTTTGTTCTTTGTTTCTTTTAACTCTGCCACCGGATAAATGACTTTGGAAACACTTCCCTCCGGTGCTTCTGCCACAACCGAAACCTTGTCAGTCATGGAAGCTGCGTCTGTTGCGTAAACGATCCCGGCGTCTGCACTTCCCTCAGCCACCCAGTTTAATACCTCTGTCACGTTAGTTCCAAGACTTAATTTACCTTCCACACTGCTCCAGAGATCCAGATTTTCCAATGCCTCTTTGCCGTACTGTCCTGCCGGAACACTCTCCGGATCACCGATTGCGATCATATCTGCATTCACGATGTCCTCAAAAGAAGTGTAGCCGTTCTCTTTTCCTGCCGGCACGATCAGAACGATTTTATTTTCCAGAAGATCCACAGATGCATCCTCTGCGATATAGCCCTCCTCCTGCAATGCCTCCATCTGTTTTAACGCTGCGGAAAAGAAGATGTCCACATCTGCGCCAGCCTCGATCTGTGACTGTAATTTTCCGGAACTGTCATAAGTCCCTTCAATGGATACTTCCGGGTACTGTTCCTCAAACATTGGGATCAGATGCTCTGTAAAAGATTTTTCCAGACTTGCGGCTGCCGCCAGTGTGATTGTTCTCTGAATGTCTGCATTCTGTGCTGCATCAGATGCTTCTGTTGTCACAGTTTCCTCTGTGCTTTCATTCTGTGCCGGAGCATCTGTGTTTGTATCTGCTCCTTTATTGCTGCCACAGGCTGCAAGTCCTGCGGTCATAGCTGTCAGTAATAGAACTGCTGTCAACTTTTTCATCATTTTTCCACATCTTTCTTCTGATTGTTTTTATATAAAACTGCAAATTGTTTGCAAATTTATGATTCTTTTATTTTCCCGCACAATTTCCGGTATTTCCCTTTAAAATATCAATTCCATGCGTCAGTGCACCGATCGCATATTCCAGACACTCTCTTACCGCCTTCGGGCTTCCCGGGAGGTTGACGATCAATGCCTCTTTCCGGATTCCCGACACGCCTCTGGAGAGCATCGCCCTCGGCGTGATCTGCAGGGAATAATAGCGCATGGCTTCTGAGATTCCCGGTGTTTCGCGCTCAACTGCACGCATGGTTGCCTCCGGCGTATTGTCTCTTTTGGAAAAACCTGTTCCGCCTGTCGTTAAAATCAGATCCGCTTTATCTTCATCCGAAAGTTCACACAACAGTGCGGTCAGCGAGTCTCCATCATCCGGGATGATCTTTTTGAAAACTACCTCATAGCCCTCTTTTCCCACAATTTCTTCGACCGCCGCTCCGCTCGCATCCTCCCGCTCTCCCTTAGAAGCGGTATCGCTTAACGTGATGACTGCCGCTCGGTACTGCACACGAAATTCATCCCCGACACTGATCTTTCCGCCGTGAAGCACTTTCGCAAACACGCCGTTGGTCGGCATGATGCACTCGCCCATCCTCTGAAAAATTTCACAGCCGTGATGACATTCTTTTCCAATCTGCGTTAATTCCAGCACCACATCTTTGCACGTAAACCTTGTCCCGATCGGGAACTTTGTAAAATCATAGCCGCTCACGACGAGATTTTCTCCGAAAGCCCCATCTGTAACCTCTGCACCACGCGCCTTAAATGCGGCGATCGTTTCCTCTGATAATAAGGAAATCTGCCTGTGCCAGTTTCCTGCATGGGCATCTCCCTCAATGCCCCAGTTTTCCACAAATACTGCGGATTCTATATTTTTCTTCTGTGTGCCGCGCTTTTCACTGATGCACACAGCCCTCACTTTTCCCATTAAAAAACCAGCCTTTCCCACAACCTGCAAAGATTGCGTTTCTGTATAACATCTGTAAAACGAACTTCGTCTGTGTACGAAATTTCTATATTATCCTCCAATTTCAGACATTCCTCTGTGTTCTGTCTGCTCCGGTTCATTCATTTCCCCAAAATGATGGCATTTCGGTTTTTGTGTGATAGTCATTTCGATCTGCGCTTTTAACTCTGCATCCGAAGCGCCGTCTCTTAACAGCGTGCGCAGATCCATTCCTGTCTCATATTGCAGGCAGGGTTTTAAAAATCCGTCTGCCGTCATGCGGACACGATTGCATCCACCGCAGAATTTATGTGAAATTGCACTGATAAATCCAATTTTTCCTTCAAATCCATCAATTTCCATATAATGTGCTGGTCCGCTGCCAAGTTTTTCCGCGACCGGTTTGATTGTCCCATAAGTCTCACAGAGTATTTGCTTCACGTCTGTTTCTTTTAATGTATGTTTTTCTTTTCCCTGACCGATCGGCATCAGTTCGATGAAACGGATATTTATGCTGCCTTTTGCAAGTTCTGCCAGTGCAAGCAGTTCCTCTCTGGTCTGGTGCATCAGCACACAGTTCACTTTTACAGAGATTCCCGCCTGTTTTTGCGCTTTTCGCATGCCCCACAACACAGCTTCCAGATTGCTGTCAGAAGGTTTCTTTCCCGTATTACAGTCTCCTGTGAGGCGATTATAATGCTCTGGGTTTAATGTATCCAGACTGATATTTACACCATCAAGTCCCGCTTTTACAAGACCATCCAGCTGTTGTTCCAAAAGGATTCCGTTCGTCGTCAAAGTCACTTTTTCCATGCCACATTCTTCTTTCAGCCTGAAAATAAGTTCATCGACATGTTCCCTCACCAGAGGCTCTCCCCCGGTCAGTTTCACATTTTTGATCCCGAGACTCCGGTAAATTCCCGCAAGTTTTACGATCTCGTCATAAGTCAGAAGTTCTTCCTGTCCCAGATACGTCTTACACGTCTGCGGCATACAATAAACACAGCGCAGATTACAGCGGTCTGTGACCGAAATGCGGATATAGTCGATATTGCGGCTGTATTGATCTAACATTGTTCTCTTTCCTTACTTCGCTCAAAAAGTCCGGATTTTCCACCGTCTTTTTTCTCTAAATGAACGTCAAAAATTTCCATTGCGCGGTCCATTGCCTTGCACATGTCATAAATCGTCAGGAGCGCCACATTCACGCCCATCAGCGCCTCCATCTCCACTCCGGTCTTCCCGGAAACTTTGACCGTACACAGTGCCTTTATGATGTTTTCCGCTTCTTTTACCTCAAAATCAACGGTGCATTTATTCAGGCAGAGCGGATGACACATCGGGATCAGATTGGATGTCTGTTTTGTTCCCATAATGCCTGCCACACGCGCTACGGTCAGCACGTCGCCTTTTTTTGCCGTGTGGTTGACGATTGCAGACATCACTGCGTCATTCACACGGATCTTGCCGCTCGCCACCGCAATGCGCTCTGTGATTTCTTTTTCGGAGACATCCACCATCACGGCATTGCCATTCTCATCAAAATGATTCCATTCCATACCTCTTTAAACCTTTCCAAAAGAACAGTCCGGGAATCTGCACTCTGCACATCCGAGGCATAAGCCCCCATGTCCCAGCACATAAAAATCTTCCGCTTTCACCGGGATCCCGGCTGCGATCCTCGGCAGCATAATGTCAAAAATGGTGCTCTTTGCGTACATCACGCAGCCCGGCAGTCCCATGACCGGCGTTCCGTCCTCAAAATATCCGAGCAGAAACATAGCTCCCGGCAGCACCGGCGCACCGTAGGTGACAATCTGCGCTCCCGAACGTTTAATTGCTCCCGGCGTGCGGTCGTCCGGATCAACGCTCATGCCTCCGGTACATAAGATCATATCCACACCTTTTGCTTTGTACTCTGCTATTTTTTCCGTGATAAGCGCCTCGTCATCCCCCGGATAACAATGCTCTACCGTCTCAATGCCATAGGCTTTCAGCTTCCCAATGACCACATCGGAAAAGGTGTCCCGGATCAGTCCTTTTGCCACCTCACCGCCCGTCGTGATAAGCGCCGCCGTCTTTAATTTATAAGGAAGCACATTGATTAGCGGCTCTTTGCCCGCACACCGTTTTGCTGCTTCCATTTTCTCTTTCTCAATGATCAGCGGGATAATTCTGGTTGCCGCAAGCTTCGCCCCCTTTTTCACCGGGGTATAGGAATGTCTCGTTGCGATCATCATCTCTCCAAGTGAATTGACTGCCAGAAGTTTTTCCACATTGATTGTTAAAATTCCGTCAATGTCCGAGGTCAGCTCGATTTTCCCCTCTTTCGGCTGGGAGGCATGCATATGTTCTCCCTGACAGATCTCACGCAGGATCTCCGCCGCCTCATCCTCATGAAGCATGTTTTCGTTTTTCTCCCACACATAGAGATTTTCTTTTCCCATGGATAATAACACCGGGATATCCTCTTCTGTCACGATATGCCCCTTGCGGAATCTCGCATCTTTCGTGACACCCTTTATGATCTGCGTCATGTCATGACATAAAACATGACCGACGGCTTCCTCTGTTTTGATTAATTTCATTGTTTTTCCTCTTATTTTGTCTTGGCGTTCGGGTAAATGCGCGCCATCTTTGCGTCATCATAATGCTCATCCATGTACACCTGCCAGTTCTGCGTCGCTTCCACCTGTCTGCCTCTCTCATCATAGCGTATTAACGCCATGCAGGACACCACAACATTGCAGCACATAAATACGATCAGCATCCATGTCACTGTCTTACCGATCACAACAGGAATTTTTTCTATCAATCCTGAAATTTTCGGATACAGAATCTTAAACCACACAACGGCTGCGATTCCCCAGAAGAAACAGTACAACAGGTTAATCCTTCCGCCGAGGTTAAACGGCATCCAGCTGTAATCCCAGAATACTTTTCCAAATACCAGCTCCGTGAACACACTGCACAGATACTCGTAAGCACCGCCTAAAAAAGTGCCTGTCCAGAACAGAAATCCATCACTTCTGTCCTTATATTTATATAACATTGCCGTCACCATTGCAATCGCAAGTCCCCACACGATACTGAAAGGTCCCCACACCACACTGCTGCGGCTCATCCACACCCCTGCTGTGATACGGCAGAAAATCGTCTCCGTGATATCTCCTAAAAATGCTCCCACAAAAAATAACATCACGATTTTATAAAAATCACAGCCCTTTGCAAAAACGGTTTTATCCTTTGTGACCTTTTCCACAAAGCTTGCCTTCGGGTAGGCTTTTGTCATTCGTTTTTCAATCGATCCTGCAATCTTATTGCCAAGCCTGATGCGGAAACGATCGATTTTGTTATTTGCTTCCAGCCACTTCTCCGGGTGTCTGCTCTTTCCTGTCACAAGCAGATAGGAGGCGAGTACATCCACCACAAGCACACCGATCAGCACCAGCAGAACAATATGTACCAAAAGCTGTGGCAGTATTGCAAGCAATCGGAATACCCACCGGTTGGCATACTTCACCACAACATAACCCAATGCACCTTTTATCAGGGAAACCGGGAGACAGATGTAACCGTCTAAGTTCCATTTACTCTTACTGTAATCCCACCAGCGTTTGTGATAAAATTTCTCGATTAATTTTCCTGCAACAAACTCTGTCACCGCTGCATATAACGATGCGAACAAAAAAAGCCAGATCCCCGTCAGCTCCTGCAGACCGACTGACATTGCCACGGCTCCCACACCATATAAAATACAAAGCGGTCCGTTCACCAGTCCCCTGTTTGAAAACTTCCGGTGAAGCAGTGTCGCCACGACTGTCTCAAGAATCCAGCCTGCGAAGGAATATATAAAAAACAGCCATAATAAATCATATCCGGTAAACTGTATCATTCGTATGTCCTCTCAATCATTTTCCCACAGTCTGCACCATAGATGCGCAAACCTGTTAAATCGTTACTTTTCTTACAACACACCGGAAATTATAACATATTATCCTTATCTTGTGTTATGCAAATCTGAAAATAGCCCCAACAAAAAAAGAAAACGTTATCGGATTTTTCACCCAGATAACGCTCACTCATACTTTTCTTTAAAATAGTGCTTTTACAGTCGGATATAATTTCTGAAACTGCTGATATTTTTTCTCATATTTTTCCACCAGAACCGGATCAGGCTCAATAGTGTCAACAACTTTGACTAGTTTTTCACAGGCTGCTTCCACGCTCTCATATTCGCCACAGCCTACCGCTGCAAGAATGGCTCCGCCATATCCAGGTCCTTCCTCACTCTCGATAATGTCAAGTTTTAAATTCATGACTGCTGCGATGATTTTTCTCCACAATGGACTTTTTGCTCCTCCGCCACAGATTTTCGACCGCTCGATCGAAATTCCAAGGCTTCTCGCCACCTCTAAGGAATCACGCAGTCCGAATGCCACACCTTCTAAGACAGCCTGGGTCATATCTTCTCTTGTCGTATCCATTGACATGCCGATGAACATAGCTCTCGCATCCGGATTATTATGCGGAGAACGTTCCCCCATCAGATATGGAAGGAAAAATACCGGATTTTCTCCTAATTTTTCGATATTTTTCTGTTCTCCTGAATAATCTTTTGTCTTTAAGATCTCATCCATCCACCATTTGTTACAGGATGCTGCTGAAAGCATACATCCCATCAAATGATAGCCACCATCCGCATGGTCAAAAGAATGCAGTGCATTGTTCTCATCTACTCCAAACTTCTTACTGGTGATAAAAATTGTTCCGCTTGTTCCAAGAGAAAGGTTGCATCTACCTTCTCCAACCGTACCGGTTCCGACTGCTGCGGCTGCGTTGTCCCCGGCTCCTGCAATGATCTTTACTTCTGCAGAAAGTCCTAATTCCTCTGCAATTTCCGTTTTTAAGTTACCGACTGTTTCATAACTTTCAAACAGATCCGGCAGCTGTTCTCTTGTCACATGACAGATTTCCATCATTTCTTTGGACCAGCAACGGTTTTTTACATCCAAAAGCAGCATTCCGGATGCATCCGAATAATCTGTACAGAATGTTCCGGACAATCTGTACGCAAGATAATCTTTCGGAAGCATGATCTTCTTTACCCTTGCCCACAGCTGCGGCTCATTTTTCTGCATCCAGAGGATTTTCGGTGCTGTAAATCCTGCAAATGCAATATTTGCTGTGTATTCAGATAATCGGTTTCTGCCGATCACTTCATTCAGATAATTGGTTTCCTCTGATGTACGTCCATCGTTCCAGAGGATCGCCGGACGGATAACATGATCCTTTTCATCCAATGTCACAAGTCCGTGCATTTGTCCGCCAAAGCTGATTCCTGCTATTTCTTTTTTATCACATTCCGACAATAATTCTTTCAGTCCATCGACAGACTGCTCATACCAGTCATATGGATTCTGTTCTGACCAGCCCGGATGCGGAAATGAGAGTTCATACTCACGTGATGTGATCTTCTCGATTTTGCCATCCGCATTCATGAAAAGCAGCTTCACAGCCGAAGTTCCGAGGTCAATTCCGATATACTTCATCGCCATCCTCCTATCATTTTATGCAAAAGGATTCTCTGTTTTATAACGTACGCCTGCCGGCTGATTGTAACCAATTTCCTCTACATCTACTCCAATGTATTTGAATACTTCATATAATGCCTTGCCATAATGTCCGAAAGCAACTGCTCCATGATGAGGGAAATTCTTCTCGATCAGTACGTGACGATAGAATCTTCCCATCTCCGGAATTGCAAATACACCGATCGATCCAAATGATCTGGTCGCAACAGGAAGTACTTCCCCATGTGCAATATATGCACGAAGGATATTGTCTGCTGTGCTCTGTAAACGGAAGAATGTAATATCTCCAGGTTTGATGTCTCCCTCTAAAGTTCCGTTTGTTACTTCGATTGGAAGGCTTCTTGCCATTATTTTCTGATATCTCATTTCACAGAAGGATAATTTGCCTGATGCTGTGTTTCCACAGTGGAATCCCATAAATGTATCTTTTAATGTGTATGGGAATTTTCCTTCGATTTCTTCCTTGTACATATCTGCTGGTACAGAGTTATTGATATCAAGCAGAGTAACTGCATCTTCGCTGATCACAGTTCCGATAAACTCGCTTAAGCATCCGTAAATATCCACTTCACAGGATACCGGGATTCCCTGTCCGGTCAGACGGCTGTTCACATAGCATGGTACAAATCCAAACTGTGTCTGGAATGCAGGCCAGCACTTTCCGGCGATCGCAACATATTTACGATATCCTTTGTGATCCCTTACCCAGTCCTTTAATGTAAGTTCATACTGTGCTAATTTTGCAAGAACTTCCGGTTTCTTATTTCCATCACCAAGCTCTGCTTCCATCTCTGCTACCACTGATGGGATTCTTTCATCTCCTGCATGTTTATTGAATGCTTCAAATAAATCAAGTTCTGAATTTTCTTCTATTTCTACTCCGAGATTGTAAAGCTGTTTGATCGGTGCATTGCAGGCAAGGAAGTTCAATGGTCTTGGACCAAAGCTGATGATCTTTAAATCACTTAAAGCAACTACAGCACGTGCGATCGGTTCAAATTCATGGATCATATCAGCACATTCCTCTGCGGTTCCAACCGGATATTCCGGGATATATGCTTTGATGTTGCGAAGCTTTAAGTTATAGCTTGCGTTTAACATACCACAGTATGCATCGCCTCTTCCGTCTAACAAGCTGTTGCCGGATTCCTCTGCGGCTGCAATAAACATCTTAGGTCCTTCAAAATGCTTTGCAAGCAATGTCTCAGCGATCTCAGGTCCGAAATTTCCAAGATATACAACAAGTGCATTACATCCTGTTGCTTTCACATCCTCTAAAGCCTGTACCATATGGATCTCGCTCTCTACGATACAGATCGGACATTCATAAATGTGCTCCTCACCGTATTTTGCTTTGTAAGCGTCCATTAAAGCTTTTCTTCTGTTTACTGAAAGACTTTCCGGGAAACAATCCCTGCTGACTGCTACTACTCCGATTTTTAAATTTGGCATATTATTATTCATGTACTTTTCCTCCATTATACCTTTTATAATTTTGTCCTTTTCTTATTGTCAGGTTCTCGCCTCTTAATCCGTTAAATGCACCTTCTATCCCTGCTTCTTCATGTGCGATCAGCCATTTGTTCTTCGCCGTCATCAAAGCATCTTCCCCTTCCTTTGTTAACGGGAAATCAATGTCTGTATTCGTTCCTTTCGGAAGAATGACCACACATTTAAAACCATTTTCTCCATCATTGCATGGTGCATAATGAAGTGTTGTCCCATACATTTCAACTACAGTTCCTGCCGGCACAAAAAACGCTTCCACCTTAGAAGTATCATAAGTATAGTCTTTCTCTACATCCCAAAGCCAACCAAGCAGAAGAACCATATTGGTTACAGCAATGTTGATCTCGGAATTGCGGTGATACTCCAGTGCATTGAGCTTATGATTGTTTCCATTACAATATCCGACCTGGATCGGAAGACCACCATAAATGCGGTTTTTAAAAGCTGTTGCTTCAGACAGATTTTCCATTTCTTCTACCGATGGCACATAGATGACATCTTCCGGTAATGGTGTGTGTTCCATCTCCCTTAAGATCTTCACACATTCCATACCATTCCATACATTTCCGTATTTACGGAATCTTTCATCTGTAACTGAAAAAATCTCCATAATTACCCCCTGTTCTTTCTTGAAGCCATTGTTAATGTCTGACTCAAGTATAGCAAGCAGCAATTATGGAGACTAGTGATTCTTTGTCTAAGTAATGTCACTTTTTTGTCTTTTTCGTATTTTTGTTTAAAAATTATTCTTTCACTCTTTGCAAATGTTCATCTCTCATTTTTCTGTATTCATTCGGCAGATATCCATACTTTTTCCTCATCAGATTTGAAAATGCTTTACTGTTCGGGAAACCATGGTTCAATGCAATGTCACCTATTTGATGTTCTGTTTCTTCCAATTCCTTTACAGCATGTTCAAAACGTACACTCTGCAGATAATCCTTATAATTAATCTTTGCATATTTTTGGAACATTCTTGATAAATACGATGGAGAATATCCGAAAATCCCCGCCAGCTTTTCCAGAGAAATGTCTTCGGTATAATGTTCCTTAAGATATCCGGTAATCACTCCAAGACGTTTTAACTGTTTCGTATTTTTCAGCAATTCCTCATGCACTTCCAATTTCCGATATCTGGTGACAAGAAGGTACTCCAGCTGATAGAAACAGCTTAGCATTTGCAGCTCATATCCCATCCGGCACTCCGTATTCTGCTCATACATCTCATTTAACAAAGAAAAGATTCTCTCATCATCACTTTTTTTCACTGTGTGAAAACCAGATGAACTGTTCCTCCGTATAGTAACCGGCAAAGCTGCCAAGTGGAATCTGCAAGACGATCGTCTCATTTGGATCCGGTGCATAGATAGAATGTACTTCATTGCTGTTGACCAGAACAAAATCACCCGCCTGCAAATGATATTTTTTTTCATTTAAAAAGAAGTTAAGGCTTCCATCTTTCACCGCGAAGATCTCCACAGACCGGTGCCAGTGCTTGTCTCTTATGTATTTTCCGTCTTTTCCCTCGAAAAGGAAGAGCTTGAAGGGAAGTCCTCTGTTCGGGACGATTACTTCATGCTGACAGGATGCCTCGTTTTTCATGATTTTTCCTTTCTTATCGCATAGAGACATCCCATTGCCGATACCAGCATTAATATAAAAAATACAGGCCGATTCATATCTTCCCTGTTTTAGGCGAAACTGTTACAGCATCTTTTGTTGCTTCGGACGTGCCACTTATTGTAGCTTCGGTCGTACCGCTTGTCGTAGTTTCGGATGTATCTCCTATTGTGCCTTCTGTTGTCGTTTCCTTTGTTGAATTCTCTGTCGTTGTCTCACTCTTCTTATATGCGACCGCATAATTGGAAAATCCTTTTGTCTGGAACATCACGGTCTTAGCTGCAGAATCAAAGGATGCAGGAATAACCTCATAGGTTCCATCCGAATTCTCATGAATGACAATCAGATCATTGCTTTCAACCTCCAGATCTGCCCCCAACTGAAGGGATACCTTTGCCGGATTCTTCAAAGCTGCTATATTATTTACCCACAGATTTGTCGTTGAATTCTTGTAGAGGATCTGCGCCAGTTTAATATCAAAATACCCAACGATCCGATAATCCCCGGCTGCCTTTTCAAAGGCTTCCTGCTGTTGCGGTGTGAGTTGTGCATCCTTTATCATCAGTCTGCTGTTTCCAGAAGTGATCTCATTTTCTGCTAACTGAATCAATGCTTTTTTCACTTTATCTGTATTCAGTTCTGTCTGATCCTCTTTCTTTGTAAATATGCCGCAGATATGAACATTTGTATCCGGCATCGTGTATGTATATGTAGATGTATCTTCCAATGGTGTCAAAGACTGTCCATTGATTGTGATGGAATCAAGCTGGTACCCATATTCCGGTGTTACACGAAACGTTATTTCTGAACCCGGCACAATCAATCCATACCCATGACTGGCGTTCTGATTAATATCCTTTAATTCAACCGGGTTTCCGTCTTCATCTTTAATTCCAATAATCTCAACACTTCCATGCTTTAATAATTCATCCTCTTTCAGGCTTGTATTATTTGCATTATCACTCTCCCATACGATACTTCGCTTTGTTTTCGTCACCGCTGAACTCTTTGTAACCTCGATCGTATATGCACTTGCGGGTGCTGCTGCAAATTCCACGCTGTCCTCTGTTCCTTCCGGAAGATTGACTTGCATTCCATTTACCGTAACAGTTCCGATATTTCCATCGCCAAACGCCAGCTGAATCTTGATCAGATTATAGATTTCACCAGAGGCATATCCCTTCCCAGTCCCTAGTATCTTCTTGCTCTCTCTTCCGATTCTCTCTCCATTTAGACGAATCTCCATTCCAAATCCATCATAGGTTCCTATAATCTGAATATCATCCGGATAAACAGGCTTAGGTGATCCAGGTTCGTATACTGCCATGATATTCAGGTCACCGCTAAATTCATGTGGATCCAGCTTAATATACGGATTACTGTTAATATTATACGATTTCTCATTGATATAGAACCGAATATCCGAACTTGAAATACTCGGCAGTTTTTCTATGGATGGAGTTTCAAAAATAATATCAACCTTTAAATAATACTCATTCTCTAACAGATCGAGCGACATGCCAGTTCCACTTATCGAACAATCCTTATAATCATCGTCTTTCGTACATAATGTGATTTTTGCTTTACAGCCCTCATCAATATTAACCATAGCCTTTCCATCTTCAATGGATGCCCCTATAAAATTCAATGTCACCATGTTTTGATCTTCCGCCTTTACCGGAATACTTATCAACAACAGCAGACACATGCTGACACACAACCATGCACCCAGAAAAAACCTTGTTTTTTTCCTCATAATGTTTTCCTCCTTCTCTGTTTCACTCCCCAAAAGTTACTATTGATATTTTATCATAAATTTGGCAGTTGATGCAAAAAAATAAAGCTGTCACTCTACGAATTTTATTCGTTAAAGCGATAGCTTTTTCAAAAATAAAAAGCGGGTGATGGGAATCGAACCCACGTATCCAGCTTGGAAGGCT
>OGML01001345.1_pt1 | contig 21416 bp, 16 predicted proteins | sample 1572951 | NCBI WGS metagenome assembly OGML01 (sample SAMEA2581883, study PRJEB24529) | metagenome | biome: Human gut stool | place: China | collected 2011 | reverse complement strand
CACGAAACACGGTTTGCCTCCTCCTGTCCGTCTTTCCGGTATTCAACACCGAACGGCAGGCTTCCTTCGGGGCCGCTGCACGCCAGAATGACCGCACAGCGGCCATCTCCGCGGAACGTCTGCATGACAGAGCACCACGGCTTGTCCGCATTGACCTGAAGCGTACTGAGCTTCACGGTTTTGCTGCCGTATTCATATACGGCTTCGCCATAGATCGTATACTGGCCGGGCAGAAGCTCCGCGCTCCAGCTTGCAACACGGCAGGGCGCATTCTCTGTAGATTCTCCATACGCCATGCGCATAGCCTCGCCGCGCCAGAGGTTGATCCGCAGATTATCGGAGCTTCGGATCGCATAAACAACCGGCGTCACCGTAATGGAAGGCGTGCAGGTCGTGAAATTGGAAATATAAAAGCTGAATTGCTCCCCTGCTGCCAGCGTGTTCTGTCCGTAAGCAATCGCCGAGCAGATGCCGGTATTGTCATCGGCAGCCAATGTATACACCCTATGGTACAGCAGCTTCTGGCTTCCCGCATCAAGCGTCACGCACGCAAGCGACGGGTCGACCGGCCGCAGCACCACAAGGGTCCGAACAGCCGTTGTCATGCCCTCGTACCGGACGGATTCCGGCTGCTGATAGCCCTGATACGCCAGCACCCAGCCGTCATACAGAACCGAGTCGTATTTTTCGTAGACGGACCACGTCAGCTCCGTCCCGGCAGGATACAGGGAATCGACGCCGCCGAAGCGCAGCGTGCCATAGCCGCCCGTTCTTCCATCGAACTCGGGAATGGATACGGACACGGACGCGTTCGAGGCGTCCGGCGCGGCAGCGCTGACGGTAAAGGAAATGGAACGCGTGTTGTTCAGAAGATAGGCTTCCGATATACCGCTGGCCGTTACGCGGATCGTGGCTTCATAGCTGCCGGCAGCAAGGGAATTACAGGTTTCCGAAAGCTTGACATAGGCATTGGCCGAGAATCTGCTGACGGAGCGCTGGCTGTTTTTTTCCCAGACGGTCTGGCCGTTCTGCGTGATCGTTGTGACGATTTGCAGTCTTGCGCTGCTCAGGTTCACTGCGCTGTTGTTCAGCGCGATCCCGCCGATTTTGAAGGATTGGTTGGCAGGGATCGTATCAATGCCAAGCTCCAGATCATCAAACGTGGAAGCGCGGACGTACAGATCCTGAACGGAAAAATCCGCCGAGATGTTTTTGTTGTGGGTACCGGAGGCGTCCTGCTCCAGCTCTGCGCGGTAGGGTTCCAGAACGGTAAAGCTTTCGAGCCGCCACGGGAACGTCGAGGGATAGTCCAGCTCCCAGCTGTCGGCGCCGAAGCCGTCGAACATCCCGTCCATCATCATGACGCGCAGCCGGTTCGGCGCCTGGCGGCGCAGTGCGCCGTCGTATTTATCGGAATCAGAATCGGAAATGAAAATGGCGGGATAGGCTTCCTTGCTGTAGGGGCTGGCGGACGTGTCATGCAGATAGCCCCAGAGCGTGATAGCGTGGCCGCCGATGCGGAACGAGGAGAGATAGTTGCCGATGGAAATGCCGACGGCGCAGTCGCGCTCCAGCGCGTCAAGCACCGGCCGCAGATTGTCGATGTGGTTGGAAATTTCATAGGTCTGGTACAGACTGTCGGCGGGATACTCGGAAAGATACTTTCCGGATTCGCCCGGCGCGCGCAGCTGCGCCCAGCCGTCATTGCCCTGCATGGCGTAATAGCCGTTGAAGAACCAGTCCAGCCCGTATGTATACGAGCCGCCCGCGTCTGTAAACGCTGAAATGAACGACTCAAACAGATCGTCCTCTGTCCGGAAGCCCGCTTCGCTCCCCCAGCCGCTGAACCGGAGCATATTGGACGAAGCGGCAGCCCAGCAGAGGTTGGCGTCCGAGGCGATCTCCCCTTCCGCAACATCCGTGAATTCCTTTTCCGCGTCAATGAAGTCCACGTTGGTGAGGCTGAAATAGCGGTCCTCCAGCGCACTGGCCGTCAGCTCTGTCTGCACCTGCTCCAGCGTCGATTCTGTCAGGCCGGTCAGGAAAATTTCCCGCGTATCGTCGATGGAAAACGTGGTCTTGTAAAAACCGGTGCAGGTGGGCGCGCCGCCGCTCATCACGGCGGCATCCGGCTCGGAGAAGCCGACGGGCGTGACGGTCATCAGCAGCCGTCCGTTATAATAGATCGAATAAGAGGCGATTTTTGCAGAGCGGACGGAATTCGCAAGCCCGTCCGGATTCAGGACGCCGCTCCGCGTAAGGGTATTTCCGTCTGTGTCCTCCATGCGGGTCGTAAAGCCCGGCTCCGGGTCGAGCCGCAGCACAGCCAGCGTCTCCTGCGCGGCAAATACCTGTGTGCAGAGCAGGACCAGCAGCGCAGCCAGCAGCAGACTGCGTACAAAACGCCGATTCATAAGCAACTCCTCAATTTCTTTATTTCTTTCTAAATAATAGTATTATATCACCGGAAGCCCGTGACCGCAAGAGTAGAAATCAGGCCGTGCGCTGTGCCGTTTCAGGCAAAAACCCGTCTGTGCACAGATTGACTTTGCTGCGCCTGTCTGGTATTCTTATGGTGTATTTATGCTGCGGCGCAGGAGGTCAAGCTATGTCCGCTTACACCAAGCAAGCCATTAAAAATTCATTTTTGAAGCTGCTTAATGACCGGCCGCTCAATCAGGTCACGGTCAAGGCAATCGTGGAGGACTGCGGCATCAACCGCAACACGTTTTATTATCATTTTACCGACATTCCCTCGCTTGCGACGGAGATCATCACCGAACGGGCTGACCAGATCATCCGGCAGTACGCCAACCCGGATTCGCCGGAGGCGTGTTTGAATGCCGCCGTGCAGTTCATGACGGAAAACCGGCGCGCGGTCATGCATATGTACCGTTCGATCAGCCACGATACCGTCGCGTTTTATCTCATGCAGATCTGCCGCCACACGGTCGAGGCCTACGCGGCGGCAGCCTATGGCGATCTGCCGCTCAGCAAAGAGGACCGGGAGATCCTGATCCGCTTCTGGCAGTGCGAATGCTATGGGCAGATCGTTGAGTGGCTGTCCAACGATATGAAGTACGACATTCAGGCGCAGTTCAGCAGGCTCTGCACACTTTACCGCGGCGGATTTGAGGCAATGGCGCGGCAGGACGCCGATACAGGCATTCCGTGCTGATTGCCCGTTCCCCTTTTTCCCCGCATCTGCTATGATATCATGTAATACATCATGCTTTCACGGAGGTTCCTGATATGCGTTCCGGCTTTATTCTTTCCTGTGAGTCTACCATTGATCTCCCCTATTCCTACTGCGAACAGCGTGACATTCCCGTTTTGTTCTATTCCTATCAGGTCGACGGCGTCAGCTATGAGGACGACATGGGGCGTGATCCGGAGGCGCTGCCGCAGTTTTACGGCTTTCTGGACGCCGGAAAGCTGCCGAGCACAGCGCAGCTGAACGAATTTCAGTACGAGACGTTTTTTGACGCACTTTTGCAGCAGGGCGACGTGCTGCATATCGCGTTCGGCTCCGGTATGACGGCGTCCGTGCAGAATGCGATGCTTGCAGCGGAGACGCTGCGGGAGAAATACCCGGAGCGGAAGCTGACCGTGATCGATTCGCTCTGCTCGTCCTCCGGCTACGGTCTGCTGGTCGACGGCGCAGCCGATCTGCGCGACGAAGGAAGATCCATGGATGAGATCGCGGACTGGGTACTCGAAAAGCGTCAGAAGGTCCACCACCAGTTTTATTCCACGGAGCTGAAATTCTACCGCCGCAGCGGGCGTATGTCCGGCGCTGCCGCAGCGATCGGCACGGTGCTCGGCATCTGCCCCATCATGCGTCTGGACGACAAGGGCCGCATCATTGCCTATGACAAGGTCCGCGGCAAGAAAAACGCCGTCGCGCGCACCGTCGAGACGATGAAGCGCCACGCCGAAAACGGAGAGGATTATTCCGGCAAGGCGTTTATCTGCCACTCCAACTGCCTTGCAGATGCCGAGGCGACGAAGGCCGCCGTCGAAGCCGCGTTTCCGCATCTGAACGGCGAGGTGCGCATCTGCGATATCGGCACGATTGTCGCGTCGCATTCCGGCCCTGGCACCGTCGCGGTATTCTTCTTTGGAGACGACCGCGCACCGGAGGGTTCGGCTGTTTAAGCTTTTTCTAAATATTGACCCGGCTTTCCTCGCAGGAAAGCCGGGTCAGCTTTTATCCCTCTGCGGCCTGCAGCATTCTGTCGATGAGAATGCCATAGCCCTGTGCCGGGCTATTGACGAGCACGTGCGTGACTGCGCCGACCAGCCGTCCGTTTTGCAGGATCGGGCTGCCGGACATTCCCTGCACGATACCGCCTGTTTTGGCAAGCAGCGCCTCGTCCGTCACGGTAATGAGCAGGTTCCGGCCATTTTTCGCGTCTGCATCCACACGGTCAATGCGGATGGCAAAACGCTGCACCTGATCGCCGTCGACATTTGAAAGGATCTCCGCCGGGCCGGTCACGACCGACTCAGCAGGAGCCGTTTCGACTGTCTGCCCCTGACGCGGATGGGTCATCGTGCCGAATATCCCGCAGGCTGTATTTTTGTCCACGGTTCCCACCGTGTCCGTCACATCGAAAAGTCCGTGCAGTTCTCCCGGCATTCCGCGTGTACCGGCGCGGATCTCAGCAACGCTCGACCGCACCAGATAGCCGGACTGCATCATCAGAAGCTGCGTCCCGTCCAGACTGCTGACGCCGTGGCCGAGCGCACCGTAGCTTCCGGTTTCGGGGTCATAATAGGTGACAGTCCCGATCCCCGCGATATGGTCGCGTACCAGAACGCCGAGCCGGTAGCCGGACGGCGTTTTTTCCGGCGTGACAAGAAACTCTGCTTCCCTTCCGCCGCGTTCCACCCGCACGACAATCGGCTCGCTTTTCTGAATGCTTCCGAGCAGCGCCTGCGCGCTGTCTGTTTTCTTTCCGTCCGCCGCAATGATCACATCGCCCTTCCGGATCCCCGCCTGCTGCGCAGGTGTGCCGCTCTCTACCTCCGTGACCATCAGTCCCTCCGCATAGAGCTTGATGCCGACTGTATATCCGCCCGGAACCAGCGCGCGTCCGGCTGCGGCAGTCTGGCAGCACAGCGCAAGCGCAAGAACGAACGCGGCCAGCGCGGCCGGTATTTTTCTATAAAAAATGTTCCGCCTCATGTTCTCATCCTCTCCGCAAAAGTCTCAGCGCCATTATCTTGACCCGCCGAGCCGGAAAGAAACCGCGCATGGCGTATGTAAAAGAAAGTCTGTTTTCCTTGTCATGAATTAGAAATTCTCCGTTTTTCGAGAAAAAAGAAGTGTGTATCGGCAAAAAAGTCCTGCTTTTCCGCCGAAATCCAGAATTGCAGTTTCCATCTCAATTTAATTTCTGCAAAAAAAGAAAAATTAGTCTTGACTTTTCAGAATAAATCGTTATAATAATCATGCGCTTCGGAAAGAAGCTCAGCTAGGGGATTTGTGTAACGGTAGCACACCGGACTCTGACTCCGTTTGCGGGGGTTCGAATCCCTCATCCCCTGCCAGATGAAAAATCCGTAATCCAAAAGGATTGCGGATTTTCTCTTTGTGTATCATTTATCACGAAATATCAAACAAGATCCTTTCTGCAAAACGCCCGGCAGACAATCCGAATGTCTGCCGGGCGCTCTGTATTTGTGGTTATCTCGTCAAAACCGTGCCTGCCATGCTGCCGGTGAAGGCGTCGTTCAGGATGGCCGGGCGGCCAGCGACGAAGACAGTATCCATACCGGCGGAGAACTGCGCAGGATCGGAATAGGTTGCGCAGGTATGGACGGCGGAAAGATCAAAAATATTCAGGTCTGCATCCATGCCGGGCGCGAGAATGCCCTTTGTTTTCAGGCCCATGACCTTTGCAGCACGGCCCGTGCATTTATGCACGGCAGATTCGATGGAAAGCGCCCGCTTTTCGCGGACGAAGTGCTCCAGGAGCATTGTATACGTGCCATAAACGCGCGGATGGAGCATCCCGGTGGTGGGATAGGTGCTGTCGGAGATCACGCAGCTGTGTGCGTCGCGCAGGATATCGCAGATATCGTCCTCGGCAGCAATGAAATCGATCATGGTCACGTCGCAGTGCGCAGCCTGCAGCAGATCAAACAGTGCGGTAAAGGGGTCCTTCCCCTGCTGCTCCGCGATGGCGGCGATGCTCTGCCCCTCATACTGCCGCAAATCCTTCCGCGAGATGCTGGACGCGACAATATTCTCAAAGCCGACGAGAAGCGAGATATTTTCAAAGTCGCTGCCGGTCAGCATACGGTCTTTCAGCGCTTCGCGGAACGCGGGATCGGCCAGATTCTCGGTCAGCACTTCCAGACCGCCCTTCTGGCTCTCTGGCGGCAGAACGTGGACAAGCTGGGTCGAACCGGCTGTATAGGGATAGACGTCGCAGGCGATCTCCACGCCCTCCTGCCGTTATGCTATTACCTTGCTTAGAATCACCGGCGTGCAGCGGTGCCAGTTGGCCTTGCCAATGGATTTAAGGTGGCTGACCTCGACGGGGGTATGCAGTGCCTTTGCGACGGTGATCATTTCGCGGAGCGCATCGACCACGCCGCTGCCTTCCTGCCGCATATGGACTGTGATGGGAATGCCGGAATTTTTAAGCGGCTGAAGCGCTTCGATGAGCGCTTCGGTCGAATAGAAGCAGTCCGGCGCGTAGCCGAGGCCCAGCGAAACGCCGAGCGCGCCTGCAGCAAGCTCCTGCTCGATCAGGCGGTGGATCTCAGCCATCTGGGCCGCGTCAAGCTCGGGCGTACCGAAGCCTGCCGCGCAGGCGCGGATGGTGCCGCTGCCTGCCAGCATGGCGGTGTTGATGGGGCTGGGGGTCTTTTTTGCAGCGCACAGATAGGAAGCGAGGCTGGAAAAATCGGCGTTCTCCGGCAGCGCGCCCGCAACCGGGGTCAGATATGCCTCGATCTCTTTTTTGTATGCACCGGCGCAAGGCGTGACGGACAGGCCGCAGTTGCCGTTGACGATCGTGGTCAGGCCCTGCTTCAACTCAAGTTCGCCGAAATGCGGACGGAAGAGCGCCGCGTCGGCATGGCGGTGAATGTCGATGAAGCCGGGCGTAACATACTTCCCTGCTGCGTCAAGGACTGTCCCGGCAGAAGCATCCTTGAGATCACCAACTGCGGCGATTTTTCCGTCTTTAATCGCAACATCGCCTGCGGCCGCCGGTGCGCCAGTTCCATCGATCAGAGTACCGTTTTGAATCAGATAATCAAACATCTTTCTTTTTCCTTCGTATAGACGCAGAGCGCAAGACCGGTTCTCCGGCCCTGCGCTTTGCTTTTTTATTTGACAGGTTGGATGTGCCAGATGTCTTCGGCATACTGGCGGATGGTGCGGTCAGAGGAGAACTTGCCGGCGGAGGCGACGTTCATGAGGCACTTGCGGCCAAAGGCGATGCGGTCGCAGTAGTCATGGTTCACGCGCAGACGGGCCTTTTTGTAGCTGTCGAAGTCGTAGAAGATGAAATACTGATCCGGCTTATGCCAGCTTGCACCTTTGAGCAGAGACGTATAGAGCTCGTGCTGCTCTTCATCAGTGGGAACAGTCCCGTCGATCAGGGTGTCGACGGCGCGGCGGAGGTTCGGGTTGGCCTCGTAGAAGCTGCGGGCGTTGTAATTGGGCTTTACCATGTTGATCTCCTCGACGGTCGCGCCGAAGATATACTCGTTCTCGCTGCCCGCCTGTTCGGCGATCTCGACGTTTGCGCCGTCGAGCGTGCCGAGCGTCACAGCGCCGTTCAGCATGAGCTTCATATTGCCCGTGCCGGAAGCCTCCGTACCGGCCGGAGAGATCTGCTCGGAAACATCGGCGGCGGGGATGATATGCTCGGCGTAGGAGCAGTTATAGTTCTGCACGAAGACGACCTTCATGACGCCGTCCATGGCGGGATCGCTGTTGATGAGATCGGCCACGCGGTTTACATAATGAATAATTGCTTTTGCACGGCGGTAGCCCGGCGCAGCTTTTGCACCGAAGATGAATGCGGTGGGCGTAAAGTCCTTGATGCTGCCGTCCTTGATAGACAGATACAGATCCATAATGCTCAGTGCATTGAGCAGCTGTCGCTTATACTCATGCAGGCGCTTGACCTGCACGTCGAAGATGAACGACGGATCGAGCGCGACGCCCTCATGCGCTTCGATCACGCGGCAGAGCTGACGCTTCTTTTCCAGCTTGATGGCGTTGAACTGCTTGATGGTCATTTCGTCGATCCCGGCCTTCAGCCCTTCCAGCTGGTCGAGGTTTTTAAGATACCCGGTTCCGACCTTGCTGTCGAGCAGGCCGCAGAGCTCCGGATTGGACAGGCCCAGCCAGCGCCGGGGCGTAATGCCGTTGGTCTTGTTCTGGAAGCGGTCGGGATAGACGGCGTACCAGTCCTTGAACAGATCGTCCTTGAGTATCTGGGAATGGATCTCTGCAACGCCGTTGACGGCGGTGGACATATAGACGGACAGATTTGCCATGTGCGCCTGCCCATCCTTGACGATAAAGAGCTTCGAATGCGGATGCTCCTGCTTGAGCTTTGCGTCGATGCGCTCAATGATCTCGCAGACCTCCGGCACGACGGAGCGCAGCAGCTCCAGATCCCACTTTTCGAGCGCCTCGGTCATGACGGTGTGGTTCGTATAGGCGAACACGCGGCGGGTCAGCTCAAACGCGGCGTCAAAATCCAGTCCCTCGGCCATCAGCAGACGGATCAGCTCCGGAATGGACATAGCGGGATGCGTATCGTTCAGCTGGACAGCAATAAACTCCGGCAGGCGGTAATAGTCTGTGCCGTGCTGCTGGCGGTAGTCGCGCAGGATATCCTGCAAAGACGCGCTGGAAAGGACGTACTGCTGCTTGACGCGCAGGCGCTTGCCCTCCCATGTGGAGTCGTTCGGATACAGAACGCGGGTGATATCCTCGGCCTTGTTCTTCTTTTCAAGCGCCTTAACGTAGTCCTGCGCGTTGAAGGCGTCGAAGTTCAGCTCCTCCTCGGCCTCGCACTGCCAGAGGCGGAGCGTACCGACCGTCGTTGTTTCATAGCCGATCACGGGCATATCATACGGGACGCAGTTGACGGTCTGGTCGGCAAATTTGACCTTGACGGCCAGCTTGTCGCGGCGGTGGCTCCACGGGTCGCCGTATTTCGTCCAGTCGTCGGCATTTTCACGCTGGCAGCCATTGACGAACGACTGCTTGAACAGGCCGAAGCGATAGCGCAGGCCATAGCCGGTCAGCGGCAGGTCGAGCGTCGCGGCGCTGTCAAGGAAGCAGGCGGCGAGACGGCCAAGTCCGCCGTTGCCGAGGGCCGCGTCCTCAATGTGCTCCAGGCACGCAAGATCGACGCCCTTTTCAGCAAAGGCCGCTTTCATCCCGCGCAGAATGCCGAGGTTGAAGAGGTTGCTGTAGACCAGACGGCCGACGAGATATTCCGCGGAGAAATAGAACGCGCGGCGGCCCGGCGCCTGACGGCGCTTGGTCTTCGTCCATTTGTCGCTGATCTCCATCATGATGACCTGGCCGAGCGCCTCATGCAGGCGCTCCGGGGTCGTTTCCTGCAGCGTCTCGTCATGCTGGAAATGCAGCAGGGCCTCGGTCTGTTTTACGATTCGTTCCGAAAATTCGCTCATAGGTTACTCCTTCCTGGGACTCCGCCGGGCAGACTGTCCGGCGGCTTTTAAAGAAGCGCCCACCTATCCGGCAAGGACAGGTGGACGCCAGATGACTGTAGGTATTATACACGATTTGACCGCTCTGTCAAACCTGCAATTTTTTGGGCCAGCGCTTCGTTGGCCGCGCCGGGCAGCATACGCCAGCGCCAGTTCGACTGCAGAAGCCTGCCAGGTTCGTTCATACGCGTTTCCCGGCCCAGACGCAGATAGTCCTGCATCTGCATGATAAACAGCTGTGCCTTGGACTGCATACCGGCCTCGATGATGGCGTCGGCCAGATCGTCCTCCGCCGTAATGCCGAGATAGCTGCGGGCATAGGCGTCCGTTTCTGCGTCAATTCCCTCGCACCACTGGATAAGCGTTTCATTGTCGTGCGTGCCGGTGTAGCAGATGGCGTTTTCAGGATAGCGGTCGGGCAGATAGTTGCTCGGTTCGCGCGGGTCGAAGGCAAATTCCAGCACCTTCATGCCAGGGAAGCCGGAATCAATCACAAGCTGCTGTACCTCCGGCGTCAGGAAACCGAGATCCTCGGCAATAAAATCGGTATCCGGGAAATTCTTCCGGATAGCATTTACAAGCTTCATGCCGGGACCCTTGACCCATTCGCCCTTGCGGGCCGTGCGGTTGACAGCAGGAATGGCCCAATAGCTTTCGATGCCGCGGAAATGGTCGATGCGGACGACGTCGAAGCTCTCCCCTGCTGCGCGCAGGCGTCGCATCCACCAGGAGAAGCCGTCCTGTTCCATGTGCGCCCAGTCATAGATGGGATTGCCCCAATACTGTCCATTGGCGTTGAAGCCGTCAGGCGGGCAGCCCGCGACGACGCGCGGACGGCGGGTGCGGGTCAGCTGGAAGTTCTCCGGGTGCGACCAGACGTCGGCGGAATCCAGCGGAACATAGATGGGGATATCGCCGATGATCAGCACGCCGTTTTCATGGGCATACTCCCGCAGCCGCTGCCATTGCGTATGGAAGCAGAACTGCAGGAACCGTTGAAAATCAAGCTCGTCGTGCAGCAGCTCACGGTAGTACGCCATGGCCTCCGGCTGGTGCATCCGGATATCGAGCGGCCACTCGGTCCACGGGCCGTCGTTATAATATGCCTTAACGGCCATAAAGAGTACATACTCCTCCAGCCACGCACTCTGCTGGCGGACATATTCCGTGTAGCGCTCCGCCGGGGCCTTGTGGAAGCGGCTCCATGCCAGATGCAGCACCCGCAGGCGCTGGTCGTACATCTTCGAAAAATCGACCTGATCGGCGCGGCTGCCCCAATCGACGCGGTCAAGCTCCTCCTGCGTCAGGTATCCGTCCTTGACAAGCTCGTCCAGATCGATCAGATACGGGTTCCCGGCGAAGGTAGAGAACGCCTGATAGGGCGAATCGCCATAGCCGGGCGGGTTGATCGGGAGGATCTGCCAGTAGGTCTGCTTTGCCGCTCTCAGAAAATCAATAAAGTCATAGGCTGCTTTTCCCATGCTGCCGATGCCGTAGGGCGAGGGCAGCGAAGTAATGTGCATCAGGATTCCACTGCTTCTTTTCATACTATCACTCTTATTTCGCTTTCGTTGAAAACAAGCAAAAGCAGCGGTTGGGCGCTGTTTTCAGCTGTTTTCGAGTTTTCTGACGCTTTCACGGTTGGAAAGCGTAAACGGTACGGTCATATGGCGGGCCTGCCCGCCGCGCTCGGTGCAGTCCATCAGAACAGAAAAGCTGCGCCGGGCCAGAAGCTCGACAGACTGGGAAACGGTAGAAAGCTTCGGGGTATAGAAGCTGCCGATCCTCAGTCCATCATAGCCGATGATGGAAATATCGTCAGGGACGCGCTTTCCGGCGTCTACCAGTGCGCGGATCGCGCCGATGGCAATGACGTCTGCCATGGCGAACACAGCTGTGACCTGCGGTGTGTCGCGCAGGACGGCCTGCATACCGGAATAGCCATCCTCATAGCTGTAACGGCCGGTGTGGTAGTAGGTCTGTTCGTCGAACTGCATCCCGTTTTTCCCGAACGCTTCCACGCAGCCTTCATAACGCTGCGCAGACGTATCGGATAAAAGCCGGTCGCCGCCGAGAACAGCAATGTTTCTGTGGCCGCAGCGGATGAGATAATCGACAGCGCAGGCAGCGCCCTGCCGGTCGTTGGTCGTAACGCTGGACAGGTTCTCAAACGGCAGATCGCTCGCATCGTTTGTAACAATGATGGAGGGCACATGGATCTTGTCGAAATCGCTGACAAAATGACGGTTCGTCGCACCGAGGAACATCACGCCCATGGGCTTGCGCTCCCGGCAGAGCTTGACGGCACGAAGCACCTCGTTATCGTCTTCATCGATAAAGTCGACAATCAGCGAATGCGTGGTGCGCGAGAAAAGGGACTGCAGATGCTCGACCATACCGGCAAACAGCTCGTTGGCCGTACCCTTGACAATGATGAGTACGGTGTTGGAGCGCTGCTGCTTTAAAAGCTGTGCGCTTTCGTTGAGTTCAAAGCCGCGTTCCTGCGCAATGGACAGAATCGCCTGCCGCGCTTTTTCCGAAACATTCGGCTGGTTATTGAGCACGCGAGAGACAGTTCCAAGCGAATAACCGCTCAGTCTCGCAAGATCCTTGATCGTCATATCTGCTGTTCTCCTTGGTTTTGCTGATTCTGTATCACTATCATACAGAACCTCTGAAAAATCCACTTAAAACAGGCAAATTTCTTTATCCCTTTACCGCGCCGGCAGCAACGCCCTTGATAATATATTTCTGGCAGCAGAGATAGAAGATGACGACCGGGACGATGGACATCAGGATCAGCGCCATAGTCGCGCCCATGTCGACGGAGCCGTAGCTGCCCTTGAGGTACTGGATGTGGATGGGGATGGTGCGGAATTCGTTGATATCAAGGACCAGATACGGCAGGAGGTAGTCGTTCCAGACCCACATGATCTCCAGAACACCGACGGAAATGAAGGTCGGCTTCATCATGGGCAGGACAACCTGGAAGTAGGTCTGCACCGGAGTGCAGCCGTCGATAACAGCAGCCTCTTCAATGGAGCGAGGGATGGACTTGACAAAGCCGGTGAACATAAACACAGCGAGGCCCGCACCGAAGCCGAGGTAGACAATGGGAATTGTCCACGGGCGATTGAGCTTCATAGTATCGGCGGTCTTTGCCAGCGTGAACATGACCATCTGGAACGGGACGACCATGGAGAACACGCACAGGTAGTACACAATGCGGCAGACGAGGCTGTCGACACGGGAAATATACCACGCGGCCATGGACGTGCAGATGAGGATCAGAGCTGCGGAAAGCAGCGTGATCATCAGGCTGTATTCGACGGATTTATAGAACGGGTAGTTGCCGAAGGTCATACCCTTGATATAGTTCTGCAGCCCCATGAAGGTGTTGCTTGTGGGAAAGGCAAACGTATCAAGGTTAATAGCGGCGTTGGTCTTGAGAGAGTTGACCAGAACGATGAAGATCGGGTAGAGATACGCAACGGCAATGATCGCAAACACGACCGTCAGGACGGTATGCGAACGGCGCTCTTTCTGGAAGCCGGTATTTTTCATTACTGATCGACCTCCTTCTTTCTGGTGGACACAAGCTGGGCAATGCTGATGATCGCGACCAGGATAAAGAACACAACTGCCTTGGCCTGTCCGGGGCCTTTGGAGTTGGAGGTGTTGGAGTTGACGATGTTCAGAGCCAGCATTTCCGTGGTCTTGATGACGTTGCCGTCAGCCAGCGTCTTAAAGGGTGAGCCGCCCGTGAGGGCCAGGTTCTGGTCGTAGAGCTTGAAGCCGTTGGTCAGGGACAGGAACGTGCAGATGGTGATAGACGGCATGATGTTCGGGATTGTGATGTTCCAGAGCGTTTTCCAGCTGGATGCACCGTCGATCTTTGCGGCCTCCAGCATATCCTCCGGGATTGCCTGCAGGCCTGCGATATAAATGATCATCATATAGCCTATCTGCTGCCAGCACATGAGGATGATCAATCCCCAGAAGCCGTATTTGGTTTCCAGCACGACGGCTGTGTCGAAGTTGCTGAGGATGCCGTCGAAGATCATGAGCCAGATATAGCCCAGAACGATGCCGCCGATGAGGTTCGGCATGAAGAAAACGGTACGGAAGATGTTCGAGCCCTTGATACCCTTAGTCAGAACGTAGGCAACAGCAAAGGCCAGAACGTTGATGATGAGCAGGGATACGAGCGCAAACAGTGCCGTATACCAGAACGCATGGAGGAAGCCCTCATCCTGGAAGATGGTCTGGTAGTTTTTCAGTCCCACCCACGTCCACTTGCTGGTCGTCTTGAACTTGCAGAAGGACAGGAACAGCCCCTTTGCAAACGGGTACAGGAAGCCCACGCAGAACGCTGCGAACGTCGGCAGCAGGAACAGCCAGCCCCAGCGCTGGATCGGGCGGCGGATCAAGCTGCATGACAGAGCCGAATCGTCATGTTTTTTCTTCTTCATCATGCTTCTCCTTTATCATTTATATACTTTCTTGACAATTTCACAGACAAGCGCCCGGCCTCCGGGCGTTTGTCCGCAAAATCTTCGGCTGCGGCAGTTTCTTTTCTGTAAAAAAGGGGGCTTTGCAGCCCCCTCTTTACTTTTGGTCACGCCTTATTGCTTATGCGTTTTCCTTTGCATACTGGGTCGCCCAGCCCTGCACGAATGCAGTCTCGACAGCGGACCAGTCGCCGGTACCGGCAGAGTACTGGGTCAGAGCGTCGACAACGGCAGCACGCCAGTCGTCAACAGCGGGAGTCCAGTTGAATGCCCAGGTCACAACGTACTTGCCATCGGCAGTGTACTTGTTGGCATCCTGGAAGAAGACGTTCTCCGGCTCCTTGGCGTCCTTGAACGGGCAGGGGCCAAACTCTTGTGCCAGCATCGTGGTGCCTTCGTCAGAGGTAACGACCCAGACGAGGAAATCGATGGTAGCCTGAATGTCCTCTTCAGAGGCTTCGTTGTTGATGGCCCAGCAGTTCTCAGTGCCAGCGCACAGGCCAGCCTCTTCTTCGCCGTCAACACCGCAGTAGATGGGGATCATAGCCAGATCGTCGGGGTTCATGCCGAACGTGCCGGTCAGGTTGGAATATTCCCAACTGCCGTTCTGATAGAACGCAGCCTTGCCCTCGCCGAATTCAGCCTCGGACTCGTCGCCGGTAGCGGTAGCCAGAGCAGCGCCGGTGGTAGCGGAATCAGTGATGTAGAGATCCCAGATGTTCTTGAAGTTGTTGAGGTAAGCACCGGTGATGGTGGCGGGCTGCGCGGTCACGCCGTCGTCACGGAACTCGTAGTACAGCGGCATATTGGCCAGATGGCCGGAGAAACGCCAGCTGGAGGAGCCGTCGAGGCCGGCGGAGGAGAATGCGTCGAAGCCGAGCTCGTCAGCACGGGCATGGATGTCGTCAGCGACAGCCTTCAGGGATTCGAAGTTGGTGATCTCGTCGATGGAGTGGCCGGCCTTCTCAAGCAGAGCCTTGTTGACGATGATGCCGAACGCCTCGTAGCAGTAGCCGATGGCGAGGGTCTGGCCGTCTTCACCCTTGAGGTTGAAAGCATCGGTGGTCATCTGATCCATGATGGCAGTGCCGTCAAACGGATAGCAGTAGTCGCCGTAGGAGTTGATGGCGCCCTGGTTGCCGCACTGGAACAGGGTCGGAGCGGAGCTCTTGTCAAGCTCGGCTGCGAGAGTGGTGTCATAGGTGCCGGAAGCAGCGGTGACGACCTTGACGGGAACGCCGGTCTGCTCGGTGTAGGTGGCGGCGAGCTTCTGCCAGGCTCCGTCCGCTTCGGGCTTGAAGTTCAGGTAGTAGACAGAGCCGGTTGCTTCGGTCGCGGCGGGCTCTTCCGTCTCGGTCTCAGCAGGGGTGGGCTCTTCGGTGGCCGGGGTATCGGTCGTCTCGGCCGGGGTGGTCTCTTCGGGCTGTGCGGGCTCGGTCTTGGATGCGCAGGCAGCCAGGCCAAGAACCATCACGAGCGCCAGAAGCATTGCGATGATCTTTTTCATGGTATTTCCTCCTGAATGATTTTTGAATTCTGGAAACGTTTCCATTTCCAATGCCCATATTATACTACATTTTTCTGATCTGAGCAATCAAAATTTGTTCCAAAAAAATTTTCAGCACTTTGCACGATTTTAAGGCTGCAAAATTGTGCAGTTTGCTTCTATCCTCTTTCCGGCTTGCGTTTTTTCTGTTCAGTCGATATAATATTCTATATTCTTTCCTGAAACGAGGCGCGCTATGAAGTTCTTCAATTATGATTCCCCTTTTTGGTCGTTTATGTCGCGGATCGCAGACCTTGTCATTGTAAATATACTGTGGCTGGTTTTCTGCATCCCCGTGTTCACCATCGGCGCATCAACGGCGGCAATGTACCGCGTGACGCTCAATCTGGTGCGCGGTGAGGGCGGCGGTGTCGTCCGCAGCTTCTGGGCGTCGTTCAAGCTCAATTTCAAGCAGGGCGTTCTGCTGTTCCTGATCCTTCTGATCCCGACGCTGCTGGTGATCGTTGAGGTTGAGATCTATCTGTCCGGTGCGGTGGCACAGTCGGTCTGGATGGGCGTGATTTTCTGCTTCCCGGCGCTGCTCGTTTCGCTGGTCGGCGCATACATCTATCCCCTGCTGGCGCAGTTCGACAATACCATCAAGAACACACTCAAAAACGCCATTCTGCTTTCGATCGGCAACCTCCCCTATTCGCTCGTGATGGCGGCGCTGAATCTGTCCGCGCCGCTCCTGCTCCTGTTTGCGACAAGCTTTTTCCTGCGGACGTGCATTTTCTGGATCCTGATCGGCGGTTCGCTCGTCGCGATGCTCAATTCATATCTGCTGCGGAAAATCTTCAAAAAGTATTTTGAGCTGGATTAAATGCGCGCCCGGTGCAAGGCTGCACCGGGCGCATACTTTTTATCTTCTCAATGCCGCGATCAGTTCCAGAAGGCCGTAGACAATGGGCTGGTGGAGCAGGTAGATGAACAGGGACTGGCGGCCGCACCAGCAGAAGAACCGCGCGATCGCGCTTTCCCGGAACGTGCCGGGCAGGCGCGTTTTTTTGTCCGCGTAGACCGTCCTGCCGAGAACTGTGCCGAGCATATACCAGCCGAGGTGCGGCAGGAGCGGAAAATAATCGCTGGACGCGAAGCCCTCATAGGCAAAGCCGAACGGGAAAAGGAATTTTGCCTCCACGACCGTGCCGGAAATGAGATAGCCGGTCACAACGAGCACAACGCCCATAGCGGCAAGCGCCTGCGTGGGCAGCTTTTTATAGGCGGGATAGAGCATCATGCAGATGCCCAGCAGATGCAGTACGCCGAACCAGACGATCACATCGCGCGAAGCCATGCCGAGGCGGTACATCCCGAAGGTCACAAGCGAAATGAGCATTCCGCAGGCAAAGACGATACAGCCGCGGCGGAAGCTGCGCGAACCGAGCGTAGCACAGCAGCCGGACAGGACGACGAAGATCACGCCGCCATACTGCTGGATGAATACGTACCACGCGGGCAGGTGCAGATCAAGGCCAATAAAATAGATCAGATCAAAAATCAGATGGATGAGGATCACGCAGAGGATGCAAAGGCCGCGCAGCGCGTCCAGCTCCCAGATCCGGTCGGTTTTTTTCATGGAAATCACCTGAAATCATTACAGCCTGCCGCGGAACGCGGCAGGCTGCCGAAATAAATTACGAATTCTTTGCGTCTTCCAGCGCCTGGCGCTCGGCTTCTTCTTCTTCGAGCACACGGTAGGCAACCTTGCCGACCAGCGTTTTAGGCAGCTCGGGCCGGAACTCGATATCATACGGCATGGCGTATTTTGCGATATGCTGGCGGCAGTAGTCGAGGATCTCCTGCTTGACCGCGTCCGACGGCTCGTAACCGGGGCGCAGGACGACAAAGGCCTTGACCTTCTGCATCTTATACGGATCCTTGACGCCGATGACGCAGGACAGGAGGACTTTTTCGTGGCCGTCGATGATGTTTTCCAGCTGGCCGGGATAGACGTTATAGCCGGAGGTGATGATCATGCGCTTGATGCGCTGGGAGAAGTAGACAAAGCCGTCCTCGTCCATCTTGCCAAGGTCGCCGGTGTGCAGCCAGATGCGGCCGTCCTCATGGCGGCGGAGGGTGTTGTGCGTTTCCTCGGGGTTGTCGACATACTCGAGCATGACCGACGGGCCGGAGACGCAGATCTCGCCTTCGAGATTCGCGTCCAGCTCCTGTTTCGTGCCGGGCTTTACAATCTTATAATACGTATCCGGGAACGGGACACCGATGGAGCCGACGCGGTTATAATCCTTCGGCGTCAGGCAGGAGGCCGTGACGCATTCGGTCAGGCCGTAGCCCTGACGCACCTGCACGGAAGCATTGTGGGCCTTGAGGAAATCGTCGACCTTTTTCTTCAGCTCGATGGACATACTGTCACCGCCGGAGAACACGCCCTTGAGGCAGCTGAGGTCTGCGTTTTCAAGCTTTTCTGCGCGCAGCAGCGCCTCAAACAGCGTCGGGACGCCGGGGATGATATTGGGCTGCTTTTTGATGAGCAGCTCGGCGTAGGTATTGACGTTGAACTTCGGAACAAGGATGCAGCACGCGCCGCCAATCAGGGCGGTATGGATGCCGATGCCGAGGCCGAAGCCGTGGAACACGGGCATGACGGAGAGCATCTTCAACCCGTCGATGGGCGAGAAGCCGGAGGCAGCGATGGTCTGCAGGCCCAGCGCGTTAAAGTTCATATTGGACAGGAGAATGCCCTTGGTCGTGCCGGTCGTGCCGCCGGAATAGAGGATGGACGCGCCCTCCTCCGCCTTGCCGAACTCTCTCGGCAGGGGCAGGTCGCGCTTTTTGCCGACGCGCTGGAATTCCGACCACCAGATGTAATTGCCCTTTTTCGGGGGCTTGGGGTATTTGCGGGCTGCCGTCAGGGCATAGCCGAGGGCAAGATGCGGGTACAGCTCGTCCTCGATTTTGGCAAGCAGGAGCTTGCAGTCCGGAACGTCAAGCTCGGGCATGATGGGTGCGATCTTGGCGTAGAACTGGTCAAGCGTGAGGATGCACTTGGAGTGCGAGAAATTGAGATAGAACTTGATCTCCCCCGCAGCGGAAAGCGGATGGATCATGTTGGACACCGCGCCGATGCGGTTCAGGCCATAGAACGCGTGCAGGGCCTGCGGGCAGTTGGGCATACAGATAGTGACGCGGTCGCCCTTTTTGATGCCCATGGCGAGAAACGCCTGCGCCGTCTCGTCGATCTTCTGCATGAACTGCGTGAAGGTCGTCTTTTTGCCCATGAATTCATAGGCAGGCAGCTTCGGATTGCGCTCTGCTGCGGCTTTGACCATCTGATAGATGGTCTTCTGCGGATAGGACAGATGATGCGGCACATTGCCGTAATACTTTAACCAGGGAGCGGAAGAGGAAAGACTCATTTTTTCATCCTTTCGAGCGAGTTTTTTCACACACCTCTGCCGCCCCATTCACACACCAAAGACGGCAGTTATCTGCATTATACCTGTTTCGGCCCGAAATAGCAAGATTTTCTTACAGGCAGATGCGGCGGTTTGTCTTATTCCTCATATATTTTAAGGAGCCGTCCGGGCGGGCGGCTCCTTTTGTTTGTGTTTTTCCATAGCGCTGCGGTTTCTCCGACAGCAGCAGAAGGTTGACGCTTTCCGGTGCTCAGGAATTTCTTGCCTTGTCGCAGAATGCACGGACCTCCCGTTCGTCGATCACCGTACGCCTCTTTTATCTATACTGTAAGCGGCGGTTCCGCTGCCGCGCTTGGGCAGGTGCCAGAGAATACACTTGCGCTCTGCCCGGCTGATGGAACTGGCTTCCTGTCCGTTATGCAGCATATGTTCTGTGAAACCGTCGTTCTGTACACGTATGAGGACGGCGCACTACATGAGCAGACGCTGCTGTATGAAGTCCCTGTCGATCAGCTGCCTAAAAACGCGTCCACGCCTCTGGATGAGATGGGTACCATGTCTTCACATGGTTCCGCACCTACTCGGTCGACGCTCTTTCCGGTCTGTCCCAGTCCGGCGTTTCGTCCGGCTCCAGTGCGGATATTGTCGCTCTGCTCAAAGCAGAAGCGAGCGCTTCCTGAATTTCTCTGCAAAACGCGCGTCTGTCTGTAGCAAAGCCCGGCTCCGCGCGGGAGCCGGGCTTTGCTTTGGTATTAATCCACCATGCCGTATGCCTGCTCAAAGAGCTGGTAAAATGGGAGAAGGAATTGAAAGCCTGCTTTGACCCAGTCTGTCAGCTCCGGGCCGCTGCTGCGCTCGTCGAAGGGGTGCATACTTTCGATGGAAAACGAGCGCATATTATAAAGTCTTCCAACCGGTTCCCCGGCATGGCCCTTCGGCCTTGCATAGGCGGGGCCGGAAAGCGTATATTCCTGCTGCGCGTCCAGCTGCCGCAGGAGCTTTTCGGCGCGCTTCGGGTCGTTGTCCAGAAGCCGCCGCAGCTGTACGCCGGATGCTGCCGGCATCCACCAGCCCGCGCCGCAGCCGTAGCCGTCCGCACCGACCTGGAACCAGAAGCACGGCGCTTCACCGCGGTTCTCGATCGCGTTCTGGAACGAAAACCAGATATGGTCGTTGAGCGGCCCGCGTCCGAACAGCCGCCGCGCGTCGCGGTAAATGCGTGAAATATGAACATTCAGGTGCAGATCGGGGTATGCTTCCTGGAACCAGTCGTAAAGGTCCCCGGCCAGCGCCTTTGTCGGGGTCATGACCGCGTCCTGAAATTCCTGCTTGTGCTCTGCGAACCACGCCCGGTCATTGTTGAACCGGATGCCCCAGAACACGTCGACCGTCTGGTCGGTATATCCTGTAAACATTGCTTTTACTCCTTCTGATTGCGAAGATAGGCCAGATAGCCCTCTAAAATCAGGCTGGCCGCCACGGCGTCGACCGTGTTTTTGCGTTTTTTGCCGTGATAATTGCTTTCGTTCAGGATCTGGTGCGCCTCGATGGTCGTGCGGCGTTCATCCCACAAAACGGGCTTTATCCCGACTGTCTGCTCCAGAAGCGCGGCAAAGTCGCGGTAGAGCGCGGCACGCGGGCCTTCCGTGCCGTCCATATTGCGCGGGAAGCCCATCACGAGCCGCTGCGCGCCGCTTGCTTTAAATATCCGCGCCACTTCCTCCGCCGTCTTTTCCGGCTTCCACGAGTGGATCACCGCCGTCTGGCCGGTCATCCAGCCAAGCGCGTCTGAAATGGCCACGCCGGTGCGTGCGTCGCCGTAGTCGATCGCCATGATTTTCATGCAGTCTCTCCCTGTTTCCTGTTTTTTTATAGTATAGCAGATTTTTTGCCTTCCTGCAATTCGCGAGAAAATTTTCCTGTTTTCTTGAAAAAAACCTGTTGACCTGCAATGCTTTTTATGATAATATGGCTCTACCTGTGAAAAAGGGGTTTTCTTTTTTTGCGCCCATTTTTCAAGCTGCGGGACGCCACGTAGTTTCGGCGTCATCTAAATTTTCAATAGCCGCAGTTTTGCAGGGAGGCAAGTATTAAGGAGGTGCCGAATATGCGAGTTAAGATCACGCTCAGATGCAACGAATGCAAGCAGAGAAACTACAACACCATGAAGAACAAGAAAAACAACACCGGCAGTTTGATGGTAAAGAAGTATTGCAGATTCTGCAAAAAGCAGACTGTGCACAGCGAGACGAAGTAACA
>OGML01001336.1_pt1 | contig 21560 bp, 18 predicted proteins | sample 1572951 | NCBI WGS metagenome assembly OGML01 (sample SAMEA2581883, study PRJEB24529) | metagenome | biome: Human gut stool | place: China | collected 2011 | reverse complement strand
GTACAAATGAAAATCCGGGAAATTCGCTTACAAAACGGGATTTTCGTTTACAAAGCGGGAATCTCGTTTACAAAATGAGATTTTCATTTACAAAGAGAGACTCTTGGGTTACAAACGGGACTCTCGCTCTACATTTCACCCTGATTCAAAGTTTTTCTGCCTTGACAGTTATAATAACGAAACACTTTTGTTGCTTCACAATAAAAATGTGTTGCTTTATCAAAATAACATATTACTCTCATTTCAATATTCTGATTTTTCAAGTCTTCCACAAAGTCTTTTACTTCTTTCTTTCGCTTCCTATTGGTTGCAACAGAAGCTTGTGAAAAATCATATTTATCAAGAATGACTTTTGGTGTAAAAACCAGGCACAATCCCATTACAACATTGTCACCGAAATAATAATCATTTGACAGATATTCCAGAATCACATCCAAGTGCTTTTTGCTACACTTGGTATCAAAAATATACTGAAAAAAGAAAAATTCTACAGATTTATATTGTGAGACTATTGATTTTTCATAATTACTACATACCTTTTTGAATTGTTCATATGTATCACAAGCATTAAATTTATCCAACCACTGTTTTACACATTTCTTATTTACTTTTTCACAACGCTCATATGATTCAATCTCATCTTGTGACCGTTCACACGAATAATCATCTAAGGTTTCTGTAACAAAACTTTTTACTTTCGTCAATCGTTCTATATCAAGATTAAATTTTTTTGAATATTCATCTTCAAATGCATACTGATAATAACAAGCATCTTCATATATATCACCATCCAAAAATTCATAATATTCTTCAAAATAATCAAAGGTCATCTTATGCAATCTTGAAACAAGATTACCTGACAAATCTTTATAAAACCAATCTTCTTCTACAAAAAACGTTTGTGCAATTACATCAAATCCTCGATGACCGCTTTTTCTCAACCCCAACTTTCGCTCTACTTTTAAAACATTAGAATCTAAAGCAAATTCTTTTGGAACATTTCTCACTTCCAATTCTCCGCTTTTCAATCCATTAATAATCCGCTTAACTTCTAAACTTACCCTTGTAGACTTATATATAGCTTTCAAGTAACACACCCTTTTCCTATATTTTTAATATCTGTGTATTATAATATATATAATATACCCATAACAGTGGACACGCGAATTAGTGTAGTACCTACTTTACTATATATCCATTTTTTTACACAAATAATTTATTTACTGCCTGCATATATTATATCGTATTTTCGTTACTTTTTAAACATGAAGTCTAAATCGGCAGTTTGTTTTATATATTGTGTTGCTAAATTGAATATTAGACAGGCTTTTATTTAAGTTGACCATATGAAATCATCCCTATTGTCATACTTTCTTTTATACAAAATAAAATACCTACCGAAGAATCTCTCTTACGATAGGTATTTTTAATTTTTAGACTGTCTTATCTAAATAGCGATTTAGTAACTAGCATTATTATTTTATCTGTCAAGACCTATAAATGTCTTAACATAATGTCATTGCACCAAAATAAGCCTGTTTTTTCCCCCTATGATAAACTAATCCTCTTTGTCAGAGCCATCCTCCATGCGTGAAAAAACCATATCATATCCATCGTTGCCGTAGTTTAAGGATCTGTTCACACGGCTGATTGTGGCTGTGGAAGCCCCGGTCTTTTCTGCTATATCAAGATATGTCTTCTGCTCTCTAAGCATCTTTGCCACTTCAAATCTCTGTGATAGAGAAAAAAGCTCATTTACAGTACAAACATCCTCAAAAAATGTATAACACTCTGCTCTATCCTTGAGACACAAAATAGCATCAAACAAATGGTCTACTGCTTCTGTTTTAAGATTCTTGCTCATCGTGTTCTCCTTTTTCATGCGATTTATTTACATTTAATTTTAACATATTAAAGTTTTAAAGTAAACAGCTTTCTTGCAATTAAATTATGATATGTTATACTAGTGTTACTATCGCCTAATAAATCAGAATGGAGTAAATTGAAAATGAAAAAAGTAGGATATTTCTTTTACACATTTGTCCCACTGCTTGCAGTTGAGGCAATTCAGACTATCGCCTTATTCTTTATGATGGGAATGGGAGTGTTTGGACAGGGTTTTGTCGGAAAGCTTGCTTTTCCGTCTGCAAACGTATCGGACCGCCTTGAAAAGACATTTACCTCTGTAAATTTTAACATGATGATTATGGTCATCTATGCACTCATTACCATTGCGATTTTTGGCATGTGGTACTATGCCAGATACGAGGGTGATTTTCTTCCATCCCCTAAGAAAACCTTCAATCCCATGATGCTTGCGGCAATCGTCATACTCGTGCCGGGTACACAGTTTGCTGCCAATTTCATCGCTAACTTAACCGGCTACATCCGTCCCGACTGGCTACAGCAGTACAACAAGCTTTTTGAGACATCAGGCATCACAGATACCACCTTTGTGACAGTACTTTATTCTGTAATACTGGCGCCAATCTGTGAGGAGCTTATATTCCGCGGTATAACCATGCGCTGTGCCAGAAAGGCTTTGCCATTTGCTCTTGCCAATCTGATGCAGGCTGCACTTTTCGGACTGTTCCATCTCAACTGGATTCAGGGCATATATGCCTTTGCACTTGGCATCGTGCTCGGATATGTGTGCGAACGCGGTGGCTCTATTTACTACTCTATGGGGCTTCATCTGCTTTTCAACCTTTGGGGAACACTTTCAGGATTTTTCCCTGATCCCGGCAATAGCGTGGGTGTCCTTGTGGTTGTGACTGTTGTTACAATTGTTTCACTGGTGACCGGATTTGTACTGTTTAATAAGGGGCGAAGAAAACGCATTGTTAATCAATCATTGCCTGAGCATCCCATAAATTCTACAGGAATATAGACACGCCCGCCAGACTTACTAACATCATAATCATGCCTGCGAGCAGTACTCCAAGCATGACAGCGACAACCGTTGACTTGAAATCCATATCAAGGATACTTGCAGCAAGTGTTCCTGTCCATGCACCTGTTCCCGGAAGCGGGATACCTACGAAAAGTAAAAGTGCAACAAACAGACCTCTTCCGGCCTTTGCCTGAAGCTTCTTGCCGCCCTTCTCTCCTTTTTCAAGGCAGAAGCTGAAGAACCTACCAATGACCGGTTTGTCAACTCCCCAGATGAGCACCTTTCTTGCAAAAAGATAAATAATTGGTACCGGAAGCATATTTGCAATGATACAAACGATAAATGATGGCACTATCGGCAGCCCCATCACCTGTGAAACCGGAACTGCTCCTCTGAGTTCAATAAGTGGTACCATTGAAATTAAAAAGATGTAAATATATTTTTTTAACATGAATAATTCTCCAAAAATTTAATTAATGTATGCATCTGCTCATCCGTTCCTATGGATATTCGCAGATAGTCGTTGATTCGCTCAGGTGAGCTGAAATGTCTGACAAATATATTGTCTGCCTTAAGGTCCTCAAAAAGCTTTGTTGCAGAAACATTTGCAGGCTTTGCAAATATAAAGTTGCTCTTTGATTCACAGAATGTAAAGCCAAGTCTCTTAAGCTCTTTCTTTGTCCACTCACGTGTCTTTATGACCTTTGCTGTGGTCTCTTCAAAGTATGCTCTGTCTTTTACCGCTGCTGTAGCTGCTTCGATTGTGATTCTGTCCATGGTATATGAGTTGAACGAATATTTCACATCATTCAGATACTTGATAAGCACAGGACTTGCCATGGCAAAACCAACTCTTGAGCCTGCCAGCGAGCGTGATTTTGAGAATGTCTGTACCACAATGACATTATCATATTTGTCAATGAGCGGCAACGCACTCTCCCCGCCAAAATCTACATATGCCTCATCTACCACGACAATTACATCCTGATTGTGCTCTATTATATCCTCTATCTCATCAAGAGGCATGAGCTTTCCTGTCGGAGCATTAGGGTTTGGAAATACTACTCCGCCGTTTGCCTTATAGTAATCTGACGGTACTATTGAAAAATCATCAGACAATGGAAGCTGCTCATAAGGGATTCGAAGCATATCTGCCCACACATCATAAAATGAATATGTAATATCAGGAAACAGTATAGGTTTTTTCGAATTGAAAAATGTCATGAAAATCATGGCAAGTACATCATCAGAGCCAACTCCGACAAACACCTTCGAGCTGTCAAGCTTATAAAAATCCGCAATTGCATTTACCAGCTTATCAACCCTTGGGTCAGGATACAGTCTTAAATCATCTGTATTGAAATTACTTAAAACCTCCTTCACTCCCGGCGCTGGCGGATATGGATTCTCATTTGTATTTAACTTAATAACACAGGTATTCTTTGGCTGTTCTCCCGGTGTATAAGGTACAACCCTTCGAATGTTATTTTCCCAGTCTCTCATTCTTTTCCTCCAAATTTAATTATATGTCAGCCCATACATATTTACTGATTATTCAATTTTCTTCTCAAAAAAACATGATATCAAACATAAAATCAGCGTTTTTATTCACTTTAAAATATGCACCCAAAAAAATGCTAACAATTTAACTTTACCTCATTTACTTATGTTTGTAAAGGTTGTATATTACACTTAATCACTATTTTTTATATATATTTTTATCTATTTTTAATCAAGGGGGATTATAAATAATGACTAAAAATAATTCAAAGGATCTCACTGTAGGTTCTCCTACCGGGCTCATTCTGGGCTTTTCCCTTCCGTTGCTCCTCGGAATGCTTTTCCAGCAGGTTTACAGCCTTATGGATACTATAATCGTCGGCCGTTTTCTAAGTGTTTCGGCCTTAGCCGCAGTCGGCTCTACCGGAAGCATCTGCTTTCTCATCATCGGCTTCTGCCAGGGTGTGTGTGCCGGCTTTTCGCTTCCAATAGCCCAGCGCTTTGGTGCCAAGGATGAAAAAGGACTTAAAAAATATGTAGGAAATGCAGGGATTGTGTCTGTAATTATCGCAATAATCATGACGGCACTCACTGTGCTTCTCTGCGGTCACATTCTGACCTGGATGAATACGCCAGGCGACATTTACGACCTCGCCTACCAGTATCTGATTGTCATATTTGCAGGCATTCCTGCCACAATACTGTACAATCTGCTGTCAGGATATCTGAGATCTCTCGGCAACTCGGTCATACCTGTTATTTTCCTTATAATCGCGGCTGTTCTAAATATCGGTCTTGATTTACTTTTCATTCTGGTATTTAACATGGGCGTGTTTGGAGCGGCTTTTGCAACCGTACTGTCACAGGGTATATCAGGAGTGCTGTGCATCATTTACATAGCCAAAAAGGTGCCTCTGCTGCATGTAAGCAGAGACGATTTGGAGCTTGACTCTTCATATGTCAGGAATCTGATGGTCATGGGACTTCCTATGGGCTTTCAGTATTCGATAACCGCTATAGGCAGCGTCATACTGCAGACTGCCGTAAACGGCTTAGGCTCCATCGCAGTTGCCTCAATGACCGCTGCAAGCCGTATTTCAATGTTTATGATGTGTCCATTTGACGCACTCGGCTCCACAATGGCCACCTACAGTGGACAAAATGTCGGCGCAGCCAAATTTGAACGTGTAAAGAAGGGGCTTATTTCAGCCTCAGTGATAGGATCGATCTATTCGGTTTTGATTTTTGTGGCACTGCTGTTTATAGCCAACTATCTGATTTACCTGTTTGTATCACCAAGCGAAACAGAAGTTGTCGCACAGGCTCATCAGTTTCTGCTGACAAATGCATTTTTCTACATCCCGCTCGTTCTGGTAAACACAGTCCGTTTCACCATACAGGGCATGGGCTTTTCAGGTTTTGCAATGTTTGCAGGAGTAGCAGAAATGATTGCGCGTTCGCTCATCGGACTTGTATTTGTACCGATATTCGGCTTTTCTGCCGCCTGCTTTGCAAGCCCACTCGCATGGATATTCGCAGATGCCTTCCTGGTGCCTGCATTCATCCACTGCCTGCATAAATTGCAGAAAGCAAAATCTAGTCAAGTTACAAGTCTTTAGTAAAAAAGTCATTAACAATAATGGCTTTAACATGTCCTTTAAAAATCAGTTTATCTCACAGCCGAGGAAAGCACCGGCGAACATACTATATATTGAGCTTTACGAAGCAGCTTAGAAGCAGTTAGAATTATGTCCATATACAACAATGCCCCAGCATGGACGCTGGGGCAAGGCGTTATGCGCCATGGACGGCGCATAAAAGCCGGTTGTGTCATGGTCTAAACACACTAAATCATAATTCTTACTGCTTCTTAGCTGCGTAGTACTTGCGAAATATATAGTATGGTTCGCCGGTGCTTTCCGCATTATAAAAAGATAATTGAAAATCTTATGCATTTACCGCATCTATAAATTTTTGGAACGCTGCACGTCCCTCATCAGTGCACTTGTACACTCCTGCACACTCAAGCACTTCTTTAAATACAAGTCCAATCTCCTCATTGATAATACCATCAATATTAGACTCATCAATCTTATCATACTTAGACATAAACTTAAGAGCCCAGTCAGCATGTGATGCAAGAGTCTCAGTCGAATGCAGATCCTTTCCTGTAAGGATTGCATCCCTAAGCTCTGCCATCTCACCTTTTAATCTGGCCGGAAGCACTGCAAGTCCCATTACCTCGATAAGTCCGATATTCTCCTTCTTTATGTGATGAAGGTGGGCATGCGGATGATATACGCCAAGCGGATGCTCCTCTGTGGTGATGTTGTTTCTGAGCACAAGGTCAAGCTCATAGTCTCCGTCACGACGTCTTGCTATAGGTGTGATAGTGTTGTGTGGCTCTCCATCTGTCTCTGCAAAAATAAATGCTTCTTCATCTGTATAGCCTCTCCATGCAAGAAGAATCTTATCTGCAAGGTCAATAAGCTTATCCCTGTCTGCTGACTTGATTCTGATAACAGACATAGGCCATTTTACGATACCTGCCTCGACATCCTCGTAGCCCTTGAATGTGATTTTTTTCTCTATCGGAGCCTTTGCCATAGCGAAGGTATAGTGTCCGCCCTGGAAATGGTCGTGACTTAAGATAGAGCCTCCAACGATTGGCAGATCTGCATTTGAGCCTACAAAATAATGTGGAAACTGTGTCACAAAATCAAGCAGCTTTCCAAATGTGGCACGCTCGATTTTCATCGGTGTATGCTTTGAATTGAACACGATACAGTGCTCATTGTAGTATACATATGGTGAGTACTGGAAAAACCACTGGCTGTTATTTATTGTAACAGGGATAATTCTGTGGTTTTCTCTTGCAGGATGGTTTACGCGGCCTGCATAGCCCTCATTTTCCTTACAAAGCTGGCACTTTGGATATGCGCTCTGCTTAGCATTTTTAGCGGCAGCAATTGCCTTTGGATCCTTCTCAGGCTTTGAGAGATTGATTGTCACATCAAGTGTGCCATACTCTGTGTCTGTGGTCCATTTCATATCCTTTTTGATACGCTGTCTTCTGATATAATTGCTGTCACAGCTTAATTTGTAAAAATAATCGGTTGCCGCAAGTGAAGACTCATTGTCGTATAAATCCTTAAAGCGAGCTCTGATCACGCTTGGTGCATTTACAAGGCAGCCCATCAGCTTTGTATCAAAAAGATCCTTGTATACAATACTGTTTTCTTTCATGATGCCATTGTCATATGCGTATGTCATAATATCCTCGAGTATACCCTCAAGCTTCTCCTCTGCCTCTTCCTGTGTCCATGCAGGCTGAGCCTCTACCTTTTCAAATGTCTCATCCTCGATATCGTCCACTCCGAGTACCTCGAGAAGTCTGTTTACTGTGTATACCTCATCAGCAGGGTCAACAAGTCCTGTTGTAAGACCATATTTTACTAATTCTAATATTCTCTCCTGAATCATGTCATGCTCCTTAATCATTGTAGGGAAAAACCTGTTTATCCGTTACTGTTATTTCATATTGCTAATTTTATGCCAGACGGCTAGGTCCGTCTCCGATTGAAACAACATAAAACTCAGGTGTCTTTCCAACCTTCTCTTCATAGGCCTTTGTCAGGTTTGCCTTAAACTGATCAACAGCCTCGTCCTTTACTATGCTGACTGTGCAGCCGCCAAAGCCGCCTCCTGTGATTCGTGATCCGATAACACCCGGAATCTTCCATGCCTCATCAACAAGTACGTCAACCTCAGGACATGATGTCTCATAATCATCACGAAGTGATACATGTGAAGCATTCATAAGCTTTCCAAATGTCTCTATATCATTTTCCTTTAATGCCTTAACAGCCTTGATGGTACGCTGGTTCTCATAAACCGCATGCTTGCCTCTCTTACGTGCAACCTCATCCTTAATCGCATCCTTATGAGCCTCGAACTCTTCATCTGTCAGGTCACCGAGAGTCTTGATGTCACATACTGTCTGTAAATCCTTAAGTGCCTGTGCACTCTCATTTCTTCTGTCATTGTAAGCACTTGTTACAAGGCTGTGCTTAACCATGCTGTTTGTAACCACGATCTTTGCACCGTCCAAAACGATTGGTGCATACTCGAAATCAAGAGTATTACAGTCAAGGAAAATTGCATTGTCCTTTTTGCCCATTGCAGATGCAAACTGATCCATGATACCGCAATTACAGCCGTTGTAGTTGTTCTCTGAATACTGACCGATAAGTGCAATATCCTGATTTGTCACGTCAAAGCCGTAAATATCCTTTAACATATATCCTGTAACCACCTCAAGAGATGCTGATGAAGAAAGTCCTGAGCCGTTTGGAATATTTCCGAATAAAACAATATCAAGACCGCTTTCAAGCTTCATTCCGCGTCCCTCGAAGGCCCACATAACGCCCATTGGATAGTTTATCCAAAGTCCGTTTGGATCAGGTGTAAACTCATCAAGTGATGACTCAACCACACCCAGATTGTCAAAATTCATAGAGTAGAAACGAAGCTTCCTGTCGTCGCGCTTTCTTGCTGCCATATATGTACCGATGGTCAGTGCACATGGAAACACATGTCCTCCATTGTAGTCAGTATGCTCACCGATCAGATTTACACGTCCCGGAGCAAAATATACTCTGATATCCCCATCTGCTCCAAAAAGCTCCTTGAATTTGTCTAATACGTTCTGCTGTATCATTTTTTCTTCTCCTTTGCTGATTGTATTTGCGTTAAATTGATAGTTAAAATATTTCGTTTTTTCTTTATAATTCTATTATAACTGCACATTTTTACATTGCAATACATCCGACTGAAAATGCAACATAACAAATCAAATCATGCAACAAAATTACATATATTCTTTGTAATTATTTTTTGAAACACTTAATAACATCAAATGCCGGCAACACATTTCCATCATAGTCAAAGAGTGCCTGGTTTGCCCACTCATTTCCGCATGGTCCCGGATCATTCATGTACTTAAGTGAAGCAGGTGTAGCCCAGCCTGAGCCCGGTACAGGAATCCACGCAGGCTCCCACCAGAAAAATCCTTTTCCGTGGTCATCCACCACATTTGCCACTCTGTTTAAGAAATCCTTTGTAAAGTCAGCCTGTCCCTCAATAGTCATAGGATAATCTATCTTCTCGACAAGCTCCGGTTTTGTCGCATAACCCTTGCGCTCAGAATCAGCAAGCTTCTCGTACTCCTGGTAGCTGTCCATTGTAAAGCCCATGGATACCTCAGCGATGATAAGGTCCTTATTGAAACGCTTTGCAATGTCATTCATGTTGAACTCAAGCTGGTCAAGTGAGCCGTGCCAGAACGGATAGTAAGACAATCCGATATACTCAAACTCCTCTCCTCTTTCAATGAAGTTTGTAAACCATCTGACATAAAGCTCGTTGTTTCCACCATTATCGAGGTGAATCATAATCGGAATATCAGCATTTACCTTGCGGCAGGCACGTATTCCGGCATTCACAAATTTTGCTATATTATCGTAGTTAGGTACCTTTCCCTCAGGCCACAAAAGTCCGTTTGAGAGCTCATTACCTACCTGAATCATTGTGACATTTACACCCGCCTCAATAATCTTTGTCAGATTTTCAAGTGTAAAATCATATACAGCCTGCTCCAGCTCGTCCGCGCCGAAATTCTTCCAAGCCTTTGGCTTAATCTGCTTTCCCGGGTCTGCCCAGAAATCACTGTAGTGGAAATTCAAAAGCACTCCAAAGCCTGCATCTGTAACCTTTTTTCCGATAGCGATAGTCTCAGCCAGGTCATTGTTACCCGCACCGTAAGGCTCACCATCCTCTGATTTTGGATCATTCCACAGTCGAATGCGGATTGTATCAACATCATGCTCCTTCATGATGTCAAGAATATCCTTCTCCTTTCCATCCTCGTAGTATTTTGCTCCGCAGCGTTCCAGCTCGAGCAAGGTCGATAAATCCATACCCTTAATAAATTTTGACATTTTAATCCTCCTTAATTCATATATTGTTTATTTGTAACTGTCCAGTACCTTCACATCTGTTCCTACATATTATAGATTTTCCTGCATTGCCACAGCAAATTGCTGCTTTTTCGATGTACTAGATTCCTCTGAAACAGAATGTAAATTCCATTTTTTCTGAGGCATCAAGCAGGTACTCCGGATGAGTATGTGAGCCCCAGCTGTCGTCTCCGCCTACACCCATCTGCTTCTTTGCCACACGGACAACAGTATAGTGTACAGGTGGAAGCTCAAAGTGATGTGCAGCATTTTCCAGCTCATGCGGTGTATATGGCAGTGCCGAGAACGAGAGCTCATCACCAAAGAACATCATGCCTCTGCCCTTCTTATCCATTACCTTTGCATATCTTACTCTGCACTTGTTGCCGCTCTCCTGCGGAACGAGATACTCGGCAATGTTGTCTGCCACTTTATTCTCGTATACACCATACTTTCCGCCATGCTGTCTGTCCTCGTATGTCTCCTGTGGTCCGAGTCCGTACCATTTCACTGTATCATAATCGGCATCCAGCTTGAACATCATGCCAAACTCCGGCATATCGCCAAGCTCCTTTACAGGGTCATATGACAGAGTTGTCTCGATTGTTCCATCACCAAACACTCTGTATGTCACCTCGCATGAGCTCTGCGGTGTGGTAGGCATGAAATAAGTGTATGTGATGTCGATATTGTTATCATTTTTTTCTACCCTTGGTGATGTATCTGCAAAGCGCTGATCCTGTCTGGTGGTCACATACATGCTGGCAATCTTCCACTGTGCATAGCGCTGTGGCATCATGTTGCCGGAATCATTGTTGGTAGGTGTTCTCCAGAAATTCGGCAGTGGGATAGTATTTGGAAGCATCTCAACGCCACCGTATACATATGAAACCATTCCCAGATTCATTCTTGAGAAAAGTGCCTTGAAGTTCTCACCTCTTACAAGGATATTTCCGTTTCCAACAACAAGCTCAACTGATTTGTCGCATGAATACTCACTTACAGGCTTCTTTATCATATGCTGCCCGAATGCAATCTCATATCCTGCCTTTTCCCAGATGGTGTTTTCCTTCAATACAAATGATACCACAATACAGTACTCTTTTTCCACATCTATCATGGAATTTTTAAGAGTCACCGGCACCTCATAGCTTGCCTTCTCCATCGGTGGAACAGATATCTGAAGCCTGGTCCTGTAGACCTCATTTCCGTCTGCAAGAAGAATAGCAAAAGCATCAAAAACAGATGTATTTACAAAAAGATTTTTGTTTGTGACTGTAAAGATGTAGTCACTGTCAAAATCAACCGAGATATTCTGATAATTGAACTTCACCTCCTGCATCTTCGGAGAAGCTTCCCTCTCTCCGCCATAGCAGATGCCGTTTCCGCTGAAATCTCCATCTGTAGGCCTATCGCCAAAGTCTCCGCCATATGTGAGGAACCATTTGCCGTATCTGTCCTTTTTGTAGATTGACTGGTCGATATAATCCCAGATAAATCCACCCTGATATCTAGGCTCGCGGTCTGAAAGCTCTGTATATTTGTGCATAGCACCGCAGGAATTTCCCATTGCATGTGTATATTCGCAGCAGATAAATGGTTTCTCAGGATTCTCTGCAAGAAATTTCTCAATACCTGCAACCGAAGTATACATCTGGCTTTCCATGTCACTTGTGACATTGTAGCTTCTATCGTTAAATACTCCCTCATAATGTACCAGACGATGCTTATCAAGCTGCCTGAAAAGCTGTGACATCTCATATATTGTCTTGCCGCCAAACGACTCATTTCCGCATGACCAGATAAGGATTGCCGGATGATTTTTATCTCTCTGATAGCATGAGTTGGCACGGTCCAGCATCATTTCTCTCCACTGTGGCTTGTCCTTTGGCACAACAAAGTCAAGGTCAACATAGCCCTTATTGTATGCCTCCCATGTGCCATGACTCTCAAGATTGTTCTCAGCTATCATATAGATTCCATAAATATCGCAAAGCTCATAGAGCATGGAATCATCAGGATAATGGCTTGTTCTTATAGCATTGATATTGTTCTTTTTCATTGTGACAATATCCTTTATCACCTCATCACGGTTTGGCACACGGCCTGTTATTGAGCTGAACTCATGGCGGTTTACACCCTTAAATACAATACGCTTACCGTTTAGCTTCATGAGTCCGTCTACCATCTCAAATCTTCTGAAGCCTGCCAGCTGGCTGATAAACTCGGTCTCATTTCCATGCGTATCTTTAACTATAATTTTAACCTCATACAGATTCGGCTTTTCAGCGCTCCATAACAGAGGATTTTTCACATTACATGAGCCCTCGCAAATTTCCTTATTCCTAAGCTCTATATCAAACTCTTCCAGTAAAAGCTTAGCCCTGTCATATTTTTCCACAGACAAATCGCCCAGCTCATAAAGCTTTACACTTGCAGTACCATCACCATCTGCCTTTATTGACACACTAAGTGTGCCCTCGTCAAAGGTATCATTAAGTGTAGGAACAACTGACAGATCCTCCACATGTGCACAAGGAACGACATACAAAAATACATCCCTGAAAATACCCGAAAATCTATAAAAATCCTGATCCTCACACCAGCTGCTTGATGTCCATTTCCATACTCTGACCGCAAGCTTGTTCTCACCCTCAATAATATAATCAGTCAGCTCGAAATCCGACGGATCAAAGGTATCCTCACTGTAGCCGACATAGTGTCCATTCAGCCAGAGTGCAAAACCGCTCTCCACTCCCTGGAACGAAATACACACCCTCTTGTTCTTCATATTCTCAGGGATTGTGAAATACTTCACATAGCTTGCAACCGGATTAAAAATCTCAGGTACCTCGCCCGGCTTTATAAACTCGTCAGCCTCCCACGGATATGTGGTATTCGTATAGATTGGCACATCATAGCCTTCCATCTGGATATGTGCCGGAACCCTGATTTCATCCCAGCTTTTGCAGTCATAATCTGCTGCCTCAAAGCCACAAGGAGCCAGGGACTGATTCTTTGCATATGCAAACTTCCATAAGCCGTTCATATCATATCTCAGGCTTGATTTTCCTTTAATCTTCTCCAATTCATTTTTATAGCACACATGATCCGAATGAGCCGCAAGTCTGTTCTGCTCAAATATTTCCGGATTTTTAACAATATCTGAATCAAAATTACCCATATTTATACACTCCTATTTTATTTATTATTTGTCTTTTTAAACGTAAAGTCCTCTTGGTAAATTCCTCTTATAAGACGAAGGCAAATAATAAACATTATTTGCCTTCTTGATTTTTAACAATATTATTTTACTTTTATTTAACAGAACCTGTAATTCCCTCTGCAAACTGCTTCTGGAGTACAAAGAATACGATCATTGTAGGGATTGAGCAGAAAAGAACGCCCATCATCAGTACACCGTAATCTACTGTATATCCTGCTGCGAGGTTTGCAATAAGCATTGGCATTGTGATAGCATCAGGCTTATTGAGTATTACCTTTGGCCACAGATATGAGTTCCATGCATTCATGAATGTGATAACTGCAGCTGCTGCATATGTTGATTTCTGTACAGGCATATACATCTTGAAGAAAATACCAATCTCACTGAGTCCGTCAATTCGTGCCGCCTCCATTATATCGACTGGGAAGTTTCTCGAATTCTGTCTGAACATCATGATAAGGAACGGCGTTGAAATAGCCGGGAGCATGAAGCCCCATACCGTATTTATAAAGCCGAGCTTTGACATCATCTTGAACAGAGGAATAAGTGTAGCTACCTGCGGAATCATCATGGCAAGAAGTAAAACTGAGAATAGCTTATCCTTTGCCTTGTCATGATAGAGCTCAAAGCCGTAACCGGCAAGTGAGCAGACAAGCAGTGCTATAATTGTCTGAACTGTTGCATTGATAAGTGAGTTTTTCATTCCAAGTGCAACGTTCTGTGATGCAAACAGTTTCTTTAAGTTCTCAATGGCATAGCCACCAAATGCAATTTTACCTCTTGCAACGTCAATAGACTTGTTGGTCGCTGCCGATATCATCCAGAAAAACGGAAATACTGAGATGAACGAAACTATTACAAGAAAAATGTATGAAGGTATAAGCCTTTTTTGTATTGATGATCCATGTTTTTTCTTAGTCACGCTTGTCACCTACTTTCAGATTGATAAATGCCAGTATAGCAACCATGATGAATACGATAACAGACATTGCTGATGCATATCCAAAGTTTGCAACACCTTCACCAAACGAGCCGTTATAGATATAATGTGACATGGTGATTGTCGCATTTGCAGGTCCACCCTTTGTCAGGTTTACAGACTCATCGAAGAGCTGTAATGTACCGTTTATTGACATGATGGTTGTCATAACAATTGTAGGTTTAAGGAGAGGAACCGTGATAGACCAGAAGGTCCTCCAGCCGCTCGCTCCATCTATCTTTGCCGCCTCGTAAACAGAATACTCGATATTCTGGAGACCGGCTAAAAAGAACACCATATTATATCCTGTCCATCTCCAGATAAGAGCTACTATGATAATAATCTTAGCGCTCCAGCCTGTACCGAGGAAGTTAAAGTTGCTCTCTAATATTCCAAGTTTAACAAGGATTGTATTGATAAGTCCCTGTGTTGCAAAAAGCGATTTAAAAATCAATGCATATGATACGAGTGATGTTGCACATGGTAAAAATACACATGTACGGAAAAATCCTTTAAATTTAAGATGCTTGTTGTTAAGTAACTGTGCCAGTAAAATTGCCAGTACAAGCATGATTGGCACTTCGATAATTAAATATAAGAATGTGTTTCCGATAGATCTCTTGAAAACCGCATCCTGAAACATTCTTGTGTAATTGTAGGCAAATGGATTAGCCCACTGCATATTTGCACTTGAACCGGTTTTAAAGGATGTGATAACAGCCTGGATTATAGGCCAGAAGCTCATTATGAAAATGAGTATTGTAGCCGGAGCCAGATAAATCCAGCCGGCAGCCCTTTGTTTACCGGTTATGCTCATTCCTTTTTTCTTATTCTTCACTGTAAAGGCCTCCTAACTATACGTCTTTGAGAAAAAACAAGGAGCCATTTAATGGCTCCCTGTACATTTGCCATCAAGCTAACAGATTAAAGTCCCATTGTGAATTTAAGGTCATCCTCTGCTGTCTTTATCTCTGAATCGATATCTGCACCGTTCTGAGTAATATTGATAAGTGCTGTAGCAAGCTTCTTACGTGCATCGTAATGGAAATCGCTCTGCTCGATTGTCTTAACATTTGCACCCATCTCAACGATCTTAGCGTAAATTGGCTGGTTGTTGAAGTACTCAACGCCCTCGTTGTAAACCTCTGACTTGCCTGCAGGTGTATATGTAGTGATAACACCACCATTCTTAAGAGCATTGTCATATGTCTCAGATACACCCTTGTCTGTATAAGATCCGCCACCGAATGTATATGCTAAGAATTTCTTAGCAAGGTCTGTCTGCTTGCAGTTGCTTGTGATGTAAAGTGAAGAACCACCGTTTGATGCATAGCCTTCGCCACCCTCAAGTGTTGGAAGAGATGTAATCTCCCACTTTCCACTGTTGTCTGTAACCTTCTCGATTGTAGGAATGATCCAGTTTCCGTTCATAACACCTGCAACCATATCTCCCTGGATAGCCTGATCTGTGTAATCTGACCAGTTATTTGCAAGGTAAAGAACATTGTTGTCGATCATATCCTTAAGTACCTGCATGATTTCTTTTATTTTAGCGTTGTCTACAAAGTTTGGCTTGCCATCCTTAAACTGTGACTCACCCTCTGCCTGAAGCATCATGTAGAATAAATCGTTTCCGTCTCCATCCATGCAAAGTAAGTATTTACCGGTCTTATCATATACCTTCTTACCTACCTCGATGAAGTCCTTCCAAGAAATACCTGTCATATCATCGATTGTGTATCCTGCCTGCTCAAGAAGATCTGTTCTGTAAGCAAAGATAACTGTTCCGTTATCAACAGGGAATCCAAAGTGCTCTCCATCGATTGTAGAGAATGATAATTTCTCCTGGCTGAAATCATCCCAATTAACATCTGCATCATTTGCTGATACCCATGCGTCAGGATAATTTGTATGGTACTGCTGGAAGTAGTGATCCTGGAATAATACTATGTCAGGAAGTGTACTGTAATCTCCTGCTGAACCTGCTGTTGTAATTGCTGTCTCAATATCAGATGACTGTGACTGCTCTTCGATATTGAGTACGAAATCAGGATCTACATTTTTCTTGTAATCCTCTGCTGCTGCTTTGAGTGCCGGGATATTGAAGCTTGCATCCCAAGCCCATGCTGTAAGTGTATGGCCGTCATTTACGGTCTCTACCTTCTTACCAGTCTTTTCTGTGCCATCTCCTGATGAAGATGAATCTCCACATCCGGCTGCAAGTGAGGCAACCATTGTTGTTACGAGTAATAATGAAACTACTTTCTTTTTCATTTTTCTTCCTCCCTAATAAAAATGATGTTTTTGCAATACTCCGTTCACAATTCATTCATAGTCATATTATTTTAATTGGGCACTTTGACCATAAATGTTTGTCCGTTTCTTGATTACATAGTCATTATAACCATACACGCCATTTATGTGTTAACAAATTCCACACGATTACATGCATATTCAATCATAAATGTACAAAATTATACGAAAACATGTATTTTCTACCATCCCTTTAGTGCAGATATCCTAAAATTCAGCAGCTTATGCTCATAATTTTCAGGATTTATCTTCCACTGATATGGCGAAGTGTCCAAAAATTTGCGGAAATTACGGTTAAAAGTTGACTGGGTTGTGAATCCACACTTTTGTGCAATAAGCTCCATAGGCTCATTTGTTTTTTTCATAAGCTCGCACGCCTTCTGTACTCTTATCAGATTCAGATACTCCATAGGCGGCATATTGATGTATGATTCAAACAGTCTCCTGAAATGAGTCTCGCTCATGTTGCATAGTTCCGAAAGCTCCCCTGCCTTTATCGATTCGCTGTAATGCTTATTCATGTAGTCAAGTGCTGTGGCTATCTGTGACATATTGGTACCCTTTACGATATTATTATCCTCCTTTGGAAGCTCATCATACCTGCGCAACAGCTCTATTACAATTCCCTGCACAAGGAGCTTTATCGTCCTTTGGCAATAAATCTTGTGTTCACGGGTTTCCCTTATTATGGCATTTATATACTCAGCCATAGCCGGGCTCTGATACACGTTAGTCATAAACGCTTTTTTTGATATAGTCGTAACTGCCTCATTCTGGAATGCCGTATTGTTTGGGAACATCTCTTCTATCACAGAACGTATGTCGATAAAAATATACTCCCAGAAATTCACCACCTCACCATAGCTGACTGTAACATGTGGAAAATTCTCAGGTATAAATGTGATATCGCCGTCATGATACTGGTAAATATCCTCATCCAGATACATATTTCCATCCCCCTCGCGGCAGATGCCGATTTCAAGCAGATTATGGAAATGCAGGTGAAATTCCTCATGACCATACACTCTCTTCCAGGATTCTCCGCACAGCACGAGTGCCGACTCTCCCTGTGGCAGCTCATAGAATCTGAATTCCATCGTGTCTTTTTTTCTTTTCGCCATATATACTCTCCTTTGTAGCGAAATGCAAAATACGCTGCTGCTATTATAGCAGCAGCGTACCAATCACTACTTTAATCAAAATCGAACTTGTCGAATCTCTTGTACATAGCCTTGTACTTCATGCGTACATCCTCGTTGCCCTTAAGCACCTCTTCCTCTGTACCTCTGAACTGACAGCGGATGCAGCTATAAATACCTGTTTCCTTATTATAGAACATATCAATATCAAGATCCCTCATAAAACATAAAGGACATCTATAGTTTAATTTGCCTTTTCCAAGTTGAGCCATGTTGCAAATACCTCCTTGTCTTTAATCTGTTTCTTGTAACCAAGCTTGAACATTGGAGAGAATGCATATCCTTCCTCAATGTATCCCTCTGCCTTTGCAGATGGTGTGAGTGAAACCTTTGTCTGAATTGCAGGAATTACTGCGCTTACTGCAGTTGCTCCGTCAAGCTTTGCATCACGACACTTGTACTCATAATTGATGCTCTGTGGGTTTTCTCCCTCACATGTAAGTGTGATGCCTGTCATATCCTCTGGATACTCTGTTGTTCCGTAGCATGCTGTGATGTACTCATCGAGATAAACCTCTGCATTTGGATCACTCATGCTAAGGATATTACGCTCAATCTTGATGTTTGATGAGCCCTCCTCAAAGTATTCCTTTGTCTGAAGAGTAAGCTTAACATCATAAAACTCAATATCTACAGGATCAAGTGTAAGGATTCTTGTCTTCTTGCCATCAATAACTTCCTCTGAAAAATGGCTGTGTGTAGGACAGAGACACAGGTCAACCTCCTCACCGTTGTGTGAAAGCTTGGCACTTCTTACTGTTCCTGCTCCTGCATAGTGTGTAAAGTATCCTGCTCTGTATTTCTCCTGAATAAGGAATGGATAAGATGCATCCTGTACATGCTTTGTTCCGATTCCTACAGGCCACTCAAGCTTTGCAACGTATGGACGAAGGTCTACGATCGCTCCACCCTGGTCCATGTTCACACATGCTCTCATGTATGGGTCACAGTACCAGAAGAGCTGCTTGTCTGAGCCGTAAAGGATATCTCTCCATGGTGCACACTCAGGCTCATTGTAGTTTCCTGCGTTTACACCCTTTTTCTCTCTGTAGTAATCAGCGAACTCTGACATTGTCATGTCGATGAGCTTGCCCTCTTTCTTTAACTTGCCATAGTAGTTACAGCCGTCTGTATATGACTTTAAGAGAAGCTCATATGGCTGCTCCCAGCGTCCCATCTTGTTCATCCAGCCAGGTCCTACGAACATCATGTTGTATGAATATCCGTTATTGTATTTTGCAAGGTCTCTGTACTGGTCGATGAGGTTGTAAAGATATGGATACTCCCATGTCTTTGTATCATAAATCATTCCACGAAGCACGTTCTGTGGATGTGTTCCGAAGTTTGAGCCGTTTCCATCATAGCAGGCGATAAGGTCACGTGAGAGATGTGGAATTGCTACGATTCCGCTATCCTCTTCCTTATTTGCTGCAGGTGCATGTGTATTCTGCTTTGATGGAATCCATGGTGCCCATGGGCCTCCGTCGAAGAGTGTATACCATGAGTTGTTACATGTGTGGTATGCCTTAGGTCCCTCCTCCCAGCATGTTGCAACTGCACATTTTACCATTGGGTATTTTTCTTTGATGTAGTTTGTAAGGTCTGCATCCATATAGTATGAGCCTGTTGACTCAGGATAGAAACCGAATCTGTCATGGAATTTCTCGAATACATCATTTACGATAGCTTTCTTGTCCTCCATTGAGAACATCCAGATACAGAAATCCTTTGTCTTATACTTCTCTCTAAACTCCTCACATGGAAGTCCAAGGAGTGAAAGTGCTATCTCATCACCGTATTTCTCGTGATCCTGCTTTGCAAGCTCTACTGCCTCATCATTGAAAAGTGAAGCGTATGTCATCTGAATTGTAGTTTTGAGTCCTGCCTCATGTGCAAGTCTCTGCTGTGTCTTGAAGATGTCGAGTGACTCTGTGATGAGCTTCTTATCTCCAATATCCTCTTCTTTTCCCTGTCCTGTCACTGTTGCTGAGTACTCAGGCACCATCTCAGGGCGGTGAATGATGTTAACAATAAATTTGTCCATCCGTTGTTTCCTCCATTTGCTTGTAATTTAATTTATTTCTTAGGTGCGTTTTTCGCGCAACCGCTTGTTCTGAACTTAGTATATTACAGTATTATGATTATGTCAATGTGCAATTTCGACATTTTTTAACTTTTGTTTTCAAGCATTTTTCACAAAAAGGGATTAGGTGCGCGTTTTTTGCGCGCAACTTTTGCGCATCGATCGTAGGTCGGTACGTAAGCCGGGGACTGTTGGGGACACGCACTTTCGCCCTCGCTACGCTTCGCGACTAAGATTCTGTACGAAATTATGCTCTTAGGTTTTCTATGCACGACGAAACCGTCGAAACGCGCCCTCCATGGCGCGGTTCTCCTCGCACCTGCGTCCATGCAGGTGCGTTTCTGTGCTTCATTGGCATAATTTCTACAGTATCTAAGTCTCTTCGCTATGCGCTCCTGCTAAAGCACGTGTCTCCCCAACAGTCCCCGGCTTACGTACCTTACGTTGTGACAGAAATTTAAATAAATGTTTTTAATCTTGCGCTTATTATGTTATCATGTAACTGAGATATAATTAATGATTCATTATAAATAGAAAGAGGTGTTTATATGTGTAGTATTGCAATAAAAATACCAGATGAAGTATTATACGATACCAAAATGACCAAAGATGAAGCTAATGCTTTTGCCAAGAAAGCTACTGCTCTAATGCTTTATTTAAAAAACCATATTTCTATTGGATATTGTGCACAGATAGCCGGAATGAGTGAGGAAGATTTCATCAAATATCTAGGCAATAATAATATATCTATCTTCAGTTTTGATGATGAAGCAGAATTTATAGAGGAGATGAATAATGCGTAGGGTAATTGTCAATTCAACACCATTAATTGCATTGTGCAATGCAGACTTACTTAACATTTTAAAAAAAATATATGGTTCAATCATTATTCCTAAAGCAGTATTCGACGAAGTTACAGCAAAAAAGGATTCTGCCTGTTTACAAATCAAACAAAATCTTGATTGGATTACAGTCGAAACAATCACTAACATTGAAGACCGCAAAATGTACAAAGCAAAGCTTCATGCCGGTGAAGTTGATGTTATGATATTGGCACAAGCTGACCCCAAAGCAGACTTAGTTATCATCGATGATAATGCAGCAAAAAAAACAGCAAAATATCTTGGATTAACAGTAACGGGCACCTTAGGTGTTCTTATAAAAGCTAAACAATCAGGGATTATTTCTTCTGTAAAAAATGCAATAACCAAAATTCAATCAAACGGATTCTATATAAATGAAAATATCATTAAACTAGCATTAAAACAGGCAGGTGAATTATGATTAAAATAGCATTCTTTGATGTGGATGGCACCCTGCTTCGGCTGGGACATAAAGAATTATCAGCAA
>OGML01001321.1_pt1 | contig 21712 bp, 19 predicted proteins | sample 1572951 | NCBI WGS metagenome assembly OGML01 (sample SAMEA2581883, study PRJEB24529) | metagenome | biome: Human gut stool | place: China | collected 2011 | reverse complement strand
AGTATAGCACAATCCCGGATGTGCTGCATAGCACTATTTTCTGCTTCCGGGAATCTATCTGTGCAAAAAGTGCCGATACCACAGGCATCGGCACTCAGATCAAAAAAGCATTTTGCAAAAAATGCGCAGCCTGCATCCACCGGATGCAGAACACAAGGGGTTTGGGCACAGCCCAACAAGCATTTTGAATTTGGATTTTGAAAAATCCGATTCAAAAATCGCAAGTTGGTACCAAGTTGCACTGCTTGCGACGTAGATGTTCCCGTCAACTACTGCGTAAGAAATTTTCAGATCACTTCAGCTTTGCGAGGATATCGTCTGCACTCACGCCGCTTGCCAGCAGTTTTTTCAGAACATCCTCTGCTTCGGCTTTCTTTGCGGATTCCGCTGCTTTGGTTTCAGCTTTGACCTTTTTAGCCTCGATTCTGGCGATTTCCTTGTCGATAGATTTCAGCTCTGCCTTCTTGGTTTTCAGGTCAGCTTTCAGCGCATCGATGTTCGCAGTGATGGATGCGATTTCAGCGGCAGCGGCTTCCTTTGCGGACTGCTTTTCGGCAATCTGCGCAGCAAAGTCAACGGTTGCTTTTACGGTCTTGGTCTTGTTCTTGCTTCCTTTGGGACGGGGCATAGTAGACACCTCCAATGTTTTTTGATGGCTTCAGTATAACACGCGTTTTTTGTGTTCGCAAGAGGTGCATTTTGTAGAATAAAAATATATCTATGAGTTAAGCAATAAATCGATTTTGGAATATGCACCGGCGCGGGCCGCCAACTCGTTGGGAAATATCCACCGCTGGTCGCAGAGTTGTTCAAAGCATTTGGCAACGGCATCTTTTGCAGTCATGATGAAGTTCACCTCAATATGATGTTGCAGAGGTTCGTACGACGATGCATACGTATCTGCGTATGCTGCAAAAGTATTTTATGATACAGAGAATGTGCAGCCGCGTAATGGCAAAGAATATATTTAATAAAAAAGTATCCTCCATAGTGATAATGGAGGAACGGCAAAAAAATCATGCGACACTACGTCGTATTTAGCGTGTTCCTGCCCCTCATGGACACCTGATGGGAGAAAATTCGGTTCATCTCCCGGCGCTTTCGGGTCAGGTCAGAGTGCACATAGCGCTGCAAGGTGATGTTGGCGTTAGCGTGTCCTAACAATTCGCTGAGGGTCTTTACATCGCACCCCGCCTGCAGACAGGTCGTTGCAAAGGTATGGCGCAGCGCGTGCGGACGTACTTGCCGGACAGTTGCCTGTTTCAAATATGCTTTGATGCTTTTCCGGTAGCAGCGGGGTTCGGTAGGCTTAGACTCGTTGCTGGACAGAAACCATGTAGAATTACTGGCGTTTCCGCGCAGCTTTTTCAGGATAACAAGCAGCTGTTTCGGGATTGGAATTTCCCGGCGCGAGGTGCGGGTTTTCGGCGTTTGGATGACTACCTTTGTATGACCGTTTCCACAGGAAATTCGACAGACCGTCCGATTGATTTTCAGTATTCCAAGTTTCAGGTCAAAATCACCCCATTGCAGGCCGCAAATCTCACCAATACGCAGACCTAATTCAAGCCCCAATAGTAGCCCAATCTTGCGCACTGTTGGATTCTCCTGCACATATTGATAAAGCCGTTGCTGTTCCACCGGGGAGAGAGGCGCAGAAATTTTGTCGATAGCTTTTGGCAGTGCTACTTCCAGCTCCATCGGACGGATCAGGCGCAAGTGCGCGGCATATTTGCAGATGCGCCGCAGCATCGAGAGACATTCCCGGGCAGAGGATTTCCCCAGTGGCTTGTGTGCAGCATCCATAGGCGTGATGATCTGCTGCATGGCCTGTTCCAGAAAGCTTTCCTCAAGGGACGCAACGGGCACTTTGCTCAAAACAGGAAGAAGATACTTGTGCAGGGTGTACGAATAATGCGCATAGGTGGATTCTTTTATACTGTTCCGCAGGGAGTGCAGCCATACTTCGGCCAGTGCTTCAAAGGTCAGGTCGGTTCTCTTTAGATTGTAGAAGCCTGCCTCTGCTTTCTTTTGAATCAGCACACGTTTGACCTCAGCATAGACCGTGCCATAGACGTAGCCCCACTGGATTTTCCCCTCCGGTGTACGCGCTTTGATGTAGCGGCCTTCCCACCGGCCATCCTTGCGTTTGTGAATGTTTTCTCCCCGTCGTGCCATTTTGTTTCCTCCTGCGGCTTGGACACCCACCTGACCACTTATTTTGTCCACCATCGTTTATAGCTGGGTTTTTCATGCAAAAATGGGCAATGTGCAACAAACTTTCAGCTTCTGCGAGGTTTTTTCTAAGGTCAGGTGGGATGCATTTGTAAGGATTTCTATTGATTCCCAGATATAACCATGATAAAATAAGAGAAGAATTCAAACAACGATGTCGAAAGATCGGTATCCTCCATTATCACTGTGGAGGATACCCCTTTATTGCGGAAAGGGGTGAACAAGGTGGCATTGCGTCTGTTTGAGCACAACGAGAAAGCATATCGTGCGGCAGTCCGGATGATGGACCAGTATGGCAAAGCTGCCATTGTCCATCCCACCGGCACCGGAAAGAGCTACATTGCGTTCAAGCTGATCGAGGAAAACCCAGAGAAGGTCGTGATCTGGCTTTCTCCCAGTGAATATATCTTCAAGACCCAGCTGGAAAGCCTGAAAAGGAACGACCCGGATTTTCCGTTGGCGAACGTCCATTTTTACACCTATGCGAAGCTGATGTGCTGTACCGAAGGCCAGCTTGCAGAAATCGCAGGACTTCAGCCATCTTATATCATATTGGACGAATTCCACCGTGCCGGCGCGGAATGCTGGGGCGAAAGCACGGTGGCTTTGTTAAAGTTATGCCCGGAGGCAAAACTGCTGGGCTTAACAGCGACAAACATCCGGTATCTGGATAATAACCGTGATATGGCCGAAGAGCTTTTTGATGGCCGTGTTGCGAGCGACATGACCCTTGGCGAAGCAATCGTCAGGGGTATTTTGCCTGCTCCGAACTATGTGACCACCGTCTATCAGTACCAGAAAGACTTGGCACGTTATCAGACAAGAGTGGATAATCTGCGTTCTGCTGGGATTCAGGACGTAAATCAAAAATATCTGGATGCCCTGCGCCGCGCCTTGGAACAGGCAGATGGATTGGATAAGGTTTTCGCTCATCATATCACGAACAAGTCCGGAAAGTACATCGTGTTCTGCGCCAACAAGGAGCACATGGACGAAATGATCTCTCACGTGCCGGAGTGGTTTGCAAAGGTGAATGCGGAAGTGGCGGTGTACGAAGCTTATTCCGATGACCCTGGTACAGACAAGGCTTTTGCAGACTTCAAGACGGATGAGAGCGACAAGCTGAAGTTGCTGTTCTGCATAGACATGCTCAACGAGGGCGTTCATGTAGAAGGCATTTCAGGTGTCATCCTGTTCCGGCCCACCATTTCACCCACCATCTACAAGCAGCAGATTGGCCGTGCACTAACTGCGGGGGATAATTCCGCTCCACTTATCCTCGATGTTGTCAACAACTTCGAAGGACTATGCAGCATTGCGGGTCTGCAAGGCGAGATGCAGGAGGCAGTCTACCGCCTGAATGCCAACGGTGAGGGCGATAAGATCGTCACCGAGCGGTTCGAGGTAGTTGAGCAGGTGCATGACTGCCGGGTACTGTTTGAGCAGTTGCAGGCAAGCCTTTCTTCCAGTTGGAATCATTATTTTTCGGAAGCAAGCATTTACTATGCGGAGCATGGCGACCTGGATATTCCAAAACGTTATACCACACCGGCGGGATTGAGTCTTGGCGAGTGGCTGACGACCCAGCGCCGTGTCCGTGCAGGACAGATTTCTGGTAGCCTGACCGAGCAACAGGTTGCACGGCTGGACAGTATCGGGATGGAGTGGGGCAACCGCAACGATGCCGCATGGGAGCACGGCCTGGAAGAAGCGCGAAAATTTCGGGAACAGTTTGGGAATTTGCAGGTCCCGGCGAAATACAAAACGAAAAATGACTATCCTCTGGGAAAGTGGATCAACAATGCGCGGAAACGCCGAAGCGATGGAAAGCTGACGGAAGAACGCATCCGACAGTTGAATCAGTTGGGGATGGCGTGGAAGGTATTTGATGTCCGATGGGAACAAGGGTATGCACTTGCGGCAGCCTATGCGCAGGAGTATGGAAATCTGGATGTTCCACGAGATTATAAAACAGCAGATGGAAAAACGCTTGGCCGCTGGATTCAAAATCAAGAACTAGCCTATGAGCAGAAAAAGTTGTCTGCGGATCAGATCAAACGACTGGAAACCATAGGAATGCAGTGGGGCAGTCGCTATGACCGACAGTGGAATGAGGTTTATCAGGCAGCGAAACGATATTTTGAGGCAAATGGAAACCTTGACATTCCGGTGGCTTATATTTCGCCGGAGGGCTATGCCCTTGGAAAATGGGTGCGGCGGCAGCAGTATGCATATCGGAATCCGGAGAAGAGCAATGCAATTTTATCACAAGAGCGCATTGAGTTGCTGGATGCCGTTGGAATGCAGTGGGAGAAACCGGACTCGTGGCAGCACCGGTACGAACTGGCGCAGGAATATAAAAAGCAATATGGAAATCTGGAGATTCCGGCGAAATATAAGACTGCGGATGGCATTTGGCTGAGCCGATGGGTGTACAACCAGAAACGGCTGCTGCAAGGCGGGCCGGAAAAGTTAAGTAAAAAACAAAAAGAACAATTGGAGAAACTGCTGAACGGTTCAGCGATAAAATTTGGAGAATAAGTAAGTGCTGCGAAGGCAGAATGATATCTGAACGGGGAGAAAACAACTTTGGAGAAGGAAAATCTGAATTATTTTGTGGAGTTTGGAGAACATTATGTCCACATAACAGAAAGACAAAAGCACTACTTGGAGATGCGGTCAGTAGTAGATCGGGTTCTTGCAGCGGCAGCACTGATTGTGCTATCACCTTTGCTTTTGGTGGTGAGTGTTGCGCAGAAAATCAATGCGCCGTATGAGCCAATCTTCTTTTTACAGAAGCGTGTAGGCAAAGATGCACATTGCTTTAACATTATAAAATTCCGAACCATGAAGAGCACAGCACCTAAAAATGTAGCTACGGGTGATTTGGAAAGCCCCGAAATATATATTTCAAAGCTTGGCCGTATTCTACGTGATACTAGTATAGATGAACTTCCGCAGCTCTGGAATGTGGTCCGAGGCGAAATGAGCCTCATTGGCCCCCGTCCGCTGGTGTACACTGAGCGTGAGATTCGGTTTCTTCGGCGATGGTACGGTGTATATCAGGTGCGGCCTGGTATTACCGGTTGGGCACAGGTAAATGGACGGGATACTGTGGATATCTACGATAAAGTCTATTATGACCGTGAATATGTCCAGAATGTCAGTCTGAAATTTGACCTGAAGGTGCTCTGGAAGAGCGTTCTAGTGGTTCTGGGGCGGCATGGCGTGGTTGATGGAAAGGTTGACCCGAAGTTTCGGCAGGAGAGCATCGTGTTGTTGAGGGAAAGCAAAATGGTCTCGACAGACGAAGGATGCGGTGAATTAGAACAAGAATTGCAGATGGTGTGAGTGAATTATGCGAATTATATTAGCAGCGAACGATACGACCTTTATCTACAATCTGCGTCGTGAAATATTAAAAGGTTTGATTGCAGAAGGACATGAGGTATCTGCAATGTGCCAGGTGCTCCAGTTCGAGGACGAATTAGAGCAGTTGGGATGTGATGTCATCAACATTGAGACGGCACGGCAAGGAAAAAATCCTTTTAAGGATGTTTTACTTTTCCGGAAATACTATCAGTCGTTAAAAAAATACAAGCCAGATGTGATGCTGGGAAACAATATCAAACCGAACGTTTACGCAGGGTTAGCCTGCCAGATGTTGAAAATCAAGTACATCCCAAACATTACCGGCCTCGGTACTCCGGTGGAAAATCCCGGTCCTTTGCAGGCACTGACGACCCGGCTTTACAAGATGGGCGTGGCCGGTGCAAGCTGCATTTTTTTCCAGAACAGCGAAAATCAGCGCTTCTTTGAAACGCACAAGATGATGCCGAAGCATGCGAAGATTCGGTTGCTGCCGGGATCTGGCGTAGATTTAGAGAGTCATCCAGCGTTTCCGTATCCAGACGGCGAGGCAGTGCACTTCCAGTTTACATCCCGAATCTTGAAGGAAAAGGGAATCGACCTGTATCTTGCTGCGGCCAAACGAATCCATGCGGAGTACCCCAACACAGTGTTCCATATCTGCGGCGGCTGTGACGATCCTGCCTACGAGGAGATCTTGAAGCAGGTACAGGAGGATGGAGATGTGGTCTATCACGGCCAGCAGAAGGATATGATCCCATTCCTGAAACAGGCGAGCTGCATCGTGCATCCGTCCTACTATCCAGAGGGAATGAGCAACGTGCTCTTGGAGGGTGCGGCCAGTGCCCGACCTATCATTGCCACAGACCGTGCAGGCTGCCGGGAAACAGTGGAAGATGGAGTGACCGGATTCCTGATTCCCATTCAGGATGAGGAAGCTCTAGTCCATGCGCTGGAACGGTTTATGCAGATGACACCGGAACAGCGGAAAGCCATGGGTCTGGCCGGTCGTGTAAAGATGGAACGGGAGTTCGACCGAAAAATCGTGGTGAAAGCGTATTTGGAAGAGATTCAAGCGTTGGAGGGTAACGATGAATAAATACATCAAGGCGGTATTTTGTGTTCCGCTTGCAGGAATCAAGTATGCCATTCTGAAGATTGAGAATGGGGGACGATTCCATGCTGCCTTTCCGGCAATTATGTCGCCGATGACTGAAGTCACCGTAGATGGAAAATCCGAACTGCGCATTGCGAAAAAGTTGAAAATGCATAATGGCGCAAAGATCCGCGTTCGCAAAGGCGGAAAACTGGAAATTGGCAAAAACTTTGGAATGAGCAATGGCTGTGTTGTTACTGCCTACGACCATATTAAAATCGGTGACAATGTGATGCTTGGTCCCAATGTTCTGATTTATGATCAAGATCATGATTATCAGGCTGAGGGAGGCGTTTCAGCTATGAAATTCAAAACTGCACCGATTACGATTGGTAACAATGTCTGGATCGGTGCCAATGCCCTGATTCTCCGGGGAACAACGATTGGGGATAATACTGTCGTCGGGGGAGGAACAGTCGTCAAAGGGGACTTCCCGGCAAACAGCGTGATTATTCAAAAACGGACAACGGAGGTTCGGCAGCAGCATAATGGAATCAATCAGAGTATTACATAATATCGCAAGTCTTCACTTTGGCGGGTCACAGGCATTTGTGATGAATATTTATAACAACATTGACCGAGAAAAGGTTCAATTTGATTTTGTTGTTACGCCAGAGGAAAGGAAAGATTTATACAGTCAGGTGGAACAAATGGGAGGACGAATTTTTGTCTGCCCAAAGTATACTGGGAAAAACCATTTTGCATACTGTAAGTGGTGGGATGATTTCTTTACGGAACATCCGGAATATCATGTGATTCATGGACATGTGCGGAGTACGGCATCTATCTATCTGAAAATTGCAAAAAAGCATGGACTGGTAACAATTGCACACAGCCATAGCACCTCAAACGGAAGTGGCATTTCTGCTATCGTGAAGGATATGTTGCGACTTCCAATTTGGCATACAGCGGATTATTTGTTTGCTTGCTCCGACAAAGCAGGCAAATGGTTGTATGGAGAAAAGGCTACGGAACAGCCGAATTACCGGATGATTCCAAATGGCGTAGATTTGAGGCGCTTTGCGTTTTGTGAGGAAAAGCGGCAGCAGATGCGTCAGGATCTTGGAATTGCCGAAGATACTTTTGTTCTGGGACACATCGGGCGGTTCACAGTTCCCAAGAATCATCAATTCTTGATGGAGTTGTTCGCAGAGTACCACGAAGAGAACCCCAATAGCAAATTGCTCTTGGTAGGTGATGGCGAGTTGTTCGAAACGGTGCAGCAGCAATGCACGCAGCTTGGAATCAGCGATTCGGTTATTATGGTCGGCAGTAAAACCAACACCGAGGATTATTACCAAGTCATGGACGTATTTGTGTTTCCATCCTTGTGGGAGGGACTTCCGGTTTCTGTAGTAGAGGCTCAGGCAAACGGTCTTCACTGCCTCCTTTCTGATGTGATAACGCACGATGTTGACTTGACAGACCAAGTGAAGTATCTTGCATTGGCTAATAAAAAGGTATGGCTTTGTGAGGTTGCGAATCTTCAGAGAAAACATCGAATTGCTGCCACAGCAGAGAATATGGCGAAGCTGCAACCGTTTGATGCAACAGTGGTTGCAAAGCAACTTCAAGGTTTTTATCTGGAACAGGATGAAAGGGCAAGAAAATGAGTCAATATATATTGCGCCTGGACGATGCCTCCGATTATATGGATGTTAAAAAGTGGCAGCGGATGGAGGAACTTTTAGACCAGTATGGAATTAAGCCGTTGGTCGGAGTTATTCCGGACAATCTGGATTCATCTCTTACCGATACGTATGAACAAGACCCTGAATTCTGGGATAAGACTGCACGCTGGAAAGAAAAAGGCTGGGAGCTGGCACTTCATGGTTGCTATCACAAGTACACGACCAAGGAAGGTGGCATCAACCCGGTAAACCAAAGAAGTGAATTTGCAGGTGTCCCACTGGACAAGCAGAAAGAAATGATTCGGCACGGTGTTGATGTTTTGAAAGGCCATGATATTGAGCCGAAAGTGTTTTTTGCTCCTTCACATACATTTGATGAAAATACACTGGTGGCTTTGAAGGAAGAATCCGATATTCGAATCATCAGCGATACTATTGCAAATGATGTGTATTTTGAAAACAACTTCTATTTTATTCCGCAACAGTCTGGGCGGGTAAGAAAGCTACCGTTTAAAATGGTGACGTTTTGCTATCATCCCAATATGATGAAAGATGATGATTTTGATGTTCTTGAACGGTTTCTCAAAAAAAACGCCGAGAGTTTTAGAATATCGATTACTGTAGGCAAAAAAAGAGGGCGGAATCTGTTGGACAGGGCTTTACGGGAACTGTATTTCCTGAGAAGATGACACATAGCTTGTCAGATGGAGCTTATTATGGATATGGACAAAAACAAAATAGATTGCATACACGTTGCCGTGATTGGAGGGGCTCATCATAATACACTCGGCGTGATTCGATCTTTAGGTGAGCAGGGTATCAAAAAAGAAAATATACGTGTGCTCCTAATCGGAGACCATATTACAAATAGAAACATTATTTCTACCAGTAAATACGTGTTAGCACGGAATGTCAGTCACAATGAGTCTTGCGAAAAAATAGTCATGTGGTTAAGAAAACTGGCGGAGGATGGAAAAAAAAGGGTGGTTGTGTGCTGCTCTGATGGAGCCTCTGAGGTAGTAATATCAAATAAGCAAGAGCTATCGGACAACTTTTATTTACCATCGAGCAAAATTGACATTAGTCAGTTAATGGAAAAAAATGTACAAGATGCAGTTGCAATAAGTTGTGGACTTCATGTTCCTCAAAGCACCGTTATTACACAGGGAAACGATTTTAAATGGAATCGGTTTCCGTGTATAACAAAGCCCTTAAAAAGCGTTATTGGTGCGGGAAAATGCGATATTTGCATTGCGTCTTCTTATAGTGAATTGGAATCCATACTTGGGAAAATTGAAGCCAAAGAAGTTCAAATTCAGGAGTTCATTTTAAAGAAAATGGAATTCCAGTTGATTGGATGCTCCCTAGATGGTGGAGAGACGATTATTATCCCCGGGTACACGAGGATTTTGCGGCAGCCACGCAATACAAACACTGGTTATCTAGAGTATTCGCCGATTGAAGGTCTTGATTATGATTCAGAAGCAGTTCATGAATTCATAAGAAAGATAGGTTATAGCGGCTTATTTAGTGTTGAGTTTATCCGTGATGAAAATAATAAGGATTATTTTCTTGAAATTAATATGCGCAACGATGGAAACGCCTACTGTGTAAAGAGTGCTGGCGTAAACCTCCCGTTTATATGGTGCTACTATTCGGTGTTTGGGCAACTACCGAAGTTGTCACTGACTTTTAGCAACTCAATTCGATTTATTCCGGATTTTAATGACTTAAAGGTTGCACTGTCACAAAAAAAGATTTTGGAGTGGTTTGCTGATTTTGCTAAAGCTGATTCGCATTCTATTTTCAATTCAAAGGATATTAGACCTTTTTTTGTCGAAATCGAGAATCAAATAAAGAGACATATTTAACAGTTTGATTGTAAAAAATATACGAATATTCACAAGAGAGAACAGACATGAGTAAGATTGTATTTTATGTAAATGCTATAAATGGCGGCGGCGCAGAGCGTGTCATGGTAAACTTGGCAAAATATTTTTCTGAAAATGGATACGACACTACTTTGGTCACGTCTTTCCGGGATACATGGGAGTATCCGCTTGCGGCGACTGTAAGACGACTTACGCTGGAAGAAGAGGAAATCAAGCAATCCAGAATAAAAAGAAATTTTAGCAGAATCAAGAAATTGAGAGATTTATGCAAATCTGAGAAGCCCGACATACTTGTTTCTTTTATGGAAGAGCCGAATTTTCGTACAATATTAGCGACAAGAGGATTACCTGTAAAAACACTGGTTTCTGTCCGCAATGATCCCAACAAAGAATACGCAGGTAAACTAGGATGGTTTGTCGGTAAAATTTTGCTCCCAATGGCGGATGGCTGTGTGTTCCAGACAAGCGATGCACAAAAGTGGTTTCCGAAGCGGTTGCAGAAAAAATCACGAATTATTTATAACGCTGTTAAGGAAGAGTTTTACCAAGTGGATCGCACACCAGTGCGAGGTGAGATTGTTACCTGCGGTCGCCTGACAGAGCAGAAAAATCACAGGTTGCTGATAGACGCATTTGCAGAGGTACAAAAAATCTATCCCTTTGCAACACTAAAAATTTATGGAGAAGGCGTACTTCGGGAAAAGCTCCAGAATCAGATCGAGTCACTGAATCTTAATGAAAAAGTTTTTCTGATGGGAGCCACTAATGATGTAGCAAAAGCGCTCCAAACGGCAGATTTGTTTGTGCTTTCTTCTGATTATGAGGGAATGCCCAATGCACTGATGGAGGCGATGGCGGCCGGCGTACCGTGTATCTCTACAGATTGTCCTTGTGGTGGGCCAAGGGAGCTATTTGGAGAGGATGCTTCCGATAAACTGGTTCCGTGCAATGATTCTGCACAACTGTCGGAAGCGATTTGTAAAGTTCTAGAAACCACTAAAGATGGCATGACGGAAAAAAGGCATGCCGAAACATTTAAGCCAGACAGGGTTAATCAAATGTGGAAAGGCTATGTCCACGATATAATTTGTTTGTCTAGATGACATCAAGAGGGCTACAATGCGAAAAAAATCGTCACGAGGAAATGATAATGGAGAATAAAAGAACTGGCTTAAAAAAAATTGTCGGAACAGTTCTGATTTTGCTTTTTTCGATGTATACATGCAGGAGTCTTTATTTGGCATTTGATAAAGATAGTTACTCGCCAATATATGCATTTCTTTCGCTAAACATTGCAAGACTATGTGTGCCGCTTGGATGTCTGTTTTTATTGTGTGAACGAAAAGTAAAACAATATGATTTGGTATTGGTAACACTGCCTTTATCATACTGGTTGATGCAAATGGTGCACTCTTACGGCAGCTATCAGGGCGGTGGAGAACTTACCTTCCTCACGTCCGTAATATTTGTTCTTTTACCAACAAGAGTAAAGAAACAAATATTTCAATGTGTCTATCAAATTATCCAGCTTAATAATATCATATCTATTATTTTATGGATTGATTTTTTTCTATTTAATCGTGCCGGATTTCAAAGAGTTCTTTTTTATGCTCAAAATGGTTTGGAAACAGCATATTACTACAAATTTGGCATATTTGCAATTTATACCTATGGTGATCACACTTATCGGTTGTGCGGAATATTCAATGAACCTGGTGCGTTGGGAACTGCATGCGCTTTACTTTTTATCTGTACATTTAGCAAAACTAAATGGTGGGAAAAACTTCTTCTTCTTACTGCAGGAGCGCTCACCGTTTCATTTGCTTTTGCACTGCTGATTTTAGGATTCGTGGCTGTTTATCTTTGTCAAAAAAAGCCTTCCAATATTATTTATATTATAGGTATTATTTTGATGGTTTTTCTCGTGTTGCCAAACATAGATTTTCATAATAATGCGATAAATGAGCTTGTGGGTAGATTTGCCATCACAAAGTCTGGATTGGCAGGGGACAATCGAACGAACAGTGTATTTGATGCAGAATATGCAGAATTTTCAAATTCCATCTATTATTGGTTTGGAATGGGAAGCGGAGCGGTATTGGCTTCCGGCGTAGCAAGCTATAAAAGTTGTTTCATGGTTCCGTTTGGAATTGTAGGAACAAGTTGGCTGTTGGGGAGTTGGCTGTTTGCGGCATTGAAATGTAGCAAACAAGATAAAATGTGTTTGATCTACGTAATGTTCTTTTTTATATCCTTGTATCAAAGGCCGTATGCTATCATATCAATTTGGGGATATATTTTTCTTTTTGGTGGAATCGAGTGGCTGAAAGACTCATCAAATAGTATTGTAGGCGAAACCTAATGATTAAAATTTTACGCTTTATGGTTTATAGCATAAAATATGGGAGGCAAATATATTAATGAAAATCAGCAAAGCTTTATACCAAGCAATAACAGACCGTAAGATAAGGTTTTCCTATCTAACAAAATTGGGTGTTTTCAACGGCCTGTCAGACGAGCAGTATTTGAAGCTGAAATATAAAAATGTATTCGGCAGAAATCTTGATTTGGAAAATCCGAAGGCGTTCAATGAAAAACTTCAGTGGCTTAAACTGTATAACAGGAAGCCAGAGTACACCGTAATGGTGGACAAATATAAAGTGCGAGAGTATATTGCGCAAATGATTGGTGAGGAGTATCTGATTCCGTTGCTGGGTGTATGGGATGACCCGGATGAAATCGATTTTGACGCGCTGCCGGATCAATTTGTATTGAAATGCAACCATAACTCCGGAACGGGAATGTGCATTTGCAAAGATAAAAGCAAACTGGACATTGAAAAGGTAAAGAAGGAACTGCGTAAGGGACTGAAAGAAGACTATTACCTGAAATTTCGTGAGTGGCCCTATAAAGATGTCCCCAGAAAGATTATCGCTGAAAAATACATGGAAGATGCCAGTGGTGATCTTAAGGATTATAAATTCTATTGCTTTAATGGTGTGATGAAATTCGTAATGATTAATTCAGACCGGAACACCGATAAACCTACGAGGGCAGATTATTTCGATCGGGACTTTAACTGGTTGGATTTTACATGGGGATATAGTCATGCGGAGGTTCATCCTGAGAAGCCGGAACAATTTGAGAAAATGGTTGCAATTGCCGAAAAGCTTTCAATAGGACTGCCGCACATTCGAGTGGATCTGTATGATTGCAATAGAAAAATCTACTTTGGCGAATTGACATTCTTTGATGGAAGTGGGTTTGACAAAATTGAGCCACTAGAATGGGATTATAAAATCGGTGAATACATTGTGCTTCCAAAGAAGTTAATATAAATAGTTGTAGTTAGGAGCTGAATACGTGAGAATTTTAATTGGAGCAGATATAGTGCCCACTGAAAGTAATTTTAAGCTGTTCTCGGCCGGAAATGTAAAGGCTTTGGTCGGAAGTGAGCTAAGTAGAGTACTTTCATCTGCAAATTATCGGATCTTTAATCTGGAAGTTCCACTGACAAACGTTAAGAAACCAATTTTTAAATGTGGACCTAATTTAATCGCTCCAGAAGAATGCGTTATAGGATATAAAGCACTTGGTGTAGATCTACTTACATTAGCCAATAACCATATATTGGATCAAGGAGTACAAGGATTGAACAATACTTTAAAGGTACTTGAACGAGCCAATATTGCGTATACAGGTGTTGGACAGACGTTGGAGGAGGCAATCAAACCTTATGTGTTTCGATTTGGAGACAAGACGATTGGAGTATATGCTTGTGCAGAGCATGAGTTTTCCATTGCATCTGAGCATACCGCAGGAGCGAACCCAATTGATTGGCTTGAATCTCCGGATCACGTTGCAGCATTAAAAAGACGATGTGATTTTGTTATTGTTCTATATCACGGGGGAAAAGAGCATTATCGCTACCCATCACCTAATGTACAGAAAGTGTGCCGCAAGTTGGTTGATAAAGGCGCAGATTTGGTGGTGTGTCAACATAGCCATTGCATTGGATGCGAAGAAAAATATCAGGGGGCGACTATTGTATATGGACAGGGCAATTTCTTATTTGATGATAGTGAATCAGAATTCTGGCAGACAAGTTTATTGATTGTGCTGGATGAAGAATTATTTGTTTCGTATATTCCACTTCAAAAAAATAAAAATGCAGTTCAAATTGCGGAGGGAGAAAATGCACAAAAGATACTTAACGACTTCCGCATGAGAAGTGAGCAAATACATGATAGCGAGTTTGTCGAAACAATGTACAATAAATTTGCCCAAGAGATGCTTGGTATGTATCTAAGTGAATTTACATCAAAAAATAGAAATATAATATTTAGAGTAATTAATAGATTGACTGGTAGAAAATGGACTCGAATCCTAGAAAAACGAATTTCTCGGGATCAAAAATTAAAGATGTTGAATTTTGTCGATTGCGAGGCACATAGAGAACTGTTGGTAAAAGGGTTAAATAATGCCTGTAGATGAATGAACAATATAGTGGGGAAAATTTAATGATTAATATTGTGCATTTTATTCATGGCCTGAATATGGGAGGCGCAGAAACATTAGTCAAAGACTATGCGGTTCTCTTGGATAAGTCGAAGTTTCATGTTACTGTTTTGTGCTATGAACGCTTTGATTCTCCTTATGAGGATATTTTGAGACAGAACGATATTAAGGTGATATATATTTGCGATAAAATGCCACTATATCAGAAACGGGGGTTAGTTGCTAGAGGAATTAACCATTACCAGCGATATTGGCTTATTCGATGTGAATTAAAGAAACTGAATCCAGATATTGTTCATTTTCATTTGTCATTAAGTGATTACGTTAGATTTTCAGGACTCAAAAAGAGTGTAAAGCTATTTTATACACAACATTTCAGCGCAGAGGTTTGGAAATCAGAAAACGCGAGTGATATTCAAAATCTAAAATGGTTAATGAAGCATTATCAGGTTCAGCCGATAGCATTGAATGCTTCGATGTGTGATAGTATGAACAAGATACTCCAGACAGATAATACAAAGATATTAAACAATGGAGTGGATTTGTCTAAATACAGTAGACAATGTGACCGTGACAAGAAACGTATGGATTTGAATATTCCACAGAATGCTTTTTTGGTTGTTCATGTTGGAAGATTTAATTCTGTCAAGAATCATGAATTTCTTATAGATGTTTTCAAACAGATAAAAGAACAAAGAGCCGAGGCGTTTCTTCTTATGATTGGAAAAGGAGAAACGGAACGGCAGGTTGTGGAAAAAATTAAGGCCGAAGGGCTTGATGGTTCCTATAAAATTCTCCATGATCGGACGGATGTCGCAGAGATTTTACAAGCAAGTGATGCGGCAGTATTTCCATCAATTGTGGAAGGATTGGGCATTGCAGTGATTGAAATGCAGGCAGCAGGCTTACCATGTGTTGTATCTACGGGCGTGCCAGATAATGCTTGCATCTCGAATAAATTACAGTTCTTGAGTCTTGAGTTGAGTGCGAGGGAATGGGCGAGAAAATTGCTTGAAATGTGCGAGGATACAACACCGATTCAATATTCAGGCATCGAGGAATGGGATATTCGGCATAATGTGAAGCAGCTAGAAAAAATGTATGAGGGAGAAGATTAAATGGCAGAAAATAGAACCCAAAAAGTGATTTTGAACTCTGCTGTTACGTTATCGTGTCAAATTGTTTACCTTATTGTTAGCTTTGTATGTCGGACAATTTTTACTAAAACTTTAGGCGCTGAATATCTTGGAATTAGTGGACTTTTTTCCAATATTCTTACGATTCTGAGCTTTGCCGAACTGGGAATCGGAAGTGCATTGGTCTATCGTATGTACAAGCCGTTGGCTACAAATGATCAAGAGAAGCTGCGCGAATACATACAGCTTTATAAACAAATCTATCGTATAATCACGCTCGTAATCCTTTTGGCGGGTTTGGCATTTGTTCCGTTTCTTCCATCCATTATCGTTGCGCCAAATGTAAAAGAAAATGTGACCCTCCTTTATATTTTATATTTAGCACAGACAGTAGTGACTTATGTATTTGTTTACAAAAAGTCTATTCTTATTGCCGATCAAAAAAGCTATATCGTAAACATCTGTACGCAGATGTTTAACCTCGGAATGAACATTGCGCAGTGTGTTTTTCTCGTTGTGACACATAATTTTGTCATATATTGCATCCTGAACATTGTTTTTAATCTTGCAAACAACATTGTATGCTCGTACTATGCTGACAAGCAGTATCCATATCTTAGGAAAGCCTCTAACCTAAAATTGAGTTCGGAGGAAATCAAAAACCTTTTCAAAGATGTTAAAGGACTTCTGCTCACCAAAATTGCAAGCACAGCATTTAGTGGAACTGATAACATCTTCATTTCTACTTTTATTGGTATTAGATATGTAGGAATACTGTCAAATTATACGGTATTAAGCAGTATTGTAAACAGCGTATTAAATCAGATCTTTGATGCCATAACAGCATCCATTGGCAATCTTGTAGTAACCGACGAAAAAAGCAGGGCGGAAAGTGTCCTAAAAAAACTATTTTTTCTGAACACTTCGCTATATGGATATCTATGTCTCGGAATGCTAATTTTACTGCGGGAATTTGTGACACAGATTTGGCTGGATTCTGAATATGATTTGCCACAAGTCGTTATTATGCTCATCCTGTTCGAACTGTTTCTTCGTAGCATCCACTATCCATTATATATGACCAGAAGTGCTATGGGATGTTTTTCTGAGTATAAAGTGGTGTTTGCCGTAGCTGCATTCCTGAATATTGCGCTGGATTATGTCCTTGTCCGGCCAATGGGAATTGCAGGGCTTTATATCGCAACCATCATCTGCCGGGGTATTACTTATTTTACAGATGCATGGGTTGTGTATCATCAACAGTTAAACCGCTCGGTCTGGAATTATCTATATCTGATCCTTAAATGGATTGTCTTTTTGGCCGGTTGCGGTTTTGTTATGACAAAAATCGTGGCGTTGATCACAATCTCCGGATTCACAGGCTTTATTCTGCGTGGATTGACAATTTCTATTATCTATGCACTTTTACACTTTCTGACATTTTCACATTGTGAAGAGTTTAAATATTATCTGAACATTGTAGGTCACATTGTTTACAGAATCAAGAGGAAAAATTGATATGAGATACGGTATATTAACATATCACCAGATTCCAAACTATGGGGCTGTCTTACAAGCATATGCTTTGTGTGCGGCGATAAGGAAACTTGGGTATGATTGTGAAATTATCGATTACCAGTGCGAGAATATTGTAAAACGCGAACTGTCGATTCCGCAATATTCAAATCCTATCAAACGGGCAGCGTATCAATGCTTTATTTGGCCGCACCAAAAAAGAAAAACCAAGGAATGTGTTGACTTTCTGCAAAAATTCTATAGCAGACAGCATTATACAAAGGACACGATTGGGGAGGCTGATCGTCAATATGATGTCTTTATTTCAGGTTCGGACATGATCTGGAATCTTGATGTAAATGGTGGGGATATGTCTTACTTCCTTGATTTTGTGGATGCGCCCCATAAGCGTTTATCCTTTGCATCCTCTGTTGGCGATGTGTGGAGTGAAGAACAATGCTCTAAAATTGAAGAGGCTTTGAAACATTATCAATGGATCAGCGTAAGAGAATCTGATACCTGTGAAAAAATTAGGAACCAGTTTGGTCTTCCCTGCGAAGTGGTTTGCGATCCGACAATGCTTCTCGAGGCTTCTGAATGGTCCAAGTTTACTTTTTCGGTTCCGGAAAATAACTACGTGCTCGTATATTTTCCGTATGATGAAATTCTCACAGCAGCAAGAAAATATGCAAAAAAGGAAGGGAAAAAACTTATTATTTTAGGAACGACATATCCATGGAAATCGAATGACTATAAAACAATTTATTCTCCGCAGGAATGGATGTCCTATATCAAATACGCCGATGCCGTTTTTACTGATTCTTACCACGGTCTTCTTTTTTCGCTTTACTTTAATCGGCCCGTGTGGACAAATAATAAAAACAATAGACTGGCAATGTTGCTGAAAGAACTGGAAATTGAAAAATGCTATATCGAAGAAGATCCACTTTTTCAGTATACGATCAATTATGAAATATGTAATAAAAAAATATGGAAAAAGAGAACTGCATCGATAAAGTTTCTGCAAAAAGAGTTGGGGGAGACAAAAAGTAATGCACGTTGAAACAAATTCACAGAAATGTTGTGGCTGCACAGCTTGTATGGCCATCTGTCCAACACAAGCTATAAAGATGCAAAGCGACTCTGAGGGATTTCTCTGTCCACAGGTATCTCACGATATTTGTGTGGAGTGCGGCATGTGTGTTAAAGTTTGTCCCACTGCCGCAAAGCCGACCATGCATACTAAACAGATAGAGGTGCCTATGCAGGCATATGCGGTAAAGTGGCAAGATGTGGCACGAGTCAGTTCTGCATCAGGTGCATTTTTCCCGGCTGTTGCAAAATATGTGCTTGAAACAAAAAACGGATGGGTATGTGGTTGCGTATTGAGAGAAGACACTCTGATGCCAGAACATATTGTCAGCAATACGTGGGCTGATGTCCAACGTATGCAAGACTCCAAGTATGTTCAGAGTGATATGAAAAGTTGCTACAAGAAAATTGAAGAGCTGCTTAAAACAGGTCAAACAATTCTTTTTACTGGGACTTCTTGCCAAGTTTCCGGGTTGTATTCATTCTTGGATTGTAAAAAAATTAGCACGGAACGTTTGCTGACAATCGATTTCTTTTGCCACGGCGTTCCTTCTCCGAAAATATGGAGAGACTATTTGCGTTTTTACGAGGAGAAGAAACATCGAAAGCCAATTGCATATCGCTTCCGAAGCAAGCGATATGGATGGGGTAGCTCGAGCAGAGGCTCGAGCTACCTGAATAGTATTACTTATAAAAATACTATTCAGGTGGCTCATCAAGATAATGTGTCTTGGGCATCTAGAATGTGGCGTACAGTTTTCTTTTCTAATTTATGCATCCGAAACTACTGTCATAGCTGTCCCTACGCAACGATTAACAAGCCTGCCGACTTTACTATGGGCGATTTTTGGGGAATTGAGAAATTTCATCCCGAATTTGATGATGGAAAAGGATGCTCCGTAGTGATTGCAAGAACGAAGAAGGCGCAATCCACAATGTCTGAGGTTGAGTGGCTTACAAGCGAAAAAGTAACCCTAGATGAGGCTATACAAAAACAGGCAAATGCGTTTGCACCAAGTACGGCAAACCAGCATAGGGCTGACTTTTGGGATGACTATGGAAAATATGGATTCGAGTATTGTGCAAAAAAGTATTTTCTCTATACAACAAAAGATCGTGTAAAGGCAATTATAAAGAGAGTGCTATTTGCACTCAAAATACGAGATATTTACTGATTTCTAAGAATAGTGCATATAACCGAAAACACTCTGTTGTGCATGGTGTCATGATAGTTTATGCAAAGCTTGTGCTCGGTGGTGCGGCAGAAAGGCGAGAAGTGGTTTCAAGACGCAGTAGCACAAATATTGGACCGAAACACAGAAAGCAAGAATGACAGTTTTGCTGCGATGTATAATCGAAAGAATACACTATTGCAAATGATAGAGCGACTGATGATGTGATAGCATGATTTATGCGGAAATGATATTTTAACATGAGAAAAATTTTAGTTCGATTTGATGATATTTGCCCAACGATGGATTGGAATCAGTGGAATCGTGCGATGAAAATTTTGAAGCTGTATCACGTGAAACCGCTGATAGGTGTAATTCCGGACTGCCAGGATCCAGATTTATTAATTGATCTACCGCGGAGGGATTTTTGGGATTATCTTAAGGCGTTACAGGCTGATGGCTTTGCAATTGCGATGCACGGATATCTTCATTTGTATGACACGAATGCGCAGGGAATTGTAAATGGTACATCCCTTTCAGAGTTTGCTGGACACAGTTATGAGGAACAGTATGAAAAAATCCGGAAGGGGAAAGAAATACTGGCTTCTCATGGAATTCAAACAGATATTTTCTTTGCGCCAGCACATTCCTATGATGAAAATACTTTAAGAGCGCTATCCGCAAATGGTTTTAAATACGTTTCAGACGGAAAAAGCAGTAAGCCATTTGTTCGTGAAGGAATTATATGTATTCCGTGTCGATCAGGTGGGTGCCCTCGAATTGGAAAATATGGATGTTATACGGCTGTATTTCACGCGCATGAATGGAAACGACCAGATAAGAAAGATTGCTATGATCAGCTGAAAACTTTATGTGAAGAATATTCTGAGGAAATTGTAGATTTTAAAGAATACGCAAAACAAAAGACTGGAATTCCGTTTGTGGAATATATGGATGAAAAAATGTATATTTTCTATGAAAATAAGATAAAGGCAGCATTGCGCCCAATGGTTCATGTGATTAAATCAATGTTAAGAAATATAAAAGAAAAAAATCAAAGACTGGCTTGATAAATGGGTGTGTAAGAGAGCTTATATCACTGCCAATGGTCAATCCAAAAGTTTAAAAGGAGTTGTTTATATGCAGGGTAATGTTGTTTTCATTACCGGTTCCTCCGGTTTTATCGGTTCCAACTTGGCAAAACGTATCCTGACCACTGAGCCGGATACCAAGGTCATTGGCTTGGACAACATGAACGATTATTATGATGTTCGTATCAAGGAGGCTCGCCTGGCAGAGCTTCAGAAGTTCGAGAATTATACCTTTATCAAGGGCAACCTTGCGGATAAAGCTCTCATCAACAGTATTTTTGAGCAGTATCACCCGGACGTTGTGGTGAACCTTGGTGCACAAGCCGGTGTGCGGTATTCCATTACCAACCCGGACGCCTACATCGAGAGTAACATGATTGGATTCTATAACATTCTGGAAGCCTGCCGCCATTATCCCGTGGAGCATCTGGTGTATGCATCTTCCAGCTCTGTCTACGGCAGCAACAAGAAGGTGCCCTACTCTACCGATGACAAGGTGGATAACCCGGTTTCTCTGTATGCTGCTACCAAGAAGTCCAACGAGCTGATGGCGCACGCATACTCTAAGCTCTACAATATCCCCTCCACTGGTCTACGATTCTTTACTGTGTATGGCCCTGCCGGCCGCCCGGATATGGCTTACTTTGGTTTCACCAACAAGCTGGTGAACGGAGAAACTATTAAAATTTTCAACTATGGCAACTGCAAGCGGGACTTTACTTATGTGGATGACATCGTGGAAGGCGTTGTCCGTGTGATGGCAAAAGCGCCCGAAAAGAAGAATGGCGAAGATGGTTTGCCCATTCCTCCCTATGCGGTTTACAACATCGGCAACAGCAACCCGGAGAACCTGCTGGACTTTGTGCAGATTCTGTCTGAAGAACTGGTTCGTGCTGGTGTGCTTT
>OGML01001319.1_pt1 | contig 21731 bp, 18 predicted proteins | sample 1572951 | NCBI WGS metagenome assembly OGML01 (sample SAMEA2581883, study PRJEB24529) | metagenome | biome: Human gut stool | place: China | collected 2011 | reverse complement strand
ATGATCTGCGACTCCAGCATCAACGACGGCGGTTGGGGCGCTGCCTGCTACAACGCCATGGTCAAGGCTGCTGAGGACAAGGGCTGGACCTACGACGTCACCGACTCCATCTCCCAGGATCAGTATTACGAGACCATCGTTGCCTTCTGCAACCTGGGCTACGACATGATCTATGCTCCCGGCAACCAGTACACCGATGCGGTCCTGCAGGCTGCTGAGGAGTATCCCGACATCGCCTTCGCTCTGCTGAACGGCGCTGAGTCCACCCCCGAAAAGGCCACTAACGGCAATGTCGCGTCTCTGCTGCCCAACGCTGAGCAGATCGGCTGGATCGCCGGCGCTCTGGCCGGTCTGATGACCGAGTCCGGCAAACTGGGCTTCATCGGCGGTATGGAGCTGGATACCACCAAGGGCAAGATCGCGGGCTTCGAGGCTGCTGCCAAGTATGTTGGCCAGCAGGAGGGCAAGACCGTTGAGCTGCTGGCTGTTCCCTATGCCAACTCCTTCTCCGATGCCCCTAAGGGCAAGGAGTTCGCCACTGAGCTGATCTCCCAGGGCGCTGACGTGTTCTTCGGCGATGCTTCTGCCGTTGACTCCGGTGCCCGTGAGGCCATCGACGCCGCCAATGAGAAGGCCGGCGCCATCAAGATCTACGACATCGGCCAGCCTGCCGATATCCTGGGTCAGAACCCCTGCATCATTTGCTCCCAGGTCACCGATAACGCCGCTATGATCGGTGTCTGCATGGAGGCTGTTGTGGCCGGTACCTTCGGCGGCAACACCATCTTCGGTACGCTGGAGAACGGTGCCCTGTCCGCCGGTGCCATCAATACCGAGCTGGTTCCCGCTGAGAAGGTGGAGAAGTATAACGCCTATCTGCAGCAGATGATGGACGGCACCTTCATGAAGTAAGCTGTCATTCCTTTGATATCCCCCGGCCAGCGGCCGGGGGATATCTTTTCTGCATATAAAAAAGACACGGTATATGGATCCTCCATCCATTTCCGTGTCTTTTTCCTGTTGTAAGCTTTGGGGTTCGGACTTTTGCGTGTAACGGGGTTCAGCACGCCCCAGGTGCCCCGCTGCATAGCGTCACGCCGGTGCTTCTCTTTTTTCGAGAGTTTTTCATAAGGAATAAACTTTTCCATAGTGTGCTCCTTTCAAACGGTTTCCGCCATCATAGCAGACCTTACACTGTTTGTCAAAGGAGCGCGCTTATTTCACTCTGCCAATATCTCCTCCGCCACTGACCGGCGCGTAACGCACCGGTCCATGGCCTGTTTTTCAATGTAGCGGTGGGCCTCCTGCTCCGTCATACCCTGCTTGTCGATCAGTGCCCATTTAGCCCGGTTCACCAGCCGTATCTCCGCCATGCGTTCCTCGATGGTGGCAGTCTTTTCCTCCATACGCCGCAGGCGCTCTCGTGTGCCGCACAGCAGCTGCATGGATTGCAGCAGCAGCGGCGGCGTGGTGGGCTTTTGCAGCAGCAGGATGCCTTGAGGCGCCAGCCGCGCCGCCAGGTCCGGATAGTGCTCCGCCTTTACCAGCAGCAGCACACCGGCGCTGGATTTGTCGATGATATGCAGCGCCAGCTTTGTACCGAATTCATCCGGCAGCGGCGTACTGATGACCACGATGTCAAAAGGCCTCTCCAGCAGGGCACGCCGTGCCTCAGACACGCTGCCTGCGGCACACACCGGATCGTACCGATCCTCCTGCAGCATTTCACGCAGGGATATATGGAACTTGGCCGCGGCAGCGACCACCAGCACGCTGTACGTCCGGCGGCTGTCCTCCATATACGTCCCTCCTCTCCAAAGCAGATCTGCTCAGTGGGTGTACTGCTGTATGATCGTCTTCGGTAAGTGCTCTGCGATAAATGCGCTGGATGCAGCCAACGATCTGGCGTCCTCCAGAGTCTCCGGCAGCGTGTGGAAGCGTGCCTTTACGTCGTTGGCCGCCGTGTAGAAATTCACGTCTGCGGCCTCCGGCAGTACCAGCTGCCGCGTTACACCGTCCAGGCCAGCGCGGATCAGCAGCGTAAAGGCCAGATACGGGCTGCACAGCGGATCGGGAGAGCGCAGCTCCGCGCGGCGGTACTCGCCCTGCGCGGCAGGGATGCGTATCAGCTGACTGCGGTTTTCGCTGGACCAGGAGATATATCGCGGTGCTTTGCTGCTGCCAAAGCGGTGATACGACTCCTCCCGCGTGTTCAGGAACACCGTCATCTCGGCAATATGGGCCAGAATACCGGCGATGATCTGCGGCATTACCTCTGCGCCGTCGCGGCTCTTGGCGGAGATGTTGATGTGCATCCCGTTGCCCGGCTGTCCCATCAGCGGCTTGGGAGAGAAGTCGGCTGCCAGGCCGTTTCGCACCGCCACGGAATTGACGACAGCCTTAAAGGTCAGGGCGTTATCCGCTGCCGTCAGGGGGTCGGAATAGCGAAAGTCGATCTCGTTTTGCCCGGGGCCCTGCTCATGGTGAGAGCACTCCGGCCGTATCCCCATCTGCTCCAGCGTCAGGCAGATCTCCCGCCGTACGTTCTCGCCTTTGTCCTCCGGCGCGATGTCCATGTATCCTGCGTTGTCGTAGGGAATGCGGGTCGCTTCACCGTTTTCGTCCCGGCGGAAGAGATAGAACTCCATCTCCGTGCCGAAGGAGAAACGGATGCCCAGTGCTTCCGCGTCCGCCACCGCCTGACGCAGCAGCGCGCGGCAGTCGGCCTCGAAGGCGGCGCCATCGGGCCGCAGCACGTGGCAGAACATCCGCGCCACCCGGCCGTGATCCGGCCGCCAGGGCAGCATACAGAGGGTGCTGCTGTCCGGATGCAGGAACAGGTCCGAGTGGACCTCGTCGCCGAAGCCGGGCACAGCGGAGGCATCGAAAGCGATGCCGTAGCTGAAGGCCCGGTCCAGCTCATCCGGCAAAATAGATATATTTTTCTGGCTGCCGAAAATATCGCAGAAGGCCAGACGCAGGAATTTTACATCCTCCTCCGCCGTAAACTGCCTGATCTCATCCACTGTGTACTCCATCGTGCTCCTGCCTTTCTCAGTTGGCTACATACATCTGCTGATAGGGGTTTTTGCTGTCCGGTGTGATAACGGTATAGTTGTCGCGGAGCATCGCCTCCGCGTCACGGTCAAACAGACGGCAGTACTCCCGCACATAGGGTGCGATCTCCGCCATATCTTCCGCCGTGGCGTTGTGCAGCGTGACCTGATCCGGAAACCGTATGCTGCTCACATCGCCGCGGAAAACCATTTTTCCGCCGTGCATTCCTGTGCAGGGGAAGAAGTGTACTATCGGCCGGCCGTCGGTGTGCAGGCCCAGCACCAAAATCAGCCCGCCGGCCTGGTATTCGCCCAGAAAGCTGCCGGCCCGCCCGCCGATGACGATCACCGGCTTATGCTGCTTATAGGCTTTCATGTGTATCCCGGCGCGGTAGCCCGCATTGTCCCGGATAAATATCTCACCGCCCCGCATGGCGTACCCCGCAGCGTCGCCGGTGCTGCCGTGGATCACGATGCGTCCGGCACTCATGGTGTCGCCCACCGCGTCCTGTGCATTGCCGTTTACGGTAATAGAACCGCCGCCCAGATAGGCGCCCAGCGCATTGCCGGGGATGCCGTCGATCTCCAGCCGTTTGCTGCTCATACCGGCGGCGATGAACCGCTGGCCCTGGCAGGCACAGATACGGCATTCCTTCCCGGCGTGGCGTATCGTTTCGTTTAGTTGGGAGAAGGACAGATCACTCGCCTCTATGAAGTCCATATTGTACCACTCCTTTCGAGTGTTTTCCATTATTTTTCCTATAAATATCGCTTTTTCGACAGACCTTATTCACCGGCGTGGGCAATTCCCAGAATTTCCAGTTCTTTTTCGTTCAGGTGAATACCCCGCAGCATGACCCGGTTGCCCCGCAGCGCCTCGATGGAGTTGATGCCCATACCGCCCATCATCTCCTTGATCTCGTGCTTCCAGGCGGTTACCAGGTTTACCAGCCGCGCCGCGGCCTCCTCGGGGTCCAGACGCTTCACCAGCTCCGGCCGCTGTGTGGCGATACCCCAGCAGCACCGGCCTGTCTGACAAGAACGGCACAGGTGGCACCCCATGGCCAGCAGTGCCGCGGTGGCAATATAACAGGCATCCGCGCCCAGAGCAATGGCCTTGACCACGTCGGCAGCGGAGCGTATGCTGCCTCCGGCGATCAGGGATACGCTGCTGCGTATGCCCTCGTCCCGCAGCCGCTGGTCCACCGCTGCCAGCGCCAGCTCAATGGGAATACCCACATTGTCCCGTATTCGGGTGGGCGCCGCGCCGGTGCCGCCCCGAAAGCCGTCGATGGCGATGATATCCGCACCGCTGCGGGCGATGCCGCTGGCGATGGCGGCGATGTTGTGTACCGCCGCCACCTTGACGATGATCGGCTTTTTGTACGCCGTGGCTTCCTTTAGAGAGTACACCAGCTGCCGTAGGTCCTCGATGGAGTAAATGTCGTGGTGCGGAGCAGGGGAGATGGCATCCGCGCCCTCCGGTATCATCCGTGTTTTGGACACGTCGCCCACGATCTTTGCGCCAGGCAGATGTCCGCCGATACCGGGTTTGGCGCCCTGGCCCATTTTGATCTCGATGGCCGCGCCGGTGTTCAGATATGTCTCATCGACGCCGAAACGGCCGGAGGCCACCTGTACGATAGTGTTGGCGCCGTAGGGATAGAAATCCCGGCGCAGTCCGCCCTCGCCGGTGTTGTAGCAGATGCCCAGCTCCCGGGCAGCCTTGGCCAGCGCCGCATGGGCGTTGTAGCTGATGGAGCCGTAGCTCATAGCCGAAAACAGAATGGGCACCGACAGCTCCAACTGCGGCGGTATTTCGGTGCACAGGCTGCCGTCACCGTTCCGTCGGACGGTCTCCGGCTTCTTGCCCAGGAATACCCGCGTCTCCATGGGTTCTCGCAGGGGGTCGATGGGTGGGTTCGTCACCTGTGAGGCGTTGATGAGGATGCGGTCCCAGTACACCGGCAGGGGCTGGGGGTTGCCCATGGAGCTCAGCAGCACGCCGCCGGTGGACGCCTGCTTGTATATCTCCTTAATGGTGGCGCAGGACCAGTTTGCGTTTTCACGCAGGCAGTTGTCGCTTTTTATGATCTTAATGGCGTGAGTGGGACAGAAGGACACACAGCGCTGACAGTTGACGCACTTGCTCTCGTCGCTGACCATGACCTTCCCATCCGCGTTATAGGTGTGCACGCCGTTGGCGCACTGGGATTCGCAGATGCGGCAGCGGGTGCACCGTGCGTCGTTTCGTACCACTTCAAATTCCGGTATGATGTAGTCAAGAGCCATCAATAGGCACCTTCTTTCACATTCACGATAAACGGCTCGCCGCCCATGGGCGCATACAGGTTCTCCGCATCCGGGGCCATGACCCGTATGGCGGCCTCCTCGCTGGCGATAAATACCTTGTCGTCCTTCTCAGCCGTTACCATGGAGCGCAGCTTCAGCCGGTCGTTCAGCGCCATCAGTCCGCCGTTGAACCCCAGAATGATGGAGAATGGTCCGGTGATGAGCAGGCTGGGGTATATGGTCCGCAGATAGGTCAGCTGCCGTGCCGCGGCCGGCTCTCTGGTGCGTATGGTACTCCAGAAGGGCGCCGCGATCACCGACGCCATTTCCTCCAGTGTCAGCCCCTGACGCCGCAGCAGATAGTCGGCGATGTAGGTGATGACCTCCGTATCCGTCTGCAGATTGCATTTGTAGCCATACATCTCAATACAGCGCCGGTTGGCGTCGTAGGAGGATATCTCTCCGTTGTGGACGATGGACCAGTCCAGCAGGGAAAAGGGGTGCGCGCCGCCCCACCAGCCGGGGGTATTGGTGGGATAGCGCCCATGGGCCGTCCAGCTGTATCCCTCATATTCCTCCAGCCGGTAGAAGCGTCCCACATCCTCGGGATATCCTACGGCCTTGAAGGTCCCCATGTTCTTTCCACTGGAGAACACGTATGCGCCCTTCAGCTTGGTGTTGATATCCATCACGGTCCGTGCCACGAACTCCTTTTCATCCAGCTGCAGGCGTGCCAGCACCGAATTAAGGGGCCGCACAAAGTACCGCCAGATGTGGGGAATGTCCGTGATCTCCGGGATGATACGGATGGGGATCAGCTCCGCGTCCACAAGCTCAAAGCCCTCCTTCAGCATAGCTTCGCACTCCCGCCGGGTGGTGTTATCATCAAAAAAGATGTGGAAGGCGTATTCCTCCCGGTGTTCCGGGTAGATGCCGTAGGCGGCGAAGCCGCCTCCCAGACCGTTGGACCGATCATGCATGGGGACCATGCTCCTGATGATGTCCTCACCGGTCATGCGCCGCCCCTCCCGGGAAATGACCGCCGAAATGGCGCACCCGGATGGGATACGTACCTGTCCCTCCAGCTTCATAGTTTCTCACCCTTTCTTTATGTGCTTCCGTATTGTTCCGGCCGTTCCGCGGCGTGATCCGCCGAAAAGCCGCCCCGGAAAGCAAAAAACGCCCATCCGGCAGGGACAAATGTCCTGCTCGGATGAACGCCTTTGCTCATCATGGTTCGGCATTATAGCATCAGATGTGCATAAAGTCAATGAATAAAACGCCAAAAATTGTGTAAAAAGCTGATTGACAAATCCGTCACAACCGCCTATAATTTCGCACATCAAAGGCAAAGGCGTCTTGAAGCTGCGGGCTTCCTGACGCCTTTTTCTATTTTCCAAATCTACAAAAGATCGGGGTGGAACACATGAAAACCGTATCGGACATTTTCGGCACACTGGTATTTGACGACCGACAGATGAAAGCACGCCTTCCCCATGACGTCTATATTTCCCTGAAGAAGACCATTGACGAGGGCGGAAGCCTAGACAACCAGGTAGCGAATGTGGTGGCGGATGCCATGAAGGACTGGGCCATCGAGCACGGTGCGACCCACTTTACCCATTGGTTCCAGCCGCTGACCGGCATTACCGCCGAGAAGCATGACAGCTTTATTACCCCCTCGCCGGATGGCGGCGTTATCATGGAGTTCTCCGGTAAGGAATTGATCCAGGGTGAGCCGGATGCCTCCAGCTTTCCCTCCGGCGGCCTGCGTGCTACCTTCGAGGCCCGGGGCTATACCGCTTGGGATCCTACCTCTTACGCCTTTATCAAGGACAAGGCACTGTGTATCCCCACGGCGTTCTGTTCCTACGGTGGCGAGGCGCTGGATAAAAAAACCCCGCTGCTGCGCTCCATGCAGGCCCTGAACAAGCAGGCCATGCGTGTCCTGAAGCTGTTTGGCAACACGGATGTCAAATGTGTTCGCACCTCTGTCGGCCCGGAGCAGGAGTATTTCCTGGTGGACCGCGCCATGTACCGCAAGCGCAAGGACCTGATCTTCTGCGGCCGCACGCTGTTCGGTGCCAGACCCCCCAAGGGTCAGGAGATGGATGACCATTACTTCGGCGCTATCAAACCCCGTGTGGCGGAGTTCATGGCCGACTTAAACGAAGAACTTTGGAAGCTGGGCATTCTGGCTAAGACCGAGCACAATGAGGTGGCTCCGGCGCAGCACGAACTGGCGCCCATCTACACCACCACAAATATCGCCACCGATCACAACCAGCTGACCATGGAGATCATGCAGAAGGTGGCTGCCCGCCACGGGCTGGTCTGTCTGCTGCATGAAAAGCCCTTTGACGGCGTCAACGGCTCCGGTAAGCACAACAACTGGTCTATGGCCACGGATACCGGTGTGAACCTGCTGACTCCCGGTGAGACACCCCACGAAAACGCCCAGTTCCTGCTGTTCCTGTGTGCCGTTATTCAGGCAGTGGATGACTATCAGGACCTGCTGCGTATCTCTGTGGCCACCGCCGGCAATGATCACCGTCTGGGCGCCAACGAGGCGCCGCCCGCTGTGGTGTCCATCTTCCTGGGCGACGAGCTGACGGCCATTCTGGATGCCATCGAGAAGGATGAGCCGTACAGCGGCACGGAAAAGACCGTGATGAAGCTGGGAGCCCATGTGCTGCCCAAGTTCCTGCGTGATACCACCGACCGGAACCGGACATCGCCCTTTGCGTTCACCGGCAATAAGTTCGAGTTCCGTATGCTGGGCTCCGCCAACTCCATTGCCTGCTGCAACATTATGCTCAACGCCGCCGTGGCGGAGTCTCTGCGTCAGTACGCGGACAAGCTGGAGAAGGCCAAGAACTTTGACGCAGCACTGCATAGTCTGATCCGGCAGACCATCAAGGACCACAAACGTATCATTTTCAACGGCAACGGCTATGACGATGCCTGGATCAAGGAGGCTACCGAGGTCCGCGGCCTGTTGAACCTGCGTACCACACCGGACGCTATGCCCTATCTGCTGCACGAGAAGAACGTGAAAATGCTCACGTCCCTGAAGGTCATGTCCGAGGCGGAGATACGCTCCCGCTATGAGATCACGCTGGACAACTACCGCAAGATCGTCAATATCGAGGCCGAAACGATGGTGGATATGGCCCGCCGTCAGATCCTGCCCGCCGTGGAGAAGTTCTCTTCTAAGCTGGCGCAGGATATCGCCGTAAAGAAGTCCATCGCGCCGGTGGTGTCCGGCATTTATGAGACGACGCTTGTCACGCGCCTGTCCGATCTGGTAGAGGACATCGACGCTGCCGTGGAGGACCTGGCTGCCGCGCTGGCCACTTTCCATAAGATCGATGATGTGACCGAGAGCGCCAACATGGTTCGCGACGTGCTGCTGCCCAAGATGGCGGCGCTGCGCGCCCCCTGTGACGAGGCCGAGCAGCGCACGGCCGAGGGCTGCTGGCCGTTCCCCACCTACGGCGATCTGCTGTTTGGCGTGGAGTGACTTTGCTTCCGATCCCACCGGGCTCCGCCAGGCCCTGTGGTTCCGTACCCTTGCAAACGGGGTACTTTCTCTCCTGAAAAGTGGACTGCCGTGTGCCCATGGGGCACGCGGCATTTCGCTTTTCCGATCATGAAAAATAACTTGATTTGAAGCCGGGTTTATGTATTAGAATAGAGTGAGCAAAATAAAAAACAAGGAGCTTTTGCCATGGATAAAAAGGTTTTAAAGCAACCGCAGGTCTTAAAACGCTTAAAATAAAAAATCTCACATCAGATTTTAGGTAGCCCGCCATCAGAACGGATTGACAATTCGACAAAATGTGATATAATCCCACTGTCTGGAAAAATATAAAGTTGTAGCACAGAGGTGTCTGCCAAAAAGCAGATGAAAAGGGAATCCGGTGCGAATCCGGAGCGATGCAGTCACTGTGTACGGGAGCGGTCTTGCAAACCACTGGGAAACCGGGAAGGGCAACGCCGTGATGAACGAAGTCAGGAGACCTGCCTCTGTGTGGAATCTCAAGCCTGCTGCCAACAGGTTGGTTTTCCTACGAACTTATGATCCGTCGCGGAGCGCCGCACGGGTGTATATGTAGTAAGAAGCACCGAGGGCGGCTGTATGAGACACAGCCGCTTTTATATTTCTTTCAGAACAAATATTTGGAAAGAGGTAGATCAACCATGAAGAAAGCACTTGCCTTTCTGATGGCGGCTGTGATGCTGATGAGCATGCTGACCGCCTGCGGCAACAAGGACAATGCCGACAACAAGGACAACAACGACGTAAACACCGAGGAGACCGACAAGGCCGCTGCCGACAAGGTCGCCGCCCTCATCGACGCCATCTACGTGCAGGAGCGCACCGAGGAGACCGACGCCCAGTGCGAGGCCGCCAAGGCCGCTTGGGACGCGCTGACCGACGCCCAGAAGGCGCTGGTGGAGGGCGAGGAGGCCAGCCCCGATTACTTCGGTCTGGACACCGGCGACGCCTCCAAGGACGATCCCCGCAACCAGGACGGGATCGGCGAGAAGGAGCTGCTGGTGGTATCCTTCGGTACCTCCTTCAACGACAGCCGCGTAGCCGACATCAAGAGCATTGAGGATGCCCTGCAGGAGGCCAACCCCGATTGGTCCGTGCGCCGCGCTTTCACCGCTCAGATCATCATCAACCACATCCAGGCCCGTGATGGCGAGAAGATCGACAACATGGAGCAGGCTCTGGAGCGCGCTGTCGCCAACGGCGTGAAGCAGCTGGTGGTGCAGCCCACCCATCTGATGCACGGTGCTGAGTACGACGAGATGTGCGCCGCCATCGACAAGGTCCGCGACAAGTTCGAGTCCGTTGAGATCGCCGAGCCCATGCTGGGTGAGGTGGGCAGCGACGCCACCGTCATCAACGCCGACAAGGAAGCCGTTGCCAAGGCCGTTGTCGCCGCCGCTCTGAGCGAGAGCGGCTACGAGTCCACCGCCGCCGCCAAGGAGGCCGGTGTGGCTTATGTGCTGATGGGTCACGGTACGGCTCATGTGGCGAAGGTCACTTACAGCCAGATGGCCGCCCAGATGGACAAGCTGGGCTATGAGAACGTGTTCATCGGCACCGTGGAGGGCGAGCCCGAGGATACCTCCTGCGAGGCCGTGATCGCGGCCGTCAAGGAAGCCGGCTACACCACCGTGGTGCTGCGTCCCCTGATGGTCGTGGCGGGCGACCATGCCAACAACGACATGGCCGGTGCGGACGAGGATTCCTGGAAGACCATGTTTGAGGCCGCCGGTTTCACCGTGAACTGCCAGATCTCCGGTCTGGGCCGTATCGCGGACGTGCAGGCTCTCTACGTGGCACACACCAAGGCTGCCATCGACGCTATCGCGTAACAAGGACTGAACGGGCTCCGGGGCGGTATACTATCGCCCCGGAGCCTTTTTCAAAGTAAGGAGGACCTTGACCATGAAGAAAATTCTTTCGTTTCTGCTGGCCGCTGTGATGATGGCGGCGCTGCTGGTAGGCTGCGGACAGCAGCAAACCGATGCCCCCGGCAACGATGAGCCTGACCAGCCCGCTCTGGCGGATGGCGTATACACCGCCGACTTCAACACCGACAGCAGTATGTTCCACACCAACGAGACCTGTGACGGCAAGGGCGTGCTGACCGTGAAGGACGGCCAGATGACCATCCACGTCAGCCTGGCCTCCACCAGCATCGTCAATCTGTTCCCTGGTCTGAAGGAGGACGCCCAGAAGGACGGCGCTGTGCTGCTCCAGCCCACCAAGGACACCGTCACCTATCCCGATGGCCTGACCGAGGAGGTCAACGGCTTTGACATCCCCGTGCCCGCCTTGGACACGGAGTTCGACGTGGCCCTCATCGGCAAGAAGGGCGTATGGTATGACCACAAGGTGTCCGTCTCCAACCCTGTTCTGAAGGAGGAGAACGGCGATGACGCTGCCGCCATCGCATTGGCGGACGGTACCTACACCATTGAGGTAGGCTTTGAGGGCGGCTCCGGTAAGTCCCATGTGCTGACTCCCTGCACCCTGAAGGTGGAGAACGGCGCTGCCACCGCCACCATCGTGTGGAGCAGTGAGAAGTATGACTATATGCTGGTGGACGGCCAGCGCTATGATGTCCTCACCACCGAGGGCGGCTCCACCTTCGAGATCCCAGTGCGGGCGCTGGATACCCCGCTGACGGTCATCGGCGACACCACCGCCATGAGCACCCCCCACGAGATCGAGTACACTCTGACCTTTAAGTCCGCCACGGCGGTGGAGGCTGCCCAGTGAGGCGTTTTCTCGCCGGGTTGCTGGCAGCGCTGATGGTCTTGTCCCTCTGCGCCTGCGGCGCGGCTGACGCCCCCGGCAAAACAGACGGACAAACCGCCGCCGTGTCGTGGGACGAGCTGGTCTTTGACCGTACCATGCCCCTGCGCTACGCGGAGCAGTTCTCCGTGGAGTACGCCGGGGACAGCTACAAGCGCATCACCATCAACAACGACCGGGTATACCTGCTGGTGGCGGAGGGTGCAGCTGTGCCTGACGGGGTACCTACCGGTGTCACCGTTTTGCAGCAGCCGCTGGACCAGATTTATCTGGTAGCCGCCGCTGCCATGGACTATTTCGACAAGCTGAACGCCATCGACTGCATCACCCTCAGTGGTAAAAAGCAGTCGGACTGGTATATCCAGCGCGCCAAGGACGCCATGGACAGCGGAGCGCTGGTATACGCCGGCAAGTACTCCGAGCCGGATTATGAGCTGATCTTGTCCCAGGGTTGCGATCTGGCGGTGGAAAACACCATGATCTACCACTCCCCGGCGGTGCTGGAGCAGCTGGAGCGGCTGGGTATCCCTGTGCTGGTGGAGACCTCCAGCTATGAGACCCTGCCCATGGGCCGGATGGAGTGGATCAAGCTGTACGCAGCGCTGCTGGATAAGGAGGACGAGGCCGAGGCACTATTTAATGAGAAGATGGACAGCGTGGCGGACGTACTGGAGCAGCAGCCCACCGGCAAGACCGTGGCATTTTTCTACATCACCAGCAGCGGCGCTGTAAACGTCCGCAAATCCACCGACTATGTGGCGAAGTGCGTCGCCATCGCCGGCGGCGACTATGTCTCCTTCGACGAATCGGCGGAGGACAACGCTCAGTCCACCATCAATATTCAGATGGAATCCTTCTACCATGGTGCAGTGGACGCCGATGTGCTGATCTACAACAGCATCATCGACGGCGAGCTGCACACGCTGGACGAATTGGTGGCACTGGATCCACTGATGGCCGACTTCAAGGCCGTCAAGAGCGGTAACGTGTGGTGCCTGACCAAAAACTTCTATCAGGAGTCGCTGGAGCTGAGCGACCTCATTCTGGACGTCAACCATGCGTTGAACGATGCGCCGGATACGGCGTTTCACTTCCTGACACGGATGAAGTGAGCATTTTTTACATCATTGCATTATAAGGAGGAGCGGCATGAAGAGGACCCGAACACTTCGCATCTGGGGAGGCTTTTGGCTGCTCCTCCTGCTTTTATTCACATTTCTGATTTGGAACATCTTCGCGGGAAGCGTTTCTCTTTCCGCGTCTGAGATATGGCGGATCCTGCTGGGCGGCGATGTGGACTTTACGCAGAGCCAGATCATCATGAAGATCCGTCTGCCCCGGCTTCTGTCGGCGCTGATCCTGGGCGGGGCGCTGTCCCTGTCCGGCTATCTGCTGCAAACCTTTTTCCACAACCCCATCGCCGGCCCCTTTGTGCTGGGTATCTCCTCCGGTGCGAAGATGACGGTGTGCGTGGCCATGCTGGCGCTGCTGAGCCGCGGCAAGACCACCTCCTCCGCCATCCTCATTGCGGCGGCGTTCGTGGGCGCCATGGTGTCCATGGGCTTCGTGCTGCTGATCTCCCAGCGGGTCAAGCGTATGAGCCTGTTGGTGGTCTGCGGCGTGATGATCGGCTACATCTGCTCGGCGCTGACGGATTTTCTCGTGACCTTCGCCGACGATTCCAGCATCGTGAACTTGCACAACTGGTCTCTCGGATCCTTCTCCGGCATGAGCTGGGAGAATGTAAAGACCATGGCCGGTGTATGCGGCGTCACACTGCTGCTGACCTTTTTCCTGTCCAAGCCCATCCGGGCGTACCAGCTGGGTGAGGTCTACGCCCAGAACATGGGCGTCCCCCTGCGGGCCTTCCGTACGGCGCTTATCCTGCTGTCCAGCGTGCTGTCCGCCTGCGTCACGGCCTTTGCTGGCCCCATCTCCTTTGTCGGCATCGCAGTGCCGCACCTGATGAAATCCCTGTTCAAATCGGCGGAGCCGCTCGTCATGATCCCAGCCTGCTTCCTGGGCGGCGGCGTGTTCTGCCTGTTTTGCGACCTCATCGCCCGCACCGCCTTTGCCCCCACAGAGGTGAGCATCAGCTCCGTCACGGCGGTATTCGGCGCACCCATCGTCATCTACATGATGATCCACAGAAAGGCGGCGTGAGTATGGCAGCATATCTGGAAACAAAAGACCTGTCCGTGGGCTACCACGGCAAGCCACTGATCGAGGACATAGCCCTCCATGTGCAGCGGGGCAGGATCGTGACGCTCATCGGCCCCAACGGCTCTGGAAAATCCACCATATTGAAAACCATCATCGGCCAGCTCTCCAAGGTGTCCGGCACGGTGTTTCTGGATGGAAAAGCCATGGAGGCGCGCAGCCGCAATGAGATCGCCCGGCGCATGGCCATTTTGATGACGGCCCGCATGGAGCCGGAGCTGATGACCTGCCGGGACGTGGTGAGCAGCGGCCGCTATCCCTATACGGGGCGGCTGGGCATCCTACAGCCGGAGGATCAGGCTATCGTGGAGCGCTCTCTGGCGCAGGTAGGCGGCATGGAGTTTGCCGACCGCCCCTTCTCCGCCATCAGCGACGGACAGCGCCAGCGCATTCTGCTGGCCCGGGCGCTGTGTCAGGAGCCGGAGATCATTGTATTGGACGAGCCTACCAGCTTTTTGGACATCCGCTATAAGCTGGAGTTGTTGACGGTGCTCAAGCGCATGGTGCGGGAGAACGATCTGGCGGTGCTGCTGTCCCTCCATGAGTTGGAGCTGGCGGAGCGCATTTCGGACACGGTGGTGTGCGTGGCGGGCGACCGCATCGACCGCATCGGCACCCCGGAGGAGATCTTCACCCGCGCATATATTGCAAAGCTGTACCGGATGGAGCACGGGAAGTATGACCCCTGCTTCGACAGCCTGGAATTTGTGCCGTAAGGAGTGCTATCATGGAAAAACAGGGTGTTTTTTACGCCGTCAGCGTGGGCCCCGGTGACCCGGAGCTGTTGACCCGGCAGGCCTGCCGGGTCTTGGCGGACTGTTCTGTGGTGGCAGCCCCCCGGATGAAGTCCGGGCGGATGCTGGCGCTGGACATCGCCACCGGTGCGGTAGATATGCAGGACAAGACCATTTTGCCGCTGGACTTTACCATGGAGCGAAGCGAGGCAGTGCGGGAGGACAGCTACCGCATGGCGGCAGCCGCTATCGAAGCGGAGCTGTCGGCAGGACGGGACGTGGCCATGGTCAATCTGGGCGACGTATCCGTGTACGCCACTGCCTACTATATTCTGGAGCGCATCCGCGCTGATGGGTTTGAGACGGTGATGTGTCCCGGCGTCACCAGCTTCTGCGCCGTGGCGGCGCGGCTGGGACGGAGTTTGACCCGCATGGAGGAGCCGCTCCACATTCTGCCGGGCAGCACGGATCTGGACAACGCGCTGCCGCTGCCGGGAACAAAGGTCGTGATGAAATCCGGCAAGGCCATCTACAAAGCGGCAGCGGCGCTGGAGCGCCACGGTCTGCTGGCAAATGCCGGGATGGTGGCGGACTGCGGACTGGAGACAGAGCAGGTCTACACCGACCTGCGGCAGCTGCCGGAGGAGATCAGCTATTTTGCCACCATCGTGGCGGATTGAGAGGGCGCTATGGAGCAAAAAGTCCCCCGGCTGGTGCTGGCCGGCACCAACAGCGGCTGCGGCAAGACCACCGTCACCTGTGCCGTCTTGCAGGCGCTGGTATCGCGGGGCCTGCGGGTAGGCGCGGCGAAATGTGGCCCGGATTACATCGACCCCATGTTCCACAGCCGGATCATTGGCGCGAAGAGCTCCAATTTGGATGCCTTCTTCTTTGATCCCGATACCCTGCGCTATCTTCTGGCCCGCAACGCCCGGGGCTGCGATGTCACGGTGATAGAGGGGGTCATGGGCTATTATGACGGGCTGGGCCTCACCTCCACCCGGGCCAGCACCTACGAGGTGGCGCGGGAGACCCAAAGCCCCGTGGTGCTGGTGGTCAATGCCCGAGGGGCGGCCCTTTCCGTCCTGGCGGCGGTGGAGGGCTTTCTCCACTTTGCGCCGGACAGCGGCATCTGTGGTGTCATCCTCAACGGGTGCAGCGCCATGAGCTACGGCCCGCTGGCGCGGGAGCTGGAAAACCGTTTGGGCGTCCGCGCCTGCGGCTATCTGCCCCGTCTGCCGGAGTGCGCGCTGGAGAGCCGCCACTTGGGGCTCATCACAGCGGACGAGGTGGCCGATCTGCAAGAGAAGCTGCGCAAGCTGGCGGCCGAGGCGGAAAAAACGCTGGACATTCCAACACTGCTGGAGATCGCCCACAATGCGCCGGTGCTGGACTTCACGCCGCCGGTATTGCCGGAAAAGGGCGCGCCGGTGCGTATCGGCGTGGCCCGGGATCGGGCGTTCTGCTTTTACTATGAGGACAGCCTCGACCTGCTGCGGCAGCTGGGTGCGGAGCTGGTACCCTTCAGCCCGCTGGCGGATGAGCGGCTCCCCGATGGCGTACAGGGTCTGTACTTGGGCGGCGGTTACCCGGAGCTGTACGCGGCGCAGTTGGCGGAAAACCATGCCCTGCGCAGGCGAATTCGGGAGGTCGTACACGCGGGGATACCATGTATCGCCGAGTGCGGCGGCTTTATGTACCTGACAGAGTCCATCGCAGGCCACGCCATGGTGGGTGCGCTGCCCGAGGACTGCTTTGACACGGGGAAGCTGACCCGGTTCGGCTATATCACCGCCACGGCCCGAGAGGGCAGTCTCCTGTGCCGCGCCGGGGAGCAGGTGCCGATGCATGAATTTCACCATTGGGACACGCCCCTGCCGGGCAGCGCTTTTCTGGCGGAAAAGCCCTCCGGCAAGCAGTGGCGCTGTGCGTATGCCACGGATACGCTGTACGCTGGTTTCCCTCACTTCCATTTTTACGCCAAGCCCGTCATGGCACAGCGCTTTTTGGCGGCTTGCAGAAAGGAGACGCTATGACGGAACAGATGAAGCCTATGGATATCGAGAAGCGCAGCTTCGCCATCATCACCGAGCTGCTGGGTGACCGGCGGCTGGATCCGGAGAATGAGCTGGTCATCAAACGGGTCATCCACACCACGGCGGATTTTGACTATGTGGACAATCTGGCCTTTTCCGACCACGCGGTGCAAAAGGCCATTGCCGCCCTGCGGGCGGGCTGTGACATCGTCACCGATACCCAGATGGCCAAGGCCGGGATCAATAAGACGATCCTCGCCTCGCTGGGCGGAGAGGTACACTGCTTCATGTCGGACGCGGACGTGGCGGCGGAGGCTAAGGAGCGCGGTGTGACCCGTGCCTTTGTATCCATGGAGCGGGCGGCAGCCCTGCCCAAGCCCTGCATCTTCGCCATCGGCAACGCTCCCACGGCGCTTTTCTCCTTAGAGGCGCTGATGGAGGCGGGCAAGCTCCATCCCGCCCTCATCATCGGGGTGCCGGTGGGCTTTGTGAACGTGGTGGAGAGCAAGGAGCGCATCATCGAGGCAGCTGCCGCGCCCTACATCGTGGCTCGGGGCCGCAAGGGCGGCAGCAACGTGGCGGCAGCCATCTGCAACGCCATGCTCTACCAGATCAGGCGGTAGGTTATGAAGGAATTTATCATACGGGACGGGAAAAAACTCCGTCTGGGCTACACCACCGGTTCCTGTGCCGCGGCGGCAGCCAAGGCCGCCGCATGGATGCTGCTGAGCGGCAGTAAAAAGGAGTCCATCCGCCTGCTGACACCCAAGGGCATGGAACTGACGCTGGCGGTGGAGGACATCCATCTGTCCCCAAACTGTGTGCGCTGTGCCATTCGGAAGGACAGCGGTGATGACCCGGATATCACCCGTGACACCCTGATCTATGCCGAGGTGCGGAAAACAGAGACTGTTGGCATTGTCATTGACGGCGGACAGGGTGTAGGTCGGGTAACCATGCCAGGTCTTGACCAGCCGGTGGGTGCGGCGGCCATCAACTCCGTACCCCGCCGGATGATTCAGGAGAATGTGGAGGAGGTCTGCGGCCTGTTCGGATACATCGGCGGCCTGTATGTGGTGATTTCCGCTCCCGATGGCGAGACGCTGGCGAAAAAGACCTTCAATCCCCGATTAGGCATTGAGGGCGGCATATCCATCTTAGGCACCACGGGGATCGTAGAGCCTATGAGCGAACAGGCGCTGGTGGACACCATCCATGTAGAGCTGCGGCAGCGGCGGGAGGGCGGCGCGGATTATGTACTGCTGGCCCCCGGCAACTACGGCGCAGACTATATCAAGGGTGTCATGGGCATCGACCCCGCCACGGCGGTGATGACCTCCAACTTCATCGGCGACACGATGGAGATGTGCCGGGAGCTGGGCTTCCGAGGGGCGCTGCTCATCGGTCATATCGGCAAGCTGGTAAAGCTGGCGGGCGGTATGTGGAACACCCACTCCCGCTACGGCGACTGTCGCATGGACATCCTGACGGCCTGTGCCGCCGCAGAGGGGCTGCACGGCGGTGCGGCGGCGGAGATGCTCTGCTGCGCCACCTGTGACGACGCCCTGCGGCTGTTGAAGGAGCAGGGACTTTATGACGCGGTGCTGCATCGGCTGGCCGGGCGCATCGACGACATGATGCATTATAAATGCAGTGATATAGAGACGGGAGCCATCCTCTTTTCCAAGGAATATGGCTATCTCTGTGAGACAAAGGACGCAGCGGCACTGCTGCGCCGGATAAAGGAGGACTGACAATGGTACATTTTGTGGGAGCGGGCAGCGGCGCTGCCGACCTCATCACCGTCCGGGGCGTCAAGCTGCTGGGCGAGGCCGACGTGGTGATCTACGCCGGCTCACTGGTGAATCCGGCGCTGCTGGACTATACCAGGGAGGGCTGCGAGATCCACGACAGCGCCAAGCTGACGCTGGAAGAGGTCATCGCCCTCATCGAGAAGGCGGAGGCCGCCGGCAAGACCACCGTGCGCCTGCACACAGGGGATTCCAGCATCTACGGCGCAGTACGGGAGCAGTTTGACGAGCTGGAAAAACGCGGTATCGCCTACGATGTCTGCCCCGGCGTCAGCGCCTTCTGCGGCGCGGCGGCCGCTCTGCGGGCGGAGTACACCCTGCCCGATGTGAGCCAGACCGTCATCATCACCCGCGCCCCCGGCCGCACGCCGGTGCCGGAACGGGAGTCCATCCGCTCACTGGCGGCCCATCAGGCCACCATGGTGCTGTTTCTCAGCACCTCACTGACCGAACTGCTGCAAGATGAGCTGCTGGCGGGAGGCTATACCGCTGACACCCCGGCGGCGGTGGTCTACAAGGCCACTTGGCCGGAGGAGCATATCTTCCGCTGCACGGTGGGGACGCTCCACGAGACAGTGACAGGCAACGGTCTGACCAAGACATCGTTGATCGTGGTGGGCAACTGCCTGGGCGACAACTATCTCCGGTCGCTGCTGTACCACCCCGATTTTACAACGGAGTTCCGCAAGGGGGCCCAATGAGAGCCGCCCTGTTTGCCTACAGCCGGGGCGGCTGTGCCACGGCGCGGCGGGTACTGGAGGCGCTGCCGGAGGAGGTATGGATGTGCTATACCATGCCGCGTTTTGAAGAGCCGGGCTTTCTGCCGCTGGACAGGGCGATATATGGTGTGTGCTTTTCCTCCATGGACGCACTGATCTTTGTGGGGGCCTGCGGCATCGCCGTGCGGGAGATCGCCCCCTATGTCAAAAGCAAAAAAACCGACCCGGCGGTGGTGTGCATCGACGAGGCGGGGCAGTTTGTGATCCCCCTGCTCTCCGGCCACATCGGCGGCGCCAACGCGCTGGCGGAAAAGCTGGCGGAGAAGCTGGACGCCACGGCGGTGGTCACCACCGCCACCGACGTCCGGGGAAAATTCGCCGTGGACGCATGGGCCGCCCGGCACGGCTGTGCCATCTCCGACATGGGGCTTGCCAAGGCGGTATCGGCGGCGATACTGGAGGGGGACGTGCCTCTTTGTAGCCAGTTTTACCTGCCTGTCCCCCTGCCGGAGGGTACGTTTGCCGGGGAGACCGGCCCTCTGGGCATTTTCATCGGCTGGCACGTCAGAACCCCCTTTGCCCGCACCCTGCGGCTGATCCCTCGCGTGTTGCGGGTAGGCGTAGGCTGCCGGCGGGGCATCTCTGCCGAAGCGGTGGTGCGTGCGGTGCAGACAGTGTTCGCGGAAAATGGCCTGGACACGGCGGCCATTTGCGGCATCTACTCCATCGACCTGAAGCAGGACGAGGCGGGACTGCTGGCCGCCTGTGAGAGAAACAACTGGCCGGTGCATTTTTACACGGCGCAGCAGCTGCGGGACGTGGCGGGTGACTTCACTCCTTCCGACTTCGTCCGTTCCGTTACCGGCGTAGACAATGTCTGTGAACGGGCGGCGCTGCTGGATGCCGAAAAGCTGATCGTACAAAAAACAGCGCGGGACGGAGTGACCGTCGCCGTCGCGGCGGAGCATTGGGAGGTGCGCTTTGGGTAAGGTAATTGTAGTGGGTATCGGCCCTGGCGGCTATGAGGATATGACCATCCGGGCAGACGAGGCCCTGCAGGTGTGCGACGCCATTGTGGGGTACCCCGTCTATGTGGATCTGGTGCGGGATCGCTATCCCGGCAAGGAATTTCACTCCACGCCCATGACACGGGAGACAGAACGCTGCCAGCTGGTGCTGGAACTGGCGCGCAGCGGCAAGACCGCCGCCATGGTTTGCTCCGGTGACAGCGGCATCTACGGCATGGCGGCGCTGGTCTATGAGCTGAGGGGCGAGTCGCAGGAGCCTGAGATTCAGGTGGTGCCGGGATTGACGGCGGCGTGCAGCGGCGGGGCGGTGCTGGGTGCGCCGCTGACCCATGATTTCGCGGTCATCAGCCTCAGCGACCGTCTGACGCCGTGGGAGACCATCGAAAAGCGCTTGGACTGCGCGGCGGCGGCGGATCTGACCATCGCCCTGTACAACCCGGCCAGCCACGGCAGACCGAATCATGTAAAGCGCGCCTGCGATATCTTGCTGCGCCGTCTGCCGGAGGACAGACTCTGCGGCATCGTTCGCAACATCGGCCGCGACGGGCAGAGCCGCCGCATCCTGACGCTGGCAGAGCTGCGGGAGGCGGAGGTGGATATGTTCTGCACCGTGTTTATCGGCAACAGCGCGGCAAAGACGGTGGCGGGACAGCTCATCACCCCCAGAGGATACCGAAATGTGTAATATCTGCGTGTTTGCCGGCACCACCGAAGGGCGGGAGCTGGTGGAATTTCTCGCCGGACAGCCGGTACAGGCCACGGTATGCGTGGCAACGGAGTACGGTGAGACGCTGCTGCCGGAGGCGGAAAACGTCACGGTTCTGGCGGGGCGCATCCCGGTGGCGGACATCATCCGGATGCTGCAAGAGACCCGGTTCGATCTGGTCATCGACGCTACCCACCCCTATGCTACCTCCATCACCGAGAGCATCTGCACAGCCTGCCGGGAGACGGAGACGGAATACCTGCGCCTGCTGCGGCAGTCCTCCCAGCAGGCGGAGGACGTGGTCTGCGTGGAGAATGCGGCGGCTGCCGCGGCGTTTCTGGCGCGCACACATGGCAATATCCTGCTGACCACCGGCAGCAAGGAGCTGGCGGCATACAGCGGCATCCCCGATTTTACCCAGCGGGTGTACGCCCGTGTGCTGCCCATGGATGCCTCACTGGAGGCCTGCCGCACAGCAGGGTTAAAAGCCTCTCATATCATCGCCATGCAGGGGCCTTTCTCCGAGGAGATGGATCTGGCCACACTGCGGTTTGCCAACGCCGCGTGGATGGTGACCAAGGACGGCGGCGACGCCGGCGGCTTTCCTGCTAAGGCATCCGCCGCCCGGAAGGCGGGCGCAGGTCTGGTGGTCATTGGTCGCCCGCCCCAGCGGGGGGGGCTTCCCTTTGCGGCGGTGCTGGATGTGCTGTGTAAGCGGTTCGGCTGCACCGTCCGGCCGCAGGTGCGGATCGTCGGCATCGGCCCCGGCAGCCGGGAGGCTATGACCCG
>OGML01001313.1_pt1 | contig 21791 bp, 15 predicted proteins | sample 1572951 | NCBI WGS metagenome assembly OGML01 (sample SAMEA2581883, study PRJEB24529) | metagenome | biome: Human gut stool | place: China | collected 2011 | reverse complement strand
ATGCCTCTCCTCGGTGAAACGGGCGGGAACCGTCGAGATCCAAGCTCAAACGCCCCATCATATCGATAGCCGGCCCGAAAGGTTTATCCGATTCGTTACCGGCGCCCCACATAACCAAAGAGGGGTGGTTTCGGATACGTTTCATATTCCTCACTACCGTCTCCTGTAACATATCGAACGGTTGCGTATTATGGCTGTTCCACGCCGTAGGCCACTCTTGTATCACCATAATGCCATACTTATCGCACAATTCATAAAAATCATCGGTTTCGGGCAATCCTCCACCCCACGCTCTCATCATCTGAATATGCTGACTTTTAGCGATACTTAACAAGCGGTCATATTTTTCTCGCGAAAAATCCATCAAAGCATCCATCGTACACCAACCGGTTCCCTTCACAAACATAGGTTTACCATTAATGACGAAAGTCCAATTATAACGGTCTTCTCGCTCGCCTCCCGGAAACGGAGCCATGTCGATCGTACGAATACCGAACGATGTCTTTTCCACATCGGGGCGAGCTCCGTTACGAGGAATAAATGCGACTGTCATATCGTAAAGAGACTGTTCTCCCATATCATTAGGCCACCAAAGGCGGGGAGCATCTATTTTGAAATCGAATGAAAACTGTTCGGTTTTCTTCGACGAATTAATTTCATGTTCAAAGAATTGAGGAGCACCTTCAAAATTTTTAGGCACAACCCTAATTTGTAATTTACCTTTTAGCGGTGCATTTATTTTTTTGAGAGTCACTGCCAACCGCATATCGCCCTGCAAAGAACGGGTCGATACAAAAGGCGCCTCTATTTCCACCGGAGCCTGTGATTCCAGTTTTACCGAACGCCAAATTCCCAATGACGGAATTTGAGCATAGTGCCAACCATAAACACAATTAAACACCACGGTATACTTCCAACTTTCATTAGCGTTAGGAGGCCAATTCCCTAAAAACATCTGGGGAATCGGATCGAGTTTCACCACAAGCGTGTTCTCCTTTTTCAAATATTTCTTCACAGCGAAATCGGGTCCTCCGAACATTCCCTCGTGAGAGCCCAGTTTTTTCCCATTCAGCCAAACGGTACAACGATTCGCTACACCGCCGAATGAAAGAATAGGATTTTCAAGCGGTTCATTCAATGTAAATTTTTTACTAAACCACCATGTCTTGTAACTCTGTTGCTCGGCAATCGAGTCATTTTGCCCGATATAAGGATCGGGGATAATACGATTCATCAACAATGCAGTATGTACACTTCCCGGTACAACAGCCTCCACGGCATCGGTCCAAACGTCTTTAAGACGTAATTTTTCATCGCCGCCTTCGGCCATGAGCCATGTTCCGTCGAGAGAAAAATACTCTCGATTTCGAACTGTATCGACCGACGAAACCGGAATCATCGAGATTCCCGGCAACTCCGAGAGAATGTATTTCGCAGCAAAACTTTCCCTATCTATTTCGTCTAAGGATTTCCCGGCTTGAACGGGAAATCCTGACAAAATAGACACTAAAATAAGAGAACTACCTGTGATGAATCTTTTCATATTTCTGATTAATATACTTGTACCGTAGTTTTATATTTCAACAACGTTGCCAACTGAGGACGATCTACCGTATAATTATCGGTAGGTTGTACAGCCAATTTATAATCGCCCCAACGAGGACCGGCCGACCAATAAGTGCCATTCACACCGTTTTCCTGCAAATATTTCAAAGCGGCATCGAGAATATCCAGCCAACGACCGTCGTCATCGGGCACACCATACTCCCCTACAAAACCACGTTTGCCGTTTTCTTTCAACCATTCGACGAAAGGCCGCAGACGAGCCACACCGGTTTGAATAGTCGCACCGTCTTCATCGTACGATCTGGAATAATTTCCCGAAGCATCCCAATCGAAATAAACGTGAGCTTGGAAAATCATGTTGTCACAAGGATCAACCAAGTTTTTCAATCCGTCACTCACCTCTTTCCAACGGCTGGCCGAACTATACTCATTACCGCTGATGACCAACATAGTCTCGGTATCGACCTCACGAATGGCATTGATACAAGCCTGTGCAATGGTCTCCCACGGCGTTGTGCGCAACATGCCATAGGGTTCATTCATGATGTCGTACCCCCAGATACATTTGTAATCTTTGAACTCCGCAGCCAATTTTTTCCACACATCGCAGAAGTTCTCAACCGTACATTGAGCATTGCCGATAACAACGAACTGGTTATCGTCAGAGTTCACACCATTGGAATAGACGCAATAACGACCGAAGTTGTGCATATCGAGCAAGACTTTCATGTTCAAGTCCTCGGCTGCTTGCACAAATTCTTTCATCTTGGCCAACTCCGTAGTGATAAGCGGGCCATTCATTTCGCTTTGGATACGCTCCCAACGAAACGGGAAACGAATCATACGCAGTCCCTTCCCCTTGAAATACTCCAAGTCTTTTTTGGTGGGATAGCCATAGTGCGTGCCGTCAACACCGGGATATACATTACCAAACTCGGCTCCCGACATATTCACACCGAAGTATTCGGTATGTTCGGTTCCGCCGCCGTTACCGCCGCCGTCTCCTCCGGGACCATCTTCATTGCCGCAGGAAGTCATTGAAGTCATCAACACGGCAGCAAAAGCAAATGTCAAAATCTTTTTAACCTTCATAAAAATCAAAATAAATAGTGTATCGTTTTAATTATAGTGACAAGCCAGGATTGGGCAATCCCTCCACCCGGCTTATCACAGTTATTTTCAGTCTATTTTTTTAGAAAAGCGGAAGTTGCACATGCTCAGGTCGAAGGCCATGGCGTCGGTCGGCGTGAATACTATTTTCCATGCCGTGTTATCCGGAGCCGGGCTGCATCCATCGGGAATAATCTTATTCTCGCTTACCTCGTCCAAACCTATGCGCATAGTACGCCAGCCGCCATAGGTATTAACCGGAATTCCGCTTGCGCCGGGCATCCACATGTAATCTCCCAAACATATTCTCGTGGTCGAGCCCAGCGGATACGAAGCAATCGTACAAACCTCGAAGCACAAGTTATACGAAGCGGGATCGGCAACCACCTCGGCGGGTACTTGAATGTAGCCGGCCCACAACACCATCCAACCCCAAGCGCCCACATTACTGTGGAAACGCAAGTATTTCACACCCTCGTTCAGTGGCTCGGGATAGCCCTCGCCTTCGGTACCGTCGCACAAGAAATTGGTTGTATGATCGGGGAATTGGCTCGAATGAGTAAAACCACCCGAACCCGGCCAATCGTTGAAGTCGAAAATTTGAAATCCGGGATTCATATACGGGATAGCCACCGGCTCGGCCATCTCACCACCTTGAATGGTCAGGTCGGTATTGGGCTGGGCGTTGGCGGGGATTTGCAACGTAATATCGGTACGAGTAGCATCAATCACGGTACAAATCGCATTGCCTATGCGCACATCGGCCTGCTCGACGGTAATGCCGTAAAGGTCGAAGTTATCGCCCGAAATCACCGTCGTATCGCCGGGATTGGTAAACTCATTTTGCAAACCGTCGATTTTCAACTCAGGAATTGATACCGTGAAAGGTTTTGATACCGAACCGTTCTTGGTCGTGATATAAAGCATATCGGTCACCTCGCCCGGCAATTGGCGGGGCACAGGAGCCAACAACATGTCGTAACGAGCATAAATCTCTTTGGGGTCGACCTCCACATCATTGAATTTGACCGACACTACATTACCGAGATTTTTACCTTCGACGCGCACCATGTCCTCAAAGTCAGCGCCATCGATTTCAAACTCTTTATCGTTGGCCAGCACGATTTTTGTAATCTCAGGAGCTCCGTTGGAAGGGATATCGTCTTTTGCTTTGAGGTCTTCCACTTCCACAACGTCCTGACAGGCGGAAAAGGCAAACAGCACTGCCGCCCACGCAGCCATATATTTTATATTTTTCATTTTTATCAATTTTTCGGTTATACACTAATTAACTCCAACCGGGATTATTGCTCGAAATAGCTTGGTTCGTGAGAACTTCGAGCGTAGGAATGGGGAAGAGCAGGTGTTTCTCGGAACGGCTCTTCACGTTTCCGCACACGTCAGTTCCACCCAGTGCATTCATCGCTTGCAAATAAATACCCCAGCGAATCAAGTCCCAACGGCGATCGCCCTCCATGGCAAACTCCATGGAACGTTCCTCCAAGATAGCCGAGCGCAAAGCCGATTTGGTCGAATAATTTTCGAGTTCGCGCGGCGTTGCATTACTTCTCTTACGCACGTCGTTGAGCAAACCGATAGCCTCGTCATTCGGGCCTTTCAACTCGTTCGAAGCCTCTGCCATAATCAGAATAACATCGGCATAACGCAAGAACGGATAGTTAGCATCTGTACGTTGCAAGGTTTGATCGGTCACTTGCTGGCTGTATTTCGTCGTGAAGGCGAAGAACTGCTCCGAACCGCCCTCGTCGCAACGCCAGCCGGCGGTTACCTCGGAATTATCGAACGGAGCCTCACGATTCATTACCATCTCTTGCCATTTACCGAAGTTGGGGAAGTAGGAACCGCCGCCCCAGCTGGTATCGGAGCCTTCGCGAATCCAGCAGTGCAGCACCCCTTTGTCTACCCGGTAGTCGTTTTCTTCGAAGAGGAGATACCAATGTTTGCTATTACCCACCGTGAGGCTGTTTTCAATGTGCCCTTTTTCGTTTGTCATACCGCAATAGTGGTAGGTAAAGAGTGTTCCGTACAACTCGTCGCCCGACTTGGATTGCAGGCTGAACAAATGCTCGCTGCACGTTTTACCGCTGGGAGACCAAATCAAGTCGTAGGATTCCAAGTTGTGCGTACCGTAAACGCCGCCTTTCACATCCTTGGCCACATCGTAGGCCAGTTGATAATACTCTTGCGAATTGAACGACTCGTAACCGGCCACTTGGTCTTTGGCGAAATCCATAGGAACCGGCTCGGTATACACCTTCGTGTTGGTCCCGTTGATGTTCTGCATCACAAATTGCGGACCAGTTTTCACCGTTACGATTTCACCCTCGGGCATGGCAGCCGAAGCAATCGTAGCATATACCTTTGCCAACAGACCGGCAGCCGAAGCAGCACACACGCGACCGGCTTGGAAATTGGTGTCGGTGTTTTTATAAAGCATGTCTTTGGCATCGTCCAACAGCGGAATAATAGTTTGCGTATAGACATCTTTAATAGGTATACGAGGGCTATTCGTATATTGTTGCGACTGGTTCACACTCACCGAATAAACGGGTATATCGCCATAGGCGCGCACCAGCATGAAATAGGCCCAAGCTTTCAAAAAATAGCACTCGCCCAGCACATTATCGCGGTGTCTGGCAGTGAGATTCTTCATCTCATTGATTCGCTCGATGGCTTCGTTGGCCCGATTGATCACAGAGTACATACCCGTCCATACTACGTCACAATGGTTGTTCGAACCTTGAAAGTTACCGTTACCGAACTGGTCGAACTGCCAAGTAGCACCCGACACATTGTCGCAATCGTAGTCGAAAGGACGGGGCATATTCCCGTAACGGAACATGGAGGAGTGCAACGTTTCGTACACACCGGTCGTCCACATATCGGCTCCGTCGTCGGAATCGGGCACATCGTCGGGAGAGATAAAGTCGTAGGGTTTTTCTTCGAGCATATCTTCGCACGAAGTGAAGACCGGCGCTGTCGCCATCGCCAACCCCAACATGGTCACATATATCGATAATCTTTTCTTTTTCATTGTCTTGCAAATTATAACGTTACTTTTACACCTAAACTGAATGTCCGGCTTGCAGGATAAGAATAGATGTCCACACCACGGCGGGAAGCATCCTGACCGAACGTATTCACATCTGGATCATACCAACTGTAACCGGTAATCGTAAACACATTGTTCACCGTACCGAATACCGTCACATTCTCTATTCCTTTGCAAGGAGAACCGAAGTTATAAGCCAAGTTGATGGTTTTAAGTTTCAAATAAGAGCCATCTTCGACGTGACGATCCGAAATTCTCCATTCACGAGTCTGCGCCATCGTGGCACGAGGCCATTTGGCATTCTCGGTGTTATCGGGAGTCCAACGACTTTCATACGCAAACTTGGGTATGTTGCTCACACTCTGCATGGAAATGTTGGTAAGGTTGGCATTGAAGATGTCGTTGCCATAAGTTCCCTGGAAGAACATGCTCAGAGTCAAGTTTTTCCAACGGAAATTACCCGTAAGACCATACGTGAAATCGGGGTTAGTATCACCGATAATAGCACGATCCTCGGTCGTAAGTTTACCGTCACCGTTTACATCGAGATATTTGATTTCACCCACCATACGTTGAGCCTCTACGTCAGAGACGTTGGCATAGAGAGGATCAGCGCGCACCTCGGCAAGATTATCATAAAAGCCGTCTTCTACATAACCCAATATTGCACCGATGGGTAATCCGTTACGTTGAATAAACACCTCTTTGGCACTATACCACAGATTGTTGGCATATTGGTCGGCGGTGAGACCACCGATGCGATTACGGTTGAACGCGATGTTGGCGTCGAAATCCAACCCCCAGTCTTTGGTATCTATGGCATAGAATTGACCGGTAAGTTCGATACCTTCGTTCGTCACATGGCCGAAGTTGGTCCACATATTGGAAAAACCAGTCGAGGAGGGAATCGACACGTATTGCAACAAATCTCTGGTCTTCTTATAGTAGTAGTTCACCGAGAGGGCGATACGGTTTTTCAAGAAACCGAAGTCCAAACCTACGTTATATTGGTCGGTAGTCTCCCATTTCAAATCTTTATTCAACGGGCCTTTACTAGTATCTCCGGCGAAACCGCTGTCGGTAATACCTCCGAAAGGATAGTTTGCCGAACCCAACGAAACCATCGTCTGATAGCTATTGATACCCTGGTTACCGGTCTGTCCGTAACTGGCACGTAATTTCAAGTTGCTGAATATGTTCAAGTTTTTAATAAAATCTTCTTCCGAAAGCACCCAAGCGACAGCACCCGAAGCAAAGTTGGCAAATTTGTTTCCGGGAGCGAAGCGGCTCGAACCGTCCCGACGATACGAAGCAGTAAAGATGTAACGATCTTTCAACACATAGTTGGCACGACCCAGCAATGAAACCAATGTAGCCTCGCCACGATTACTGGTGGGAGCGTCGATGGTCAACGCTTGCGAAAGGTTGTAGTCTTCGGTAATGTCGGTAGGGAAATTCGAGGCGTTGATAGCCTTGCCACCCCAGTTGGTATTTTCATAAGTGAAACCGGCTACCACATTCAAGTGATGAATATCGGCAAAAGTTTTGTCGAAGGTCAACACAGACTCGGCCGTTATGTTTTGGTAGAAGTTATCACTCTTACCGGCACGACCGTTGTAGTTTTTACCTTCACCTGTTTCACGGGGATAGTAGGTAGAACGCTCGTTGTCGGTATAGCTCATACCGAAGTTCTGGCGGAAGCGCAACCAATCGGTAAATTTAATCTCCAAGAAAGCCGAGGTAAAGACATTGATCGATTTCAATTCGTCCTTAGCCGTATTTACATAGGTACGGGGGTTGGCCGACAGCCAGAAGTATTCATCGTCTTGTGTATGGTCGCCCACATAAATCGTGGGAGGATACAACATGGCCGAACGAATGATACTGTAATCATAAGAATTAGATTTGGCAAAACGGGTATTCGACTTGGTAAAGTTGATATTCAAGCCGGTATTTAACCACGATTTTACTTGACTACCCACGTTGGCGCGCACAGCTAAACGGTCGTAACCCGAGTTGCGTATAATACCGGTTTGGTCGGTATAGTTACCAGAGAAAGCATAGTGCGATTTGTCGTTACCACCCGATACGCTGATGTTGTACTCTTGGGTAAAGGCGTCTTGCAAGATTTCGTCCAACCAGTTAGTACCTTCGACCCACTCACGGTTTCCATACTCGTCCTCGTGCCAACCCGGATTCAAGAAATCTTCGGGTGCAGGCTCATACGTACCCGACTCAGGTATAATGTTGTTCTGCGGGTCACGACGATAATTCCAGTCGCCTCGGTAAGGCAGGTAAGCATACGGAGTGTTGTCGTACAAAGCGTTGTTGATCGTAGCTTCGTTCACGAAGTTGGCATACTCATAAGCATTGAGGCTCTCCACGATTTTCGAGATCTTCGAAAGACCGAAGTTCGCCGAGAATTCAACTTTGGCAGCTCCCGATTTACCTTTTTTCGTTGTAATCAAGACAACACCGTTGGCTCCACGAGAACCGTAGATAGCCGTTGCCGAAGCATCTTTAAGAACATCGATCGACTCGATATCGTTGGGGTTAATCAACGACAACGGATTGGAAGTGGTGTTGTTGTTTTCGTTTGCGCCGCTCGTCGGTGCGCTACCCGCATCGAAAGGAATACCATCTACGATATACAATGGTTGTGAACTGGTCGAAAACGAGTTTGCACCACGAATGGTAATGCTCATACCCGAACCGGGAGCACCATCGTTAGAATTAACTTGCACACCAGCCAATTTTCCTTGTAGGGCTTGGCTGAAACTTGTCGGATTACCGATCATTAAATCCTCACTTTTGATAGAAGCGACGGCTCCCGACAAATCCTTCTTACGCATCGTACCATAACCGATGACAACAACCTCATCGAGCGATTTTGAATCCTCGCTCAACTGCACGTCGATCTGTGTTTTATTGCCCACGGTTACGTCTTCCTTTGTATATCCGATAAATGAAAAACGTAATACCGATTTAGGACCTTTCACCACAATCGAATATTGTCCGTCTACATTGGTAATTGTTCCGTTACCTTTCGAATTCAACTCGGTAACATTAGCGCCGGGAATAGGTAAGCCCGAATCATCGGCTACTACTCCCTTCACCACTATGTCCGCCATAGCGGTCGTTGCCCAAAACACAGCCACTACAAACGACATAGCTCTGAGCATTTTACCCACCATTTGAGAACGTGGGAAAGAAAACAGGTTTCTTTTCATTTGTAATAAATTTAAAATTAACAATCTTATTTTGATATTATTTCTTCTCTTTCTTTGTGCGATATACAGCCTCGTTATATTGCCGTATAAACTTGCGGCTTTGGCGACCGGCCGGCTTAATGAGAGATTCGTCCCAACCACCGTTTTTGTCGGCTCTCGGTAACAACATCGAACAAGTCTCGTTTTTGTCCGAAATTGACCAATTCACCCAACTGATTTTATGAGCTTCCATCCACTCTACCCAGCGAGTCCACTCTTCAATGTCCAATGGACCGTCACCTGTACATTCCATACCGGCACATTCCGATACGAAAATAGGGATCCCCTGCTCCCAAGCAGCAGTAGCTCTATCTCTCAATTCCTGTTTATGGGTAGCCGCATAAAAATGGAGCGTATACATTATATTATTGAAACCCTGCAAAGGGTCGGCTGCAACCAAATGTAAATCTTGATCCCAATGCGGACTTCCTACCAATATTATATTATCGGGGTCATATTTCCTTATTTCGGTGATAATGTCGGTAGCATACTCTTTCACACTCTCCCAAGTATCTTCCATAGGTTCGTTATAAATCTCATAAATCACGTGAGGATACTTTCCGTACTTCTGAGCCATCATCGAAAAGAAAGCCTTTGCCTCTTCCTTCTGAGGATAATAAGTATGCCAATCTATGATTACATACACATTATTTTTAATCGCAGCCTTTACAACCGCATTTATACAATTAAGAGCGTGTTCGGGGTTCTCTATATAATTATCTTCTATGCAAGTTCCCATCGCAGCACGCAATACAGTGCATTTCCAATCTTCTTTCAGCCATTTTACCGACTTCTTATTATAAAATCGAGGCCACAAATTGTGCCAACCATAACTAACGCCACGCAATACGACTGGTTCTCCCTGCTCACTACAAAGTTGATTTCCATTTACTTGAAGCTGACCGTATAATTTTACCGGATCAGCCGCCATAGCAGATGATATAACACCGAATAATAACGAAATAATGAATAGCTGTTTTTTAAGCATAACCATGATATTAAATTTACGTTACAAAATAATAGTAAAAAAATAGCGCAAAAAAGTACTTTATTATCCGATAATGATACTTTTTTACCTCAAATGTGATTTTTCAACAAAGGAGAAGCGAATCAAGAAATCTACAATTGATCTAAGCACCTGTTTATCAACAAAAACTATAATAGACGACCGCCCCGATAAAATGTTTTATATAAAAAGCATTCAAGATTTATTTAAAATTTTTCGAACGGTATTCAAAAGCCATTTATTCATCATGATCATCTAAACTATCCCAAATAGAGTCCTGTTGTTCTATATATTCTTCATAGTAATAAGCAAACCCTTTTCTTTCTGGAATACCCAACGTATCGCACCATTCTTTATAATCGGCCTCCAATTGCTTATCCTCCGCCATCATCGACCGGAATATATCTTCCGATAGATCGAGGGTCCGATACTGTTTAATAATATCATCAAATGTTATGGTAATATCATTACTCATGGCTTTTTATTAATTAATATATCTTGGTTCAAATATAGCGAAAGGTAAGCGCAAAGGCAAACGGAAATCATATTTCCGATTTGACTCTGCCGAACCGAATCCTATATTCGTGTTTACAAATATAACTATTCTTTCATAAAAAAAGTTCTACAAAAAAAACAAAAATGTAAAATTAATCACTCCCCGGAATGCAGCCATTACAATATATAAACGCAAACCGATAAGAAAAATTATTCCCTTTACCAAGAAAAAAGTAGAACCTTCAATCAAAAAATTCAAAATTTCCCGAATATAGGAATCGTTACTTCATAAAAGAATGATTATCTTTGTTTCAGAAGCAAAAGAGCAGCGCACCGCACAATCAAATAAATTTGTTTCTGCCTTCTTTTGCGCTATCTTTGCATAAAATGCGAAAATACGAACATGATTTACAACGAACGGAACATTCGAAAAGAGATTGTGCTGGAAGCCGCTAAACAAATCATGATGGCGGCCCGCACAGCACCCAAAGGTAAAGGAGTGGATATTATCGAAATAATTACACTCTCGCACGATAGCCTTCCGACTCTATCGGAAAATATGCGCAGCGAAGGGAAAAAACGCGGCATGATGTTTTTTCTGCGCGATGCCGATAATATAGAACAAGCCGACGCAGTTATCCTCATCGGAACCCGCCGACACCCCTTAGGTTTGAATTGCGCATACTGTGGAGCGAAAACGTGTGGTGAAAATCCTGAAAGCAATCCTTGTGCGATTAACTCTATCGATGTGGGAATCGCTATCGGATCGGCTTGTTCAAAAGCTGCCGATCTCCGTATCGACACCCGGGTGATGTTCTCGGCAGGCACAACCGCACAATCTATGAATCTCCTGCCCGGCTGTAACCAAATCATCGCTTTGGCATTGAGCGTATCGTCCAAGAACCCTTTTTTCGACCGTAAATTTCAAGCTCCAAAACAATGACCCCTAACGTTTCCTTTCCGGCAGAATGGTATCCCCAATCGGGCATACAGCTCACTTGGCCTCACCCAAACACCGATTGGGCCTACATGCTCGACGAAGTTACCGACTGTTATAAAAAGTTGGCAAGCGAAATTTCCCAAAGGGAAAAGCTCATCATCGTCACCCCCTGCCCCGACAAAGTAAAAAAACAATTACAGGATACGATCGACATCAAATCCGTCCGATTCATAGAATGTCTCACCAACGATACATGGGCACGAGATCACGGCGGTATCACGGTATTCAAAGACGGAGTTCCCGTTATATACGACTTCAAATTCAACGGCTGGGGACTTAAATTCGCAGCCAATTACGACAACCTCATCACTTCGACTTTATATAACGAAAACGTTTTTAACGCCCTATACGAAAATAAGCTCAATTTCGTACTGGAAGGGGGAGCCCTCGAAAGTGACGGAGCCGGAACCTTGCTGACCACAAGCGAATGCCTGCTATCTCCCAACCGAAATGGAGAATGGACACAACCCGTTATCGAAGAATACCTCAAACGGACATTCGGGCTGCAACGCATACTATGGCTCGACCACGGCTATCTCGCCGGAGACGACACCGATAGCCACATCGACACACTGGCCCGATTTGCAGACGAAGATACAATCGTTTACGTACAATGTTCCAATTCGGAAGACGAGCACTACGAAGCATTGCGTAAAATGGAAGCACAACTTCAAACCTTCACAACGATCGGCGGAAAACCGTATAATCTGCTTCCCCTACCCATGCCCGAAGCCGTTTACGATGAAAACGGAGAGCGTTTACCGGCAACTTATGCCAACTTTCTCATCTTGAACGACGCAATCCTGTACCCCACTTATCGACAACCTTTGAACGATAAGAAGGCATTTGAAATACTTCGACAAGCGTTCCCGAATCGGGAAGTCGTAGGAATAGACTGTTCACCGCTCATTCGACAACATGGTTCGTTACATTGCGCAACCATGCAATATCCTCGAAATGTATTACGATAAATATATCCTGTCATGACCGAAAAGAAAATCACCGTCGGAATTATCCAACAACAAAATACCGGCGACATCGCCGACAACAAAAAAAGGCTGAAACAACATATCGAACAATGCGCTGCAAAAGGTGCACGGCTCGTAGTCCTGCAAGAACTACATAACAGCCTCTATTTCTGCCAAATAGAATCGACCGACAATTTCGATTTGGCAGAATCCATACCGGGAGAATCGACCGAATTTTACAGTCGTATCGCCGGTGAGCTGCACATCGTCTTGGTAACCTCTCTTTTCGAACGACGCGCAGCCGGATTATACCACAACACAGCAGTCGTGTTCGACACCGATGGTTCTATCGCCGGAAAGTATCGTAAAATGCACATACCGGACGACCCGGCCTATTACGAAAAATTCTACTTCACCCCCGGCGATTTGGGATTCACCCCCATAAAAACCTCCATCGGTACACTGGGGGTATTGGTATGTTGGGATCAATGGTATCCCGAAGCAGCCCGCCTCATGGCACTGCAAGGAGCCGACATGCTCATCTACCCTACGGCCATCGGCTGGGAAAGCTCCGACACCCCCCAAGAACAAAAGCGACAACAAGACGCGTGGATTATTTCCCAACGAGGACACGCCGTCGCCAACGGACTACCTGTTGTAGCTGTCAACCGTGTGGGACATGAACCCGATTCCTCTGGACAAACCAACGGCATACAATTCTGGGGACACAGCTTCGTCTGCGGTCCGCAAGGCGAAATACTGGCCGCCGCTCCCGACGACAGCGAATGGTGTGAAGTCGTGGAAATAGATTTAACCCGCTCCGAAAACGTTCGGCGCTGGTGGCCGTTCTTGCGAGACCGCCGTATCGACTCGTACAACGATATATTGCGAAGATTCATCGACTAACCGTATCTCAAAAAACAAAAGCACGGAATCTCTTCACCCGATTCCCCGATGTACCGAACTTCATACGAATCCGAACCTGCGTTATAAAATAATAAAAAAGGACATAAAATCTCCGCAAAACAGCTATTTTTGTAAATTATTAGCGTCAAGATATGGACACGAAAAAAAATATCACGGACAAACAACTGGCATTGGACAAGCGTTATACACGAATGGCGCAAATCTGGGCTGAAAACTCTTACTGCCAACGTCGTAAAGTCGGAGCTTTAATTGTAAAAGACAAGATGATAATTTCCGACGGATACAACGGTACACCTGCCGGATTCGAAAACTGCTGCGAAGACGAAAACGGCCACACATTGCCTTTCGTTTTGCATGCCGAGGCAAATGCCATCACCAAAGTCGCTCGCAGCAACAACAGCAGCGACGGAGCGACTCTATACGTGACGTCCTCGCCTTGTATCGAATGTTCCAAGTTGATTATACAAGCAGGTATCAGTCGTGTCGTATTTTCGGAATACTACCGGCTCCAAGACGGTATCGAACTTCTGCAAAAAGCCGGCATACAAGTGGATTTCATTGATCCGCAAGCCGATGAATCTATAAAGTAAAAAGCTAAACTATCCTATTAAATATGAATAACGAAAAAGCTCGTTTCGTCTGGGTTCCGTTACTAATAGCCGTGGCTATCGCCGGGGGAATTTTAATCGGACGATTTTTCTCTGCCGAAACCTCTTTCGGCAAAACGGCAAGGTATGACAAAATCGAAAGTTTGTTGCAATGCATCGAACAACAATACGTCGACACGGTAAACAGGAACGATCTCATAGAAAATGTCGTGCCCAAAGTCATAGGAGAGTTAGATCCCCACTCTGCCTACATTCCGGCAAAAGATTTGGAAAGCGTCAATGAAGAGTTAGAAGGCTCGTTTAGTGGAATCGGGATACAATTCAATATACTGAACGACACCATCAACGTTGTCAGCGTCATTTCCGGCGGCCCCTCCGAAAAAGTAGGAATACTGGCCGGAGACCGTATCATCTCGGTCAACGATTCTGCTTTCGTTGGTAAAAACATCAGCAACGAAAAAGTCATGAAAAATTTGCGGGGACCTAAGGGAACGACCGTGAAACTCGAAATCTTACGCAAAACAGCGAAAAATCCGCTCATTTATGAAGTAACGCGCGGAGATATTCCCGTCAACAGCGTTGATGCGGCTTATATGCTCGACGACAAATCGGGATATATAAAAATCAGCAAATTCGGCAAAACCACTTATGACGAATTTATTACAGCCCTCTCCAAACTACACAATCAAGGAGCCGAAAACTTCATTATCGACTTGCGTGGCAATAGCGGAGGATTGATGGATGCCGCAATCAATATGGCGAATGAATTCCTTCCTGCCAACCGGTTAATAGTCTATGCCGAAGGAAAAGCATTCGAACGGGAAGACGCCGTTTCGAACGGCACGGGAACATTCCAAAAAGAACAAGTCGTAGTTCTCACGGACGAATGGTCTGCGTCGGCCAGTGAAATATTCGCAGGAGCCATACAAGACAACGACAGAGGTTTGATAATCGGACGCCGAACATTCGGCAAGGGACTGGTACAACAACAAATCCCCTTCCGTGACGGATCGGCCATTCGACTGACGGTAGCTCGTTACTATACACCTTCCGGCCGTTGTATCCAAAAAGAATATCAATTAGGGAAATCCGAAGATTATAGCATGGATATCGTAAACAGATATATGCACGGTGAATTTTTCAATGCCGACAGTATCAAACAGAACAAAGAGTTGGTGTTCCACACGGTCAACGGGCGTGAAGTATACGGCGGAGGCGGAATTATGCCCGACATATTCGTTCCACGAGACACGACGGGAGTCACCTCCTACTTCAACAACGTAGCCAACGAAGGTCTGCTCTATCAATACGCATTCGACTACACGGATAAATACCGCGACAAATTGTCAACAGCAAAAGATGTCGAATCCCTATTGAGTATACTTGAACCCAACACTCTCTTAAACAGTTTCGTTCAATACGCCGCCCAAAAAGGAATACGCCCCCGTCCCGTTTACATCAATATTTCAAGAAAATTAATCGTAAACACGTTGCAGGCATACATAGCCCGGAACATATTGGGAGAAGAAGCATTTTACAAACTGCTACTACGAGATGACGAAACCTTGCGAAAGGCTCGGGATATAGTGAATAAAGGCGAAGGATATCCCGAATTGCCGGCAGAAAATCAAGTTCCTCGATGAGCGAAAAACAACAACTGCGGCAACAAGTCAAACAATTGAAACAGACTATCTCCTCGGAACAGCGAGTAGCTTTATCACAAAATATATGCTCGGCAATAGAAAAGCTACCCGGTTTCGAAACAGTCTCGCGCATACTGCTTTATCACGCCTTGCCTGACGAGGTCGATACCGGTTTAATGTTATCCAGATGGAGCAAAAAAAAGCAACTGTACCTACCCATAGTGAACGGCGACAATCTCATCGTCAGCCCCTACGATCCTCGGTTCCTTAAACAAGGGGCTTTCGGTATTTGGGAGCCGGGTGACACCCGTGAAACCGATCCCGGTTCGATAGACTGGATAATCGTACCCGGAGTAGCGTTCGACAAAAAGCTGAATCGATTGGGACGAGGAAAAGGATATTACGACAAACTGCTCGTCCAGACCTCCGCCACAAAAATTGGAATCTGCTATGGACTGCAACTGTTCGACGAAATACCGGCAGAGCCCCACGACATAAAAATGGACTTTATAATTACCGAAAACAATATCATTCATAGAAAGGACGAATTATGGCACTAATAAACGCCGAGACAAAGCTTTGCGACGTTATCTTGCACGAACCCTCCGTCATACCGGTTATCAATCGATTCGGTATTATTCTGGGGGTCGGCGACAAAAGCATACGTACCGTATGCGAAGAAAAAAATCTAGACTGCGAGTTTTTCGTGACCATACTCAACACCTTTATCAACGAAGACTATTTCCCGGAAAACAGGCTCAAATCATTTTGCGCTACACAAATAGTAGACTACCTCACCCAAACGAATGCCTACTATGAACAATTCCAGATACCCAATATAGAACGACATTTCAATTTCTTGATAAACCAAAGCGACAGCGAGAACAACAATCTCGAACTTATGAAGCAATTCTTCGACGAACTGAAAAAAGAATTGTTGTCGCGCATAGAAAATGACAAGAATTGCTGGTTTCCCTCTATCAAAGTCGCTGCCGAAACCCTGCACGGGGAATATTACGGAGAAAAATTTCAACCCGATACAGAAGAAAACGATTCTTTGGAAGAAAAATTAGACGATCTTAAAAGCCTGTTTGTTATTCATCTAAAAGGCGAATACGATCTCAATCTTTGCCACGGTGTCATATTCGCAATATACAGCCTCGAAAAAGATATCAAACAACACAACCGGATAAGAAACAGAATACTCCGTCCCATTGCCGACGGTATGTTGGAAGCCTGCCGAAACCAAAGTTTCAAGTAATCTAAGTCCATGCGTATCGCCATCGTTACACCATACACGTTACTTAACTTAGGATTGAAGCATTTACTACAAAAATACTTCGACACCACTCCTATATTATACAACGAGATTTCCGAGTTTTTCAATAACGCACCCGAACAATTCGATGCCTATATTCTTTTCGCCGATACAATCATCGGATACAGCGATTTTTTCCTCCCTCGCAAAAGCAAAATCATACTCCTCGCCTCCGATGGGTCTCATCTGCCCGAAACGTCAATGACTTCGTTAGACATACACGAAAGCGAAGAATCTCTGCTCGAAAAAATACAACAGTTCATCGAGCATTTAGACAAACAATCCGAAATCCTGCCTCACGAATTATCGCCTCGGGAAACCGAAGTATTGAGGCTGGTAGCCAAAGGGCTCATGAATAAAGAAATAGCCGATCGCCTGAATATAAGTATAAACACAGTACTCAGCCATCGAAAAAATCTAACGGCCAAATTAGGTATCAAGACCGTATCGGGGCTTAGCTTCTATGCAATGATGAACGGTTATATATCGGACATCGACGATAAATAACACCGTACAATTTTTTGAATATAATTATTTTTATCGTTTTTCGATAAAAATATACTGTTTTTCTTGTTCGTTCGGAAAATATTCTATTTCTTTGTCCTGACAATATAGAATATGACGTATATGTTTTACGACAAACGAACACAGAGAAAAATACAATTATTGAATTTGCTAATCGCATTACTCATTCTCATTCCCATACTTCTCGATTTCTCCAAAGGATTTATGATGGGACTCAACTCCTCTGTCATCGGATTCCAAAATGGGCTGGAAGAATCGACTTTTCAGATTTGCACGGTCAAACCGGACTCATTGCAATTAAACCACATAGGAACGATCCCAAGTCTCAATCTCTCGTCCGACAATATTCTCTACCTTCCGGCATCGACGACACCCGTAGCACTGAGTATAAGCTCCGTAATACTGACAGGACTTTCTTTCATCGCCCTCATTTGTATGATTATTAAATTAGTGCAATTGATAAAATCGGTTGCCTCAGATGGACTTATGAACCGTAGAAACATCAAACGATTGAGATTACTCTCTTATTTCATGATTACATTCTACCTCGTTAGCTATATAGATTCCTTTATCACCACGAGCTATTATCGTTCGCACCTCTCGTTGGGAGACAATCAAATTTGCTATCCCGAATTGAGCGCTTCGGTCACTATTGCATTTATTTTGCTGTTACTGGCCGAAATTTTGAATATAGCCTATAAACAACGCGAAGAATTAGACCTCACTATATAAATAACGACCATGCCTATTATTGTCAATCTCGATGTAATGATGGCGAAACGAAAAATTTCGCTTAATGAACTTTCGGGCAAAATAGATATCACTCCGGCCAATCTCTCTATCTTAAAGACAGGGAAAGCCAAAGCTATACGTTTCTCCACTCTCGAAGCTATTTGCAAAGAACTGAATTGCCAACCGGGAGATATCCTAGAATACCAAGACGAAGAAAATACAATATAACTCACTTTAAATCAAACAAAAATGAATCTGAAAATGGTAAAATCGGGATTAGTGCTTGCCTGTGTAGCCCTTGCCCAATGGGTATCGGCACAACAAGCTCCTCAGATGGAAGCATTGCCCATCGATCCCAACGTACGCTACGGAGTCCTCGATAATGGTCTCACCTATTATGTACGTCACAACGAAACGCCGAAGAATCGTGCAGAATTCCACATTGCACAAAAGGTAGGTTCAATTCTCGAAAACGAAGACCAACGCGGATTGGCCCACTTCCTCGAACACATGGCATTCAACGGGACAGAACATTTTCCCGGTAAAAACATGTTAAACTACCTCGAAAACAAAGGTATCAAATTCGGTGTAGACATCAATGCCTATACCGGATTCGATGAAACCGTGTATCGTATATCCAATGTCCCCACTCAAAATCAAAATTTAGTAGACTCATGTCTACTCGTTCTGTACGATTGGGCCTGTGCCATCTCTCTGAATGACAAAGACATCGACGAAGAACGCGGAGTTATCCATGAAGAGTGGAGAACTCGCGCCGATGCCAATTGGCGTACATGGGAAGTCACGGTTCCTGTCATGTTTGCCGGTAGCCAATATGCCAACCGTATGCCCATCGGAACAATGGAAGTTGTCATGAATTTCCCCTATCAGGCACTACGCGACTACTATCACAAATGGTATCGCCCCGACCAACAAGGTATTATCGTTATCGGTGACTTCGATGCCGATAAAATGGAAGCTCAGATCAAAGAACTGTTCGGTAAAATCAAAATGCCCGAAAACGCGGCAGAACGTATCTACTACACCGTACCCGATAACAAAGAGCCCATCTTTGCATTCCACAAAGACAAAGAAGCCACATACACCCGGGTGGATATCTATATGAAACACGCCCCCATGCCCCGCGAAATGAGAGGAACTATCAACGGGGCCATCAATGACTATATGGGACAAGTTGTCGGTATCATGTTTAACGACCGCATCTCCGAAATCACTCAAAAACCGGATGCTCCCTTCATTGCCGGAGCGATTTTCGACGGAGATTTCTTCGTTTCCAAAACCAAAGATGCATTTACTCTTATCGCTTTGGGTAAAGACAATGGAGCGATCGATGCCATAAAAGGTATTATGCGCGAAGCAGAACGTATCGACCGTTTCGGATTCACAGCTTCCGAATACGACCGTGCCCGGGCTACATTGCTTTCTCGGTATGAAAACATGTACAAAGAACGCAACAATCACAAAAACATCGACTACGCCGAAGAATACATCAGACACTTCATCGACGGCGGATATATTCCGGGTATCGAAATGGAATACAACCTGCTCAAACAAATATCTCCGGCCATTACGGTAGATATGGTAAACCAATACATCAAAACGCTTATTAGCGAAGACAATATGGTAATTTCACTGACAGGTCCCGATAAAGAAGGAGTATCCTATCCCGACAAAGACCAAGTTCTTGCCGCTATCAAAGAAGTCGAAGCAGAAGAAATTACTCCCTATGTCGACAATGTATCCAACGAACCGCTCATTTCCGACGAACCGGTTGCGGGTAAAATTGTAAAAAGTGCTGCCGGAAAGAAATTTGGAACAACCGAATGGACCCTTTCCAACGGAGTGAAAGTTATCCTCAAACCGACAGACTTCAAGAGCGATGAAATCTCTATGCAAGCCGTAAGTAAAGGCGGACTTTCCCTTTATGATTACACAGATCGTGCTTTGGCTAAAAATCTGAAAGCCGTCAATGATGTTGTCGAATTGAGCGGACTCGGAAAATACGGAAGAACAGACTTGATGAAAGCATTAGCCGGTAAAACCGTATCTACCTATTTCTCTTTGGGAGAACCTATGGAAACAATCAATGCCTCCTGCGCGACCAAAGACCTCGAAACCATGATGCAACTGGTATACCTCACCTTTACCGACATACATCGTGACGAAGATGCCTTCGCCGCATGGAAAGAGCAAATGAAAGCGGTACTGACAAACTATGCGAACGATCCTCAGTTCATTTTCAGTGATTCGCTTTCAGCAACGCTCTACAATCATAACATAATGCGGGAACCCTTGAAAGCCGAAGATATCGACCTGATTAACTACGACCGCATTCTCGAAATTGCAAAAGAGCGCACAGCCAATGCAGCCGATTATACCTTCATCTTCGTGGGTAATTTCGATATCGACTCCCTGAAACCGGTTGTTGAAAAGTACATCGCTTCGCTGCCTGCAAACAAGAATAGAGACAAAGTCGGTAAAATATCAACCATACAACCGGGGCTTATCGACAACAACTTCACGTTGCCCATGCAAACGGCTAAATCTACTGTGTACGCCATCTATTCGGGAAAACAAAAATACGACCTGCGCAGTAACATTATGTTCAGTATGCTCGACCAAATCATGGACATCGTATATACCGAAACTATCCGTGAAGAAGAAGGCGGAACCTACGGCGTAGGGACATCTTCCAATTTATCGCCCGTCAACAACTCATGGTTGTTCCTGTTTGGATTCGATACCAACCCGCAAGACGAAAAACGTTTGACCGATCGGGCTCACGCCGAACTAAACAAAGTTGTTACCGAAGGCCCTCGTGAAAAAAACTTCAACAAAGTAAAAGAGTATATGCTTAAACAACATGCTCAAAACCTTCGCGAAAACTCCTATTGGACGAACATTATCAAATCCGATGTTCTCGGTTACGGCGACAACAATACCGATTACGAAAACATTATTAACAGCATTACGCTCGACGATATGAAGAAATTCACAAAGAAACTCTTCAACGGTAAAAACATCATCGAAGTAACGATGACCGGAGTTGTCGAAGACGAAACGAAATAAAAACGAGAATGTCAAAACTAAAATGACCGTTCCGAAAAATTGCAGTTTGTAACTGCTAAACTAAACCTAAAAAGGAAGAGCCGTATCATTACTCCAAACAGAGTTTGATACGGCTCTTTCTTTGATAAAATTGGTTTGTGATCCCCTTCTTACCTTTACACTCGAATTTTAATCCAACCTCTCCCCTTATGTTTCCGCAAGAATAGCATTGCGGGGTATCGCACTTAAAATCAAAGCAGAGAAAAAAGTGAAATACTCCTCAACCTCTCCCCTGCCGTGTCTCGTAGCATTGCGGGAAGTTGCAGTAACAATAGGGGGGAAAGGGCGAGGGGATTAGAATACAAGCAAAAGCACAAACCCCTATTCCGCCTTTATCGGGCGGCGAAGACGCAAGGGAGACGGAGGGAAAAGGGCGAGGACTGTCCGAGCGAAGCGAGTTCCGCAGACCCCGACGGCGACCG
>OGML01001311.1_pt1 | contig 21833 bp, 18 predicted proteins | sample 1572951 | NCBI WGS metagenome assembly OGML01 (sample SAMEA2581883, study PRJEB24529) | metagenome | biome: Human gut stool | place: China | collected 2011 | reverse complement strand
TCCTTTTGCAAAGCAGTCCGGAACGGAATTTAAATGATTCATGGACAGGAAACGTGAAAGGTGATAAAATATATAAGTTATGGGATATAATCCCGGCAAGAAAGATTAAAGGAGAGTTTTATTATGTCAGGACATTCAAAATTTGCCAACATCAAACACAAGAAGGAAAAGAACGACGCAGCGAGGGGGAAGGTATTTACCATTCTTGGACGTGAGATCGCCGTTGCTGTAAAGGAAGGCGGACCGGATCCGGCCAACAACAGCAGACTTCGTGATGTGATTGCCAAGGCAAAAGCAAATAATATGCCAAATGATACCATTGACAGAGGTATTAAAAAAGCGGCCGGAGATGCTGCTTCTGTAAATTATGAAGAGGTTACATACGAGGGATACGGACCAAGCGGTACCGCTATCATCGTAAAGGCGCTTACCGACAATAAGAACCGTACCGCCAGCAACGTAAGAAATGCTTTCACAAAAGGAAGCGGAAGTGTAGGAACACAGGGTTGTGTATCTTATATGTTCGACGAAAAGGGCCAGATCATTCTTTCCAAGGAAGAGCTGGAGGATGCAGATATTACTCTGAGTGCAGATGATCTGATGATGATTGCACTTGACGCAGGTGCAGAAGACTTCAACGAGGAAGAGGACAGCTTCGAAATCTTAACTGCTCCGGATGAGTTCACAGCCGTTCGTGAGGCCCTTGAGAAAGAGAATATCCCGATGGCTGAGGCAGACGTTACAATGATTCCACAGAACTACGTAGAGCTTACATCTGAGGATGATATCAAGAAGATGAACCGCATCCTTGACATGCTCGATGAGGATGACGACGTCCAGGACGTGTATCATAACTGGGATGAGTAAAAAAATGCGGCTTGCCAGCATTTTTTTACGAAGACCTTTCTTACCAGCGTAAGCTGGTAAGAGGGATGAGAGTAATCCGTTTTTACCAGCGTAAGCCGGTAAGAGGGATGAGTAGGTAAAGGAGTAACATGCCACTTGTATTTATATTCTTCATTTGGTATGGAATGTATGGCAGAAACAACCCGAAGATATACAGTAAGCTGCACGACAAATTTGGTTTGATCGTCTTTTTACTCTTTATATTCAGTGGCCTGTCAAGCTTTAGTTCCAGTTTTGGCGTACTGTTACTGGTATCGTTGATCATAGCTGTTGTCGGTGCTCCGTTCTGGCTTATAGCATGGCTGATATCAAAATCAGCTAAGGGAAAAGCCAGACAGAAGCAGAACGATTATGATTATTATACCCAGCATTACAGCCAGTCGGATGCAAAAGCGGGAATGACGGTGACTGGACTTACAAAGGCTGTACCAAAGCGAAGAAAGATTATTCAGAAATTTAATCAGAAATATGATCTGTATCTGACCGATGAGGAGATTAACCGGATCGTCGATGCATCGTATATGTCAAACTGTTGGGAACGGGAGATTTTAGACATGGATCAAAAGTATGATACCATCTCACAGTGGTATCGTGGGGATTCGGCATGGTTACGAGCATATCTGCATGCGTTTCCAGTGCAGAATGTCACATCGGACTTTGAGAGTCAGAGAAGCATCTGCCTCGATACGTTCTATCAGGTGTTCTCGGAGATTGATCCGGGAAAATACGAGAGTATGGAGAGTTGTGTCAGAGAGATCAACCATCGGTTTATGACGAACTTCGATGATATTACATTTTCGGTTGCACATCGTTTTTTAGCAGACAATGGATATAAGTTTGAACTGCCACATTTCGATGTGCGTGGAGTGAAGTCTGATATCGACCGGTTGAAAGATAAATACGATCAGGAGACTGCCGGCAGTGGCAGCCGGAGTGGATATGAAAAAATGCGCCAGCGTTAAGCTGACGCATTTTTTGTAATGAGTTATTTACTGAATCTGTACCAGACTTGAGCAATGTCTGTTTCCCTGCATATCTTCGAAGATGAACATACCATAATATTCTTCTCCGGCAAGCAATGCATCCCGTATCGGCGTGAAGCCTTCGGAGATTGGGAACGAGCTGTAATTGATCGTCAGGTCTGCCCAGTCTGCATCGTTGAAGTTTGTCAGGTCTTCATTTGAGGTGAAGCGGTGAGAGAAATATCCGAACGCGACATTCTGGTAGTCGTTGATATCGATCTCGTAACGCTCTGGGAAGATCTCATTTCCTTCAGTGTTGATATAATTGTCAATCGGATAAGCTCCCAGAATCTGACCTTCCGGATGTTCGTTGGATACCTCTAAGACGAAATAGGCATACATACTGTCATCGCCTTCAATATCGTCATTGTAGAGGATACTGGAGATCAGATAGCGGGTGTATGTATCTGTCTTTTCCTGTACGGTATACATCAGTTCGTAGTTCTCTTTTGTTGTATCATTTTGCATGTAGGTAATCTGTCCGTCGAAGTCAGCCGTCAGTTTTCCGGTTCCATCGTTTGAGATGGCAGAGCTTAATGCAACCAGATCGTACATGCCGTCCTTTTCCTGATCCTTCTTGGCAATTACAAAATATGCATTCTGTAAAGCAGAAGATTGTTCAGCATTTAATGTAACCGAGAATGTGGAATCATCGTTCATAGTTGGAACGAGATCTTCTGGATTCCATGTTACTGCAAATGCGTTGGTGTCGGTCAGCATACCAGCGAACCGGGAAATGTAGCTTGTATAATTTTCTGCAAAATCAAAGGTTGTGTACATCGGTATCAACGAAGAAGCATATTGCTTCGTGTAATACGGATGATAGATTGATACGCCGTTGATCTTTGACTCATTAGCATCGGAATATACGATCAGTTTGTTCAATGCGTTCGAGAGGGCGCCGGATTCTGCCGGATAGATGGATTTCATATGTAATGCATAATCGCCAAGATCGATGACATCATAGGAACCTTCTGTATAGGAGTAGGCTGCTGCAATTTCCTTTGAATTCTTACGCATAGAAGAAAACTGCGGGTAGGTGCTTTCGTTGAAATCTTTATTGACAGAAGCAAACAAATCATTTAATGCCATCTCACATGTTTCGACCTGACTCAGATCCAATACAGATAAGCAGATTGTCGCATAGGAAAATGGCATGCTGTTCATGTAATCTGTTGTATCCTGCATGTAGCTGTCCACGATTTTCTGTCCGATGTCTTTGCCGCTTTGGAGTGTCTCGATGTCGGCAAGGAAGGAGTAGGACCATCCGCTGCCCGGCTCGGATTCCTGAGAGGCAACCATGTAATTAGCATAAGGACTTAACGTATGTGCAGTCTCGATGTTCGCCATCAGACAGGCGTCAAATCCGATAAACTCCAGCTTGTTTCCATCGTGGAATGGAGAGTCTGCAAACGCCTGATCAAGCTCATCCAAGGTCAGACTGTCATTGGTTGTCTCGTCAAATCCATATCCGAAGAACGCGCCGCCACCGTGATTCCATAAGATCAGGTCGTATTGTTCTGCCGGATAGTTCATGTAACCGTAATTTAAGAATTCGGTTAGGTTTGACGGATCGCCCATGTTGGAAGCATCCTTGGAAGTAAGCTCTGTCAACGATCCATTCTCAATCTTCAAAATAGAGTTGGCGTCCTCTGGGATGTCACGGTTATGCCAGTTGGAACAGCCGCCAGTGTAGATCAAGACATTCATTTTTGATTCATCATAGCCGGAATCAAGCATTTCTTCAATATCCGTGGAAGCTGCCTGATACTGGCTTTCCAGATCGGAACCAACCATATAGATCATAACGGTTTTTGTGCCTGCTTCCGCCTGTTGTGGATGCTCGGTCACGGAAGCTTCCGTTGTAGGAGACATGGTAGACTGTTCCGTTGTTGTATGGGAATCGTCGTTTGTCAGATCCTTGATTGGACGTTTGGTTACGATCAGTGCAATTCCGATTGCCAGAACAACAACACATCCGCCAATGCCGGCAAAGAGCGGCCATTTTTTCTTTTTTTTCGGTGCTGGTGTTGGTGGAACGGAACCTTGTGGCTGCTGCCCGCTGTACATTTGCTGTCCGTTGTACATCTGCTGCCCGTTGTAAGGCTGCCCGCTGTACATCTGCTGTCCGTTGTAAGATTGCTGCTGATTGTACATTTGCTGCCCGTTGTAAGGTTGTTGGTTGTACATCTGTTGCCCGCCGTATGGTTGCTGGTATGGTATTTGCTGCCCATTGTAGGACGATTGCTGTCCATATGATGGATCCTGCCAGCCGCAGATGGGACAGATGCCGTATTGATTTAATGCATGTCCGCATGCTTTACAATTCATAGGAAACCTCCCCAAATATGATAAATCAACTATATCATAGATTGCTTAAAACGTGTAAAAAAATTTCCATTTTTCAAAGATTATGCTAGAATAAATCTATATATGGAATATACGCAGAAATAAGTTAGAAATACATAGAAAACAGGAGGAATTATGGAAGTTACAGAGGTGCAGAAAATAACACAGAATGTGATCGCAGAAGCATCGAAAGTTGTGATTGCCGGAGAAGCGGTTGTTGAGAAGCTGTTAGTCGCGCTGCTTGCAGGCGGACATGTGCTGTTGGAGGATCGGCCGGGAAGTGGAAAGACGACGCTTGCCAAGACATTTGCACGACTGCTGGATGTGGAGCAGAAACGTGTGCAGTTTACGCCGGATCTGATGCCGAGCGATATCACGGGATTGAATGTGTACAGTCAGAAGGATGGGGAGTTTCATCTGGTAAAGGGACCGGTATTTACAAATGTTCTGCTTGCCGATGAGATCAACCGGGCGACACCACGTACACAGGCAAGTTTGCTCGAAGCGATGGAGGAAAAGCAGGTGACGATCGATGGAGAAACATTGCCGCTTGCGGAGCCTTTTTTGGTAGTTGCAACGGAGAACCCGATCGAGACAACCGGAACCTATCCACTTCCGGAAGCACAAGTGGATCGTTTCATGATGAAGCTTTCAATGGGACAGCTGGATACGCAGGCGAAGCTGCACGTGATGGAGACTTTTATGGGGGAACATCCGCTTCTTTCTCTGAAACCGGTCTGCACGGCGGAGCAGATTGCACAGATGCGAGAAGCTGCAAGAACGGTAACTGTACATCCGTGTATCCGGGAGTACATCGTCCAGATTGTGGAGGAAACCGGAAAAAATCAGGGCATCATGACAGAGGTCAGTACACGTGCGATGTTAGCGCTTGTGCGTGCATCACAATGCTATGCGGCAATGCAGGGAAGAACATATGTGATACCAGATGATGTGAAGCTGCTTGCTCCATGCGTGCTGGCACATCGGCTTCTGACGTATGGAAGTACAAAGGATAACAACGAACGGATGAAGGAGATCGTAGCAACGGTTGAAGTGCCAGTGGAGGATTGGAAGCAGTGAATCTGATTGTTGCACTTGTGATTGCGAGTCTGGTTTATATTGTACAGAAACGTCTGTACGCGAAATGGTGGAACCGGAATCTCGATGTGACAATTTCATTTGAGGATACATGCGTGAGGGAAGGGGATGCAAGTGCCCTGACAGAGGTTATCTACAATGGGAAGTTTTTGCCTTTGCCTGTCTTTCATGTCAAATTCTCGACCAATCGTTCGTTCCGGTTTGCAGATACAGAAAATACAGTCGTGACCGACAGCTATTATCGAAACGATGTGTTCTCTGTGCTTGGCTACCGGAAGATCACGCGGCGGCTGCCGTTTCAGACTGGAAAGCGGGGACTGTATGGCATACCGAGTCTGAATATGACGGCGCGGGATTTCTTTATGACAACGAATTTCGCATATAGCCGGAAATCCGACGCATGGCTGTATGTGCTGCCGAAGCGTGTCGCATCTCCAGAGCTTTCGATGTTCTGTTCCCATTTGCTCGGTGAGTTGGAGACGAGACGAAATCAGATGGAGGATCCGTATACGTTTCGTGGAATCCGGGAATACGCCTATGGAGATACTTACGGGAAGATCAACTGGAAGGCAACTGCGAAAGCATCAAAACTCATGGTAAATATGTATGGGTATACTTCGGAACAGCGCGTACGGATTCTGCTCAATCTGGAAACGAATATCATGGTAAAGACGGAATATCTGCAGGAGATGAGTATCCGTATGGCGGGAACGATCGCTGAGTATTTTCTGCAACATAAGGTATCGGTGGAACTTGTATCAAATGGGATTGACTGCATGACTGGTGCGTGTGAGCGGGTGGAAGCCGGCATGTCGATGGAGCATGGTGAAACGATCGACAAATATCTGGCACGCATCAAAGAAAATGCAGGAATCGATGCATTTATGCAGATGGTAGATACCGAGATACAGCAGATGGAAGAGCCGATAACGTATGTGATTATTTCTCCTTATTACAAAGAAGATCTGCTTTTGAAGCTTGATTATATGCATAAAAAGCACCCGGAGCTGCACATGGTAGTTCCGTATTATGACATTCAGGATAAGACTGGATGGCGTGGCTATATGCAGGGCGTGGAGGTGAAGTGGAATGAAATCTAAACTGTTACAGGTCACGAAGCTTTTGCACCTTCTATATGAATGGCTTTGCTGCAGTCTGTGCTTTGCCTTTTTTGAAGTTGTGCTTTTGAAACAGGATGTACATTACTTTCTGCTTCCAATCACGGGTGCAATGTTTGTGTATTCGTATATTCTGAGGGAGAAGGCACAGCATTATTTGTGGTTGTTTGTCGGGCATGTGGCGTTGCGGCTGCCGATGCTTTTGCTGCCGGTATCGATGGAGACTCAGTGGTTTTATTTCCTGATTCCTTGTTATCTGTTCTCGGCATCTGTAAAAAGCACATGGAAAAATAAAAGGAAGCAGATGGATGAACTTCCGTGGCCATCCTTTTTGCTGTGCCTGATCGTGTACCTTGTGAGTGGGCATCTCGGTGTGCAGGGACTTCGGATCTATGCTTATGTGACAGCATTGATTCTGCTTTTTCTGTATCTGGCGCTGGTGTACACGGATGGAATGGAAAATTATCTGGACGCGACCAGCCATGTATCGGGAATCCCGATCCGGCAGATACTGTCTGTAAATACGATCATGGTCGGTGCAATCATTCTCTGTCTGACGATTGGACTCGTGCTTGGCGAAGTGTTTGATTTCCGCAGAGTGATCGCGCTGATCGGGCAGGCGATACTGGCAGTGGTTCGTGTGATCGCGATGGTGATCGGACTTTTCTATCACTATATAAGTTTCTGGTTCCGTGGTGGAGAGGCAGAGACAAGTGAACACCAGCAGTTTGATGATGGCGATGTGCCGTCGGGTATTCGTTCCGTCGGACAGACACTGGAGCCGGTGCTCTATGTCGGATTGATCTGTCTGGGACTGTTTATCGCGTATAAAGTGCTGGTCCGGTTTGTCCGGTTCCTGATGGCAAGGCGTAATATCTCGACCGATCAGGTGGAACTGGTTGTAGTAAAAAAGAAGAAAGAGGAACAGCGGACGCATGCAGATGAAAAACGACGGTTTTTATCACGCAGACAGCGGGCAAGACGATGCTACAAGGACTGCATTGAACGCTATCGCTACGATATTGCACTGGAACAGTCGAAAACCGGGCGGGAGATTGAGACGGAATTAAATGAACAGTCGCTCGCGGATGTGACGGAGCTGACGCGCTGTTATGAGGACATCCGATATGGAGACGCGGAGGTAGACCGGGCATTGCTGCAGAAGATGCGCCGGTTATCCAGCCGGTAGAATCGGACGAGTTTTGACAGAATGTGGCATAAAATGGATTGAATAATCGGAGTGCTTATGCTAGAATTAAAGTAACTTTGTTACGAGACTTTTAGAGTCGGATATGGGAGGACAAAAAACATGAAGAAAGTGGCTTATATTGCATCGGAATGCGTACCGTTTATCAAGACTGGCGGACTTGCAGACGTTGTTGGTACATTGCCGAGAATCTTTGATAAAAAGGAGTATGACGTGCGTGTCATCATTCCGAATTATATGTGTCTGCCGGCAAAATTCAAGGAGAAGATGCGTTATCTGACGCATTTCCATATGGATATTGGCTGGAAGCAGCAGTATGTCGGGGTTATGTATCTGGAATATGAAGGGGTTCCGGTATACTTTATTGACAATGAGTATTATTTCAATGGTTTCAATATATACAGTGACGATATGAAATGGGATATCGAGAAGTTCTGCTATTTTAGCAAGGCAGCACTTTCCATCCTGCCAAGTATCGGATTCCAGCCGGATATCGTACACTGCCATGACTGGCAGGCAGGACTGGTTCCGGTATACTTGAAGACATTGTTTGCAGACAATCCATTTTACAGTGGTATGAAGTCAATCATGACGATCCACAACCTGCAGTTCCAGGGAAGATGGGATATCAAGACCGTACAGGAGTATTCCGGACTGCCAGATTATTTGTTTACACCGGATAAGCTGGAGATTGACAAGGATGCAAGTATGCTCAAGGGTGGACTTGTTTATGCAGATAAGATTACAACGGTATCGAATACGTATGCACAGGAGATTCAGACGCCTTATTATGGTGAAGGATTAGACGGTTTGCTCCGCGCGAGAAACCAGAGCCTGTGGGGCATTGTAAATGGTATCGATTACAAGGATTACGATCCGGCTACAGATAAGAAGATCTATAAGAATTACACATTGAAGAATTTCCGCAAGAACAAAGTGGCAAACAAGCTTGCATTGCAGAAGGAACTTGGACTTCCGGAAGATAAGAATGCTTATATGATCGGTATTATCTCCAGACTGACAGATCAGAAGGGCTTAGATCTCGTTGACCGTGTCATGAACGATATCTGTACCGATGGTACACAGTTTGTTGTGCTTGGTACCGGTAACCGGAAATATGAAGATATGTTCCGGTACTATCAGGGCATTCATCCGGCAAAGGTATCTGCGAATATTTATTATTCGGACGAATTGTCACACAAGATGTATGCAGCGTGTGATGCAATGCTGGTTCCATCCCGCTTCGAGCCATGTGGACTGACACAGCTGATGGCACTTCGTTATGGTACACTGCCTATCGTAAGAGAGACGGGCGGACTGAAGGATACGGTTATTCCATACAATGAATTCGAGGGAAGCGGAACCGGATTCTCATTCGCAAACTATAACGCACATGAGTTACTGAATACGATCAACTACTCAAAGCAGGTATACTTCGACAAGAAGAATGCCTGGGAATGTATGCAGGAATGTGCGATGCAGCAGAACTACAGCTGGTCTAATTCCGCAGAGATCTATCAGAGACTGTACGAACAAGTATAAGAAGTATCATATAAAAAGAAAGCGATTTGATTTTCATCGAATCGCTTTCTTTTTTATGATGATTGTGAAACAGAGAAACATCTATCGGATTCTGTTTGACTTGCGTATTACTTGTCTTTTCCCTTCAGAGCTTTCTCCGCGAAAGCTGCCTCATCAATGATCTCTTCCGGCTCAATGCCGGCCTTTAACTTCTCAATCTCATCAATTGTGAGTCCGGACATAAGAGCTACTTCATCTATGGAAATATCCACCTTCAACATGCGCGTTGCAAGGTCGTATTTCGCTTTTGTTGTCTTATTCATAAGGTTAACTCCCTTCAAAAAATATAACTATATTATTATAAATTTTTCAGATATTCCTCGTTGATGGCGAGCACCTGCTTCATTGCTTCCTCACCCGGTGCACCAATCGTATTTCGCTTGCTGACGCAAGTCTTCAGGCTGATTGCATCGTAGATGTCGTCCTCGAATACCGGGCTGATTGCCTTATACTCGCCGATGGACATATCAAGCAGGGATTTATCATGCTCGATGCAGTAGAGTACAAGCTGACCAACGATACCATGTGCATCACGGAACGGAACACCGTGATTAACCAGATAATCAGCCGCATCGGTAGCATTTGTAAATCCGTTCATGGCACTTTTCTCCATGACAGGCTTGTTTAACTTCATTGTAGAGATCATACCTGTGAACAAAGCGATACATCCTTTGACCGTGTCGATTGCATCGAAGGTAAGCTCCTTGTCCTCCTGCATATCCTTATTATATGCAAGTGGGATGCCCTTCATCGTTGTGAGAATGGACATCAGTGCGCCGTATACACGCCCGGTCTTACCGCGGACAAGCTCGGCGATATCCGGATTCTTCTTCTGTGGCATGATCGAACTTCCGGTGCTGTATGCATCATCTAATTCTACAAACTGGTATTCGTTGGAATTCCAGATGATGATCTCCTCAGAGAAACGGGACAGATGCATCATGATCGTAGAGAATGCGGAAAGCATCTCTATCACGTAGTCACGATCGGATACGGAGTCCATACTGTTTAAGGTTGGACCGGAAAAATCCAGAAGACTGGCAGTCAGGTTACGATCCAGCGGATATGTCGTTCCGGCCAGTGCACCTGCACCAAGCGGACAATAGTTCATACGTGTATAGATATCGTTCATACGGCTGTAATCACGTTTGAACATCTCCATATATGCACCGACATGGTGTGCAAATGTGACAGGCTGTGCTTTCTGCAGATGTGTAAAGCCCGGCATATAGGTATCTACATTTTCCTTCATCAGGATATGCAGCTCTTTCATCAGCGATGCGAGCAGCTTCTTAACTTCGAGAATTTCATCGCGTACATACAGACGCATGTCGAGAGCTACCTGATCGTTTCTTGAACGTCCGGTGTGAAGCTTCTTACCGACATCACCAATCCGGTCAATCAGGTTCGCTTCGACGAAGCTGTGAATATCTTCATATTTTGAAGAAATCTCCAGAGTTCCATTTTCTACATCGGCAAGGATGCCGTTTAAGCCATCGATAATCTGGTCGCGTTCTGCATCTGTCAGGATACCGCTTGCTGCAAGCATTGTTACATGTGCGATGCTGCCGCGGATGTCCTGCTTGTAGAACTTCTGATCGAAACTGATCGATGCATTAAAATTATATACTAACTGGTCTGTCTCCTTTGTGAAACGACCGCCCCATAACTGTGCCATAATCTACCTCACTTTATCTTCTGTAAATAATTTGCGTTGTGCTAAGGCATATAACAAGGGATTGATTTGTATCGTATATAATGTATCGCACCTAAGAAGTAATAAGGTGTTCTGATATCAGAGATTCCATATTGACGCAACCGCTGTCAATTCGCCATCCGTGGCTCAGTGACAGCTTGCCTGAACATCGTGTTCAGGCATTGCTGATGTGAACAGAACACCAATTACTTCTAAGATGCGAACATATCATATACTACACAAATGAATCCCTTGCCATATGCCAAAGACATTGTAAATATTTACAGATATTTAATGTTTGAAATATAATATACAACAAATCCCAAGAACCGACAAGACAAACGCGAAAAAAGGTTGCGATTTATCATTATATACATTAGAATGATTTACATAATTATAGACATATATAAGACAAGTGCGAAACAGGGAGAATAAAGTGTATCATATATTTCAATCTGGTTTTAATACATTGTATATCGAATGAATAAGATTGAAATATATGTTCGCAGTATAAATGTTTCGCAGTTGTCTGGGATAAGGAGATAAATATGAACACAATTCTTGCAAATATAATCGCAACCGGCGACAGTGGCAAACCACTTCTGGTAGCCATCTGCCTGATTGTCTCCATCGTATTGATGGTCGTTCTGATCATGGTAGGCAAAGGTGGAAATGGAGAAGACGATGAGTCAGATGAGGAAGAAAAAGACAGGAGTAAGCATTAAATGAAGCAGAAAAAAGGGAAAATGCATATTATCCTTCCGGTGCTTGTGGTGGCTGTGATCCTTGTGTTTTATTTTTTCAACTTCCGCATCGGTTCCTATCTGCATCCAGATGAGACCGCATACAGCATGGAAGAATTAACACAACTGGTGACCGAACAGATTAACGATGGAAAGACAACCGGCAATTTCTATATATCTGGGATTTCGGAGAGTGATATTTCCAATATCAATGAGAATCTATGTAGCATGAACGGCATGGTCGACCAGTATATGGTGACAGAAAAAAGCCGGGATGGCATGCGGATACAGTTTCGATATGAGATCTCGGACAATTATTATGTATGGCAGAAATATGTAAATGGTGCTGCAATTCCATCCGATCATGCACTTGCCTATAAGCTGTATGATAAGGTGGAAGATGTGTTAAAGCAGATCATCAAACCGGATATGACAGACTATGAAAAAGAGCTTGCGATCCATGATTATATTGTGGTGCATTGCCAGTATGGGTATGTGGAGTCCTCAAAGGATTACGCGTACCGGGCATACGGTGCGCTGGTGCAGAACAAGGCTGTGTGCAATGGATATGCGGAGGCGATGGCACTGCTTATGACATGTGTCGGAATCGAGAACCAGATCGTAACCGGAACGGCGGATAATGAGCTGCATGCATGGAATCAGGTGTGTCTGGATGGAGACTGGTATCAGGTGGATGCCACATGGGACGATCCATTGCCAGATCGTGGTGTATTTGCCGGACACGAGTATTTCAATGTGACGGATGAGATCATGGATGAACGGCATGACTGGAAGCAGGATGCATTTCCGGCGTGTGACAGCACCGATTATAATTATTACGAGCAAAATGATCTGATCTGTGACAGCGATGCGTTCCGTACACTGCTCAAGGATCAGGCATTGCGCAACAGCACAGGGACGATTGAGGTTGTTGTGACCGATTATACAACCGACTTTGATTATTCCTTTATGCAGGATGTGAGTGCGGTGCAGTATTTTCAGTACACAGAAGAGTCTTACGGCGCGTATGAACTGGTGACGGTTTATTTGAATCAGAGGTAGAAGATGGAAATCGTTGAGATAGAAGAAAAAGCAGAATATATAAAAGAGTTGTTTGAAAAGGAGAAATACGACAGCTTTTATCTGTACGAGGCACGGGTGAAAACGAAGCTTGATTATTATGTAAATGGCAGACTGAACCGTGAGTATTTTGATACGGAGGCACAGGCAGATCTGCCGGAATATATTGAATGGAAGGATATCAAGGCGACCGTGTATGCGTATCTGAAAGGGGAACGGCTGCCGATCGGCTTTAAGATCATTTTGATGTTCAATCGCGAGAATATCAGCCGCCTGTTGGAAATGAACAATCTTCCGGTCAAAGAGGAGGACGTGAGCGCCTTGTTTATGAACGTCGTCTATGAGCATGGAACGCTGGCTGTGACAACCGGAACGTCCCTGAAGATATTTACGATGGACAAGACATTGGAGCATATCTGGGACGATACGATTAAGAAATATTATATTTAAAGTAGAATTATTAGCACTCAATAAAAATGAGTGCTAATTTTTTCTTGACATTCAAATTTCCAAGTATTATTATCTTATTTATGAAATATACATTCGTAAAATGAAGTCTGCAGGAAAGGACAGCAGACTTGTATTGGTTTTAGGAGGTAATAAGACATGGAACGACAGGGTAATTTATCAATTAACAGTGACAACATTTTTCCGATTATTAAGAAATGGCTTTATTCCGATCAGGATATCTTCATTCGAGAGCTGATTTCCAACGGTTGTGATGCAATCACAAAATTAAAGAAGCTTGCTGTGATGGGCGATTATGAGGAAGTTGAAGGCGAGGAGTACAAGATTGAGGTGTACGCTTCTGCCAAGGATAAGACTTTGACATTCGTCGATAATGGTCTTGGTATGACCGAGGAAGAGGTTGACAAATACATCAACCAGATCGCATTTTCCGGTGCGACAGACTTCATCAACAAGTATAAGGACAAGGCTGGCGATGAGCAGATTATCGGTCATTTTGGTCTTGGTTTTTATTCCGCATTTATGGTTGCCGATAAGGTAACGATCGAGACATGCTCCTACAAGGAAGGCGCAAAGCCGGTATATTGGGAGTGCGATGGCGGAACAAATTATACGATGAGTGAGAGCGACGACGATATCCGTGGTACAGCCATTACATTGTATCTGAATGAGGATTGCCTGGAGTATGCAAACGAGTACCGTGTAAAGGAAGTTATCCAGAAGTATTGTGCATTTATGCCATACAACATCTACTTTATCAATGAGGATAAGGAAGAGGAAGAAGCTGCCAAGAAGGAAAAGGACAAGGTGATCGAGGTCGATACGACACAGGAAGATGAGCTTGTCGGCGATGCACCGAAGAAGGACGAGGCAGAAGAGAAGAAAGAGGATACTCCAGAGGAAAAGGAAGAAGAGAGAAAGCCGTTAAATGATACGAATCCTCTCTGGATGCGCAATCCGAAGGATTGTACGGACGAGCAGTACATTGATTTCTATCAGCATGTGTTCTTAGACTTCAAGAAGCCGCTCTTCTGGATTCACCTGAATATGGACTATCCATTTAACTTAAAGGGTATTTTGTACTTCCCGAAGATCAATACACAGTATGACCAGTTGGAAGGTACGATTAAGTTATATAACAATCAGGTATTTATCGCAGATAACATCAAGGAAGTTATTCCAGAGTTTTTGCTTCTGCTGAAGGGTGTCATTGATTGTCCGGATCTGCCGCTGAACGTATCCCGTTCCGCACTGCAGAACGATGGTTTTGTCAAGAAGATCTCAGATTACATCACGAAGAAGGTCGCTGATAAGCTGACTGGCATGTACAAAAACAACAAGGAAGATTACGAGAAGTATTGGGATGACTTAAGCCCATTCATCAAGTTTGGCTGCCTGAAGGATGAGAAGTTCTGTGACAAGATGACAGATTACATGCTCTTCAAGGATATCAACGGCAAGTACATCACACTCCCAGAGTACCTGGAAGAGGGCAAGGAGAAATACGAGAACAAGGTATTCTATATCTCCGACGAAGTGGCACAGTCCCAGTATATTAACATGTTCAAGGAAGAGGGCATGAATGCGGTTTATCTGACACACAACATTGATAACCCATACATTACACACCTTGAGGCTAAGAACGAAAATGTGAAGTTCCTGCGTATCGATGCAGACCTTGCCGATAACTTTGTCGGTGAGAAGCTGACGGAAGAGCAGACGAAGGAATACACGGATAAGCTTTCCGAGGCATTTAAGAAAGCAACTGGAAATGATAAGCTTGTAGTCAAGGTTGAGAGCATGAAGAACGAGAATGTATCTTCTGTCCTGACCGTATCCGAGGAGTCCCGCCGTATGATGGAAATGATGCGTGTTTACAATATGGGCGGTATGGATCCGAACATGTTTGGAGCAGGCGAGGCAGAGACACTTGTCTTGAATGCAAACAACAAGCTTGTAAAATACATCTTGGATAATCCAGAGGGCGAATACAAGGATATGATCTGCAACCAGCTTTATGATTTAGCTGTTCTTGCCAACAAGCCGCTCTCTGCTGAGAAGATGACAGCATTTGTAAAACGAAGCAACGATCTGCTTGGATTGTTGATCTAATATAATCACATAAGGTGGTCAAAATGCATGTCAGATGTAAATATGCATAGTAGATTCATTCGTAATATAACATATTGTGACTAAGAAGTAATATTCGTGTTCTGGGATATATGTATTACCGTACGCAACCGCTGCCAATTCGCCATCCATGGCTCAGTGGCAACTTGCGAAAACATCGTGTTTTCGCATTGCTGATATTCACAGAACACGAATTACTTCTAAGTCACAAATGTATCATATTACTTCATGAATCTATATGCGCATTTACATTGACATGCATTTTTGATATTATGTGATTGCAATTTTAGAAAGTAGCTTACGAAACGGACTATGATTTGCTTTTATGTGTCTGCATCGTTGTCTGACAATATAAATATGTTTGGAATTTAGAAGTTCTTGATGTTCTGTAAATAAACAGCAATGTTTGAACACGATGTTCAAACAAACCGCCACTGAGCCATGGATGGAGAATTGGCGGTGGTTGCGTGCGTTGTTTAGCTTGTGAATCAGAACATCTTAGAACTTCTTAATTTCAATACATCTTATATAGTCAGACAACGATGCAGACATATATGCAAATCATAGTGTGTTTCGTGATTATTGATCGTGATTATTGAAATGAAAAGGAGTAAGAAAATGGCATTTGACGGAGTAACCGTGTCTGCAATCGTCAGCGAATTAAAGAAGAATCTGACAGGCGGACGTATCTATAAAATATATCAGCCGGAAGTGGATGAACTGTGTCTGGTCGTAAAAAACCGGACAGAACAGGGCAACACAACCAGTCGTCTGGTGATCTCTGCAGATGCCAGTCTGCCTCTTATTTATCTGACGGGGCAGTTAAAGGAGAACCCGTCGACAGCCCCGAATTTTTGTATGCTGCTACGGAAGCATATTGGAAATGCGCGCATCTTATCGGTGACGCAGCCGAACTTTGAGCGAATTGTAGAGATGGAGTTAGAACACCTCGATGAGATGGGTGACCTGTGCCGGAAGAAGCTGATCGTTGAGATCATGGGAAAGCACAGCAATATCATTTTTACAGATGCAGATGGTACGATTATTGACAGCATCAAGCATATTTCGCATCAGGTAAGCTCTGTGCGGGAGGTGTTACCGGGAAGAACGTATGTATATCCACCTTCGCAGGAGAAGGAAAATCCGCTGGAGATTGATATCAATTACTTCATGAATCATGTCCTGCGCAAGCCGGTATCGGTGACGAAGGCAATCTATACATCGCTGACAGGATTATCACCGGTGATCGCAAATGAGATCTGTTACCGGGCTGGTGTCGATGGCGGCATGAGTACGGCGGGACTCTCGATGCAGGAGCAGGAGAATTTGTATGCAGCGTTTGATGCGATGCGTACAAGTATAAAAGAAGAACAGTTTGCACCGTGTATTGCATATCAGGGGTATGCACCGAAGGAATTTGCGGCGTGTACACTGACGATGTACGGAGAGGAAGCAGACAACCTTCCAAAGAAGGATGTGGATGGACTGAAAGTATTTCCGTCGATGTCTCCGGTCATTGAAGAATACTATCAGGCAAAAAGCGTGGTGACGCGCATCCGGCAGCGGTCGACCGATCTTCGAAAGATTGTGAACAATGCGATTGAGCGGACAGCAAAGAAATACGATCTGCAGCGGTCGCAGCTAAAGGATACAGAGAAACGGGATAAATACAAGGTCTATGGTGAATTGCTGACTGCCTATGGATATTCTTGTAAACCGGGCGATAAAGAAATCACCTGCGAGAACTACTATGATGGCAGTATGCTTACGATTCCGCTTGATTCAGAGCAGTCGGCGATGGAAAATGCAAAGCGGTATTTCAACAAATACAACAAACTGAAGCGTACCTATGAAGCACTGATGGAGCTTACGGTAGAGTCGAAAGAGGAACTTGATTATCTGCTTTCTGTGCAGAATTCGCTGGAGATTGCGAAAACGGAAAATGATCTGCAGGAGATCAAGCAGGAGCTTGTGGAAAGTGGCTATGTGCGCGGCAGATTCGATCGGAATAAGCAGAAGAAACAGGTGAAGGCAAAGCCACTGCATTATATATCCAGTGATGGCTACCATATGTATGTCGGAAAGAATAATTTCCAGAATGAGGAGCTGACATTTAAGTTTGCAGAGGGCAATGATCTGTGGTTTCATGCCAAACAGATGCCGGGTTCCCATGTGATCGTTAAGACGAACGGTGAGACAGAGATTCCAGACCGTACCTACGAGGAGGCGGCGAGACTGGCGGCATATTACTCAACCGGCAAAGAAGCACCGAAGGTGGAGATTGACTATACGACGAAGAAAAATCTGAAGAAACCGCCGAAAGCAAAGCCGGGTTTTGTAATCTATCATACGAATTATTCGATGAGTATCGAGCCGGATATCCACGGGATTGCAGAAGCTTAAAACGTGAAATTAAACATCAAAACACCTTGATTTTTAGGGGTGCCTATACTATAATAATGTAGATTATCGTTCATGGATAAGATAAAAACGATAATCTGCATTATTTTTATGTGTGCATAAATGCGCAGGGAGAAACGATTGCCGCAAGGCAACCGACGTATATAGGAGACTATCGTGATAAAAAGTATGACAGGCTTCGGAAGAGGCGAACAGGTAAATGACGATCGTAAGATCGTGGTAGAGATCAAGGCGGTGAATCATAGATTCTGTGATATGAATGTGAAGCTGCCAAAGAAGCTGAATTATTTTGAGACAGATATCAGAACCTGCCTGAAAGAGTATATTCAGCGAGGAAAAGTAGACGTATTTGTCACATATGAAGATTATACAAAGTCCAACGTATGTGTAAAATATAATAAGGAAATTGCAACCGAATATGTAAACTATCTGAATAGTATGGTGGATGATTTTGGTTTGCAGTCAGATGTGAAGCCAGCGGTAATCGGCAGATTCCCAGAGGTGTTTACATTGGAGGAGCAGTCTGTGGATGAGAATGAGATCTGGTCTCATTTGGAGGGTGTTGTGCGGGAAGCAGCCGAGAAATTTGTGGAATCCCGTGTCCGTGAAGGTGAGAACCTGAAGAAAGACTTGCTTGCCAAGCTTGCTGCGATGTCAGACATTGTGGCTTATATCGAGGAGAAATCCCCACAGATCATCGAGGACTATAAGGCGAGATTGATCGAGAAGGTGAATGAACTTGCGATCAATACGCAGATCGATGATCAGCGTATTGCAGCCGAGGTTACAATGTATGCGGATAAGGTCTGTGTGGACGAAGAGGTTGTACGTCTCAGAAGTCATATTGACAGTACAATCAAGATCCTGACCGAGGGTGGTGCCGTTGGCCGAAAGCTTGATTTCATCGTACAGGAGATGAACCGGGAAGCAAACACGATTTTGTCCAAGGCAAATTCCCTGATCATTTCCGATAAGGGAATCGACCTTAAGACAGAGATCGAGAAGGTTCGTGAACAGATACAGAATATAGAGTAGGAGGAACCAGATAGATTATGGCAAAGAAAGGTTCTTTGATCGTCATTTCCGGATTCTCCGGTGTTGGTAAAGGTACCGTGGTAAAGAAGATGGTTGCCGAGTATGGTTACAGCCTGTCGGTTTCTGCGACAACACGTGCACCGCGGGAAGGCGAAGTAGACGGAAGAGAATATTATTTCAAATCCGTGGATGAATTTCGGAATCTGATTGATTATAATGGATTTATTGAGTGGGCACAGTATGTGGAGAACTACTATGGTACCCCAAGAAAATTTGTAGAAGATGAGATGGCGAAGGGACATGATGTGATCTTAGAGATCGAAGTGCAGGGCGCGATGAATGTCCGGGAACAGTATCCGGATGCGATTCTTATCTTCATCACAGCACCGAGCGCGAAGGGACTCCGGGAGCGTCTGGCAGGACGTGGCACCGAGAGCGAGGAAGTCATCGACAAACGCATGCGGCGTGCGGTAGAAGAGTCCGAGGACATGCAGCAATACGACTATATCGTTGTTAACGACGATTTAGATACATGTGTACACAGCGTACACTCGATTATTGTCGGCAGAAAATGTCTGCGTGAGAATAATCTGGAATTTATAGAAGAGATTAAAAACGAGCTGAAAGCTTTATAGGAAGGGAGATATAGACAATGATACATCCATCTTACACGGAGTTAATGGAAGTGATTAACAGCGACGTAGAGCCAGGCGAACAGCCGGTTGTTCAGAGTCGTTATTCTGTGGTTATGGCGACTGCAAAGAGAGCCAGACAGATCATCGATGGCGCAGAGCCATTGGTAAAATCAGAGAGTGGCAAGCCACTTTCTACCGCAGTCAAGGAGCTGTATAGCGGAAAAGTTAAGATTGTCGGAGATGACGAGTAAAGAAACCCGAAAGGTTCAAAAAGGCTGCAGAACAAATGCTGTGGCCTTATTTACTTTTCACTTCTATTCTTTTAGGGAGGACAGCGTATGAAATTATTAGAAGTATTACAGGGACTGGATTATGAGGTTTTGAAGGGAAACACAGATACAGAGATCCGGGAGATCCAGAACGATTCGCGAAAGGTACAGCCGGGAGATCTGTTTTTCTGTATCTCTGGTGCGGTATCAGATGGACATACATATGCAGAGGATGTGGCTGCGAAGGGTGCAGCCGTGATCGTCGTGGAAAAGCCGGTAAATGTGCCAGATGCGGTAACTGTGATCCGTGTGGACAGTACCCGGTATGCAATGGGTAAGATCAGTTCTGCGTTTTATGGAAATCCTTCTGAGAAGCTGACGGTAATTGGACTGACCGGAACCAAAGGAAAGACGACAACGACCTATATGATCCGTGAGATGCTGGAACGCTCCGGGATTAAAACCGGCTTGATCGGTACGATTGAAATTATAGATGGAAGTCAGAAGATTCATGCGGACAACACAACACCAGAGTCGATGATCTTGCATAAATATTTAAAGAATATGGTGGAAAATGGCTGTAAGGCGGTCGTGATGGAGGTTTCTTCGCAGGGACTGATGTTAGACCGTGTAGCAGGCGTGGATTTTGATTATGGTATCTTCACAAACCTGTCGAAGGATCATATCGGACCAAATGAGCACGCAAGCTTTGAGGAATACCGCGACTGGAAAGCAAAGCTGTTTACACTCTGCAAGACTGGTATTTTCAATGTGGACGATGCAAATGCAGCGTACATGATGGAGCATGCAACCTGTGAGAAATTAACCTACGGCGAGCGCACAGATGCGGATTACCGTGCAAAGGATATCGAACTGTACAGAGAAAAAGGAGTGCTTGGAATCCAGTATGCATTGTGCGGGAAACTCGATGCAAAGATTGTGGTAGACCTGCCGGGAGAGTTCTCCGTGCATAATTCTCTGGCAGCAGTCGCAGTGGCAGATCAGATGCAGGTTGGTATTACAGATATTCAGAATATATTGAAGGAAGCAAAGGCACGCGGACGTGTGGAGATGATTCCAATCTCCGATTCATTTACGCTGATGATCGATTATGCGCACAATGCAATGGCGCTTGAAAGTCTGCTTACAGCGCTTCGAGCCTACAATCCGAAACGTCTGGTGACCTTGTTTGGATGCGGCGGAAATCGTTCCAGAGACCGTCGGTTTGAGATGGGCGAAGTATCAGGGAAAATGTCTGATTTTACGATTATTACAAGCGATAACCCAAGAGATGAGGAACCGCTTGCAATTATCGCAGATATCGAAACCGGAATGAAGAAAACGGATGGGGAATACGTGAAGATCGCAGATCGGAAGGAAGCAATCCGTTATGCAATCCTGCATGCGAAAGAGGGCGATGTCATCGTCCTTGCAGGAAAGGGACATGAAGACTATCAGGAGATTCATGGTGTGAAACATCACATGGATGAACGGGATCTGATTCGTGAGATTTTGGAGGAAGAGGATGTCACAAACATATGCGGATATAATAATCGATATTTCGCATAGTGCGATCGACCGGGTGTTTCAATACCGGATCGGAGATGCATGGAAAGAGCAGGTACAGGTCGGAAGTCTGGTGACGGTTCCGTTTGGAAAAGGAAATACGCACCGGCACGGCTATGTGATCGGTATTACTCAGACCCCGTCTTATGAACCAGATAAGATCAAGGAGATCGTCGATGTGCCGCAGAAAGGACTTCCAATCGAGGGAAAGCTGATCCAGCTTGCCGCATGGATGCGGGAGACATATGGGACAACGATGAATCAGGCGTTGCAGACAGTCATGCCAGTGAAACAGACGGTGCGAAAGACTGCGCAGAAGGTGGAGGAGACAACTTTGCCGGATACAAACTGGGAGTTTGTGACACTGAATGATGAGCAGCAGGCGCTGGTCGATGCATTTGCGGAAGATATACAGGCAGGAGAGCGGCATACATATCTGCTGCACGGTGTAACCGGAAGTGGGAAGACAGAGGTCTATATCCAGTGCATCAAGGAAGTGATCCGGGAGG
>OGML01001301.1_pt1 | contig 21922 bp, 21 predicted proteins | sample 1572951 | NCBI WGS metagenome assembly OGML01 (sample SAMEA2581883, study PRJEB24529) | metagenome | biome: Human gut stool | place: China | collected 2011 | reverse complement strand
TGTTACCTCCACATTCTTTTTTATTTTGAATGTCCGCAAAATCCGTCCTACATCACTTGGGCAGGGAGCAGGCACTATTGGAACACCATTTATTCTTTCAATGGTGTTGGCTTGTATGTTGAATTGTTTTGCAGCTTTTGGTATGGCAGAACTTAATGCACTTATGCCGAATCTGACGGGCGGACTTGCGCAGTATACATTGGCATGTGTGGGACCATTTATTACAATATTGATTATGGTGGGCGGCTATTTGTTCGGAAATACTATTGTGGCCAGTGTGGAATGTGCTATGTTTGGAAATACTCTCCTGGAGATTTTCCCACATTCTCCGATTCCGTCAGTTGCCTATTGCATTGTAGTCCTGCTTGTTTTGATTGTCGTTAATTTGAAAGGCGTGGATCTGTTTGCAAAAGTGCAGAATGTTGTGGCATATGGGTTGATTGGTTCACTTGTAATACTGGGAGTCATCGGTGCAGTAGGAGCAGGAACCGGAAAGGTAGTCGATCAGCCAGCAGTTGTAAAAGGAGATTTTAACAGTGTGATCAGTATGTGTGGGCTTGCCTTTTTCCTGTTTATTGCCAGTGAATTTGTAATCCCCATTTCTCGCGATGTAAAGAATGCAAAGAGGAATGTTCCTCTTGGAATGATCTTGAGTCTTTTAATTATTTTAGGAATGCAGTCACTTCTTGTTTTGGGATTTTGGCATTATACACCGTGGAGCAAACTTGCAGCTTCTACATCGCCGCATATACTGTATGGGACATTATTGCTTGGCAATGTTGGAAAAGTATGGATGTCCATTGTAGCTATTCTGGCAGTAATCAGTACTGTTAACTCAAATATTGCAGGTCTTTCCCATATTGCTGCGGGTATGGCGAAGATAGGTCTATTGCCGGAATTTTTTATGAAACGTAATAAAAAAGATGTACCTTACATTTCTGTATTGATTATTGGTGGAGCGATGCTGGTGATTAATGCAACCGGACTTTCAACAACGGGTAAATTATCCTTTATGATTTTAAGTGCAAGTGTGATCCTGATGATTGCTTATATTCTGGTACAGATTGATGTGTTAATTCTGCGCAAACGCTTGCCGAAAGCACCTCGTAATTTTAAGGTGCCGGGTGGTCCGGTAATTCCGGTAATTGGTATGATTGGTACGGGATGGATGGTATGGCATATTGCAGAGGACAATGCTACAAGGTTTGGCATATACCGTTTATGTCTGATTATGTTTGTCGTACTGGCGTGTTATGCAATTCCGTGGTTAAAGCTAAAAAAACAGGCATTTTTCAAATATGTGCCACTGGAAAAAGTGATGGCAATGGAGAATGATTTGTATCAGGAATATCATCATAAAACCTGATTATTCATAAGAAAAATATAAAAATATGGTACTATATATAGAAAATTCCAAAAATCAGTGCTAAAATATACACAGTTCATCCGTGCAGAAATGCGGCCTTCGGGCTTTCACATGACACTTTTTTCGATAGCGTAGGCTTAGCGGTGTTATCATGTTGAAGCGGATGAATTTTTTATGTTTACAGAAATGTGTCAGTAAGGAGCAGAACATGAACATAGCAGTTTACTGTGGATCTGATTTTGGAAATCAGGATGTATATAAAAGAGCAGCTACCGAGCTTGGGAAATGGATGGGAAAAAACAATCATACACTGGTGTATGGCGGAGGAGAATCCGGGTTGATGGGTGCTGTTGCAAAAGAAGTACATGAAGCGGGCAGTACAGTTATCGGGGTAATTCCGGGCAATGTGGAGTTTATCAAGGCGCGCCCGCAGCCGTATGTAACGAAACTCATTACCGCGGAAAATATGAGTGAGCGAAAGCAACAGATGATGGAACTGGCGGATGTGTTTCTTGCGCTTCCCGGCGGTATCGGAACATTGGATGAAATCTCCGAGGTAATCACACTCACAAAGATCGGGGTATTTCAAAAACCATGTATTCTGTTTAACCGAAACAGCTTTTATGAGCCTCTGAGAACGATGTTTACACAGATGGAGCAGGCGGGATTCTGGTGGAAAGAATCTATGCGCCATGTACTGTTTTCGGATGATCTGGAAGAGATTAGCGCATTTATTGAAACATGGGATGACGTAAAGTAACAGGTGGTTTTGACTGTTAAGCAGTGTAATGATGTAACCGGAAAGCACAGAGCGTCATGACAGTGAAATCAATTAATTAGGGATTAAGGAGAAACTGGTGAAAAAGCAAAAAGGAATGATCATCACTGCGGCCGTGTTACTTGCAGCCGCCGCAGTCGTAACCGGAAGCCGTCTGATCCGGCATCCGGAAAAATCAAACACAAAAAAGTCTGAGGTTGCGGATCAGGAGAACAGTGAAAAAGAACAGGATCACAGGACTTCAGGGACAGAACTGAGTGAGAAAAAACAAAACATGAACAAAAGTATCACAGAGGAAGCGTTCTATATTTCCAAAATCCCGGACGATATTTTTGAGAAGATGCAGGGAAAATCATACAAGGCAGATTGTACCGTACCGCGGGAAGATCTCCGCTATCTTCATGTGCTCCACATGGGGTTTGACGGTCAGACAAAAGAGGGAGAACTTGTGGTAAATAAAGCCATTGCAGAGGATGTCCTTGCCATTTTCAGGCAGTTGTATGAGGCAGAATATCCCATTGAAAAAGTCCGGCTGGTGGATGAATACGATGCGGATGATGAGGCATCCATGAGCGATAACAATTCCTCCGCGTTTAATTTCCGTTTCATTTCCCATACGACAACAATCTCAAAACACGGTCTGGGCATGGCAGTCGACATCAATACGCTTTATAACCCCTATGTAAAAACCGTCAATGGAAAGCTGTCGATTGAGCCTGCAAACGCAGAAGCATATGTTGACCGGAGTGGGGATTTTCCGCATAAGATCGATCACGATGATCTGTGTTACAAGCTTTTTACCCGATATGGATTTACCTGGGGTGGGGACTGGACACATTCGAAGGATTACCAGCATTTTGAAAAAGGCTGATGGAAAGTTGTGGGGACATATAGAGAAAAAGATGTAATGTATGTCCCATAAGAGCAAACGGAGAGGTCAATCAGAAAAGCGTTGGTGGAAAAAATTTTCCTTGACATATCTGTACAGGGGAATATAATAATCATCGAAAAGAAAATATTGTTCACCGAAATTCGTTGACGAGAACAGCATCGTATCTTATCGTTATTTTCAGAGAGCCTGTGGGTGGTGCGAACAGGTAGTAGCCGGATATGGATGATCCTCTCTAAGAAGCGGGCTGAAAGCAGACAACTGTGAGTAAACTTCGCCGGTTTCCTCCGTTATGGGATAGCATATGTTGGTATGTGAAGTGTCACAGAGTTTTTCTGTGGAATCAGGGTGGTAACGCGGATTTTATTCGTCCCTTTCCAGAGTAGTATCTGGGAAGGGACTTTTTTAATGTCTGAATTCGTTTTTCAGTGAACAGACCAAGGAGGAAAAGTTTATGAAAGCACTACAAAAACTCAGCAAATGGTTATCGGACTACACATCAATTGTGGTAATTGCAATTGCGGTAGTAACATTTATCGTTCCGGGAATGATGGGATGGGTAAACCATCAGTTATTTACCGATCCGGTTTCCAATAAGTTTACAAGTCAGTCAATCATCATCGGTATTATTATGTTCAGTATGGGTCTGACACTGACAACGCAGGATTTTAAGATTCTGGCACAGAGACCATTCGATATCTGTGTTGGTGCACTGGCACAGTATCTGATTATGCCGTTTCTGGCATTCGCACTGACGAAAGTGCTGCATCTTCCGGCAGGCATTGCACTGGGACTTATTCTGGTAGGTTGTTGTCCGGGTGGCGTGTCATCCAATATCATGTCGTATCTTTGCGGTGGAGATGTGGCATTTTCCGTGGGAATGACAACCGTATCCACGATTCTTTCCCCGATCATGACACCACTTATGGTTTCTCTTCTGGCAAGCGGAACCAATATTTCCATCAAGGCACTGCCAATGCTTGTTTCCATTGTGGAAACGGTTATTCTTCCGGTAGCACTGGGCTTCCTTTTAAACTATCTGCTGGGGAAAAAGAAAATGTTCAGTGAGTTACAGAAAATTATGCCGGGTGTGGCAGTACTGGGGCTGGCATGTGTTGTCGGTGGTGTGGTATCTTCCCAGGGCGCGAAGTTTTTCCAGTCCGGAGCTGTAATCTTTGTAGCTGTTTTTCTTCACAATGGACTTGGTTATCTGCTTGGTTATGGAGCAGGAAAACTTGTTGGTATGAATACCGCCAAAAAGAGAACCATTGCTATCGAAGTTGGTATGCAGAATGCAGGACTGGCAACAAACCTTGCCACAACGACCGCACAGTTTTCCGCAACACCGGAGTCTGCGATCATCTGCGCTGTTTCCTGCACCTGGCATTCTATTTCGGGGACACTGCTTGCCGGCATGTTTGCAGCTTATGATAAACACAAACAGAAAAATGCATAAGTTTTTCTATTGACATAGACATGGGAATGATGTAACATAACGGTGTTATCTAACATAACAACGTTATGTTACATTTTTATTTACAGGGAGATACCATGGCAGGAAAGAAGATACACGACAACGAGACAAAGACACACCTGATCCAATGTGCTAAAAAAGAATTTATGGATAAAGGATTTGCGGGGGCATCTCTGCGAGGGATTTGTCAGAAGGCGGGCGTGACCACCGGAGCGCTGTATTTTTTCTTTCAGGACAAAGACGACCTGTTCTGTGAAGTAGTGGGAAATTTCATGGACCGGCTCAATGAGATTCTGCGGGAGCATTTTTCTTTTGAAGTCAGGGAGATGGAGAGCGGCAAAGCAAAAGAGCATGATGACAGCAGCGATTTTGAAGCAGTCGCACAGGTTGTTCATGAACTGTACACCTACCGGGATGAAGTGCTTCTAGTGCTGACAAAAGCGCAGGGATCAAGCATGGAACGTATGCCGGACCGGTTGGTCGATCAGATGGATGAGCACAATGCATTTATCTGTGAAGCGATGTGCAAAGCTTACCATGTGCCGATGGTGGAACAAAGCGTTGTACACTGGATGTCCCATTCACAGATCGATATGTTTATATTTATGGTAACGCACATGGATGACGAGGAAGAAGCACTGCGGTTTGCGGAAAAAGGCGTAAAATATCTGCTGGCAGGCTGGTACGGACTCGTCAGACCGTAGGCTGTCCGCATGTTTTGACGGAAGGTCGGGAAAAGAAGCACAGATCGTCCGCGTTTGGACAAAAGGTTTAGAAAAGAAGCACAGGTCTTTCGCTTTTTGCGGGAGACCTAAAAAAAGAACCAAAGGTTAGAGAAAACTAATATTAGTATGAAAAATAAAACCAAAAAGAAAGGGAGTTTCTATGTCAGAAGAAGAAAAGAAGTTTTTGGAAATTGTAGATTTAAAGAAAGGATTCGGAAGCGGACAGACGCGTCAGGAAGTCCTGCGCGGCATGAATTTTTCCGTTGCAAAAGGGGAGTTCTGTGTGTTGTTAGGACCATCCGGTTCCGGAAAATCCACACTGCTCAATATCATCGGAGGCATTGATAACGCCGATTCCGGTTACATCAATATCAACGGCGATAAGTTAGAGGATATGAGTGAGAAAAAGCTGACACAGTACCGCAGAAAGCATCTCGGCTATGTATTCCAGATGTACAATCTGATTGGAAATCTAAACGTGAAGGAAAACATCGAAGTGGGAGCGTATCTGTCAGACAATGCGCTTGATATTGATGATCTGTTACATACGCTTGGACTTTACGAGCACCGCTACAAACTGCCGAACCAGTTGTCCGGAGGCCAGCAGCAGCGTGTTTCCATCGGCCGTGCGATTGTAAAAAATCCGGATATTCTGCTCTGCGATGAGCCAACGGGAGCACTTGACTACAATACCTCCAAGGAGATCTTAAAGCTGATTGAGGAGGTCAACAAAAAATACGGAAATACCATCATTATGGTTACACATAACGAGGCGATCAAAAATATGGCAGACCATGTGATCAAGCTCCGTGACGGTGCGGTGCGCCACAACGACATCAATACAAACAAGGTATCCGCGGAAGATCTGGAATGGTAAGGGGGCTGCTATGAAAAAAATCAAAAATCCCCTGATCAGGAGAATACCGAAAGAACTGATCGGGGACTGGAAAAAATATCTGGTTGTATTCCTGTTTCTTGTGCTCACGATCGGCTTTGTGTCCGGTATGTATGTGGCAAACGAGAGTATGATTACTTCGGCAAACGAAGGCGTGACAAAATACAAACAGGAAGACGGTCATTTTGAGCTAAAAAAACAGGCAGATGCCACCTTGCTTTCGGCAATTGAGACCGGTGAAAAAGCGGATGTCAAACAGTATTATCTGGATGAAGCAAAAAAGAAACTGGATAAAAAACTGCCGAAAAAATTTAAGGAAAAATTTGACGAAAAGTTTCCGGATAAATTTAAGAAAGAATTCGATAAAAAATTTCCGGAACAGTTTAAGAAATCCTTTGACAAAGAATTTAAAAAGCAGTTTGAGCAATCGTTTCCGGCAAAATTTGCGTCATCTTTTAAGAAGGAGTTTGATCCGAAATTTAAACAGAGTTTCGATGCAACATTTGTCAAACAGTTTGATGCACAGTTTGCAGCGCAGGTAAAACAATCCCTGCTGGCACAGGGGATGGATGCACAGACAGCGGGGCAGATGCTGGATACTGCGGTAGCACAGGCAAAAAAAGACGGAAGCTACAAAAAAGCTTACGACAGTGCATACCGTAAGGCTTATGCTCCGGCATATAAAAAAGCGTATAACAGTGCGTACAGCAGTGCATATAACGAGGCACATGACAAAGCCTACAGCGAAGCGTATGACAAGGCGTATGATGAGGCCTACGACAAGGCATATAAAAAAGCTTACGACAAAGCATATAAAAAAGCCTACAAAAAGGCGTATGATAAGGCCTACAAAAAAGCCTACGACAAAGCCTGGAAAAAGGCACAGGACAAGATCGAAGACAAATATGCGGATGCGGAAGAAAAATATAAATTAAACGATCCGGATTTTAAGGCAACAAAGACAACATTGTATGAAAACTTTTTCCGAAATGAGGAAGAAGATTATAATAACGATGGGAAAAAGGATGGAACGATCCGCGTATTTGCAAAGACAAAGGATATCAACCTGGCATGTATGCTGCAGGGAAGTCTTCCACAGAAGGCGGATGAAATTGCCATTGACCGTATGCACGCCGACAACGTCGGAATAAAGGTGGGAGATACCGTCACAGTTTCCGGAGAGACTTATAAAGTTGTGGGACTGCTTGCGTATGTCAATTACTCCACCTTACATGAAAAGACCACAGATCTGATGTTTGATGCACTGAAATTTGATGTGGCAATGGTGACACAGGACGGTTTCGACCGGCTGCACAAGAGTATTCACTATACTTATGCATGGAAATATGAAACGGAGCCTGCGGATGAGGCCGGGGAAAAAACACGCTCTGATAATTTTATGCGTGCATTGCTCACACAGGTGGTTGTTGCGGACAATGAGCTCGAAGATTACACACCGAAATACGGAAATCCGGCGATCAATTTTGCAACCGATGATATGGGATCGGACAAAGCCATGGGCGGTGTGCTGCTGGATATACTTGTGGTAATCATCGCATTTATCTTTGCCGTGACGATCAGCAATACGATTGCAAAAGAGTCCTCCGCGATCGGAACACTGCGCGCGTCCGGTTACACGAAGGGAGAGCTGGTGCGGCACTATCTGTCCATGCCGGTTATTGTAACACTGCTGGCTGCGATTGTCGGAAATATACTCGGCTATACGGTGTTTAAAAATATTGTTGTGTCGATGTATTACAACAGTTACAGTCTGCCAACGTATTACACGATCTGGAATCCGGATGCATTTATCAAGACCACACTGGTTCCGGTTATCCTCATGCTGGTGGTCAACCTGATCGTGATTGTGCGCATGATGCAGCATACACCACTGCAGTTTTTACGTCATGATTTAAAAAAGGCAAAGAACAAAAAAGCCATGCGTCTGCCGAGATGGAGCTTTTTAAGCCGTTTCCGTCTGCGTATCATGTTCCAGAATGTTGCAAACTATCTGATCTTGTTTGTCGGTATTTTCTTTATCATGATCATGCTTGCGATGGCGGTCGGTATGCCGGATACGCTCGATTATTACAAGAGCAATACGGATGGCATGATGTTTGCAAAATACCAGTATGTGCTCAAATCCTATGAGGATGACGATAATAAACTGATTACGACAGAAAATAAAGATGCGGAGAAGTTTGACATGACCTCACTCGTAAAAAAGAGTGATGTGCTCGATGAGGAGATTTCTGTATATGGAATCGCGGACAACAGCAACTATGTAAAGATCAAAAAGTTAAGTTCGCTCAAGAAAAATGAAGTTTATATTTCCACTTCGTTTGCTGACAAGTATGGACTTACCGTTGGCGATACCGTATCGCTGGATGAAAAGTATGAAAACAAATCTTACAAGTTTAAAGTTGCGGGATTTTATGACAAGTCCCAAAGTCTTGCGCTCTTTATGTCGATTGACAATTACGGAAAAGTATTTGACTTAAAGGAAAATGAATTCAGTGGATTTTTATCCGACAGCAGGATTACAGATATTGATGAGGAAAATATTGCAACGACCATCACGATAAGAGATATTACAAAGATGGCAGATCAGCTTGACCATTCGATGGGATCGTACATGAATTATTTCCAGATTCTTTGTATTCTTCTGGCTGCGGTTATGATCTATCTTCTGACGAAACTGATTATTGAGAAGAATGAAAATGCGATTTCCATGACAAAAATCCTTGGATACGAAAACAAAGAGATCGCGAGTCTGTATCTGCTTTCGACGAGTATTGTGGTTGTAATCGCGGATCTCATCAGTGTGATTCTTGGAACACTTGTTATGGCCGCGGCATGGCGGATGATGCTCTTTTCCTACAGCGGCTGGTTCACTTTTCGCGTAACACCGCCTGGTTATGTAAAAATGTTTGGATTTGTGCTGATCGGATATCTGATTGTTATGGTATTTGATTTCCAGAGAATCAAGAAGATTCCGATGGATCAGGCTTTGAAAAATGTAGAGTAAACAAAGAAAATAAAAAGAACTGGTACTTTGGAGAGGTACATAAAACGCCCCGGTAGTTGTAGTTGCCGGGGCGTTAATTTATGTAATGTGGGATTACGCCTGCTCACCAAGAGAGGTATTACGCAGTACCGCAAGAATGATGATAGCATATACCCCGCCGATCAGAGCGGTAATTAACTGTGTGACAGAAAATTGAAGCTGCAGGACATGTAACATAGGCTGCATTTTTGCCGGGAGCATATTCGGCAGAATGATAAGAGAAATCAAAATTCCCATAAACAGAGCCTTTAATACAGCGCCAATTACAATGGATACGGGCAAACCGGCTTTTTTACCGAATTTACTGCGGAGCAGGGCAACTGCCAGAACGAGAATGATATTTCCAATCATAATACATGGGAACATTGCAGGAATGGCTGCCATAATCGGGCTTCCGGTGATGAAAAAGGAAGTGATTGGAGTGATCACGCTTAAAATGATGCCACAGGCCAGACCAGCGTATACCGTGGTTAAAATCAGAGCGGCATTGATGATCGGGCCTGTGATGTATACATTCAGGTTTTTGAAAAACTGGCTTACAATGCAGATTGCGAGTAAAATTGCTGTAACAGTGATTTGTCTTGTTTTTAATTTCATAAATTTATCCTCCTAAAATTCGTATCATGGTAATGATACTCTTAAAGGCACCGAAATGCAACGACACGGGGATTTTATCTTGTGTTACCATAAAAAATGAGGTAGAGTAAAGACAGTGAAAAGATATTTTGCTCCTACAGGGGGATAAAAACTGTCGAATGTTTAGAAAGAGGAGTGTATATGAAAAAGGGGATAGTATTTCTAATTGTATTTTTGATGGTCATCAGTTTCCCGATATGCGGATATGCGAAGGGGAAGGAGAAAATTTATCTGGACTCTTCCTGGAAATATGCGGATCATGCCAGAATTATATCGGGCTATGCCGTTATGTACAAGGCGAAAAAGAACCGGAAGGACATTGTGATTGCAGTCAATGCGGGACATGGGACGAAAGGCGGTTCATCGGTCAAAACGCTGTGTCATCCGGATGGCTCTGCAAAGGTGACCGGAGGAACGACAGCGGCAGGCTCTGTGAAAGCAGTGGCGGTTTCAGATGGAATGGCATTTCGGGACGGAACGGCAGAACGTGATGTGACGCTTCGTATGGCACGGATTCTGAAAAAGAAACTGCTGGCAGAGGGGTATGATGTGCTCATGGTTCGGGATGGAAAGGATGTGCAATTGGATAATGTGGCGCGCACGGTTATATGTAATAATGTAGCAGATTGTCATATTGCACTGCATTGGGACAGTGACGGACTTTCCTATGACAAAGGATGTTTTTATGCTTCTGTTCCGAAACAGCTGAAAAACCGAAAACCGGTTGCTTCTTATTGGAAAGAACATGATGCTCTGGGAAAAGCTTTGATTAAGGGATTGCGTTCTAAGAAAGTGAAAATAAGCGGGACAGGAGCTGCGGAGATTGACTTGACGCAGACTTCATACAGTACAATTCCTTCTGTTGATATTGAACTGGGCAACCAGTGCTCGGATCACAGTGACAAAAAAATGGAAAAATTAGCAGACGGATTACTGCGGGGAATCAATAGCTATGCGAAAAAATACATTCATGTAGCGCCTTTAAGCAGTCTGTGAGATTTATATGAAATAAAAAATGGAGGTAGCATATGGAAACATGGTATTATGAAGTGGTCAGCATTGATGGAGATTATGCAAATTTAAAGCGGACAGATATTGAAAGTGATGATTTAAAACTTGTGGCGCGGGCATTGCTTCCACCGGAGATTATGGAGGGAAGCAGACTCAAATATGAGCTGATGCAGTATGAAATCATAGCGTAGCTATTTGGAAAAGAGGTTTACACAATGGACGTAAGGAAAATGAGAAATGAGAAGCTGGGAGCGCGTGTTGTGGCGGCACTGGAATCCCGAAACATGGAAGCATACTATGTAGAGACAAAAGAGGAAGCGGTAAAGAAAGCACTCGAACTGATTCCAAAGGGCAGCAGTATCAACATGGGCGGTGCAACTTCTGTAAAGGAGTGTGGTCTTTACGATGCCATTTCCAACGGTGAGTATGAATTTTATGATCGGGATAAAGTAAAAACCCCGGAGGAAAAAGAGGAGATTGCGCGGAAAGCATTCAGCTCGGATTATTTTTTGGGCAGTGTCAATGCCATGAGCGAGGATGGCGTGTTTATCAATATTGACGGAAATGCCAATCGTGTGGCTGCGTATGCCTATGGACCAAAGCATGTTCTGCTGATTGTGGGTATGAACAAAGTCGTAAAATCCGAGGAAGACGCCCTGCACCGTGCGCGGAATGAGGCGGCACCGATTAATGCACAGCGATTTGGCATTGACACACCATGTTCCAAAAACGGAAGCTGTTTTGACTGTAAAAGTCCACAGTGCATCTGCTGTCAGATTCTGACAACCCGATTCAGCAGGGTCAAAGGACGGTTTCAGATTATTCTGGTGGATGAAAATCTGGGCTTTTAAGAAGAAAGACGGGTTTTCTTGTGATGATTATGGGTATATAGCATTGGCAGTGGTGGCACTGATTCAGCGGATCCGGCAGGTTTGTAAGAAAAATGAATAATAAAGGATAAAAAGTTCTGGGAAACAGATGTTTTCCAGAACTTTTTTATTTCCGGAAATATTACCTCGCAAAATTTTCAAAGGCCTTTATGAAACCCAAGAAATGGCATTTCTGGAAATCAGTATTGCGGTCACGTATGCGTGATAGTTTATGCTGAAAAGTACGGGGAAAGGTAAAGGCCGTAATGAAAAAAGTAAACGAAGTGAGCCGGCTGGCAGGAGTGAGCAAGAGAACTTTGCAGTTTTATGATGATGAAGGACTATTGCCTGCCCAGCGGTCGAAAGACAATTATCGACTGTACGATGACGCTGCACTGGAACGTCTTTGGGAGATTCTGGTGTATCGGGCAATGGGGCTTGATCTGAAGGAAATCAAAGATCTTCTGACGCTTTCGGAGAAACAAAAAAATCAGTATCTGGAAAAGAAAATCCGAGGGCTAAGGCAACAGATCAGACAGCTGAACGGGCAGATGGAATTTATTTCATATGTGCAGCAAAATGGAATGTTACCGGTTCCGACAGAGGAAAACACTGTGGAAAAGACCTATATGGATCATATAGCAGTGTTGAGAAAAATGAAGCAGGATCAAAAAAGGGAGGACAAAGAGAAATGAAAAAAAGATTAATAATGGTAATGTGTTGTGGAATAATGATTTTGGGAAATCTTAGTGGTTGTAATGCTATGAAGACGAAAGAAACAGAGTATCATTGGCCGACAAGTACGCTGGTAAAATCGTTGCCTGTTCCGGAATCGAAATACGGAGAAATTGTATTGGATGCAGAAGATTCTTTTGAAATTGACGTTTTTAATACGTCGAAATCACAGTTTGCAGATTATATAAATGCATGTAAGGAAAACGGATTTAACGTGGATTATTATGGGACCGAAGATTCATATGATGCAGAGAATAAAGATGGATATACGCTCTCGCTGAGTTATGATAAAAGGAAAAAGACAATGAATATAGATATCTATGACCTGGACGATGATACGGAGGATACGCAGGAGCCGGAAGAAACAGAGGAGCCGGAAGAAACAGATGACTCGGAAAACGCAAAAGATACATCTAAAGATTCCTCAAAGACTGATAAGAAGGAGAAAAAGAAAACCAGTTCTAAAAAGAAAGATGGGGCAGTTGATGCGGATTTTAAGAAGATGATGGATAGTTATGAAGATTTCTTTGATGAATATATCGAGTTTATGAAAAAGTATGAAAATTCTGATGATGTGGCGGGAATGTTAAATGATTATGCGGATTATATGACGAAATATGCCGATTACATGCAGAAGTTAAATGACGTAGATACGGATAATCTGTCGACTGCGGATGCCGCCTACTATACAAAAGTGCAGGCACGTATTGTGAAAAAGCTTGCAGAAATCCAATAGGATCTGCTTTATGATGGTGGGATGAAGAAAAGGATCGAAAGGTCCTTTTCTTTGTCATAAACAATAATTTATGAGGAAAAGAAAAATGAAAAGAAAGAAAATAGGGATTATTACCATTTGTGTACTATTGTTTTTAGGAGCGATGATTTTTATTGTTATAAGGAATGGACAAAGAAAAGATAAGGAGGCCATTGTGGAAGATACAGAAAAAGAACAATATGCAGTCACGTATGTATGGCCTAAAAATGATCTGACTGAAAAAATACCAGAGCCAAAGTCTAAAAACGGAGCGGTTTTACATGCAGATGATCAAAAAACAAAACTGAAAATTTATAGGACTTCCTATGGAGAATATAATGCGTATGTAAGGGATTGCAGGAAGCAGGGATTTATTGTTAATGATTCGAAAAAAAGTAAAACATTCAAGGCACACGATGTGGAGGGCTACAAACTGATCGTGACTTATGAAAAAGATAGCGCAACAATGCTTTTATCTGTGGATGCGGAAGATGTAAGGAAGAATGCTTTTGCAGAAGGAACATACAGCACATATACATATAAAAATTATCTTATGGATATTCCAAATGAATGGGAAGTAGATAGTACAACAGAGGACAGTCAGCAATTTATTGTTTGCTCCGATGAGAAAGCAGGAAAGCTCAGTTATTTTGGTGTAAGTTATTCATTGGATGATGAGGATCAGGTAAGTTTAAAGGCCCTTTATGAAGATAATGACAATATGATTGATATGTTAGAAGAATCTATTGATCATTGTAAAGTGACAGGAGAAAAGGAAGTAGTGTCAGATTATGGAGTAAAGGGAATTGTCTACCTATACAACCATTGGATGGATACGGATATTGGACGGATGGATGGTAAAGGTTGGTTTTACTGTTTTCCTTCGCCAGAGGATAACCGGTGGTTTATTATATATTTGATGGAGTTTGGAGATATAAAAGAGGATACTTATGAGGATGCGTATTGGAAGGTGCTGGCCTCTATTCGATCCAAAGAATAGTTTGGTGGTGGGTATTTTACATTTGTAATATACAAATGTAATTTATTTACAATAAAACAGGTTGATTTTAACACAAATATATTATAATCTGAAAAAAGATATCACAACAAAAGATGGGAGATAGAAAATACAAATGAAAAAGTTAAAAAAAGCCATAATTGCAATTGTTGTAGTGGTTATTGTGCTTGGTATACTGTCTATAAGCGGAATATTTGATCAAACAGAGGACGTACAGATTGTTACAGAATCGAATCTGCACAAGATTATTGAAGTAAGTCGGTTATCTACATATGAATGTGTATATAATGATATTTGTACTGTTATGGATGAAGATGATCCTTCGAAAGTAGCTTATTATTGTAAATATAAAGGCAGAGTAAAAGCGGGGATAGATTTTACAAAAGTTGATATTAAAATGGAAGAACAGGAATCGGGAGAATATTTGATTACGGTGACTTTGCCTAAGGTAACACTAGACGATCCGGAGGTTGATATTGATTCCTTAAAATATATGTTTCAAGAGAAAAAAGCAAATGATGGTACGGTTTCAGGAGAAGCATATAAAGCATGTATTCAGGATATCAAAGAAAAAAGTAAGTCCGAAACTATGATTTATAAAACAGCACAACAGAATGCAGAAAATACGATTAAGGGTTTGGTGGAACCGTTTGTAAGAAATGCAGAGACATCAGAAGATCACTATAAAGTAAAAATTATAACAGCAGAGGAGAATGCAAAATGAAAAAAACAATAGAAGTGCTGGTTATTGTTGCAATGATAGGGCTGTTTTGCAGCTGTGGGGCAGAACAGGAAGCTGCTGATACCATGCAGATGGAGCCACAGCTTTCACAGATGAAAACAATTAGTGAATGGGCAACGATGGAATGTTATTATCACAACGTAGCGGAATACTACCAAAAAAATGCTTCTGGTTATTTATTATGGAAAAAAGATAAAAATTTTTGGATCAGTTATGATGGGATAGTTACACTTGGCATTGATAGTTCAAAGTTAGATGTAAAAGTAGATGGTGAAAATGTAAAAATACATATTCCAGAAGCAAAGGTATTAAGTTCAAAACCAAATCCCGACAGCATTACCAAGGATTCCTATTATTATGCAAAAAATTCAGCAATAGCGGATGCAGATGATCAGACGAAAGCCTATAAAAAGGCAGAGAAAGAAATGGAGAAGACAGCAGCAAATGATACTGTTTTATTAGCACAGGCACAACAAAGGGTGCAGTCTATGTTAGAGGATTATGTAAAAAATATGGGTACGATGTTAGGAAAAGAGTATACGATCACATGGGATATCGAGGATAATCATGTGAATTCAAAAACTGCAGATACGACAGAGTCGTAAAAAGTATGAGATATTTAACGTAAAAAGCGGACAAATTTTGATCGAACCCTATTGATTTATAAAGGGCGAGAGAAAAAGATGAAGTCGTATCGGCAGTCATCAAAGAACGAAAATAGTAGTACACAATTTTTGCATAATGTGCTAAAATAAAGTTAGTTCATGAATTTGCGAGGTTAAATGCATATGAGAACATGTAATTGTCCGAATTGTAATGCAAATTTAACTATTGAGGATGACAATAGGGATTTTGCATTTTGTCAGTATTGTGGTGCTAAAATCATGCTTGATGATTATAGAAGTACACAACGAATCGTTGATGAGGCAAAAATAAAGCAAGCTGAATTTGATAGAGAGATTCGACTAAAAGAATTAGCATTACAGGAAAAAGAGAATGAGCAGAAACAGCGTAGTCGGAAAATACTTACAAATTTATGGATAATTGCAAGTGTTATAGTTGTAATCATTGTTCTTGGATTAGGATTCTTTAACGAGCTTGGAATCTTAGCAGCTTTTGATGCAGCATTTTTTCTAGGCGGACCAATTATCGTCGGTGGAGGAATTTTTATTTTTAAGACATTGCCAGAGAAAGATAATGAGCAGAAAGAACTAGCTAATGGTGGCATTAGGTTTCCCAAGTCAGTCTTTCCATATGATGAAAAATCATATACAGTTGTTGAGAATGCAATTAGTAGTGCAGGATTTACTAATATAAAGTCAGTAAATATGCATGACCTTACTTTAGGCTTATTACAAAAACCAAGTATGGTAGATTCTATAACAGTTAATGGAGAGAGCATAACTTCTGGTGGAAAAGTTTATAGACCTAATGTTCCAATTGTAATTACATATCATGGTAAATAACTTCCAAGGCTACCTCACCTCCCAAGTGAGATAGCCTTTTTCAAAATTCCAATCTAATAAATTGCATGACAACTCAAAGTAAAAATGAATAGAAAATGAATAAAAGTGTGGGGAAGCGAATAAAAATGAGTTAGTATGCATCAGACACACTTTTGTAAAAAGGGAGTATATAATTAGAATTCATGTAAAAGATACCGTTGTGGTATCTATACCAATAAAATACATGTAAAAGATACCATTGCGGTACCTATATATTGAAAATTTAACATTCAGATACCGGAAAGTCTCTATGGATCTAAAATTACTTCTTCAGATACCGCTTTCTCAAAAAAACCGGTACCTGGAGAAGCAATTTTTACTATATAGGTGACATTTCCTGATTTCAAACATTAAAATTTCGGAAAACCGTCACCTAAGACTTTAATTTTTCATGTATAGATACCGTGGCTTATCATCAAGTGATTTAACAGGGTATTTTTATGCTTATTCCAGTCAATGGGATTCGTAGCTCCTTTAGTTTTCCAATCCACAGGAAGAAGGGGTACATTTCTTTCGGAAGAACAAATTTGCAACTGCACCGTAGTTCCATTATGTAACGCTAATAGCATAAAAGTAAAACTTTTGCTAAACCGACCTGAAATCAATATCGGCGCTGACTTACAAATTTTTCTGGAGAAAGAGAATGTACCCCTTCTTCCGTCATATCGAGAAACCTTATATCTAGAACAACTCCCCGCAAATCCGTCCTTCTGAAGAAATCCCAAAGGCCACAGACCATGAATTTTCCGGGCGCGGAGTGGCAGGATGAGGGAAGGGGGATCATCCCTTGCCTGAAAAATGAACGACCATATTCTGTAGCTACAGCATCAAATATTCCTACTGAAAAGTCGGATAAGTTTGTTAGTCAGACAATAGAAAAATTATTGGATGGTATTATTCCAGAGGACAGGAAAAAAGAATATACAATGGTGCTTCTGGCAACACCAATCAAAGATGTTGAGGAGCGAAAACTTAGAATCGGAGAAATTTATTCAGGAATGGTTCCGTATGCGTCATGGCAGACCAATTATACATATACGGAAAACAATTCGATCGGATCATCTGCTATGATTGGTGTAAATGTAGGTGCAAGTGCAGGAATTCAGAGTGGGCAAAGTAATAGTATAACGGATTCCACTGCAAATGCGCAAAATGAGTCAATAACAAATACAGAGTCCGATACAGATATTTTATCCAGAAGTGAATCAATTTCAAATTCGCAGAGTAATTCCAGATCAGAAGGGATGTCAGAGACAAACACAACAGGTCTATCGGGAAAAGAAATTGCATATTCATTAAATTTTCCGCAAAAATCAATTGCAGGATCACCAGTACTTGAATGTGCTGAATTTGGAAGAAATGTAGTGACGTATGATGGGATTGAAAGCGATACAGATAAAATTGCCGGAAATAAAAGAGATAAGTAAGCCGGAATCAGAGAATTATAAAGAAATAAAGCCCAAAAATGGAATGACTGCAGAGATGGCGAAAACGGTTTGGGATAATATATTTAAGGAATTTAAAAAGGAACCGGGATATTATAATCTGTATGATGAACGGTTGAAATGTGTGCCAAAAATGGAAACGTCTCTGGGACATTGGGAAGGGAAACGTGGGGAGTCAAAATTGATACCAAACGGTGAGGCGCAAAGAGGGATCAATGCAATTGAATGCGTTATGGAAATTTTACTCAGGCAGATATAAAGTGTTCAGAAAAATGGAATACAGAGGCAAAGGACGGAAAAACAGATTGGACGGGCATCAATTTTTATGCAGGTATGCGTTACGGTTGGTAAAAAATTAACATTTGCCTAATTAAATAACAGAAAAATTGATAGAAACGATCAAGATAGACTCTTGAAAAAAGTAAATTTCCTCATAAAAATGTAAAAAATAAATATAATTAGCCCATAAAAATGTAATATTGAAGAAAAAAACGCTCATAAAAATGTAAATTTTTATAAAAGTTTGCATGAAAAGGTGTATAATAGATACACTTAAACTGTGGAGGTACACAATATGGGATATTTAGTTCGAAAAGCAGACGCATTTTTGAGGGAGTGGAAGAAAAATCCAGATCGAAAACCTCTGATAATAAAGGGCGCAAGACAGGTCGGAAAAACAGAGACGATCAGAACATTTGCGCGGGAAAATTATAAAAATGTAATTGAGATCAACTTTATTACAGAACCATCTTATAAAGTTATTGTTGAGGAAGGGTTTTCAGCAGAACATATTATCAAGCTGATCAGCAGGATTGATCCGACGAAACATTTTGAAGAAAACGAAACACTGATTTTTTTTGATGAAATTCAGGATTTCCCGGAGATTGCAACCGCGCTTAAATTTTTTAAAGAAAATGGAAAATACGACGTTATATGTTCTGGATCATTACTTGGGGTGCAGTATCAGCGAATTGCAAGTATCAGTGTGGGGTATAAAACAGATTATCAGATGTACTCCATGGATTTTGAAGAGTTTTTGTGGGCAAAAGGGTATTCGGAAGAAGCAATATCGGATATGCTTTGTCATATGCTTGAAGGAGTTGCTTTTTCCGAAGCAGAGCAAATGATTTTTTCAAACCTTTTTCTGGAATACTGTATCTTAGGGGGCATGCCTGCGATTGTATCAAGTTATATTGAAAGAGAAACTTTTGAGGGTTCGCTTGATTTGCAGCATCAATTATTGGTAGATTATGAAAATGATATTGTAAAGTATGCACAAGGGCTGGATAAGGCGAAAATTCTGAGTGTATACCGGTCAATTCCAGCACAGCTTGCTAAAGAAAATAAAAAATTTCAATATTCGAAAGTCTCTAAGGGCGGAAGATCTAAGGATTATATGGGATGTGTAGAGTGGTTGAAAGATGCCGGGCTTATTAATGTATGTGAATGTTTGCAATTTCCGGAATTGCCATTAAAAGGAAATGTGGATGAAAGCAAATATAAAGTATATATTTCGGATACCGGATTATTGGTGGCAAGTCTGGACGATGAATCACAAATTGACTTGCGTGCAAATAAAAATCTTGGCATTTATAAAGGTGCGCTTTATGAAAATTTTGTAGCAGAGGCATTGGTAAAGCAGGGATATGGGCTTTATTATTATTCGAAGGATAATTCGACATTAGAAGAAGATTTCTTTATTCGAAGCGCAAATGAACTGATTCCAGTAGAAGTAAAAGCAAATACGAATCGTGCCAAATCTATGCGCCAACTAATAAAAAGTAATACTTATACAGATATTAAGCATGGAATTAAACTCATGGCGGGGAATGTGGGAATCAGTGAGAATATAGTCACATTTCCATATTTTTGTACTTTTTTATTAAAAAGGTATATGGGGAAACAAAACCTGTTTCAATAAAGCAAGTGAAAGTCATCTATGGTGAAAACCAGATGAAGCTGGTTACCGAAGAGATTACAAAAATAGGAGCCCGGTCAGACGTTCTTCAAAATAAAGTTCCGGCTGGGAATGGATCTGACCCCAGTCCTGCCTGTGGTCAATCCATTTTTTCGTGATATCCATGGCTGCCAGATAAGCATTTTTAAAAGGCTGTCATCCGACGGTAAAACCGTTTTGCTTTTGGTCACTTTCCGGAGCTGACGGTCGAATCCTTCCATTGCATTGGTGGAATAAATCAACCGTCTTACAGCTTTCAAATCGGCCATCAGTTTTTTGATGTCTTTGTATGAAAAAAACTTCGTTGAATTACGGATCTGATAAATGATACACTGCTGTATGCTGTAAAAAGAAAAGTGGAGATAACATTATGATTAAAAACATCGTAAAAGGCAAACAGATTTTTTCAAAAAAAGCAACCCCTGCCACAGAAGCCGACAGGCAGGTAATCACCGATCTCTTAGACACCCTGCGTGCCAACCGGGAAATCTGTGTCGGCATGGCTGCAAATATGATTGGCGTAAACAAAGCAATTATCGTTGTAGCGGCCGGACCGTTTCAGTTTGCAATGGTAAATCCCGTGATAACAAAGAAATCCGGGGAGTATCAGACCGAGGAAAGCTGCCTGTCACTCGACGGAGCCAGAAACTGTACCAGATATAAGGAGATCGAAGTAGATTATCTGGATCAGAATTTTAAACCACAGCACGGAAAATATTCCGGCTGGACGGCGCAGATCATCCAGCATGAAATTGATCATTGCAACGGAATTATTATTTAATCAGGAAAGGAAAACGATGAACGAGGAAAAGAACGAGACAAGATGGGACAGGCTTCTTGCGGTTCGCACCACTGGCAGAGACGATACAAATGCGGATCAGTATCGTTATCCTTATGAACCTACGCCTTATTCAGTTTTGGAACGTCTGGCAAACAGCGGACTGATTCGAAAGGAAAACACATTGCTCGACTACGGCTGCGGAAAAGGAAGAGTTGATTTTTTTATGTCATATCAAACCAGATGTCAGTCTATCGGTGTCGAATATAACGAGCGAATTTATGAAAAGGCTATGAATAACAAAGAGTCTGCCGTGGCTTCCGGCAGGGTATTATTTGCACTTGCAAATGCGGAGCGGTATACAGTTCCGGAAACGGTGGACCGGATTTATTTTTTTAATCCTTTTTCGCTGGAACTGCTGAAAAAAGTAATTGCCCGGATTTTGAATTCTTATTATGAAAACAGGAGAACAGTAAAGTTGTTTTTCTATTATCCATCCGATGAATACATAGCTTATCTGATGACCGTAGAGGAATTGTTGTTTTCCGATGAAATTGATTGCAGAGATCTGTTTGACGGAAACAATGTACGGGAAAAAATAGTGATATTTGAAATTGCTGTTTAACTGCGTGGTCTGTTCAGAGGGATGGATTTGCGGGGGAGACTGTTCTAAATATAAGGTTTCTCGATGTGACGGAAAAAGGGGACATTCTCTTTCTACAGAAAAATTTACAAGTTAGCTCTGGCGTTGGTTTCAGGTACGTGGAGTAAAGTTGTTCGGTTTACGCTATTCGCTGTGGGTTGTGAGTGCCAGAGCAAGTTGTAAATTTGTTCTTCCGAAAGAAATGTTCCCCTTCTTCCTGTTGGCTGGAGAAAATATAATTGAGAAACATATTTCCGCAAATCCTGTCTGTTGAATAAATATAAAGGCGCCAGAACCTGCAGTTAAAGGTGCTCCCGGAAGGTAATGCGTGCAATGAATGTTTACGGTAAAGTGATAAATGTTTGGGAAACTTAACATGCAAATAAGTGAAAATTTCATTGCTGGTATTTTGTGAAACAATCGTTCTATTGAAGCTTTTATATGATCAGGCATTATGAATTTATAAATGAAAGATGGGGGCTATATAATCAAAATTCATAGGAAAAATGCCATCGTGGTATCTATGCAAATAAAATTCCGTAAAAAATTCCACCGTGGTATCTATGCAAATAAAATTCACGTAAAAGATACCATTGCGGTACCTATATATTGAAAATTTAACATTCAGATACCGG